>Ga0115005_10004701_pt1 | contig 10782 bp, 7 predicted proteins | sample ArcOceMetagenome_FD_87163 | JGI IMG/M metagenome (GOLD analysis project Ga0115005, IMG submission 87163) | Marine eukaryotic phytoplankton communities from Arctic Ocean - Arctic Ocean - Greenland ARC118M Metagenome | ecosystem: Environmental > Aquatic > Marine > Oceanic | place: Arctic Ocean...
ATATTAGCCCGCACAATTTGTGATCAGTAATGTCTTTTAATTGTTGTCCATATCTTTGGCAGAAGTGAGTGGCCATGAATGAGCCCATGCTATGGCCCATTAATATGAGAGGTAAGCTATGGTGCTCTCTGATATGGTTGATGAATTGCCACTGGTCGTCAAGTATCTGATTCCAGCCATCTGAGTCAGCAATATGGTAGCTATTTTTCATGGCTTTGCCCGTCTCACCATGACCGCGATGATCGTCGGCAGTGACCATAATACCTTGAGTATTTAGAAATTCAGCGAATTCAGCGTAACGAATGGCATGTTCCGACATACCATGCATGATATGCAGCCATGCGACGGGATGTTCTGGGATCCATTGGCAATAGTGGAGATCGCCCGGTTCGCCGCTTGAGAAAGGAAGTTTCTTTCGTTCAACATTACTCATGGTTTTATGTTCCTTAACCTCTTAATCACTCTCAGTATCAACTGGTTTTTAGCCGCCTAATGATATATTAAGCTTAGCATAGCCTATCAACATTAGCGGATGACTGTGCTATCTTTACTTCGCCAATGCTGTGCTTTTTGACTATGACTCATTTCTTTTGGTACTTTTTATGAATGTTGTTTTAAGCGGAATTTTTTTTTCACTCGCAATCTTGCTGTTCTTTAAAACATTGCTGGTGTCTCTTGCCAATCGACTACTTAGACTAAAATCTTTAAAAATTTATGTTGCCACAAACATCATCCTTGGATTAATACTGGCCAGTTATGCGGTTAGCACCATAGATTGGTTTTATTACACTGGCAGATTGACGTTGTTTGTCGTTGCCGTTTTGGCCGTTGCTGAAGGGCTGTCGATTGTTGTTTCTGGCGATGAAAAATACAAAAGCATACTTCGCTTTTGTCTCCAACGATACTGGCTTATTGCGATTCCAAGTATGCTTTTGTTGTTGCTGCTGGCCTTGTTTTTATTGTCACGGTCCTTTGTTGGGCCGATGCCTGAAGTCCTAGGCTGTCAGTCTGGTAAGGCGCTTTCGGTTTCATGTAATACCTTAAATCCGGAAGATTTGGTGCTTACTCCCGACAAGAAATTTATTGTGGTCTCAGAGTTTGGCGGTATCGAGCCGTTAAGTAGGCCAAAAGTTGGGCAGTTGATTCTTTTAGAGGTTGAGTCCAAGGCTCGTTTCCCAGTGAGCATAAGCTTTGCCGAAAATACCTGGGGCGATAAACAGTGTAGGCGTTCAGAAGATCAGCCTATGGGGCCGCATGGGATTGACCTAGTACAGCGGGATGATGGGCGATTTCAGCTGGCGGTAGTGAGCCATATACCGCATGAATCAGTAGAGATGTTCGAGTTATCTAAGGGGTCAGATCAAGAGGCCTGGATGTTCACATGGCGCGGCTGTGTGCTTGCACCCAAAGTGAATCACATAAACGATGTAAGTTTAGCCTCTGATGGAAGCTTTTATGTGTCTCATATGGCGCCCCATGGCTTTTCAGTGGCAGACTTTTTGGTGACTACAATTACCAGAGGAAATACCGGATATGCCCTTCGTTGGGACAGTGTCACCGGCTTTAGCCAGGTTCCCGCGAGTGAAGGAGGCCAGCCTAACGGCGTAGTGTTCGACGAGTCTAACGCTACTCTATACGTGGCATTTAATCTATCAGACAGGATTGTGGCAATAGATCTGACAGAGGGCCGTGTTTTACGAAGTTATTCCTTAGATGCACCAGACAATCTTGTGCTAAACGACGGTAGCATTTGGGTGACCAGTCTAGGGCATCAAATACTGGATTCAATGCGGTGCTTAGAGACGGGTCCATGTGCGTTGCCGTTTTCAGTCACCCAGCTCGACGCGAGCAGCTTTAATGTGCAGCGCCAGTGGACTTTTAGAGGGGAGCCGTTCGGACTGCCAACGGTTGCGTTGCCTTTTGATCTCGATAGCGGTGCACAGCAAGTTATGCTGGGGTCCTTTAGGTCAGACAGAATTGCTTTTTTTAACGTGGATTAATAATTGCTTGACGAGTAATAAAAAAGGACGGGCAAGCCCGTCCTTTTTTACAATTGCACAGCCCTGTGCATAAGACTGCATTTAAATACTAAAAGCTTTTTCGTAAAGTTACACCAAACGTGCGAGGTAGGTTTGGATAAATATTAAAGCTTCCTGCCTGTGCGGGAGTTGGGAAACCACTCGTCATATATTCGTCATTAGTGACATTGCGCGCCCAGATAGATAGGTTTAAGTCACTTCGTGTGTTCATACCCGCACTCAAGTTAAGAGAGCCGACTTCACGCGTAGCTATGGCTGCAACAGCTGGCGGGATATTATCGACGATGATAACTTCATCTGCATATTGGTAATCAGCACGAGCATACGCGTCATTGTTTCCTAGGCGGAAATCATAGAGAGCGGACAAAGATAAGCTGACTTCATGAATTCCCGCAGGTTTAGTACCTGACAAATCTGCGCCGCCAAAACCGCCACCTACGAACTCATCATAGACTGGATCTAACAATGTGCCTGCAAGACCTAACTTAAGCGATTCTATTGGATAGTACACTAGATCGAATTCAACTCCCTTGGTAGATTGCATTCCTGCATTTCGAAGCTCAAAACCTGTACCGTTGAAGATAGACGACTGGAAGCCCTTAATAGTTTGATCAAAGATCGCCATATTGAAAGAGCCGCGCTCAAACATTGCCTTTAGACCCAGCTCGTACACTTCTGCTTCTTCAGGGTCAGCAAAGCGTGAACCTGCGGACAAATTAGGTGCGTTGGCAGTCAACCCTGCTGCTTGTAATACTGCTAGGTCAGCGGCATTAGGACCTGAGTCTCGTGACAAGTTCCAAGAACTCGCCTTGAAACCGGTGGCGTAGCTTCCGTAGATATTGACGTTATCATTTACGTCATAAGCTAAACGAAGAGTGTAGGTCGTATCACTGTCATCACTGGTATTACCTTCAATTGCGTTTGGAAGGTTGACCACCGGTGGCAATGAAGATTGTAGAGCGGCCAAACCTCCTAAGAGACTCGCTGGTAAACTTGCAAATACGTTGGTGTTAACTTGACTGACTGTAACTTCTTTTTTAGCTTCGGTGTAGTTAAAGCCGGCAGTTAAAGTGAGTTGCTCATTTAAAAGCCAATCAAACTGACCAAACAATGAACTTGATTGATCGTCTTGACTAAAGGTATCTTGCGCACCAGTGCCATTAGCAAAGAACGTCCCTGCAGGGAATCCAAATCCACCTTCAATTGCAGCAAGAGCGCCTGGAGCTCCCAAGCCAGCAACTAAAACATCAAAATAGTTTCGTGCTTGTGGTCCCCATAAAACCTCAGAGGTATAGTCCACTGTCTCATCGAAGTAAAAGGCTCCGACCATCCAGTTTAAATTGCCATCACCTGCTGAGGTAAGACGAATTTCCTGAGTAAATGTGTCTACATTTAGATCGTTTGGACTGGTTTGAGTTAGAGGGGCGCTTGTAAAGTCTATGTCAAGAGCCTCAAATGTGTCACTGAACCGCTGTGAGGTAATCGAGGTTAGGACAAAATTATCATAGTCGACATCGATTTGAGCCGAGATCCCGCCGTTTTCAACCTCATTAAAGGGGTCAATGTCTGTAGCTATGCGATATGCGAAGGGTTGCTCGGGGACTAGTGCGCCGCCAAGAGCAAGGATTGCTCCACCAGTAGCACCGCTAATCAAGTTTGACGTACCACAGCAGACTTCATCGATGCTGTCGTAATCGGTAATTATACGCACCTCAGTGTTGTCACTTGGTGTCCATGACACCTGGCCGCGAACGCCCCAGCGATCTCTTTCATTCATGGCAGCGCCGCCAGCTATGTTGGTAAAATAACCATCGCGCCGAGTCATGTTACCAGATACGTCGAAGCTCAGATCTTCAGAAATGGCGCTTTCAAATAACGCCTTGGTATTTTTATACCCCATATTACCGAGACTCGCTTCAATATAGCCACCAGTCTCACCTGAAGGCTTAGGTGTAATGATACTGATTACACCAGCGGAGGCGTTCTTGCCAAATAGAATGCTCTGTGGGCCGCTGAGTACTTCGACCCGCTCTAAACGTGGCAGGTCAGAAATTGATGATCCGGCGCGTGAACGATAGACACCATCGATAAACACACCAACAGAAGGCTCTATACCTTCGTTATTTGACCCGTTACCAAAACCACGAATTTCGAACGAAGTGTTGGTGGATGACTGCAATTGAGATACCCGTAAGGTAGGCACGACACTTTGCAAATCAATAATGTCTTGGATTGCGGCCTTTTCAATAGTATCGCCAGTAGTCACTGTGACTGAAACTGGAATATCTTGCAAAGTTTGTTCGCGTTTGTTGGCTGTTACGATGATTTCATCGATCTGTGCCTGGGCTAGGCCGCTTAAAAACAGAGCGCCTGACGCAATCAGAATTGTTCTACGCCGAAAATTAAATGTATTCATTGATTCCCCTCGAGGATGTTGATTAAGAAGCTTCCCCACCAAAATTTATTGGGGATTTATTGGTTAATTTTTCGAGGCGGATTATCCTACAAAATACCAAAATGTATAGTAATTTCGTATGAATTAATGACTTACAAGTATTGGGAAAATTAGTGCTGATTAACCAGTTATTTCTCAAGACACTCTAAAAATAGGGCTTGAAGAGCAATAGTGTTTTGCCTGGTTGAATTGAGTTCACTATAACAGCGCAATAACCTACTTTTACTCATATGATAAAGAATAGGTTAGCGCTGTACGTTATTTGATTAATTTATAAAATATTACTGTTGGTATTTGATGAGTAATTTATCTCTTCTTTTTGGGCATATATTTACCTTGGATAAATCACCTTGGATATGGGGTAACGCCAATACCCGCTTATCCATAACCTTGAACCACAGCCAAGGAACATAGGACAATAGGTACATTCCAAAATAGCCGTTGGGTAATTCTGGAATATTGTCGAAGTTACGCAGACTTTGGTAGCGCCTAGCAGGGTATGCGTGATGGTCTGAATGTCGTTCTAGATGAAATAGGACTACATTGCTAACAATATAGTTGGCATTCCATGAGTGATGCGGTTTACAGCGCTCATAGTTACCATTGGGTTTCTTGTCGCGCAGCAAACCATAGTGCTCGATGTAGTTCGCTAAGGTTAACTGTGACCAGGCCCAAAAGTTATGCATTATTAAAAAGGGCACTAGTATCCATCCGAAGTATGCGATTAGAGAACCCTGAAAAAGAGCGCTCAAGGCATACGAATGTAATATTTCGTTATGGAGGCTTATAAAAGACTTCCCATCTTTAGCCAGTCTCTCGCGTTCTAACTGCCATCCGCGCACAAACGTTCCAGATATTTCTCGTATAGCAAAGGAGTAAAGTGATTCGCCCAAGCGTGAGCTAGCCGGATCTTCTGGCGTTGAAACCAAGCTGTGATGACCACGATTGTGTTCCACTGAAAAATGGCCATAGGCGGGCACTGCTAGGACGATTTTGGCTAACCATTTTTCTAATGTCGTATTTTTATGCCCCAACTCATGTGCGGTATTAATACCAATGCCGCTGTAGCTTCCCGCGACGAGAGCAACCACCAATATAGTCATAACACTCAATTCATAGGTTCCTACTAACCAAGCAAATGCAAACAACACAATAAAGTGCATGGGTACTGTGAGATAAGTGAGTATTCTGTAGTATCGATCCTCCTCGAGTTGAGGGACTAGCTCCTCAGGGGGATTGTTGGTATCTGTACCGACCAGCCAATCCAGTAAAGGAACAACGATATAGCTCATCCCAAGAGGAATCGCTAAGACTGCTTGGATACCTGTTTGTGTAAAAAGGTAAATAGCGCCCAAGGGCATGAGTGGCCATAGCATCGACATAAGCCATAGGTATCTCTTTTTGTCGGTGTAGCTTATTTCCCCTTTTGAGGGATGATTTAAGGAGTAAGTTGCCATAGCCAGATCTCTACTTAGTTATTGTTTTTATAGTTAGTATTTTTAGCTTGAATGACTTTTTAAAGTATTGTTTTTTTAATAATAGTCAACGGAGCCAATATACACCCATTTATATATCACATTAAATTAGACGATCTTCGCAACGAGTAAATCATGGAAACCGAAAATAGAAGCATTACGCTTTAACGGCTGCTCATTTTACATTGCGAGTATAACGTCTAAGGCTATTGTAGGACTTTTGATGGGATGATAGGATTCAATTACGGTCATAATGGGGCTCTTTAATAGTCAATAAGGGGTTCTTTTTCGGTCTTTAATATTTATTCTCAGGTAGATTTTGGAATTAATTATGAATTCATTAGCTCTCCCAGCGTTCTTTGGTCTGTTGTCACCGCAAGGCATTACTGAAGCTGAAGTACTTGTTAAATCGGGAATCAATCTCTCTGACTTATCCCAGCCAATTAATTTGAGTGCCGATCAACTAAATGTTATCTGTGCCAATGCTCTTAGGCTTACTGGTGATAAAGAGCTGGGTATGAAACTGGGTATGCATTTGGACTTAGTGTCACTCGGTATCTTTGGCTATGCGCTAATGACCAGTGAGACTCTAGCCGATGCAGTTAATTTGTTGTTGCGATACAACCAGGTATTTTGGCCAAGCATAACTATTAATTTAGAGTCTCAAGGGAGTAGTGTTGATTTAACGGCCAGAGGTCCTCATTTGCCAACCTATCTTGAACGTTTTTATTTGGACACATTTTTTGCCGCGGTAGCAACTAATCTCCGTACCTTAACCGGCATTGAACGTGTGCCCTTCAGGCTCAAACTTGATTACGGTTCAGTAGTGGATAAAAGCAATTACTACGCTGTGTTCGGCCCGTCGGTAGAATTTAAAGCTGACCGCAGTGTCATGACTTTTGATGAGCAGACGCTATTAACGCCGATCTCGAGTTCTAACCCATTCGCCCAAGATATTTTTCAGCGAGAATGTGATCGGATAATAGCATCGGACAACCATCTTGGATTGGTTAGTGAACGCGTAAAACAGATACTTATCGGCGCAAACTTGGACTTTCCGTCGACAGCTGTAGTCGCCAATAAACTTCATATGAGTGAAAGTACGTTGCAGCGGCGTCTCGCAAAAGAGGGCTGTAAATTTCAGCAGCTTCTCGACCAAGTGAGGTATCGACTTGCAATGGAGTACTTGCAAGGAACTCATTTACCGGTCACTGAGGTAGCCTTGCTACTGGGCTACAGCAGTGCAGCGAACTTCCGACGCTCGTTTAAACGTTGGAGCGGCGTTACACCGGCTGATATCCGCCAGATAACTTAGGGGTTTATTGTTCAGGAATCCGACGAGCGTGTTAGTTAGATATAGAGTTGACGATAGGGGTTAAAAAGTCTGCATCGCTCCAGTCTAAGGGTGGTAAGGTGGAATGGTAATTACTCTCTGATCGGATAGTGTCGGTTCCTACTTTTTCGTAGCTACTGTTTCGAACAATAACCAGGTCATACTGAGGGTACACATAAATATTATTTTGGTGCAATCCAACTGAGTAAAAATAGCCATAAGACGGCTCAACCCACCATTGTAAGGCATAGTAAGGATTATTTGTTCCTTGAGGCACAGTGGTTGATTCTGTGACCCAAGTCTGGCTCACAACTTGATCGTCGAGCCATTTACCGCCGCGGGCATAAAGAAGTCCAAAACGAGCGAAATCCCTGGTGGTTGCGTCAATGCAACAGTAGGTCATGGCATGGCTCAATTCGTCTGTCCACCACTCTCCATTCATACCAATTTTTGAAAACAGATGCATATCTGCGTAATCAAGCACATTTTGTCCAGTTGCAGCCTCTAGAATGCCGGCAAGCAGCATGGAGTCTGTGTTTTGATAGGCCCAATTATTCGTTCTTGGCGTTGTGTCTGGTGTTCTATTTAGGGCGTATGCCAATTGATCGCCGTTGTCTCCGCCAGAAGTGTAAATGTTGGCATCACCATCGACAACTTCAGCCAGGCCAGTGCGCATCTCTAAAATGGCTCTAACGCTAATCTCTGATTTGTCTGTATTCACCCACGGCGCGAGATAATTTTCAGCAGGGACATCAATCGAATCGATATAGCCTTGATCTATGGCTATGCCTATCAGAGCACTGGCAAAAGATTTCCCCGTAGACCAGCTCGTCGCTACACTTTCTTTGGATTCTCCACTGGCGTAGCGCTCTCCCACAATTACCCCATGCCGAACAATCACCACTCCTTGTGTATTACGTGCGCTACTAAAAGCATAATCTAATGCTTGATTAATACCAGATTCGGCCATATTGATACTTTCCGGAGCTTGAGTTTCCCAAGTGAGGCCGGGAAAGGTATTTTCATCAGCGGTGCTAGTGGTCGAAGTGTCAGGCGCGTTTGAAGCTACTGCTGTCGAAGGGCTCGAATCTCCCCCGCCACCGCATGAGGATAAGAGTAGGGCGAATAAGACCAAACAGTAATATTTCATAATTTCCCGTCTAAGTAGTAACGTGATTGATTTATCGTGTTGGTGGTTCGATGTCGAGTATATTCAACGCTAAGATCGATGTTCTGATTGTCCGGCTAATGATACAAAACGCAGGCAACGCCGTATTGAAAATACACCATAGCAAAGATATAAAATTCAGTGCAATCTAAACCACCTTTTAATGCTCACGAGCTGTCTCGTATTGTTGAGATGGCATGGGAAGACAGAACACCCTTTGACGCCATTGAACTCAGTTTTGGGGTCAATGAGTCTGCTGTGATTAACATTATGAGATCGCAGATGAAGCCGCGCTCCTTTCGGTTGTGGCGAAAGAGGGTGAACAGTAGAAAAACCAAACACATTGCGTTGCGTTCTGCTGACGTCAGTCGCGGCTATTGCCCGACACAGTACAAACAAAGGTAAGCGAGCCCTTCATGAGAATATTAACCCGATTAACGGGTCTAACAATATTTTTGATTCTTTGCGCCGGCAGCGTTTTTGGCGATGCTATGGAGAGAGATATTATGATAGACAACTTTGATGCCGACTCGATGGTCCGCTGGAGCTATGTGAGTGATCAGGTGATGGGCGGGATATCTGAGGGCTCGGCTAAAATGGTCACAGACAGGGATAATGGTGATAGTTATGCGCACATGGTTGGCTCAGTAAGCACCGCTAACAATGGTGGGTTTATCCAGTTGCGGACGAGTCTCTCAGCCGGCGTAGACAAAAATGCAGCTGGTGTGTATATCAAAGCACGAGGGAATGGGCAAAAGTACTATATTCACCTACGAACCAGGGGAACCATGTTGCCTTGGCAATATTACCAAGGTACGTTTGACGTTAGTGACCAATGGCAAGTAATACGGTTACCGTTAGACGCTTTTAAAGCTTCCGGGTCTTGGATACGAAAGTCAGCTCTGCCTAAGTCTATCCGAAGTATTGGTATTGTTGCATACGGGCGCGATCATCAAGCAGACATTCAAATAAGTGAAATTGGCTTTTATGAGTAGAAACTGGCGCTGTAGATACTCGACCATTTCCAGTAACGGGTTATTGAGGTCGGTCAGCGAAAAGAGCTAGCTGTTGTTCGGTAGCCTGTTTTTGATACTTTCTTTTCCATTCAGGGAAAGGCATTCCATACACGAGCTCGCGTGCTTTTTCATAGTCAATGTCAGTGCTACTCGACTCCGCTGCAGTGACATACCATTTACTCAGGCAATTACGACAAAAATTAGCCAAATTCATTAAATCTATATTTTGTACATCTTTGTTGTCATCAAGATGCTTTAAAAGTCGACGAAATACTGCCGCTTCAATCTCAGTCTGGGTGTTTTTATCCATAATTCATTGGGTCCGTGGAAATGTTGTAAAGCTCTACATCTTAACTCAATATGATGTATTTGAAGAGTGTTAATGCGCAGTCTGTGTACGCTATTATTTGGTATAAGTTATAACATTTTGTCTGAACGGTGTGGATGCAAAATTGGTGTTTTATGATATTCTTGCCGCCAGATATGGTTAATCTTAATGCCACTAAAAAGTGCGCTTCGCTTACTAAATGATGGAGATCTATGACAATCAATACATCGCTTCTATCGCTAATTGGCAATACGCCAATGCTCAAAATTAATGCGTTCGACACAGGCGTTTGCGAACTGTTTGTTAAACTCGAATCACATAATCCTGGGGGGTCAATTAAAGATCGAGTCGGATTAGCCATTATTGAGGCGGCTGAATCATCGGGTGAGCTAAGGCCGGGCGGAACTATTATTGAAGCGACTGCAGGTAATACCGGTATTGGTCTGGCATTAGTTGCGGCCATCAAAGGGTATAAAATTATTTTGGTGATACCCGATAAAATGAGTCGAGAAAAAATACTCCATTTGGAAGGTTTGGGTGCCGAAATTGTTTTAACACGCTCAGATGTTCCAGAGGGACACCCAGAATATTATCAAGACTTGGCTCGAAAAATTGTCGCCGAAACGCCCGGTAGTTTTCTTGCTAATCAGTTTTCTAATCCTGCCAATCCAATGATCCACAGAACCACCACCGGCCCTGAAATATGGGACCAGATGGGAGGCAAATTAGATGCCGTGGTTGCAGGTGTTGGTTCCGGTGGCACTATAACGGGTATGGCGGAATTCTTTAAAGAGAAAGATCCAAAGGTTCAGATGGTTGTGGCCGATCCTGAGGGATCTATTGTTGCTGATGCAGTGCTCAAGGGGTCGTTCTCTTATGAGGGTGGTTCTTGGTTAGTTGAGGGGGTGGGTGAAGATTTCATACCCGATAACTTAAATGTTGCCTTGTTGCATGATGCAGAAGTGGTA
>Ga0115005_10004702_pt1 | contig 10782 bp, 8 predicted proteins | sample ArcOceMetagenome_FD_87163 | JGI IMG/M metagenome (GOLD analysis project Ga0115005, IMG submission 87163) | Marine eukaryotic phytoplankton communities from Arctic Ocean - Arctic Ocean - Greenland ARC118M Metagenome | ecosystem: Environmental > Aquatic > Marine > Oceanic | place: Arctic Ocean...
CTCCAAACCCCCAACAATCTCGTCAATAGATCTAAATTGTCTTGTCCACTTTGTATTGTAAAGAAACTGCCGGAGATCGAATCGGTTATCATCTGGTGAATATGCCTCTGCATGGTATGATGGTGTAATAATACACATTTTGTGCCTATTGACTGAATAAAAGTAGAAGAATCTCTTCACCTTCACTGCAACTTCTGAAGGAGACAAATGCTGCCACCTTGCACATAGTTTACGGAACATTGAGACAGGCCCACACCGAGAAATTTTCCTCAACCGACCAAAGTGCCCTAGCTCTTCATAAGTCATGCCCATATCTTCTTCATCTGTTTGCGAGTGTTCTCGACCCTCTGCATCACCATCTGCCATTGGACGAAGCTCAGCTGTTGGAGGTGCTCCAACAATTTCATTCAGGACATCGTATTGAAACTCTTTTGCGCCCCACAGAAGCATTCGCTTCAGATCGCCCTTGGAAATGGCACCAATAGGATTCAGATCTGCTGCAGAACAATCATATTTCGTCATATACCCACGCAAACCCTCATCGACATTTGCGCTCCCAAGCACAAGAAGAAACCCTTGTTTACCCAGGACCCATGGCAAAAGCTGGGCAAATAAATATGCCGTCACCATTCGAATACGAGCCTGAATATTTTGAAGCGCTAAATCTTCTGACATTGTTCCACCCCGTGAAGAAAAGTTGGGTGTTTTCCCTGTTGCCAATGTGAATATCTTAATCATTGCACTGACTGCAACATCGATTTTTATTGAAAGATGATAAGAACCAATAACTTTGCCTAGTCGTTCTGCCCTAGATTCCGTTGCCTTTGAAGAATTATCGGTGCCCATGTACGTTGTATGAAGAATACAACTTGCAAATTCTTGTGGAGTCGACGGGACCCACGATGGATCTTCTTCCTTTCTGCACACACGTCTACATTCTGATGCAACTTCACTATCTGGATCCTCTTGAGCTGCCGCTGTCACCATCCGCGTCATTCCGCCAACAATCATTGCAACAGCTGAAGAATCAGCCCCACCAGATAATGGCAGGAAATACCCTGCAGCTCCTGACCTTCTCAAAAAATCCCATAACCAGCAAGAGGGACCATAACAACACTCTTCCTCTGGTGTATGAAACTTCAACTCAATTTCATCCGATAATGATGGCCACACGCCCTCGCTTGTTTTGCGAGTTCCAACATCCACATCGCACAAAACAGGCATTGGCCCCTTATTCTGACGTTCTTGTGCCGCTTGATTTCCAAAACTAGGAATACTAGCTCGATAACTGCGCACATCATCTAAATCAACTGTAGCTACAATAGTCTGGACTTCGTGCACATCAAACTGTTTCGCTTGGGCCAGGACCTGTCCATTGCACACAATCATTGCACAACCGTCGTAGTAGAGGCGTCCACCGTCGCAACCTCTTTGGTTGGCATAAAGATATCTGTAAAGTATCATGTAGAAAAGGAAATGAATGTATAAGATAAAGCGCAGAGATGCAAGTTGATAAAAGTGATTGAAATCGAGAAAATGGCAGGCCCTCTCTCATCTAGTTAGGCGATATCATACTGTAGACTTACAAACCACCACATTTCTGAGTGGCACTAATCATGAGACCAAGTCTGGAATTCAACTTTCTCAATTCATGATGGCTACCACTCCCATTCCCAACAATTTCAACCCCCCTCAAAGCCATATCAATATGCATCGACTTTGGAGTCCACAATTCCTCACAACTCTCGCAACCAATCGTCGTCCCATCCGCACACTGCAAAAATCCCAAGCCAAAAGGCGCAAACTTTTGATCAAACTTTTTCATCCAAAAATCCGGTAATTGAAATTGTTCCTGAATTCCATCCCTAGGATCCTGATAGGCAGTAAAGTATCGAGACTCCCTGTAATTCCCACTATCCGCCATGGCCGTCTTGGGTCGAATCATGAGGATCTTCCGATTGACACAGAGCACACGGCAATTGTACCTCACCCCAGCGAACAAGATGGGCATACCGAAATCACAAATCATATCCCCATCCGTAGCTCCCTTTTCAAAAATTTCCTCGAGGGATTCCCAGCAGTGGAGGAATGTGTCGGATTCGAGGTAGTGGTCTTCGCACCCGTAGCCGCATATTTCTAGTTCGGGACCGAGACGGTAGGAGGCTCCTTTTTGTCGCGCTTCGGTGCAGGATTTGAGAATGCGTTTGAGGTTTCCGTCAAAGTCCAGAGCCCACTGGTTAAGGTTGCAGGTTGCGACTGTTATGAGGTTTCCTCTTTTGTGATTCATGATAGTGTGATTGTGATAGTGATAGAGTTCTTCATCTGTATTTAGAGTTCATCGGTTGTGTTTTTTGTGACAGTACTTCAGGTGAGGTTTTTAGTCCATCTTCATCTGCGCGACAATCGCACGGGTCGGCAGTTTATTAATCAAACTCGTGACTGTAACTCCCAAGATTCAATTCAAATGGTGGGAAATTATTGTGAAAAAAAAAAGAACAAAAAGGGTTCCTTCCAGGGAGGTGCGGTAAATCGCGATTTCACCGATTTAACGGAACGTTTTGAATCGATGGTCTATTTTAGTTTAAAAATAATTTCTATGGAAATGACAGTTGAAACGTCTGAACATTATGTTCAATGTGTTTTTCGGTCTGTGACAAAAATCCATCTCTCTTTATCATGCGTACTGTACCGTCGCGCCATCACCATCCGAATGTAAATTCAAATATCAATATCACCGCACAATGTGTTCTCACTTCTTAGATCTGCTTCTCCCTCCGCTCACGGTACGTACGTCGGAAATGTCTCTCTTTCTTGCTGGAGTACGGAAGGCTTCATTGCTGTCGTCGTTGTCGCCGTTGTCGCTTTCGTCGTCTTCGTCGCTTTCAGCCCCCCACACGGAAGACTTAATGATTGCTCTCTTCTGCACCTTCTGCTCAGCTAACTTTAACTTGAACTCAACCAGCACAGGGTAGTACCTTTGTCCATTGCAATTTTTCGGGGTAGGGAAGTTGGTGATGGAATAATTGCCAACAATTTCTCCGCATTTGTGGGCAAGTGGGAGGTTCCACATAATCTCAACGTTCTGATTGTTCAGGAAAGTTTGCAATTCTGCTACTGCTGGACCCAGTCCAGCCAACCTTGTTGCCCTGTCAACTTCATATCCAGCACCATCTTTCATCCAAGCAGCATTCTGGTGGGTGAGCATGTTTGGGTCAACAAGATTGTTGGAGCATGGTACAGTGAGTCTTAGACTTTTACCATCATCAGTCAACCTTGGATTGAAAGATGGTGGAGACATTGGGTCTGTCTCTGCAAGGACCTGGACAATGACAATAAGATAGTTTTGGAATTGCTGGTCAGGATCTACAGTGGTGTACTGGATGCCTGGATAGCCTTTAGAGACAAGAAGAGCAGCATCAGGAACATGTTGGTTTTCATCGACAAAATTTTCGGCCTGATTTGTTGGGCTCCTGGGAGCAAAGCCATTTGAGGGATCAATAACTTCACGTTGCATATTTGGCGCCTCAGCAACTGTAGAGAATTAAAATAATTAGTTTTGACTTAAGATTTTCAATGATACAAACAATACATTGTAGTACTAGACTAGTAGTACATACCTCCATGGCCATCACCATTGCGGTTCACAATTGCCTCTCTCACGCGAACCTCTTTCAAAATACGGCCAATACTCTGTTTGAGAGAGGTTCTTTTGTACTGAAGGTACCTAGCAAAATCTTTTCTTAGACGGTCAGTCACAACTGCGGGCTTACTGATCTCTTCAGCATGTACAAAAGGAGTGGAGGTTGCAAGTTCGCGAAAATGCTCAGCATCTGGGCCATCGAACGCGAATTGAATACCACTTTCTGTCTCGTTCTTTTTTGTCATTGTGCTTCCTGTTTTTTTCATTAAGTTGAAAGATGATGCTTGCATTATCAGAATGAAATTATGAGAAGAATTGGGTACAATCTTTTCGTGGGTAAATTTGATAATGAAGATTGACTAAAGCAAGAAAGAGGAAGAAACATTTCAGATTTAAATACATACCTACATATCGTGAACGCAAGAAGGAAAAACAGAGCTATGAAGGGAGAACACATTAGTTTTTAAACAAGTGCAGTGATTTAATGGAACAGGTATGGTGTGAGAAGCGCTTCAATTCGGATGATTGTGGTGTGTGGTACACATTGTAAAGAGATATGGATTTTTGTCACACATCGCAAGAAACATGTTCTGACGTTCCAACTGTCTTTTCCATAGAAATTAGTTTTAAACTAAAATAGGCCATCGATTCAAAACGTTCCGTTAAATCGGTGAAATCGCGATTTACCGCACCTCCCAGCCGACTTTGAACTTTGTAAGATCTGGAATGAATCAATCAAAATCAATCAATCGAAGAATCATACATCCTCACTCGTCCCATTCCATTGGATCCTTTGAATGAACCTGCATAGCATCAAAGATCCGTGATGGTGAGATTTTCATTCACAGCCAATCCTATTGAACTCGAGACTCTCGCAGCTGTAGACTTGCACTACGAACAGATCGGATGCCTCGGACACGGTGGATTCGCCAGCGTCTTTCTTGCCAAAAAGCGTTCATCGGGTCGCAAGGTCGCCATCAAATTCTTTCACATGGACGTCATCTCCAAAGAGGATATTCGTATAAATCCCCCAACTAATAGCCGCAGGCGTGGCTCAGATCGGTATCGCGCGTCGGATCAAGGAGATGGTCCAGATGCTGATGCTGATGCTGATGATACACAAGCACATGTTGATGTGCCGGAAAGTTTCACACGTGAGCTGGAATACGTCAAGAAACTGAGGGATCAAAGCAATCAGAATCGAGGTTTGTTGAGCCGTCGTGATGATAGAGATCTATCAGTTGTGTTTTTCGAGCAAGCGTTCAGCGGGAAGAACTTTGCGGGCATCGTCATGAATTACTGCGACGGGGGCACACTTGCTCAAGCCATTGAACATAAATTTAGTAGGGCAGGAGACAATAGCATACCGTATACGGAACGACGAATTGCATGGTATGCTCTTCAATTGAGTGAGGCGCTGGCGTTTTCTCATGAGCGAGGAGTTTATCATCATGATGTCAAGAGTTCGAATGTGCTGATTAATTGGAGTTCAGGAGGGACGCTTCTTCTGTCTGATTTTGGAAGTGCCATTGGGTCAGGAGAAGAAAGCTTTGGAATGTCGGAGGTATATGCCTCTCCAGAGTTGCAAGCAGCCTATGCCATTGCAAATAATAACAACGACAGCGATGAACCCGTTCGTGTGGAACAACCAGATAAAATTGATTCCTTTGGGCTTGGATGCATCGTGTTTGAACTACTTTGCTGCAGAAAGCTTGTCGATTTGACGGGTGAACAGACACTGGCCGAATTCATTGCTGACAATGACGTTGAAGCTGCCCTCGATCTAAACTGCGTGCAGCTCCCTTGGCTTCCCAACCCTCATCTTGATGATCCTGATCCTGACGAAAAACAACCAGCAGACGTCCCCAGGATAGGATATTCCTTTGCATTACGGAGCCTTGTGAAAACGCTCCTCGAGCCTGATCCGAGCAAACGCTGGACTGTGTCTGAGTTACAAAAACCTTTAAGAAAGGATCCCTCCAGTCCTCTGCTAGCAAACCTTGTTGTGGCATCAGAAAGTCTTGTTCCTGGAGATCCAGTGACAGTTGATAACGTGCAACTGGGAATGTTTGTTCAATATAGTCGCGATTGGGAACCTGACAGCCAGGATGCTGTTCCGTTTAGGAAAACTCCGGTTCCTAATTCTGCTTTCAATCAACAAGAGTACTTTCAATCCATTACTGCCATGCCGGAAAATGCGAATTTCGATAATTTGTCTTTTGAAGAATTGCGACTTCGTCACTATATGGAAAGGGATGCAGCACGCGACGGGGGAGAATGTGGTGTAGTTGTGGGCCTGGATCCTGATGCACAATATGCGCAAGTCATTTTTTCTTCTGCTACTGGACCCTCAAAGTTGAAGTGCTGCTCCACAGCTCGTATCGGAGCATCCAGAAAATTTGAGCTACATATCGGTCCTCCCCTCGAAGACTTCTTTGCTGCTGACGAAAGAACAAAACACACGGGCCTGCTTTCTGTCAAAACTTTGTCGCGTAAGCTTGGGAAAGAAAGTCCTTCAGAATTATCTGTAGGCCAGTCACTTTCTAGCAATTGTATACTTGTGGCCATTGACCTTGAGTGGGATCTTGCTATCGTGGTACCGACGGAGAAATTTCGTCTCGAAGCGCCTACGGTTCCTGTGCAACCTCTGATGTTTCCTTGTTTTCCAGCTGCTCCTTCTGTCGAAAATCGCAAGCCACAACCTCCACCTGAATATTGGGAAACAAATGGTAATGTGCTCGTAGAAGAAGATGATGTGCGTCAGAGGGATATTGTGACGGAGCTTTTCTTTTCTGATGGAGGAGGTATGGACATTCAAGCCTATGAAATTGTTTCAATCAAAAGAGTCCAGTCTGTGGAGCTCTGGTCATCATACTCTCAATCATGTGTCAAGGTCGCCGCAGAAAATTGGGGCGTGTGCAATGAGCATCGATTGTTTTTAGGGACTGGTGAAAAGAATCCTGAGCAGCTATTGAACGATCCACCTAGCTTCTTCTATCATAACTTTCATTCCGATGGAGTCATGGTCTCAAACAGTCCATCGTATGGACATGTTCATCGTTATCAGGGAACAGATTCCGATGACATCCAAATTGTTTTGTCGAGAGTAGCGCTAGGCAAGATCGACGAACGTGCACGCACTTCGTCTATTTCCCAAACGTTTCATTCCAAAAGGAGACAATTTGGAGAGGGGGTACTTTGTATTTCTGATACGTCGCAGGCTTATCCAGAATACATTATTACTTACAAACCATTACAAGGTGGACCTTCACAGAGGACTGCGAGTGGGAGGTACAATGATATGAGTAGATTCGGCACAGTTCAATCTACCCGTTCATCCTTTCAATCTCCCCATTCATCCTACACCCCCTCGAATACTTATATGACCACTCCAGCAGCAGGATTCATGGCGTCAACGACACACTACCAGGACACGGTTTCATTCGTTCCTCCTGCAATGTTCTATCCTCCTGCAACCGTCTATCCTCCTGCAAGAACCGCAAGTAACTATGGCTTTCATACCACGCGTGTTCCTGGTTATTACTCGCCTGGTGTTCATCACGGTAGGAGGACGTCAGAGTATCAATCTCCTATGCACAGTAATGTAAATGGCTCCAATGGTGGCTTTTCATTTGGCGCCACCACCTTTGATACTGTGAGAAATGACGGTGTGGTTACCACCAGTAATACTGCGGGAAATAGCCAGCCCTTGTCATCGCCACCAAATCCCTCCAATGGTGGATTTTCATTTGGTAGTCACTCGGCTGGTGGTGGTGGATTTTCATTTGGTGCCACCACCAGTGCTACTGCGAGTAATGGCCAGCCCTTGCCATCGCCACCAAATCCCTCCAATGCGGGCTCAAGCAGTTGTCCTGACAAAATAGCACCCAAGAGCCAGAAACCAAGCGCTGAGAAAGAGAAGAAACCAAAGTCTTCCACAAAGCAATGTGTCGTGTGTCTAGAAAGAGACGTTCGTCGCATTGTGTTGCCTTGTGGTCATCCTTGTCTCTGTGAGGTTTGTAGCACCGAACATGGGCTCAGAAAACTTCGCCGCAAATGCCCAGAGTGTCGCGGCGCTATCAAAGAAGCTGTGACGATATTTGCCAGAGTTGTAGACGATTGATCTGATATGAAAATACAAAATTATTCAGGACTGCTGAAAACTGCAACTTGATTGAAGGGGTAAAAGTGTTCTACCTGGTACAGTTGCTAGCGACTGACAAAAATTGCAAAGCGTTTATCACCTTGGAAGTGATATCCTCTATTTGCCATTTTTATCTACTACACGTACGTGTAGACGTACACAAAAAGATATGATTACATTATTTGCAGATTAGCTTTAGTATCTAGCAGTAAAACTTGTTTGATATCAAACTACTGGTACGCACGACGGTATGGTCGCATTGTAATTCTTCTTTGTTGTCTACGTGTACGTATCTGCTCCATCTTGAACATCAGTTCGGTTTTGGAAGATGCAGAGCTTTTTCAACTGAACTTTCCTTTATCCAACCATTACACATTGCATGATACTTCGATACTAAGTCTATCGTTGATTTGAGATGATAGAATGCAGTATGTAGTACAAGGTTCTATTAATATCACATATCTTTGCGTCGTTCCAATACATGGCCGTCAAAATCTAGATTTGGTAGTGGCTGTCGAATCAACTAGCTTTCGGTATGCAGTCCGAAATCTTTTAAAGAATAGCTGTTCGTCGTTTGCAAAAGCAACAACATATTTTTTCAAACCATCGTCTACAACTAATGTCACATCCGTGGGAATAAAAGCGGCTTCTCCGAATTCAATATCTTTATCATTCCACCTCAACATGGTCCAAAAATATCGGTTCGATAAAGTGTCGGGATCCGCGGTAATAAAGGGTGCGAGAACAGGTGCATCTTCCAAACAGGATCTAGTTAAATTCCTCAAGCAGCCCTTGGGCATTCCCGTCAAAGTGACGTGCCTCCCCAGATCGTGAGCACCTGATAAAGCAACTAATTCCGCTTCCGTAAATCCCAATCTCTTGAAATAATTTCTGAGCCCGAGGGAGTCGAGACCTGCTGATGGCAGGCTTGTGGTAATTGTAGAACGACCTCCCATATTTTGAATAGGATCATCCAAAAAATGATTGTCCGCCTGGTACACATCTTTTCTGCCCATTTGTATTTCTATTTTCGGCCCCTGGGCAGCTTCTACTGCTGCTGCCCCTGATATTGCAAGTGTATCCGCAAATGATAAAGAGCGACAAGGAATCTTGCTCGTACTAGTAGATTCACCACTACTGCTGATTGAAATTGGACAGATCAATTCAAACTTTTCTTGCTGTAACTCAAACAATTCATTGATGACCTTGAGAGGTTTGCTCAATCCTCTATTCTCAGACCAATCTAATTCATACCTTATAGATCCATCGGCGCCACCAACTGATGGATCTGAGGCTACACTTCTAACAGTAGCATCATGGAATGCGAGACGAAGTATCGACCCAGCGAGGGATGGGTCTTGGTTTTGGATTATTTGAGTAATTTCTTCCCGAACAAATTTTGCAGCGGGTGCATATGAAGATTCGGACGGAGTTTGTTGCTGCGGGTAGAGATTCAGGAATGGCGATGAAAGTGATGAGGCAATCGCTGCTTTGATGAGTGACGCGCGTGTCACAGCCACCATCTGATGATGCTAATGTTCGAGATGGATATGGAGTATTATACTTGTCAACCCACTCCTTTGCAACATGCAAGTCGGAAACGGAGCCGGATACGAGGTGCGCAGAACTAAAAAGTGAGTGGAAAATTATTTAAATTGAAAACACTCAATTCAGGCTATTTTAACGGCTAAAATAAAAGCCTTCAACCAACTAACTTTCGACCATGATATGAACATTGAAACAAAGTTCTATTTGGAACGTTTACAACATTTATGGAATTTGATTTTGGGGGGAGTTCGCCTGTGTCAAACCCAAACTAAGCCCTCTTGCGGAATGTAAACAACACTTGGAGGTTTTATGCAAACGACACTTGGAAGAGAACTCATACTTTTGGTTGATGTGGTAGTAGCTCTGGGTTGTTTCGGCGAACTAGTAGAAGAAATTGGTTCTTCCTTGTGATTTGGATCTTCTCTTATCGTTTGGGTAAGAGAAATCTGTTTGTTACGGATCGCAAATGCTATATGAGCTATCACTAAAATAACTCCAGCAAATATGAGTAAAAAACCAGAATATGGGGAAGATGATTTTTGGTTTGATTTTTTGGCCGCAACATTGGATTGGGCAATTTCTGAAACATTCATCGGGGGCATAGTAGGCAATGATGTACTGGTACGTGTGTGAGACTCTGTAGACTTCATGGTAGACCCATCACTTGGATAAGAAGATGGCGATGAAGATGGAAGCATAGAGTATGCCTTGGTTGGCAATTGACTTGGGCTCCTCGAACTAGTAGGCATTTCTGTGGGTTGCTCCTTGGATGCACAGTAAGCACATGCAACAGGACACATATCTTTGACATGCCCGACTCCTTGTTCATTGGGCAAATTGCAATATATATTGGTCCTTTCAATCTTCATTCCAATCCAATGGCAAGACTTGAGATCCTCACCTCCACTTACTTGAAGCCTGTAGAAAGGGTTATCTTCACAGCAGGATCCACATGACAATTCGCAATTTGATTCAATTTCGTTACTTGTACAAATATCATACCTGCGTTGATCACTTTGATCTCGAACCCATAGACAATCTCTATTTTCCCCATCCACCATAAATTGAAAATATTGATTGTTGCCACAGAACAACACTTCACCTGTAATTCCACCACGCGCTGGAGATGAGGACAAGGATATGTGCCACCAGTAGGCGGTGACAAAGAGTTTCATCTTGCTCAGCACTTCGTTGTTTTTTCAAATTATGGAGAGGAAGCAGTCATTCATCAAGCGAAGGCTAAAAAGATATTCCCAATCTGAAATCGCCAAATAAAATGGTCCGAGATGTTACCAATTTTGTCAATGGGGCTAACATTTTATGCGAAAAGCGCGCGAATTCTAAAAAATTGAAGATTTTGAGAGAGATGATCGATGCGGTGGAAGTCGGAAGCATGAAGAATGAAGATGAAAAACTCAGCTAAGCGCATCACAACACAACACAACACAAC
>Ga0115005_10004703_pt1 | contig 10782 bp, 11 predicted proteins | sample ArcOceMetagenome_FD_87163 | JGI IMG/M metagenome (GOLD analysis project Ga0115005, IMG submission 87163) | Marine eukaryotic phytoplankton communities from Arctic Ocean - Arctic Ocean - Greenland ARC118M Metagenome | ecosystem: Environmental > Aquatic > Marine > Oceanic | place: Arctic Ocean...
AAGAAATTGAGTGGGCAAATAAAATATTTGATGAGAACAGAAGATGGCCTGTCTTTAATGTCACAAATAAAGCTCTTGAAGAGTCTGCTTCAGAAATTATCAAACTTTTAAATATGAGAAGTCGAAATCGATTTAAGCAAACGAAAAGGTTTGAAGAGAAAAAAATCAAACCTCAAGATTAATCTTCTAATAAATTCTTTTTATTCTCTTCTACTTCAAAGAAGATTTTTCTTTCAGTATCGAGAACTGGGTTTGTAATGATGGCTTCATACTTACCCGCTGGTACTCTTTCATTTTTAAGTGGGAGTGTTTTTTGAATGATCTTTCCATTAACTTCGAACTTAATACTTGATCCAGGCGAGAAATTACGAGAAGTCGTTAAGTATCCAATTGATTCTTTTTTCAAGCTCGGAATATAAATAGATTTTCTTTTTCTACTATCAGATAAAACAATCTCATTTGGATTATTCCAAGCTGTATATCCTGTTTTATGAATACTTATTTTATAAGACTTATTGAGCTCAACTCTATAATCAATACCTTCAAGAGAAACAGCAACTCCATTAACCTTTACTTCCATATCTGCATCTAAGTTATTAAAGGTGATGACACCATTTTTTTCAACTTCTACTACTTTTTCGGCTTCCTCTTTACTTCCATTTAATAAAGAGACTAAATCAACACCTATTAAACCTCCAACATAAGCGGGGTTTAAGAGTGCAAACAAGAGGAGACTTCCCACTAATAAATACGGAACAAAGCTCTTTTTTTCTTCAACTACTTTTGTATTTTTATTTGAAACTCTCGTTTTTATTCTGGTATTTGCTCGAGTTCTATTCCCACTAGCGGCAGGTCTTGTTGTCCTCGTTGCACCAGGAGCAGAAGCTGTTGTTGTTCGTTTAATTTTTCTGGTTGATGATATTGCTTTATTTTTATGCTTAATTCCAGAAGATGTCTTATTTGATAATTCTAGATCAAGAGGCTCAATTTGATTTTTATTCTTTTCGAAATTTCCAAGATCTAATTCGATTTTTCCTGTACGTTGCTCCTCAGAAATGAATGAGCCATCTGAATAAGTCTCAGAAACTCTGGCCTCTCCATTATCGCTTCGATTAAGATCTTCAATATAAGGTTTTAAATCAATTTTACCAAACTCAACAAACTTCTTTTTATCAGCTGCAATTTCTTCTTTAAAAAGTTCATTAGCAAAATAACTTAAATCAGTATTGTTAAATTCAGGATAGTTTGAATAAAGAAAACGAACAAGAGCTCTATTTAATTTATCCATATTTTCAAATCTATTATTTCTATCTTTTGATAATGATTTCAAAACTATTTCATCTAGTTCTGGAGGAACATTTGGATTTATAGAAGAAGGTTTTGGAACTTTACATGCTTGAATTTGCTTTAAAACAGCTAGATCATTTTTAGCTGTAAAAAGTTTTCGTGAACAAAGCATTTCCCATAAAGTAATCCCTACTGCAAACTGATCATAACGATGATCTAGCTCTAACCCTTCTAAATATTCAGGAGCAAGATAAGAGAGCTTTCCCTTAATTGTTCCTGCTTGAGTCGCCTCACTATTTGAATCTGCTTTAGCAATCCCAAAGTCAATGAGCTTTACTGAACCATCATAAGTTAACATGATATTATGAGGTGAAATATCTCTATGTATAATATTAAAAGGCTTACCAGTTAATTTATCTTGATATGTATGAGCATAATGAAGTGCTTGTGACACTTGAGAGATAATAAATGTAGAAATCTCTACTGGAAAAACAAATTTCTTTTCTTTTAGTCTATCTAGAAATTGCTTTAGGTTACCACCATCAACATATTCCATAGCAGAATAAAGTTGCTCATCAACCATTCCATAATCATAGACTTGAGCGATATTTGGGTGAAGAAGACCAAATGTTACATTTAGTTCATCTTCAAACATTTGAACATAAGACGGATTTTTTGAATATTGAGCTTGAACCATTTTGATGGCAACAATTTTATTTGCTTGCTCACCTAAGTAGGATGCACGACATATTTTTGCCATTCCACCATCTACAAGATGATCAAGAATAAGATATTTTCCAAAACGTTCATACTTACTATTAGTCATTAATAATTCCTCAATAGTCTTTCGGATAAAATATGAAAAAGCTTAAGTAAAAATTGAAAAAAGAGAATCTATTGAAGTGTTTGAGTCATAAAACTAGGGATCGAGACAGTAAAACTACCTGAATCAGAGCAAAGCCCTAAGATTTTATGTCTCGATAGGTACCAATCTTTTAAATTTTGATGCGATTTAAGCTCTTTTTTAAAATCTAGAATCTCTAAAACCTCAACATGACTCTTTCTTATTTGATCAATTAAGTAGGGATTTGATTGTTCTGCATTAGCATCGCTATAAACGAGGGCAATTTGAAACTTTTTGCAACTTTGAGCTTTAACCGTGTCATTTCCAAGCCATTTAAAAAATTCTGACTGATTATCTAAATCAGCAATTAGTATTTCATTTTTTAGAGTGGCATCAATATACCATGAATATCTTTTAAAATATAAGCTTGTGTCCCAAGTTTCATCTTCATAAACACCACCTTTAATCGAGAGCTTCTCCGTTGTAAAAGCACTTCTGGTTTTATAGATAGAACAACTACTTAGAATCATGATTAAAATAAATAGAAAATATCTCATACTCTTTTTCCTTCAATATACTTAATTATCTCTCTAAAGACATCACTTCGACAAGTCTCATTGAGTATATCATGTCTCATTTTTGGATATCTTTTCTTTTGAGTTAAACTTTTATCCATTCCTGTCAAGAATAGCTCTACTTTTTCAATATCAACTAATCGGTCATCATCTGAGAGAATAAAAAGTGTTGGAAAATTAAAAAAATAACTTAAAGAATTAACTGATTTTGTTGCATTTATAATTTCAACACCAAGCTTAATTGTCACTGATTTTGAAATTAAATGATCATGCATAAAGCTGATTGCCTTATCTTCATCATGACTTAAATCATAGGCATCATAAATAAGTGGTATCTTCACTTTTGAAACTGCATCAGGAATATGATCCGCAATTTTAACCACCTTAGCAGGTAGCTCAATTTTAGGGGCAATACATGGATTTGTTAAAACTAAACCTTTAATTGAGAAAGGTAAATGAGTTAACTCTTGGCTTAATGTTTTAATGGTTATTAATCCACCTAGGCTATGAGCAATCATAAAAGTTTCAACCTCAGAGTCTTCATACAAGAGGTCATAACAGTCTTGAAAAAAATATTGCATATCTTTTACAAAAGTATCAAAAGTATCAATAAAAGCTCTATCTCCCCCACTAAGACCATGTCCGTAGAGATCCATAGTTGAGATGACTAGGTTTTTTCCAAAGTGATTTCTTAGAGCATCAAAAAGATCTTCGTGCCTGTGATGATATTCAATAAGTCCATGTTGAAAAATGACATGAATAAATTTGTTAGGAAGTTTTCCTATTGGATAATAATGCTTACAATAGATATGGGCATGATCATCAGAATGTGATTGAAAATTTTTTTCTAAAACTTGATGAAGACTACGCTCTCTATGCATTATTTAAGTAATTTTCAATCGCTCCGAGTGAATCACTGGATAAACTTTTAAAGCGAAATGAAAATCCCTGCCCACCATCAAGAAACCGTACAATTTCTCCAGAAGCAACAAAATGATAATCCGTATTTTCAGGATGAACATTTATTGCAATTTTGTCCCCTATTTTTCCAGGAAAGTGATCAACTAAAACTTGCATTCCCCCAGTAGAAATATCTCTACACACACCAACAAATACATGTTTATTATTCTCTATATACATGCGTGCTATAAAAGGTTTTCTTTGATAGTGTCTTCTGTCATCATCAGCAATAGGTGGTGGAGTATCATTGAAAACTTCTTCGAAGTCTCCAAAATCGGCTAACATTTTCCATGAATCCATTCCTCTTATAAAAGCGAATGTTTTAGCGTTAATTCGATTCTCATTAAAAAGTTTTAAAATAAGATCTAGAGAGTAAGGTCCATACTCAACTTCTTGACCTCCTCTATCAACACCAATTTTAATAAAGATGCAATTTCCATCACGTCCAATTTCATTTAATAAATCGACACTCTCCATGACATCTGGGATGGGAGCACTTTCTTCAATTTTAAGTTCATCAACTGTTTTTAATTGAACCCAGTTTACAAATCCTTTCTTCCAAACATAATCCTCAGACCCAATCTTATTATCGCGTATTAAGCCTTGAATTTCTTCTAATTCAATAGGACCTTTTCTTTCTCCGGCCAAAACATAATACCATTTATCACTCATGGTCTTCTCCTTCTATATTATGAAAAATTAGATACTTAAGAGTATTTTACTGCACTTCGCTCATTCAAATCAGTTTGGGTAAGTTTTTCCCACTAAAACTCAAGATTTTATTCTTTTCTCCGACAAGATAAGTGGAGTTTTATTAAACATGGATATAAATATGAATAAATTAATACTTTTTACGAGTCTCTTTCTTCTTCTCTTCTCTTGTGGTGAAGAGGCCATTACTGTACAAAATCAAAATGAAAAATTTGTTGCAGGAACCCTAGAGACTCAATCCATTCAAGATTGTGCAGGCTCTCACGAAGAAAAACCGCCTGTTGATATTCTCTACGTTGTAGATAACTCTGGAAGTACACTTGCGAGTAGTTTTAACTCTATAAAATCTCAAATTAAAAATACCATTTTAAATGTTTCAACTGATTTTGATTACCATATCTATATCGCTCCTCTTAACCCTGGGGCAAATGACGATATAACAACTTATCCTCTTATTGTAAGTGATACTAATTCACTTTCAAATATTGCAAATTTAAATCAAGTTACAATTGATAATGTAGATATGTTTGCCCAAGCGAGTGGAAATAATGAAGAACTTGGGTTTGAGCGAGCAAAAAATTTAATTCTTTATAACCGCTCTAATGGAATTTTTAGAGATAGTGCGAATACAATTATTGTGATGATTTCAAATGGTGATGACACTCAATCAGTTGTCAATGTTCAAGGAAATAAAACATTTGATCCAACAGTTTATTCAAATATAAAAAGTAGTTTTACCAATATGCTTTCCAGTCCAATGAATGCAATTTCTCTACGATTTGTCTCTTTAGTTGCTCATAGTAGTTGTAATGGCTGGACGAAAGGAACTACTTACAAAATGATGTCAAAAGATATTTATAATCATCAAGGCTTCTCTGATAGTCCTACGTATGACTCTTTTGATCTTTGCGGTGGAAACTATTCAGCAATATTTAATGCCGTAAATGCGAGTATTAAAGCAATAGAAATTAATCATAAATATAATTATCAAAAAATTTCATCCGCATCTGAAGCATCAATCAATAGTAATGATATAACAGTTACAAAAATCTTAGCTGATAAATCAAGAGTTAATATTCCTGTAAGTGCAACAAATGGTTTTGAATATATTGGATACAAGACGAATCAAAATACTATGTATGAACCCGAAGTTGGCGTTCCAAAGTCAGGACTATTTATTAAGCTAAATGGTTCAGCACGAATCACTCACCCAGAATGTATTATCGCAAAAACAGTCACTCCAACAGAGTACTTTGGATATATCTCTCTTCCAAGAGAGCCTGATCTAGAATCAGTTAAGATTGAAATTGAAGGAACAGCTTACCCAAGATCAACCAGCCAAGGTTGGAGTTATGTAGGATATAGAGATACTCTTAATATCAAAGTTCCAGGACCAACAAATGCAAGTGTCACTCCTGCAAATAATAAATCAGGATATTTCCTACAGCTCCATGGAAATGCAATATTCACAAATGGTCAAAAAGTAGAAGTTTTCTATAAGCCTAAAACAAACTAGGCCATAGATGATTTTGCTTGATTTGATTCGATTACTCGATTCATAAAGTTGATATTAGGAAGATATTTTTTTAATTTAACGTAGTTAACTTCAACAGATAGAGACTCTCCATCTTCACCCACAATCGTATCACCAACAATACCCTGTTCTCTAGCATCAGTTAAATGTTCAACGGTAATAAAATCTTTATTTTCTTTCCAGGTATTAAGTAATCCACCAATATCAACTAAAGTCATCGCGGCATCAGTGTTTGGCTGGTTTTCAATTTTCATCCATAAATTATTTAAAAAGATTTCACATTTCTTAGATATTTTTAATTTTTTCTCTTCAGTTAAATGCTTTTCCGTATTATAGAAAATAAAAATATTTCTAATTCGATCAAGATCATTCATTACAAGAACTTTAGGGAATCCATCCTTATCATTTTCAATTCCTAAAAGAGAGAGACTCTCTAAGATAATAAGCATCTCATCCATTTTTGATTCAATGATACCAAAAATTTCATGAGAATAAAGATCCAACGTTTTCCTATGAAGAGCAACACCTTTTGCATGTTTTTCTCCATGAGATCTGTAAGTCAAAAAAAGCATTCCAAGAATTTTTATAATGTCAGATGTTTTAAAAAATTCATACCCAGAATGCTTTCCAGATCCATAATTAACTGAAGTTGAATTTGATTCTAATTCTTTAACTCTTGCATTAGTAGACCTAAGTCTATTTGCAAGAGTATTGATAATTGTTTTAAACCAAGGATTTAGCCCTGACATTGTTTTTGAAAAAGCAGCAAAAGAAATTTCAATAACTTCACTTGAGACCATAGCAGAGACAGAACATGATCTTTTCCCGCCGCCATCATCATCAAAATAGGCCATCTCACCAATAACTTCACCAGCTCTTAGAACTGCTATTTCTATAAAGCCCTTACCTTTGGGCTTAAAGAGTCTTAATTGACCATTTTGAATGATATAAAGAGAGTTTGCTTTCTCTCCATCATTAAAAAGTATTTCTCCTGGAGCAAGTTTTCTTAAACCTGAACTAGATTTAGCTGAATCTTTTGTTTTTGTTCCTGCTGTTGCCAATTAAATCCTCTCAATAATTAAACTTAAGGCTTCTCCCCCACCAATACAAATTGCGGCACAACCATATTTAGCATTTTTTGCATTCATTGCTGTCGTCAGACTTAATACAATTCTTGCGCCACTTGTACCAATTGGGTGACCAAGACTTACGCCTCCACCAAAAATATTTACTTTTTCATGATCTAATTGTAACTCTTTCATTGCAACCATGGTAACTGCGGCAAAAGCTTCATTTATTTCCCAAACATCTATATCTGATATTTTTAGTTCACATTTTGCTAAATTCTTTTTCACTGCTTCAACTGGTGCTGTAGTAAACCATGTTGGATTTTGAGCATGGCTTGACCAGCCTAGGATTTTAAAACTTGCCTGGTCTTTATACTTTTCGCCACCAAGAACTAAAGCACAAGCTCCGTCATTAATTGTTGATGCATTTGCAGCAGTAATTGTTCCATTCTTATCAAAAGCAGGTCTAAGAGTTGGAATCTTATCAAAGCGAACTTTAGAAGGTCCCTCATCTTCAGAAACGACAATATCCCCACCCCTTGAACTTATTGTCACTGGAGCTATTTCAGATTTAAATATACCTTTTTCTTGAGCACTTTGAGCTCTCTTAAATGACTCAATTGAAAAATTATCTTGAGCTTCTCTAGATAGATCATATTTTTTTGTACATTCCTCAGCACAGTTCCCCATAGGTCTATCAGAATAAACATCCCATAAGCCATCCCACTGCATAGCATCTTTAAGAGCTGTTTCTCCGAACTTAAAACCTGAGCGAGAATTTGGAAGTAAATGAGGAGCAAGAGACATATTCTCCATACCTCCTGCTATAACTAAATCGTTTTCATTCGTTAATATTGATCTTGCTCCAAATATGATTGATTGAAGGCCAGATCCACACACCTTATTGATTGTTGTACAAGGAACTGATTCTGGTAATCCTGAAAAGATGGCCGCCTGTCTCGCAGGAGCTTGTCCAACACCAGCTTGCACAACATTTCCCATAAAAACTTCATCGATCTTATCTTTTGATACTCCTGCCTTCTCAATTGCCCCACTAATAGCAATCGCTCCTAATTTTGGTGCTGATACAGTTGATAGACTTCCTAAGAAACTTCCTTGTGGAGTTCTTGCTCCATTTAAAATATAAACGCTCATAAATAATATCCTTTGCTAGTAGTCATTTTTTCATCATATTCTATGCTCCATTTCACCAAATTTCCATGATAAATAGACTTAAAAGCTTGTTATCAAGCACTATTTTTGCTATTTTTCAAAAAAAATCAGGAGATAAAATGCAATTTGGAAGATATGAAGTTGAAATTGAAACGCCACGAAAACCATTACCTATTGAATGGACTGAGGAAGTAACTAAAACGATAACTGAAGCTTATTTTGAACAATCAGAAAAAGATAATTCTTTTTTTTATGTTTATGGAGAGATTTATGAGCAAGAATTTGTCGTCATTATTTCTTATATTAACCATAGCGATCTAAGTGCATCTCCGATCTCACTTTTCATTTCCCATGATATTGTTGAAGATTCTAAAAAGTTTAAATCATCACTTTTTAATTTAGTAGATTTTTCAGGTCTTGTTTTTGACGATATTTTTGCAACTGAGAACTGGAATGACTATAATTTAGCTTGGACTGAAAATGAGTTTAAAGGCAATAAATTTCACTATAAAATCACAAGAGAAAATGTTTCTCTTACACTTCAAGCTGAAGAAATTCTAACCAAAGATTTAAAAGATTTATTGAATTAAAAAATGAAGGGCCTGAAAGAAGAGAGTGTTAGGACATGACCCCTGAAAAGATATCATCAAAAGCGATATAAATGATTGGTACATTTAAAATAGAGACAATTTACTCAAGCTTTGGGATTATTTCAATATGAAAATCATTCACTCAGTACAAGACGTAGACTTCAAAACGTTTCCAAGAGGAGATCAATTTAGTGTTTTAATAGGACGACATGATTCGACAGGAGCAAGTGAGCATCATACAGTTGCTATTGTAAAACTGCCACCTGATACAAGTTCTGACGAACATTATCATAAAGAACGTGAAGAATCTTATTTCGTAATTAGTGGCCATGGAAGAGCCATAATTGACGGTATTGAGTCAAAGATCAAAAAAGGAAGTCTGGTTTACACCAAGCCCAATGAAAAACATAAATTTATCAATGATGGTGATGATGAGTTTATCTATATAATAATTACTGCGCCATTTTGGGTTCCCGAAGACTCTCATAATTAAAGATTTTGGCATCGTTTAAGAAATTTCACCAAGCAATTTTTTGAACGATTTGGCAATCGAAAAATATAGAAAGCCCCTAAAGTGTGCAGCTAAAGTAATCTCTTCCTCTTTACTAAGAACATGAAATCAAGCACCATATCTCTTCATTAAAATTTCTTCAACTCCATCTTTTAAATTCTCGATGCTTTTCTCTAACATTTCCCAAATAACATCAACTTCTAGCCAGGTATAATCATGGTCAATTCTATTTCTTAAACCTTTTAGTGCCTTCCAGTTAATAGCCTTTGGAAATGACTCAATAATTCGATCAGAAGATTTCTCTATTTTTGCGACGTTTTCACCTATCTGGGATAATTGCATACAAATAGCGTCATAGTCTTGCTCTTGGAGTTTAAAGGTCTCATAAGAGAGATCTTTTTTGTAGGCTTCTATCTTTACGATATGCTCTAGCATTCTTTTTAAATAAACTTCTCAGCCGATTTATAGTTTTTCTTGGACATCTATTTTGCTCTCCATTATTTCATTTTTAAATTCATCTCGAAGGTTTTTTCTAAAAGTAAGATCAATGCTTTTTCCATCGAAGAGTGTCTCTAAAATTAGCTTCATTTCACCTTCAGCTTCTAATCCTACTCTTTTTTCAGTATCTATAAGAATGTCAATATCTGAATCTATCTCGGCCATATCCTTTGCGTAACTTCCAAATAAAGAAAGTTCTCTTACACCGTATTTAATTTTAAACACGCTTAAGATATTTGAAAGCAAAGATAATACTTCAACTCTATCAAATATTCTTCCCTTGTCTATGGGACTTGTGACGAGCTCACTTGGAACAAGATCAAGGCCCACAGCATTGAAGATATATTTAATTTTTTGAAAGTTTAGGCTTAAGTCGCCTTGTTCTATTTTTCTAATAGTCTTCACGCCAACACCAATTTTTCTAGCGAAGTCTATTTGAGTAAGACCTAGCTTAATTCTCTCTTTACTCAAAAGTTCAGAGATATAGGGTCTAATTTTAGTACTTTCTCTTGGCTCGCTTAGTATATCCATAGAAGGATAATAACACATTTTTATACAAGAAGCTAGTTATACCTATATAGAGATAATTGTAGATGAGGCTATGGTCGAATCCTAATGATACGGCCACATGTTTTAGTTCTGCTCTGGTCTTACTCTGGTTAAGTCATGATATATGATGAAATTAAATGAAAAATAATGAAATGAAAAAGAAAGTAACTTATTGTTTTTGTTCGTAAATAGTTAATACTAAAGAACTTTTACAACCTCAAGTTAATACCCCCTTGGGAGTACCAGTTTACAAAAGAACCGGGGCTTTTTTATTTCTACTTTCTTCATTTAAGACATGTACTCGGTACGTAGTGGGTAAATACTCTAAACTAAGACTGACAAGCTAATTACCTATTCCAAAATAGCCCAAATCTTGCAAAACAAGAAGGTATCCTATGAAATAAGTAAGTTACTTGATTGGTACATTTTAAATAGGAGTCGTTTTAGTCAAGAAAAGCGAATAATAGGAAAGAATTCCATTCA
>Ga0115005_10004706_pt1 | contig 10781 bp, 8 predicted proteins | sample ArcOceMetagenome_FD_87163 | JGI IMG/M metagenome (GOLD analysis project Ga0115005, IMG submission 87163) | Marine eukaryotic phytoplankton communities from Arctic Ocean - Arctic Ocean - Greenland ARC118M Metagenome | ecosystem: Environmental > Aquatic > Marine > Oceanic | place: Arctic Ocean...
AACCGAGCGCCTGCAGCATTACTTTTCTACCTACAAAATGGTTCCAGGCAAAGAGAACAACGTTAAGGTGGACCTTGTCTATGGTCGCGAGGAAGCCCTAAAAGTCATTGCCGCTGCCGAACTAGATTACAATCATCACTTCGGGCACCTACACACTGAAGCGAAGGCGAGCGAGTAACGTCCAGCACACAGTCCCCCTCTCGATATCACATCACGATTCACAGAGGGGTGTTTACAACAAGATAGTGGGACACCAATCTTCGGGCACAGCAACATACCGCGCCAAGATTTGCGGCAAATCTGCGTCAACCTCCGCTTTTAATAGCATCTCCTCTTCAACGGCCTCACAGCCCCAACAAAAAGCCAGTGCTGCACTGTTAAACTGCGCAGCACACGCAACTGACAACGGCGCGTAGCTCAGGTGCCAGCGCTCGGGTGCAACACCGCCGCGATCTTTCCCATAGGGTCGAAAAAATCCGTGTGACTCACCAGCGGCCAATCTCGCATCCAGCCAACAATGCAGCCGATCGAATACACCGCCTGCAGCAACTTCATCGGGGGATAACTGCAACAGATACTCTGAAGGCACGGCCGCAGCGTCGTACACATCTAGATCCGTGCCCCAGTGATGCCGCGACGTACCAGGCATTGCCGAGTAACGCAAGATCGCATGGAGCTGTTCCGTGCGGGACAATCGTTCGATCGATATAGGGCGACCATGATCATCGTGTATCGGTCGGGTGCCGGCGGCCTTGCCGTTCCAAATGGCGAGTTGGCGGTAGAAAGGTCGAAAACTACTGGCTATCGACAGTTCGAAGCCAGCGTTGCGGGCATCTGACTGGAGCACCGTAAAGGCTCGAGCTACCTCGCTTTGTAAACGATGGCCGTCGGCGAGCATGACAAGATGCGTTTCATCCAGTCCCGTTAACTGCCTTGGGTTGAGCGCCCTGACCATAGGTGGCATCTCCGCTGAAGTTGCTTAATTCTGGCACCGGAATTTCCACGATACCGCTTTGTCTTGAGTATCCTAACGCGAACCTGAGAAAAGCAACACTTGTGTGCCTCTATCAACCCAACACCTTCGCCAGCCGCTCCACAGCAAGCTCCAGACGATCCATGCTCGTCGTGTAGGAGAAACGCACATGCTGACTAGCCAGGTGATGACCGAAATCCACACCCGGCGTCAGAGCGATGCCGTGCTCCTCGAGTAAGTTCAGGCAAAATTGCTGACTATCGTCGGTAAAACGGCTGGCATCAGCATAGATATAGAAAGCCCCCTGTGGATGACAGGGCACCAAAAAGCCCAGTTCCTGCACCGCTGATAACAGGTAGTCCCTGCGCTGACCAAATATCTCCCGGCGCTGTTCCAGTATCTCCCGTGTCCCCGGCTCAAAACCTGCTAGCGCTGCATACTGGGCCATGGTAGACATCGAAATAAATAAATTCTGAGACAGCTTCTCCATCTCAGCCGTCGCCGCCTCTGGCGCTACCAGCCAACCCAGACGCCAACCCGTCATGCCGAAGTATTTCGAAAAGCTATTGATAACGAACGCATCGGGGTCGACTTCCAATACCGATGGAGCCGATCCGTCATAAACCAGCCCATGATAAATCTCATCTACCAGTAGATAGCCATTACGCGATCGCACGGCCCCCGACAGACCCGTCAGTTCCTCCTGGGACAGCGCAGTGCCGGTGGGGTTTGCCGGTGAAGCCACCATGGCCCCGATAGTATTGTCCTGCCAGTGGGCCTGGACCAGTTCGGCATTCAATTGGTAGTTGCTGCCAGCACCCACCGGCACCAATTGCCCACGCCCTTCCACCAGGCGCATAAAGTGTCGATTGCAGGGATAACCGGGGTCGGTCATCAGCATGCCGTCACCAGGGTTCATTAACAGTGCCGCAATCAATAACAGGGCACCGGAAGCACCGGGCGTAATCAGGATGCGCGAAGGTGCAACGTCTAAACCATAGACGTCAGCGTAATGCCGTGACAACGCCTCACGCAGTTGTGGAATGCCGGCAGCCTGGGAATAGTGCGTCGCACCGCGCGCGAGAGCGGCCTGACCCGCTTCTACGATGGGCGCCGCGGTAACAAAATCGGGCTCGCCAGCCGCCATGTGCACAATGTCGGCACCGCCCGCTGCCAACTGCGTTGCTCGAGCCAACACTTCCACCACCCTGAATGGCTCAATTTCAGCCATGCGCTGGGAAAAGCCCCCTGGCCTAGCAATGGATTTTCTCGGATCCAACATAGATAACCTCGACCGTGGCAAGCCGGCCATACTAGCAACTGCTGATTGGGGGTGATAGCAAACGAGAAAAAGCGTAAGGAAATACTGGCAGGACCCGCTGTTATCTGGTAGCTTCTCCGCCCTCGGATTTGGGCCCCTCTTGGCAGCCCTTACCAGAAGAATTGTAGACATTGTCAAGTTACCTTTGCCGTATGGAAAAATAACCATGCCTCGAGCAGCCAAAACACCGAAAACGACCAAAACGACTAAAGCGGTCAAACCCGCTAAAGCCGCCGCTGCGACTAAAGCGGTCAAACCCGTTAAGGCCGCTGCTGCGACTAAAACAGGCAAACCCGCTAAGGCCGCCGCTGCGACTAAAACAAGCAAACCCGCTAAGGCCGCCGCTGTGACTAAAACAAGCAAACCTGCTAAGGCCGCCACTGCGACTAAAACGGTCAAACCCGCTAAGGCCGCCGCTGCGACTAAAACGGTCAAACCCGCTAAGGGCGCTAAGGCCGCTACTGCGACTAAAACAGTCAAAAGACCCAAAGCGCCCAAGAATTCAGTCGGCCTTGAGTTCAACAATTTCGAGCCCTACAAACCGAAACGGGGCGAAAAGTACATGAATGAGCAACAGCGCGTGCATTTTAAGACGATCTTGCTGAATTGGAAGAGCGATTTGATGCAAGAAGTGGATCGCACTGTAAACCATATGAAAGATGAAGCTGCCAACTTCCCTGATCCAGCCGATCGAGCCACTCAGGAAGAAGAATTCAGTCTGGAATTGCGTACACGAGACAGAGAGCGCAAGCTGATCAAGAAGATCGACTCCACGATGGAGCTCATTGATATTGACGACTACGGATACTGTGAGGCCTGTGGCGTCGATATAGGCATCAAGCGTCTCGAAGCCAGACCTACTGCGACCCAATGTATCGATTGCAAGACGCTGGCCGAGATCAAAGAAAAACAGGAAATGGGCTAAGCTCTGCGGGCGCTAACGGTGCCCCGCTCTAACATACAGTACCGAGGGCGTTTCGCGCCCTCGCCCACCGGTCCGCTGCACCTAGGCTCTCTGATTGCTGCCCTAGCAAGCTTTCTAGACGCTCGTCACTCCACTGGCAGCTGGCTGGTCCGCATGGAAGACCTTGACCTTCCCCGCGAGGAACCTGGCGCTGCCGACAGCATCCTCCACAGCCTGCAATGTCACGGCTTACACTGGGACGAAAATATCCTGTACCAGAGTACACGGACCTCAGCATACGCCGCTGCGCTCACTCATCTAGCGGATCGCGGCAACCTTTTCCCCTGTGACTGCACCCGCGCAATACTGAGCACAAGCGGCGCCTGTCAGGGCAATTGCCGAACATCTCAGACAAAAATATCCGGCCCTGCTGCTGTCAGAATCAGTGTTCCTTGTGAACAGGACATTCTGTTCACAGATAGACTGCAAGGGCCAGAGCACACATTGCTGGGTCAATCTCTGCAAGATTTCGTGGTAAAACGAAAGGACAAACTGTATGCCTATCAGCTAGCAGTGGTCGTCGACGATGCCGAGCAGGGTATCACCCACGTTGTGCGCGGGTCGGACCTGCTCGACTCAACACCACGCCAGATCTTTCTGCAGCAACGCTTGGATTACCCTACTCCCCGCTATTGCCACCTTCCTGTCATAACAACTCGGCAGGGACAAAAATTTAGCAAACAGAACCACGCGCCCGCACTGGACAACAGCATGGCTCACAGCAACCTGCTTTGTGCCTTGCGCTTCCTGCACCAATGCGAACCTCCGGCGGCGCTGGCGAGCGTCGAACAACTGCTAGCCTACGCTATCGAGCACTGGTCACTCGAGCAGGTCCCAGCCGTGTCGTCCATCCCTGCCGCCAGCATTGGCCTGAGTGCATGAACTTTACGCACAGCAGTCGCTTCAGTAGTATCCAATGCCAGACAGCGTTTCAGCAATGTTTTCATCAATACAGTAACGGCTACTAATGGGGGAACTTGGATCATGTATATCAACCGCTTCCTGTTACTGACTGTCGGCGTTGTGCTGATTTTTTTTCCCGCGATCGAGAGCTGGGTGGTCAGTTCAGAAGTCGCCTGGTACCGACCCTACCAGTTGTGGCTGTTGATCGTGGCAGCAGCCTACTGGAACCAGCGCAAGAGATATCCAGATGATCTTTAGCCTCAGTCAAATACTGCTGGTTATTATTGCTTATCTTACCGGCTTGTTTGCAGTGGCTTATCTGGCCGACCGCGGCATCATCCCGAAACGCATTACCCATCACCCCGCCGTCTATGTCCTTTCTCTGGGTGTATTCGCTGGAGCAATGGCCAGCAATGGCGTGATCGCCATGGCCCACCAGTTCGGCTACAACTTTTTACTGTACTACCTCGGCGTGGTCTTAATGTTTGTGTTGCCCCTCGTACTGTTGATGCCTCTGTTGCGACTGTGCAGGGTCTATCAACTCGCTTCTCTGGCAGACGTCCTGACGTTCCGTTTTCGCAGCCCTTGGGTCGGGTCTGCGGTGACCGTTGCTATGTGCATCACACTGCTGCCGCTGCTCGCGCTCCAAATTCAGGCAGTATCCGAGAGCATCCATATCCTTGCTGGTGACAGTGCGACCGAGTCGTTCGGTGGAAATCGAAATAACCTGCTGGCATTTCTTTTTTGCGTCATCATCACAGTATTTTCCATCCTGTTCGGTACTCGCCATGTATCATCTCAGCACCGTAACACCGGTTTAGTGACTGCCATCGCGTTTGAATCGCTAGTCAAGTTAAGTGCTATGTTGATTCTTTTCTTCGCAGCGGTTTACGCCGTATTCGGGGGCATTGCGGGGCTGGAACAGTGGTTACTTGAAAATCCGCAGATGAGCAATCAACTGGCCCAGCCTATCCAGGGCGACGATGCCCGCGCCCTGTTGCTGATATTTTTCGCGGGCGCAGTGTGTATGCCCCACATCTTTCATATGGCTTTTGCCGAAAACAACGACAGTCGCGGCTTGCGCATTGCCACTTGGGGGCTTCCGCTCTATCTGCTGTTACTGAGTCTGCCCATTCTTCCGGTGACCTGGGCGGGGGTCAAGCTGGGCCACGAGTTGCCGATGGACTACACTGGGCTGGCGATTGGCATGGCCCTACAGTCCGGTGCGATCAGTACCGCCGCCTTTGTAGCGGGCCTATCAGCCTCCAGTGCCACTATTATCATCACGACACTGGCACTGTCCAATATGTGTCTCAATCACCTGGTGCTGCCTTTTCGTCCGCTGCAAATCAATCGAAGACAAGATATCTATGTTCAGCTCAAATGGCTGCGCCGGGGTCTAATTACGATTCTTATTCTGGCCGGGTATATCTTTTTTACGACACTAAACGGTCGGCAAAGCCTCTCGCAGCTGGCGTTGGTGGCGTTCATTGGCACACTACAGTTTCTGCCAGGCATCATTGCTACTCCCTATTGGCCCCGAGCCAACCGCACCGGCCTCCTCGTTGGTCTCAGCGGCGGACTGGGCATCTGGTTTTTCTCAATGCTGTTACCGCTGTTCGGCGGACAAAACCCGGAACTGCTCACCTCGCTCTACTCCAAGGTGCTAGGGCACAACGATAAGTTGTCGACAGCCACTGCTCTGGTTTCATTGGGAATCAATACCGCCTTGTTCATTGTCATTTCGCTTGTGACAAGAAGGAGCTCAGACGAGGAAAAAATTGCCGCAGAGATTTGCTCTATGGACGACCTCGCCCGACCTACACGTCGGATATTGTCCGTCTACAGCCCTGCAGCATTCAGCCAGCGCCTGGCGTTGTCTCTGGGAGAAAACACTGCAAAATCCGAAGTCGAAAGAGCGCTAAGTGAACTACAATTTTCGTCCTCTGAGACCAGGCCCTATGCTCTGAGGCGCCTGCGCGCGCGACTAGAAGCAAATTTGTCGGGGCTACTGGGTCCTGCCGTCGCCCACCGTATCATCGAAGGCCGCATTCCCTTCCTGCCTGGCGCGCACACCGACACCGAAGACATCCACCTGATGGAGCGAACCCTCGATCAGACCAAACCCCATTTTACAGGATTGGCGGCGGATCTGGATAATCTGCGCAGACACCACAGAGAAACACTGGACAAACTCCCTATAGGCGCTTGCTCGATTAGTGCCGACGGCGAGCTACTCATGTGGAATCAAAGTATGCAGCGGATCACCGGAATCGCGCCAACTGATGTTCTGGGATCTTTATTGGGCAACATCCCGCATCCATGGGGCTCTATTCTTGAAGGGTTTCTGCGAGGGGACACTGAAACGGTGATAAAAAAAGAAGTCGCTATGGAGAACAGTCCTTCACGCTGGGTTGATCTGCACAAAACACTGATCAAGGACAACCATGATAGCAATACAGTCATCATGGTGGAGGACATTACCGACATCGAATTACTGGAAGAAGAGCTGCTACAAAATGAACGCTTGGCGTCAATTGGTCGTCTCGCCGCCGGTGTCGCTCATGAAATCGGCAACCCAGTCACTGGCATCGCGTGTCTTGCACAAAATCTCGAGTACGAATCAGACCCGAAGGAAATCCGCATCATGGCGCAGGATATCCTTAAGCAAACCAGTCGGGTCACGCGGATAGTAGAATCACTGATGAACTTTTCACACGCGGGCTCATCTTTGGAAAAGACTAAACTGGCGCCCGCCAACCTAGCAGACTGTGTGGACGAAGCCATTCATTTGTTGGCCTTAGACAGAGAAGCCACGCCGGTGCAGTTTGACAATCAGTGCGACCGGGAATTACTGGTACTGGCAGATAGCCAGCGCCTGTTACAGGTGTTTATCAACCTGCTGGGTAACGCCAGAGACGCTTGTGACAACAACGGGGAGGTGCATATACGGGCCAGTACAGGTGGTGATCAAGTACAAATTGATGTGGAAGACAACGGCAGCGGCATTCCACAGGCACTACAGGCCCAGGTCTTCGAGCCTTTCTTCACCACCAAGGATCCCGGTGTTGGCACCGGACTGGGGCTGGCACTGGTATTTAGCATTATGGATGACATGAATGGCAAAGTTCATCTCACGAGCCCAGTAAGCCAGGATGCTCAATGCGGCACCCGGGTCACCCTATCTTTATCGTCCGCCTGTTACGGGCCGGGCTATGAAATGTAACCTTAAGTAAGAGGCATCTGCTCGCCTAGGCTGGAATATTCCACTGGGGAGTAGTATGTTGAGTAGGAATGACTCATAGGTAACACCGTATGCAAAAGATTCTCATTGTCGAAGATGAGTCCGTTATCAGGACTGCTTTGCGTCGCCTACTGGAACGACACAACTTTCAGGTCAGCGAGGCCGGCTCAGTACAAGAAGCGGAAAAAGATCACACTTTTACCAATTTTGACCTCGTCATCAGTGACTTACGTCTTCCTGGCGCGCCAGGTACCGACCTGATTAAAAAAGCGGGGGATGTGCCGGTATTAATTATGACCAGCTATGCCAGCCTGCGATCAGCCGTAGATTCTATGCGTATGGGCGCAGTGGACTATATCGCCAAACCTTTTGATCACGGCGATATGGTCATCGCCGTGCAACGCATCATTGCCGATCACCCTACCGCTCGTCCTGCGAAAGAGTCCGCAACCATCGACGGAACGTTTTCTGCGGTGGACGGCATAATCGGCAATTGTCCCGCGATGCGGTTGCTCTTTGAGCATATCAAAAAAATGGCGCCCACTGACTCTACAGTGCTGGTGCTAGGTGAAACAGGGACGGGTAAGGAGTTGGTGGCGCGCAGCGTACACGAAAGTAGCCTGCGCGCCGATAACATCATGATTTCGGTCAACTGCGCAGCAATTCCCGATACACTTATCGAGTCTGAGCTGTTTGGCTACGAAAAAGGCGCCTTCACGGGCGCCAACGCCAGTCGTATGGGGCTGATTGAAGCCGCTGATGGGGGCACGCTGTTTCTCGATGAGATTGGCGAACTGCCCATGGAGGCGCAGGCACGACTGCTGCGCTTTATTCAGGAGGGAGAAATTCGTCGCATAGGGTCGGTGCATTCGCGCAAGGTCAACGTTCGACTGATCTGCGCTACCCACCGCAATTTGCAAAGTCTGGCAGCGGACGGATTGTTCCGCAAAGACCTATTCTATCGGATAAATGTCCTTTGCTTGGCGCTACCACCCCTGAGAGAACGGGGCAAAGACATCCTGTATCTGGCCGAACGTATGCTGGAAACCCAGACAGGACGTTCCGGGAAAAGCCTTATGCGCTTGTCTCCGCGAGCCATCCAAGCTATTACAACCTACCAATGGCCGGGAAATGTCAGAGAGCTGGAGCACGCCATTGAACGGGCAGTAGTCTTGTCCAACGGTGAAGAAATCGACAATCAAGCACTCGGCATTGATCTCGAACTGGTCAACATCAACCGTATTCGCGGTCAGGAGAGCCCCAATGCTTCGATCAGCCCAAGTGCCGTCACACCAAATCATGACCCCGGAGAAAACCTGTCACTGGAGGATTATTTTCAGCGCTTCGTGCTGGAACACCAGGATTCCATGAGCGAAACGGAGCTGGCGCAAAAGTTAGGTGTCAGCCGCAAATGCCTGTGGGAGCGCCGCCAACGATTTGGTATGCCCAGAAATAAGGGCAATGTGAATAACCGAACCAAAATCACTGCTACTGAGGACAAATAACCGTTACCCAAGCGCGAACGCACACCTCAAACGAGAGTATTTTAGTAACAAAAAGGTCTTTCCTCCTGGACCCAGTATACGCCATAAATTATAACCCCCTGATTAGTATAGAATAATTTAATTTGGCATGGAATTTGCTATGTAAAAGGTAGTAGACCAATAAAAATAATAGCTGCTGCAATAAAAATAACAAAGCCTGATATGGATCTGGATGGGGGAAGATATCTTCCCTTCATTTTTGTTTTTTTGCGTATTATGCGAAGCCGAAAGGCGATGGTCTAAGGTCAATTTGGCGACTGGCGATGCGACTTTTTAGGCCCCTGGAGGCAGTAAAGCATTCAAAACTGACGTTGTTTTGATCATCTCAATAAAAATAACAACACACAGCAATAAAAATAATTCCTAAAGGAAGATCTGGACGGGGGAAACAGTGTTTCCCCTTTCTTTTGCCCGCACTTTGCTCGCCCATCCAGCGGCACCGTGATTACTTCTGTGGTAGACTTAAGACCGGTAGAAAACCCTCAACAGGCTCTTATTCGTTTGGACATAATCCCTAGGGATCAACACTGTATATCCCGCAAAAATATCAGCGACGGTGCGCTCAAGGTCATGTCGCGATTACGTAGCGGTGGATTCCAGGCCTATCTCGTTGGGGGCGCAGTTCGCGACCTGTTACTCGGCGGGCGTCCCAAGGACTTTGATATCGCAACGGATGCGACACCAGAAGCTGTAACGGCACTGTTTCGCAATTCCCGCATCATTGGTCGTCGCTTTCGAATTGTACACGTGCGTTTTGGTCGCGAAATCATAGAAGTAACCACCTTTCGAGGCCATCACGACACCAAACTCAATGAGAGCCAACAAGACGAGAAGGGGGGCAACCACTCCCGACAGTCTGCCAGCGGCCTTTTGCTTCGAGATAATGTCTACGGCACACTGGAAGAAGATGCTGCGCGACGCGACCTCAGCGTAAACGCCCTGTACTACGATTCCGGCAAGTTCGAAGTATTCGATCACCTACACGGTCTTAAAGATCTCGAAAACCGCACTATTTGTATTATCGGCATTCCAGAGCAGCGCTACACAGAAGACCCCGTGCGTATGTTACGTGTGGTTCGTTTCGCAGCCAAACTTGATTTCAGCATTGATCAACAGACAGCCGAGGCTATTCCTCGCTGTGCGCACCTGCTCGCAGAGATTCCCGCCGCGCGATTGTTTGACGAATTTCTGAAACTGTTCCTCGCAGGAAGCGCTGCAAAAACACTGGACAACCTTCTGGAATACGACCTACTGCGCTACCTGTTTCCGGGCACCAGCCAATGCATCCAACAGGACGACAAAGCACTGACATTGGTTCAGGCGGCCATGGGCAATACCGACGAGCGTCTGGCCGAGGGCAAGCATGTGACACCAGCCTTTATTCTCGCGGCCCTCTTGTGGCCAATTGTCAGCAAGCAATTTGAAGTCCTTGAGAGCAGCGGTGAGGCGCCGATGGTGGCAATGCACAGTGCGGCACACAGCGCAATTACAGAAGCCGTTAAGCACATTTCTATTCCCCGTCGCTTCAGTCAACCAATGCGAGAAATTTGGGAGTTTCAACTGCGTCTGCAGCGACGGACAGGACGTAAGGCCGTGGAACTGATCGAGCACCGTCGCTTCAGGGCTGCTTATGATTTTCTACTACTGCGAGAGCAAGCCGGAGAAGACACCGGTGAACTGGGCAGCTGGTGGACGGAGATTCAGGAGTTGCCGCCAGAGCAGCGTTTGGAAAAAGCGGCATCTATGGAGGACAACCACAAGCGACCCAAAAGAATTCGGAAGCGTCGCCCCAACCCCGCACCGTGACACCCGCCTACATTGGTCTGGGCAGC
>Ga0115005_10004707_pt1 | contig 10781 bp, 11 predicted proteins | sample ArcOceMetagenome_FD_87163 | JGI IMG/M metagenome (GOLD analysis project Ga0115005, IMG submission 87163) | Marine eukaryotic phytoplankton communities from Arctic Ocean - Arctic Ocean - Greenland ARC118M Metagenome | ecosystem: Environmental > Aquatic > Marine > Oceanic | place: Arctic Ocean...
CACGACTAGTCTTCTTTGTTTCTCGCGCGAAGAACAAATTATTCTTCTTTCGCGCAATTAAACAATTTCTCACTCCAATGACAAGATGTATCTTACAAATGGAAAGCTCATCGTTTCACAGTTGTTCTCTCTGTTGTTGACTGGTAGGTGCGTGCATGTGAGATTGACAAATTGTTTGTCATTTCGGGTGTCTCCACCCTGATCTCTGCCACCTGTGGTACCGTCATGAACTGATCAATCTGCGGGAATGGAGTTGAGCAGCTGCTATCTGAAATACACAATCTGTGTGAGTAAATTTTGTCTCGCTACTGACCTGGCTGTCCTGCCGTGCATGTGCACATGCTGTAGTCTGTATGAGGGGTTTCCGTGTGATTGTACTTCCCCAGACAAATTATTCTGAGACTTTCTCGCCTCATTCCATACAAATGCTGATGTATTTTTCGAATTGCAATCCGGGAATGAAGGAGGAAGAATAGACAACAATGTCTTGACTGCTAGGTATATTTATTTTAAGTTTATTTATTTCTTACCTTTGATCCCAAGCGGTTCGCTGATGAACCTTGCCAACTTGGTTTCAATTTCCTTGACCTGTGCTGTTGTCGCCTTTCTGTGGTGAAGTCTGCATGCCTCGCCATACATGCAGCTACCTGTGAGGAAAAAATGGCGGCAGTCCTTGTTGGTGAGTCCTGTGACCAAAATTTTCTCTGTGATTCCACAAAATTCACACATCACCGTGAATCTTGGGTAGCCGGCATCCTAAGGAGGCTGCTTCAAGAGTGTTTTGATTTCTTGGTTAAACGGTTCTACGACTCTGCCTGTACCCGCTTTCGTTTTCTTTGGTGGTGAATCTGTGTAGTTTCCTTCTGTTGCCACTCCAGGTTTCCTTTTCTCCAGTGACTTTGGTGCTGGCGTCGCTGTTGTTGCCAGCTCTGATGGGACTTCAGAATGATCAAGAGTGCCGCAGTTCTTTGCCCTGATAAGGTTGCGTAGGTTCGCAAACTTGCCAAGGCAGCCATCATTGCCTTCCATTTTTCCTTGCGCAAACCTTCTTGCTTGCAAGAGGATGAACCAAAGCATGCTTGCTTTGACTTTCCTACCCAGCTGAGTTCTTGCGTTCGGTGAGTGTTCATGCAGCCCCTTCACAATTTCGTAGAGTTGCTGGTACATCGGGCATTGGCTGAAAAACAGAGTGTACCATAGGTTTGCAAAGTGCTTGATCATCTGCATCAAGCCATCCGCGTCCTCCTGGACCTTTGCTGCTAAGTTTTTCTCGCCGCCTTTAGTTCTGAAGCCGTTATTGTTGTTGTGGACCTTAGGTCATCTGCCTCTTGCTGCATACAGGCCACATCATCTTCAGTGAGGTCTACCATTGCGAATTGTGATAGCCCTTTTGCTGTGTGTGCCAATGCTGCTCTCTTGCCGACATCTTGACCTGTCCAATCCCTTTTAAGTATCATTTTTAAGAGGGATGGGTTCAGCGGGACTTCGGTGTCTTCAAACATGAATGATTTGCCGATTGAGTTGGCGATGATCAAGGATTTGTCTTTGTCATCCTGATTTTTGGCGAAGATGTCCCTGTACCACTTCCACAAACTCCCATCATTGCTGCCTTCGGGAAGCCCACACATACGCTGCATCCTAGCTCTCCCCCCGTCAGAAATCTTGAACTCAGCCGAGTCATCTCCCTTTCTTCGGGCTGATTTTTGGTGGCTCCCACCAATGCCCCAGCGAAGAGGGCCTGGAGGGCTGTTGCATCTAACTATATTTCAGGTCCCTGTCCCACCGGCGTTGGTACATGTGGCCCTGGTCCCCGTGGGCCTTGAATCACTGGCTGTTACTGCTGTTGTTGTCCCACAGGACCGTAAGGCGTGATTACTGCGAACCCACTGTTAGCCCAGAGTCTTGCCGTGGAGTGCACCATGCCATAGAATTCGTTGTGAGGAATGAAAGGTTTGACGTCGTCATTTCTCCAACCCCCTACCATGCATGCTTTGATGAACTCGAGTGCATGCTCAATCATCAAGGTCTTGTCATGGATGTCCATGAGTCTCTCATACACCATTGATGCGTCCAGATCGGTCTCGAAACCATCAAATACAAGGTATGCCGGGATCGGTGCAATGCACATTATGTTGTGTTTGTTGGTCACTGCATTTGCCCTGGCCACTGGTTGGTCGACTGCTTGGTTTCCACCTTGAAAAGCCATGAGAATGACTGCATCTGTTAGGCATCTCACTTCATATTTCGCTCGGATGTCATCTGGGAGTACTATCACCTGTGGTGTCCCAAGATTTGCTCCTCCCTCGCCGAAAAGAGCCAGCATCTTGTTTGCCACTGGTGATACTTGACCAATTTGTGTTGTTCCTCGGCCCATGCCATAAATGACTTTCACTTTCTGGGTTCCGGGAACTGCAATAATGGCCGTGAAGATTGTATTATCTCCGTTGAGGTCTCTCAAGTCACTGCTGGTGGGCTCGTTGAGAAAATTGAAACATGCCTCTGCTTGGTCTTTGAGTCCTACCGTAGACACCGTTCTGTTAATGAACTGGTCCACCTCACCTGTTGGTGCAGGTAGGTGTCCATTATAGAAGGTACTTTGGTAGGGCACTACCTGTGCTAGTTGTTGCTGTTGGCCAGCGTTGGGATCTGCTGGTACTGGTGCCCCTCCTGGCGCCCCTTCAGCAGGCGGCCCGTTGGGCGGCACCAAGATCCCTGCTTGATCAACTTCTTGTGAGACTGCATTTGCATCCGTCATGTTAATGTAGTGTTCTTGTTGTTATTTTAAAACTGAATTACTAAGCACTGTTTGGTACTTCACTTGATCCTGAAACGAAAATGGGAGGAGAAGCTCGTAGTAGTACGGTAGTAGCTTGTCCCTCCTGATTTGAATATTTTGCATTGCCGCGCTGCAAAAACCTTACTGTATGGCTTTCACATCACTCTGTGGTTCCTGTGAGTCCCTACTTAGCTGGGATATCACGGATTCCTATTCTCTCATATTTGTCGCCTCTCTTCGATCTTTTCCAGTGAACATGATATTGACCTTGGCGTGTGCGATCGCGGATCCAATAGAATCGCGTGTCCATGGCTTTGGATCTGCGTTGAACAACTGTGTCGGTGATGATACCAACTGCACATTTGTTGTCGAATTGGAGTGGGGTTGGGCCTTGCTTGTGACCCATTTCTGCGAGTGTGGTGCGCATCGGAGCTGCATCTTTGGCGTTGATTTAGCCGGATCCGGTTTCAGAGGATTCTTGGACTGATGACATGACAGCGCCAATAATCTTGCTGTTTACAAGGACAGGTGTGTTGAGTGGCGGAGGTGGGTCGTCAGGCTTGATTGGTAGTTTGGGCTTGTCGGATAAGTAGAAGTAGCCTGCATTTCTTGAACGGGCTTTTGTTTCATTGAGATATGAGGCGTCAGAGTGTATCCAGAGGTTCGTTTGAGATGCTGTGTATTGGATCTCTGCGTCTGGGTGTGTGGCTGCGTAGTCGAGGAACTGGATGATTCTGAACTTGAGGTCCGCCCAGGAGCTGGTTTGAGACTGCAGAGGCAATGGAGCTGACAGGTTGTTGCATAGTGTTGTCGATGGATTTTCCATAGTAATTGAACAGGCCACAGAAGACTTGGCAGAAATGTAGTTCCTTCGGAGTTAATTGGCAGGTGGAGCCTGTTGGTTAGCATATTGGAGCTTTTTGCCATACTGAGGGGCAGCGTAGGGGTGAGGCGAGTGTTGTGGTCTCTTGGGTGCCTCATGTTGGAGTATTGCTCTCGCTTTGGTGGCATAGTTGGGTATGGAGAGACCAACGGTTCTTTTGTCATAGTCCCATTTTTAATTGAAGATGAAAATTGATAAGTAGCAGGAAGAGGATTTAATTTCCCATGATGGCATCCTACAGTACACGTATAGACCCTGCTTTGCACGTTCGCCATGCTCCTTTTCTGTCTCTCCTCATCGTGGTGAAGCTTTGCTTCTTCCGTGGAATTTGATAATTCGAAGTAGTTTCCTCCACTCCAATTCCATTCACGCTATTGCTAATGGTTTTGTTCACAGGTTGACCTTCCGATACAGACAATTGAATTGGTTGTGTTGATATCGATATTTTTTTCTTCGCTTTCTTCTTTGGTTTGAGTATATTGGGCGTTGCAGCCTTTGACGCAGCAGACAGAGAAGTACAGCGACTCTGACTGTACCCTTTGCTTTTGAGTAATCAATCACTAACTTGTCACTTACTGTCCTTTGATGAATAGCCGAGTATCTTTCCTTCAGACCACCCCATAGCCAGCCCAGCTTGAGCATCATCCCGAGTATCTTTCCTTCAGACCAGCTCAGTAGCTTTCCTAACCCTCCAGACCCAATGACATTATGTGATCGATGGTGCGTTGGTGACTATCCTTATGGATGTACAACTGCTAACTTGCAAGATGTTGTCTTTTATGGCTGTGATAGACGTGAAGGATGCAAGTACTTGAAACTGAATGAGAGCAACAACTCTGCTAATCTCTGCACATACAGAGCATACCCCGCCACCCTTCCTTACCCTTCATACCCAAAGACATATGATGGGCAGTGCATTGGTGGCTATCCTTATTGTTGTACAAATGCTAACTTGGCATGTGTTGTTGTGCAATATGGTTGTAATAAAAGTGGAGAATGCAAGTACTTGAAACCGAATGAGAGCTACAACTCTGATAATTTGTGCACGTACAGATCAGAGCCCGTTACCTCTCTGACCCTCTCCCAAAGACAAAAAGAAGAAAGAGTTTTCGATAAATAAGTATTCCTTGATGTTGAAATAAAATACCTTTTACTTCTGCATCGACTGCATGGTTTTGTAGCTTTCTCTAAAGTAGATTCGACAGCTAGAGATATAGTGGTCGCAATCGTTGGGATCTTTCAGTTCTCCTTTGACAGTAAAGATGATTTCAGTGTCAATACAGTGCTACCACGCTACTACCCATTTTCCTCAATAGAAACAATTGGGTTAATAATACTTTTTACATGTTCGATCCAAACATCGGATTTCTCAATTTTAGTCTGTGGGAGATGTTTTGTATGCTTCTCGGTATCTTTTCGGAGGTACTTCACAACTCCAAAGTTTTTGTGATTGTTGAAAACCCTACATTCGATGAACATAATTTGTTAGAGATTAGAGTACCTGGTAGTCTACTTCTTGTTTACTTGAGAGGTGGTGGAACGTGGTTGCAAATTTATAAAGGTTTTGTCAAGAATCTGTTGGTGCAGCAAGTGAAAGCTGTGCTCCTTTATTAGTAATTACTTCGTGTTTTTGCAATCTTGTCCATCGACACTTCCAGCAAAAGCGCATTGGATAGCATGATCCAATTCGTTTGACTATGCAAAGTAATCCAATGATCCTTTTTTCTTGGCTGCCACCACAGTAACGGCTTCAATAAAGTCCTCGTGGCTAATTGAATTTCTCTCCCCTCTCAACGCAAGCATACCAGCCTCCACGCAAACAGCCTTCAACTGCGCTCCATTAAAATCATCACAACTCCTAGCCACCTCCTCAAACACCACATCCTTTCCCACATGCATTTTTCTCGAATGAATCTTTAAAATATTTGTTCTCGCTTCCTCACTAGGATGAGGCAACTCGATCTTCCTATCCAACCTTCCCGAACGCAATAACGCCGGATCCAAAACATCAGGCCTATTTGTCGCTGCAATCACCTTGATCATGTCATTCGAACTAAATCCATCCAACTGACTCAACAACTCCAACATCGTCCTCTGCACCTCCCTATCACCATTCTGATCTCCCCCAAAACGCTTGGTACCAATCGCATCAATCTCATCAATAAACAAAATAGCACCTTCGCTCGTTCCCTGCTCAATTTTCTCCTTTGCCAATTCAAACGCATCCCGGATCATCTTTGCTCCATCCCCAATAAACATTTGCACCAACTGCGGCCCTGCCAATTTCAAAAAGACCGCATTGGTACAATTCGCACAAGCCCTCGCCAAAAGTGTCTTTCCCGTTCCAGGGGGTCCATGCAAAAGAACCCCTTTGGGAGGCTTAATCCCAATCGTGTCAAACATATCTTTGTGAGTCATGGGGAGTACAACGGCTTCAATGAGTTCTTGGATTTGTTTGTCGCATCCTCCAATGTCGCTGTAGCTTTCGGTAGGTCTCTCGTCAACTTCCATGGCTTTGACTCTAGAATCGAATTCAGCGGGTAGTTTTTCAAGAATGAGGTAGGAATCTTTGTTGGTTCCGATTAGGTCTGATGGTTTGAGTTCGGAGGTGTCGACAAGACCGGGGATGGGGAGGAAGATTGTTTGGCGCGTGGATGTTCGGATTACGGCAGAGCGTGTTTTGCGGTTGGAGTCTACGTCGTGTGCTCCTCCTTCTTCATCGTCTGCTTCTAGACCTGTCATGACACGAAAGAATGAAACGAAGGAGAGAAGTAAGTAAATGAGATTCAAAAGTCCAGAAAAATGGAAAAAGCGAAAATGAAAAAAATGGGTTTCGTTTCAAAAACGTTTTTTAGAAAACCATTTTTCTATTTTTCATTTCAAAAAATCAACTCACCATCTTCTGCATCTGGTTCGAGAATTTCAATGACATTTCCAACGAGGTAAGGAAGCTGTTTGTTCATTTTAACCTTTTCATTATTTTCTCGAATCCGTTCCTTTTGCGCTCTGCCCTCATGGTGTATCCTCTGCACATCACTCTTCATGACTCTGATATCATTGTCAAGTAGACGGATACGTTGACGCAGGTCTGTATTGGACATGTTCACGGTTTCATCGTCCTCGTTAGATTCAGGCGGTTGGTTCTCGGCGTTGTCGTCGTTCGATGCGGCAGCGTTGTTTTCATTGGAAGTAGCGTTGTTGGCTGCCTGGTTGTTATCATTTGAGTCTCCCCAGATATCTGCTGCTTCTAAATCATCGCTCATTTTATAGTCGTGTCTGTAGTTATAGTAACAGTTATAGTATGGTGATTATGGTGAACGGAAGTGTAGTTTGGCTTTGACCTGTTTGCTGTTTCGTTTGATGTGGAGATGCAGTGTTAGTGTTGCGCTTGTTGTTTGTTGTTCGTTGTTTCTCTCAAGTTCTTTGGCTTTCGATAAAAAATATCGAATTGTATCATAACCTATTATTGGCGGTAATGGTATTGCACCATTATATATCATAACCTACTACTAGACTACCAGCTGAAAAGTAACCAATAAATTATAAATTCCAAGGCACACAAGACCTTCTTAAAATAGCCTATTAAGACAAAGCAGCATTAATAAAGTTACAACTTAACTTAACGGTAGGACACCGACCTTGCACCAACTCACAACACAACAACAAAACGAACATCGAAGAGAATACTTAAATCGGAGACTGTAGGAGCACTATTGAAGGATCCTCCCTTAGAACGGACCCAGTTGACCATTCCATCTCTGATATTATCAGCAGATACGATCGATGCTGCAAGAAGAATCATTGCGGGGATAGAGGAGGAACGCAACTGATTTGGGAATTGCTGTCTTTATTATAAACTATTTGGTGTTTTATGATTTATGTTGTTGCTGTTGTCAATCGGGTTATCATTTAGTATAGTTAGGGGGCACACGTGATTGAAAATATTCCTCTTCACTATAGAGAGAGTTAAGGTTTGAAGGTAGGGGCTCAGAAAATATTCCTCTTCTCTTATTGGATAGTACTGTACGTAGACATAGAATTGATTTATTTTTCCCGACGACTAATTAGCGCGTGCGCCGTAGGGATCACGTGACACGTGAGACCCTGGAGACCCTGGGATTCCTAATCATGCCTGGGCTTCCCAGTCGATCGGTCACAAAACACAGTTTTTGACATGGCTGTCATACAACACTATCCCTTTGGCAGGTCCAAAAAGTGATATTTGAAAAAAAGAAAGGTGTGAAAGGGGTCCTGGCTGGCTACATTTTGAATTTGTAGTTGGAATTGCTCGCCGAAAAGTATAATTAGAACACTGTTGCAGTTTCATTTTACTACAAACCACAATCCCTCGAGTAACGCATCTATATTCGGGAAATCTGGAGTGTCCTTATAGCAGCGAGGGATTGTTTGTACTTTATAATTCAAAGAAGATTGTTGTCTGGGATGAGAAGTCTACGCACGTTGTTGAAGGTGAAATGTGAAATCACTCGGAAAGAAACTAAAATTTCATAAATCAAGTCTTGCGAGAATTTCAAATTCTGAATTTCCAAATGTCAAATGCTGTCAAGAATCTTGTCTCGTCATTCAATCAGTCGAGGCCCCGTCACGTCAGTAGACTAGCTAGTAGTGTACCTAACGAGTTTTCTTTTTTGTGAAAAATAAATAGCCGGTAGTACTCGTCGTTGGAAGTACTTTCAACAAATTTGTTTCTTGTTTTGCCTTTAACAAGGGCGAAGAACTGCCGAGCATAATTGATACTTCTAAAAGTAATATTGTACTAGCTAGAGAACATACATTCCTCTCACATAATGCCATTTCTTGTACACATCTTCCCCGGAGGGAAAAGGAAGCGCGTGCACGAGCAGGACAATGTGTTGTCAGTCAGCAACAACAACAAGAGGAGAACAAACAATGCTGCTGCTCGTCGTACTAGTGCTATTACTACATCACCTATTACTGCGTACCGCAAGAACCACAGCCAAGATGCTGGTAAAGAAGGAGAAGGAGGCAGATTTAATCTCCAAGGAGCAGTAGATCCCCACCCTCCTCGCCATGAGGATCCTAGCACTACTACGACTGTTGGTGTGCTGGGCACAACAACAACAAGAACTGTCACCAACGGCCACAACAAGAAATGCGACACCAGAACGGATGATGTTGTTCCCTCCTGCCATTCTTCCCATGCTGAACAGAACCACAATCATGTCACTCGTCCTCAAAATTGTAATTTCAATCAGTGGTGTCCTTCCTCGCCATCCGCGTCCTCCTCGAGAAGGAATCCCATCAACAGTAACGGCGGTACTGTCGTTGCAAACAAGTACGGCGGAAACAATAGTGACCATTTCAATGACAATACACGTACTGCTAATACTGTTCATTGTTCTGGTAAGGTTAGCGGCTTTTCTCTTGAAAATATTGTTGCTAATACCACCACAAACAATCATGCATCTACGACCGTCACCACAAAAACAATAATCCGCCAATACGCACCAAATCCAGAGTCATTTCGCAGCAAGCATAATGCTGCTACTTTTGAAGAGCGATGCAATCAACTCGTTCTATTCAAAGAGGAGTTTGGACACTGTAAAGTCCCGAAAAACTATAAGGTCAATCCATCATTGGGACATTGGTGTAACGCCATGAAAAGCGCATACAATAAAATCCAACAGGGATTGAAAACGGATCGCAATCTCCCGCCAGATAGGATCAAACGACTGGAAGAGATTGGCTTGAAATGGCGTGACAAATATGCTTCATTCGACAAGCACTGTCACGACCTCGTGGAATTCAAAAAGGAGTTTGGACACTGCAATGTTCCTACAAATTATAAGTCATTAGGAAGTTGGTGTTGCTCCTTGAGAACTGCGTACAGAGGGAAACAAAAGGGAAATAAAATTCGTATGAATCTCTCTCCAGGCATAATCGAACGATTGGAAGAAATTGGCTTCAAATGGGAGATATAGACAACGCGATCCTATACAATTCGAGAAGCGCTATGACGAGCTCGTAGCGTTCAAAGAGGAGTTTGGACACTGTAAAGTCCCGAAATACTATTCGAACAATCCACCATTGGGATATTGGTGTAACAAGGTGACAAACGCATACAATAAAATCCAACAGGGATTGAAAACAGATTTCTGTCTCCCGCCAGATAGGATCAACCGATTGGAAGAGATTGGATTCATTGCCTTGTAATGAATGACAGGTGTCATTATTTGTTGCGATGCAAATCCATGTTACTGGAGTAGGACTGAAATCTGCATCAATGCTCAAATAACAATAGATCAGCACTATCAAACTGCTTTCCCTTTAATGTGTTTATGCTGGATTGGTGTTATTCAAATAGATGTCCATTTCAAGCCAATAATTTTGATGAACATGTAATTTAAAAATATTATTATTTGGTTTCCGATACAGACTGAATCGCATTACTCGCATTGTATACATCGCCTTTCAAAGAATGCTCTGGCCGATTGTGAACAAGCTCAAGGGATCCTCCCATACTTCGAACCATTTATCGGCTACTATCTAGCCCAAGGCCGGTCTCTTTCGTTGAGCTACTCGTGTTTTCATCATTTGATTGAGAAGAGTAACTCTGATCTTTGGATTTTTATTCGTCGCTCCCCAAACACCGTTTTCTCCAATTTGATAACTGCTGCCTTTTGGAGATACAGTCACACCTGGTAAATCGGCATCATCCCCATCACCTATCACTTCCATGCAAATTCCAAGATCAGTCGCCAATGCTTTTGATGGCGAAAATATTGGTTGCAGAACACCCTGTTTGAAGGACATTTCAAGCTTGATGGCTTTCTTGAAAACATCACCACTAGACGATCTACTGCATTTGAGTACCAAAGAAGAAGAACAACAAGATGCCTTCTTCTGCTCTTGCTGCCGGTGCTCCCGAAAGCGGCGAGGATCCAACAATATAACTTTGAGTTTGCATAGTACGTTTGTCATTAGAGGGGACAAGGTCTGTCCGTTCGTCCATTGGGGCCAAGAATCTCTGTTATGAATTCAAGTCATCCTTGTAAGCAGCAAATCAACTTCAAACTACTCTTTCATTTTCTGAATGAGTTGAGAGTACCAATGACTGAGAATTGGCTGGTGATGAGATAG
>Ga0115005_10004709_pt1 | contig 10779 bp, 9 predicted proteins | sample ArcOceMetagenome_FD_87163 | JGI IMG/M metagenome (GOLD analysis project Ga0115005, IMG submission 87163) | Marine eukaryotic phytoplankton communities from Arctic Ocean - Arctic Ocean - Greenland ARC118M Metagenome | ecosystem: Environmental > Aquatic > Marine > Oceanic | place: Arctic Ocean...
GTTCAATGTAGCGAATATTTTTCATTTCAAGTTTTTTGTGGCTTGTGAAAAAAAATAAAAGCGGGAAAGGTTGCGAGTTTTTTAGTATCTTGTCTGAAATCCATGCTTCATTGAAATCGCCAAACGAACCTCACAACTCTATCCTTTTTTCATCTGCTCACAACACACAACAACTCTGCTAACAACATTATAAAACACCATGCAACCAAGAGCATTATTCCAGGACACTCGTCCTACATCATCGTCTCATCCCTCATCTCGCCGCAGCTCGAGAGTACCCAGCAAGACTCCTCAAGATTACAACATGAGAGGCATGGCATCTCCTTCTCTAGTTTCACTGGTTGGAACTCCTTCTAAATCAAGAAGCGAGAAGACAAGTAAGAATAGCTTAAGACGCATTGAGATTCCAAATGATCTACGCCCAAACTCCCCTACAAAGTCACCTAGAAAGTCACCTAGAAAGTCACCTAGAAAGCAGCCAGGAACACCGCTCTCTACACGTTTGCAAGATCTAGCGAACACGCCTCTTCGCTCTGTTACTACTATCAAGAAGCTTTCTACCCTCGAGAAGTTCCACCGAAATCTGGCAACGCCTAATGGAAAGGCGCTTAGAAAAGCACCACTATCTATCGAACGTAGGGATCGGTCTACTCCGTCAAGCTCTTATAGCGACAGATTCATTCCAAATCGTGCTCACATGAGAGTTGATATCTGCCGTGCAAATATTTTGTCTGCTGAGCAGCATAGATTGGAAGCCATTGACAAACATCTCAAAGGAGGAAACGAAGACAATGCAGGAGAAACACAGTCTCCATCCAATGGTAACGCATCTTCTGAGATAATGACTCCCATCCAGTCAGAGTATCTAACAAGAATGAGAGGAGCGCTGCTCAATATTTCTGTTGATGGTCTCTTGGGAAATACTACAGTAAGATCGTCTTCCTCGAGATCTAATATCGGAAGGCAGATTGAGAGATCGGCCAGTGCAGGTGGATTTCATAGTGTGACGCCAAGTATTCCACCGTCGTCTAGCAATACGAATCTAGTTTATGACGAGATCCCTTGTGAAACTAGTCAGGGTCGTGAAAACGTTAATCCTTACCATAGGATGCTCTCTTTCCAGAGTAGCGTGAATGATACTTCCTTATCTTCGCTATCTTCATCGGGTATTTCAACGCCTTCCAGGAGAGAAAACCAAAACTCTGCTGCTTCTCCTGATCCGTATGCTCATGATCAGCTTCGTGTATTTGACAGAGCAGGTGGATCTTCCATGTTCGTAGATCCAGCATTTGAAAGTGCTCTTCGAGAATCGTCTAGCAAGACAACGCGAAAAATCAATTCAGCACCCACACGTATCTTGGATGCACCTGAGCTTGTTGATGATTACTACTTGAACCTCATCAGTTGGGGCAAAGACAACATTCTAGCAGTTGCTTTGGGACAATGCGTCTACTTATGGAATGCAACCACTGGTGATATTCAGCACTTGTTAACTCTCACAGGAGACGAGGACTTCGTTACGAGTGTTCGTTGGTCAGATTTGCAGGGACACACTAATTATCTTGCAGTCGGAACGAATGAAGGTCCAGTGCAACTTTGGGATGCAGATGCCATGAAAAAGATTCGAACAATGAGGGGCCACGCAGCTCGAGTCGGATCTTTAGCATGGACTCAACATCTTCTTTCGAGTGGTGGGAGAGACTCTGTAATTATCCAGCATGACGTCAGATCAGCAAGCCATATTGTTTCTACATATGCTGGCCATACACAAGAGGTTTGCGGCCTGGAATGGAATGAAGATGGCACAACATTGGCAAGCGGAGGAAATGAAAACTACCTTTGTATCTGGGACGCTGCTATGTCAAGGAGAAGCAATAATGCAAGGAATTCAAGCTCGAGTACTCGGCACTCTCCTCGTCTATTACTGACGCAACATCAAGCTGCAGTCAAGGCCTTGGCCTGGTGCCCATTCCATCGTGGATTACTTGCAAGTGGAGGGGGGACCGCAGATAGAACGATCAAGTTTTGGAACTCTAACTCTGGGGCTATGCTCAACTCTATTGATACGGGGTCTCAGGTTTGCTCTCTGCTTTGGTCCAAACACCAACGAGAGCTCTGCTCCTCTCATGGCTTCAGTGAGAACCAACTTATCTTGTGGCGTTATCCAACAATGACCAAGATCCAAGAGTTCAAGGGGCACACTGCAAGGGTACGCACAATTAATGTCATTTTATTTTGCAATCTAAGGCATTCGCTAACTGTTATTTATACAATTTATCACGCAGGTCCTTCATATGGAACAAAGTCCTGATGGTGCAAGCGTCGTATCTGCTGCCGCGGATGAAACGCTAAGATTCTGGGATGTCTTTGGTTCGCCACCAAGCAAAAGGCAGAGAAACACCTTCTCAATGGGATCAATGGGTGGTTTCTCCGGTCGTGCATCTACTTTACGGTAGACTATCGACTAATCGGTCCTTGGACCTTTCTTTTTTGCACTTTTTGATTCTCGTGCCTGTATTTCTACCCTTGTATTTATTGCCTGATAGCTTGTACTGATTTTGTTGAAACTTAGAAATGCATCTCCTCAAGTAGCTTCCTGTGCGTACAGTGGGCTTCCTGAGATTGTGTATTTTGCGGTTTATGATTGCATGAATTGTTGTTCTGACATATTTTGTACACTGTATTGTTCACCTTTAATAAGTACCTAATAAATTAAATATTGATCATTCTAAGGAATGAAAGTTTTTATAATAAGGATGCTACAGGTGCAAACCCTTTTCCATACGAAAATTTCGCTACAGGTGCAAATCCTGTCCATGATCGGATGTGCCAACAAACTAAGAAATCTCGACAAGTGCAAATCCTGTCTGCGATCCTTTTCAAACTTTTAGCTTGAAACTGGCTGAATTTGAAATTGGCTCATAACTCCCATGACTTGAGGTTAACATTGGAATATCTCTTGAACTTTGCAATTGTTTTATCTTCCAACTTATCAACCTGAGTACCCTCTGGCGAAACGAAAAACACAGTTCCGACATCCTCCCGAATTACCATTGTATCAATAGCGTCTTTCACGAATTTATAGACAGGATGAGTGTTTTCCCCATTCAATTGTACAGGTTTCATGACATGGATATTCTTTCGTCCGAGCGAAACTTCTTTTTCAAAGTCAATGCAGTCGTCTCCTTTCACATAACCATCAATTTCAAATGGGAACACTACAAATTCTACCGTGGATGGAACCATTTTTTGGAGCTTGTGAAAATCAGCAATGATCTTTGCTTCATCTTCTTTCTTGCAAGTGATTGGAAGGTTGACAATCGCGAGAATCTAAAGTACAGTACCGCAAGAGGAATGCTAGTCAGCTGTTGACCGTTGAAACGAAGATATCCCAATAACATATAACATATAACATACTGCATTGACCCAGAATTTTTCAATGCGGCACTTACATATCCGTCAAAGTTGCTAAAGCTCAACTTGGATCCATCCCATTTGTTCGCACTGAGGTCGTAGAACTCAGCATCGTCGATGGAGTCGCTCGTGTAGTATCGAATCCTATCAGCGCATGCTTTTTGGCAGATCATTTCCATCTAAGCGGTTTGAAAAATGATGCTAAGTTGTTAGGCTTGTGGTGAAAGCGATTCCATTCCATTCGATTGAAGTGTTCCCTCCGGTCCGAGAAAGAAAAGTATTGTATACAACAAGCGAACTTACCTGTTCTGGTTGTGTTACACACCTGTTGTTTTAAGAAGCAAGACGAGCGATGTTGAATTAACTTGTGAATACATACAGCATGCCAAATATCTCAATATGGATATAGAAGGAAGGTGAATGATCCACAATACCATAATACAACACTAACTCACTTGGATGGCTTTTCACGCGCCATCTGCTTACACATTTTTTCGTCAAAACTGTTTTTGTAAGCAGGCTCCTTCTTGTCAAGAAAAAAGGAGAAGGGAGAATCTTCAGCTCTCGCAAATGAAGAAGAAAGAAGGATGACAGATGCAAATAACTTCATGATGCTCACTGTGTGATGGTATTTGTTTGGTATTGTAAATGATTCTCCGGTTGATAGTAGTAGTAGTACCGTACAGTACAGAGTACAGAGTAGTAAGTATTAGTACCCCACCAGTAGAAAGTATGGCTGGCTCGAAGTCATTTGTAGATCCCTGTAGCCCGGTTGTAATTCTACGTAGACACTACCAAATATGCCCTTATGACACCTGTTGTACACCCAGGAACGCATCTTTTAGGCTATTTCTTTCTCTTCTCTGCCAGTTTTCTTTTCGTCTCAAGAAGAACACAGTTTGAATTATTATTGGAGGAGACTACATTGAACATAGACTATAGGACCCGATTGACTTCTTTAATCAAAAGTTGGAAGTAGAAAAAGGTCTGCTCGCGCATATCTGTTGTGTACGTTAGAACTACAGGCTTCTGAGCGCATTCAAATAGCTATTTTGACTCCAAAAGGGCGTCAATTTATGTTGTTTTGACTACTTTCTTTTAGGCGTTTTCATGGAATAGAAGTCAATAGTAAGTTCCGTAAAAACTTTAGAAGACAATCGGGTCCTACTATAGTCTCTGTTCTACACTTCATTTTTCTCTCAGTAGACTAATCTCTTTCAAACTGAGTATTCTATGTAATGAAGTCATCTGTTGAACATGCGAACCAATCTATTAGGTAACTAGGTACTCATCAGATGTCCAAGCGTCATTCAGTTTAGTACGGGCCTGAATGAGAATACGGAAAGACTTTCTACTTCTCTACGAAGTATCTAACCAGCAAGAATCGAATCCGACCTGGGCCGATTGCCGCATGCTATTTACTATTTGGGTACTATGATGAAGACTGAAAGATCGTTGAAGGTGATCAAGTCATTGATGATATTAATCTGCACAAGAAAGGATAAACGTAGGCGCACGCTTGAGCTACATTCTAGTTTAAAACTATACTCATATACCGAGCAGTACTTGTGACACTTCTGTTTCCATCAATGCTTGTCGCCTGTCCGATCGTAATCACAATTGCTGTCCTTTCTGTCCATCACCCCGGATGATATCGATATCACTAACAATATCAGCACACAATGCACATTTTCAAGAAAATCTTTCAACAGCACCTCACTAAAAAAATCTAAATTTACTTTCCAAACTTCTTCTTCGTCGACTTGCCCTTGGTCAAACCAGCATCCAACATACCTAACAAATCAACAGCCGTATCCTTCTTCTTCTTAGAACCAGCGGCGTTATTCTTCTTAGCAGCAGCCGCTTTGTCAGCCTTTTCTCCCTTGGGATCCTGAGGATCAAACCCAGCTAATTGATCAAAACAGTTAACAGGAGTAAGAGCTTCAGTAGCATGCTTGGAAGTAACGTGAAGGTAGAGCATAGGAGGTCTAGCATTGACCATGAATGTCTGCCGACACAATTTACACACAAAGGCTTGTGAGTCCGCTACAGCTTTGGCGGAAGCGGCTTTACGCTCCTCATCACTCTTTCCCGCGTTCTTCATGTTTCTCTCGCGTGCGGCAGCGGACTTTTGTGCATTACCTCCTCCCATTTTGATTGATTTGTTGTTTGTGTTAGACTCAGGGTTTTTGGATAAAGTGTGGTCGTTGTGGTTGATGGAAGAATATTCCGTCGTTCGAAACACGAAACGGAGGAGGAAAATCATGAATGTCAATTCTGAATTTATTGGCTGTTGCGCGCGTCTTGCCGTCGCTCGTTTCACCAGTTGTTGGTTTGACGGGAACAACGTGTGGACGTACGGTACAAACTACGAAAAGAAGAATCTGCCGGCTCGCTGCTCGCTGCCGGTTGCAATCAAATTTTAATTCAATCCAACCCAATTTAAAACACCGCCGCCACCATGGATGCTTCCTCAGACCAACTGCGCATTGCAAAGCATCTACTACTCTCTTCTCCACCTGGCCAATTTCATCTTGTTCTCCAAGATCTCACTGAGATCGTGTCGCTGCCACAGGAATGGATAGCCACAATCCGAAAAGAGCACGATTCTAGAACGGGGAGAGAAGCATTGGACCAGAGAGACCAGCAACAGCAAGACCAATCCGACTCTTTAGGGCTAAAAGATAATATGCAAAAGTACATTGATGAATTTTACAGCTCTAAAGGTGTACAGTCAAATCACGTCATTTCACCTCCAAACAATGATGGGCAAGTTACAATTTTGCTCTATGCGGAACGAATCCAATTGCAGCAATATCACGCTGGATCATGGACTGCAAGATATTTTATCAATGAAAATGATGGAAACGACACTGTGTCCATGAGCGGAACAATAGTTATTCATGCTCATACATTTGAAAATGGAAATCTGCAACTCAAATCTATCGTTGATTTACCTCGAGTCGAAACTAGCAAAAGTGGGATCTTTCAGCAGATTCAAAAATGGGATGAAGAATCGGTCGTGACACTGAGAGGGATTTATGACGATATGTCAGGAGAAGTGCTGAAGAAGCTGAGGAGAGTTATGCCAATTACGAGGACGAGGTTTGATTGGAATGCTGAAGGTCACAAGGGAATTCGGCAGCTAGGCATTGAGGTTCAAAATAGGGAATAGTTGAATAGTTAGTATTTCAGTATTTCATTAATTGTTTCATTTGACATCATTCTGGTGTGTTTGAATTGCCACCACATTTAGTAAATGAGTAATGAAATAGACGTTGAATACAATATTCTACTTGTATTATGATTATGGGGACAATTCGACAACGCCCTTTCCTCTCCAAGTAGCATCCTTTGCACTCTCCCCGTGGACATAGGCCTTGGGTCCGGGAAGTCCACCAAATCTTCCAACAGTATTGTTGAATGGAAGATCCTTGTGAAGCCAAGAGTCCAAATAGAACTGGTTTTCGGGCAATGCAGCAAATCCTTCCTTAAACTCCTTGAGCCTGCTACAATCGGCGTACAAATCCTCTCCACACTCCTTTGCGACCGCCTCAAACTGGTCCAACATCTCAAAGAGGTGAAAGTCTGGAGCAGAAAATTTTCCATTGACGAGATGAACAACCTTTTCCCCTTCGCCTTTCTGCATCTTGTCAGCTTGGTTCTCCAACCAAGCTTCGAACTTAGTCAAATAATTCTTGGCGCTCGCAATTACAGCAGTAGCTTCGGATGGGTTTGGTTTGTAAACAAAGCCCATCATTACATCACGTAGATCATAAATCTCAGGAAGGAGCTGCTCGCATTCTGAAGCACTGCTCTCATCATCCCCAAACATTCCGCACGATTTTCCAAGGTGGGAAAAGATTGCATTTGTCTGACAGATGACTCTCTTATTCTCCCTATCTACACAGAAAGGAAGGTTCCAAAGCGCCTGTTTGTGCTCCTTGATGTAATCTCCTTTCGCAGTAAAGTAATCAGATTGCCATCCATCCTCTCCTTTCTCAACGAGATCGTAGAGAAAGAGAGTGAAGGGGGCCTTGGCTGCGCACATCATCATGGTGAGAGGAGCTCCTAGCCCACGAATTGACCAGTATGCAATTGCATGCTTCTTTGGAGCTGTTTTGTCTCCAAAGTCTACTTCAACCGTGGTTCCAGCTGCCTTGGTTTCTGCAAAAAAAGTTGGTTCTGACATGACGGAAAAGGCAAAGGATGCAGTTATGTTTGAAAATATACACAACAACAATGAGGAACGGAACATCATGACGAAGAAATCCTTTTTCCTCTTTATTTGAGGATGATGGTGGAAAAGCCGATGACTGACTCTCTCATCATCGGAGGAGACATTTTTTTAATGAGAAAGCGGTTTAACGGTTAAAACCGGGATAACTATTTGGTATGACTTGCTAACTTAACTATCAAAACATTGAAGTCGAACCACCTTCAATCTACTGTCCCAGGTCCCAGGTGTCCAAGAAATCTCCAAAACGAGAAAGAACAGTACGAGCAATTCACATGTTTAATTCCTATTGATCTACTCGTCTGAGCCGTTTGCACTTTGAAACGGCAAAAGATTCTGCATAACTGCACGAAATATAGATGCTTTCTTATCCTTTCTGATGTCTGAAATGAACTCCTCTAGTTCTTGAGAATTCATATCCAAAATTTTATAAGAAAGACTATCCACAAGATGCCACGTATTGCTATCATAGTCGGTCTCCTCGGGTCTTTGTGTGCAATTGACAACTGTCCCAGTAATATCATTGCCCACCTTGGCTTCATACAATTCGTAATTCGAAACTCTTCTCAATTTTGTTATTGTGAACCAATGCCGAGGAGTCGTGACAACTCTTGTGAAGGCGTTTGTTATTGAAAGCCGTGCAATCGTGTTGACTATGAATCCTATCGTCACTTCATGTGTACCCTTTCTGTCACCACTATCATTAGAAAGTACGGATTCAGCTCCTGTGCACCATTCCAATCTTACATTTCTCTTTGAAAGAGATGATTCAAGCACCTTTTGAGGCAGAAGGTTAGATCAAAGTTGAGAGCTTCATGCAAGGTTCCATGGATAACTTACTTCGAAAGAGTAATTTCCTGTGAAAACTGCGCGATGGTGGCTTCGAAGTAGATTCCAGTACGATAAATGTCCAACATGATGTGGATTAGTTGCTGATTTCTCGTCGAGAGTTTGACTTGATTCTCGGTCTGAATGAGTTTGAGAGAGCCATTGTGCTTCGTGGACGGTCAGTTGGTCTGCAATGGCGTTGAACTCGGCAAAGCTGCCAGGCTTGAGTTTAGAATGGTAATATAGATCCCCACCACATAAAATTAAGCTTTCAGCATCTTCGTCACTGGATAGGACACCATTTTTAATATGAGGATTCAATTGCAATAAATTGTTCATTGAATGAAGAGCGCATAGCTGTAAACTTTGAGATTCTCGGTACACGGGAGCTACTATGATCGAACGGCAATTTGCTATTCTCGTCTGATTTCTCGTATTTTCGCCATTAATGAAATCTTTATCTTCTTCATTCGTTACCATCCTTTGGTTGGTGTATTTGCAGAAAGTACCAGGAAGCAGCAGATAGTAGAGTTTGCTATTTCCCAATTTTGTTATTGTTCAGTGTAATCCTATTCTGTACTCTTGCTCCTATCTAGGCTCTTGCTACGCCAACAGTATGTTCTACAATCTACTGCAGAAGATTGTACAATGTTTTCTCTAGTCCACGGCACTGTTTGCTCCCAATGTTATTCTTGTTAATAATACTATGCCTATGTACCGGTACACAACAAGAGCATTCCCGTACTGTTCTGCTGTCGGCGGTCGACTGTTTTTTATTGTTCGATTTCACAATATTGCAGCATATCTTTGTGGTGTTCGTGTAACGGGTTATGTTGACTTTGCAGTCACAGAACACAACAGTAGTTTAAAGTGTTGTTCACAACTTTTAACTTATTAATCACAGCACAGTAGCACAGTTTGAATCAAGTGGAAGAAGGAGTTCTACTTAAAACTGACCAATGAATCTGATAGTATACTGCATTGTGAAAGATTGAATTGAATGAATTGAAATTGGGGAAAAACTGGATTCTTAGTTTAGATAAAAGACAAAACATTTAGAGGACACAAATCATTTGGTTCAGGTCAACTTGATTGGATACTATAAATGCTTGATCAAGAAACCCCAAAATTCTCGAAACAAAGTGTGTGTATTAGCACATCTTCGTTTCTTATGAATCCTATATCATATTTGTGATGCTTTTCAATATTCTTGCCAAGCAGCACCCTATCATACGTACGTAACTATAACCCTTACTGCTGCCTAAAAATTATCCGCTAATAACCATTCAAAGAATGGTCAATAGATCCTTTACAACTTCTTGTAAAGTCCGGGGTAGTTGGTCTTGTAATTATCGAAGTTAGGAGCATTGATATCCAAACGAGTGACAGGGGACTTGCGCTCAAGGGTAAGACGCTTCTGGGGAGCAAAGTTACTGTTCATCTGGGTACGAGCGTTGGTGTATCTTCCAACACGAGCGGTAGCAGCAACAGCAGAAGCCTTACCAGTCTCCCATACCTCGGTGGGGTCCTTTACAAGCTCCTGGTCCATGGTTCCTGCGTTAGCGATAGCAGGAACGAACAAAGCAGCAGCAGCAGCAGCAGCTCCAAAGAAAGCCTTTCTGGACTGAGCCTCTCCGTTCAAAGATGTGGTGCGGGGAGCACTGGTGGCAGGAGCGAATGCCGCAGCAGATCCGATAGTAGCGAGGATGGTAAAAGTGGAAAGTTTCATGTTTATATCTGTTTGTATGAGAAAAGATGAAGAAAAAGAGGTACAAAAGTGAGAAAGCCATCCTTTTCAACACATTGAACATGCATTATAGCCCACAATCTGCCCAAATTCGGGGCCAGTTTCTCTGATCATTCTCCTCATTTTGCAATCCTTGGATCCATGCAGCCTTGTGGCCATGGAGAGGGGATACAGTATCGATAACATACCTATTCTAAGGTGGAGTTGTGTTGCGTGTTTTCCTCAGCAACGGCTGTTTCAGGAACAAGACGAAGGTGTCAAAACGAACATGCATGCTAAACGGAGATCTGTCCGAATGTTCAAAGATTTGTTCAATCGCAAGGTTGTGGGTGCAAACATGAGGATAATGTTCATTTTTCACCCCAAGCTCGAATTTTATTTTCGAATTTCAAAAGTGCGACACCCACCATCATCAATCATCATTCATCATCTTATCACTTATCACCCACAGCCAGTTTGAAGTTCGGGCAATGCGCTGCAGCAAATCGCAAATCCTTATCAAACCCCGCCGCTAATTTGATTGATTGAGTATACTACCGCCACCTTCAGTATA
>Ga0115005_10004712_pt1 | contig 10775 bp, 12 predicted proteins | sample ArcOceMetagenome_FD_87163 | JGI IMG/M metagenome (GOLD analysis project Ga0115005, IMG submission 87163) | Marine eukaryotic phytoplankton communities from Arctic Ocean - Arctic Ocean - Greenland ARC118M Metagenome | ecosystem: Environmental > Aquatic > Marine > Oceanic | place: Arctic Ocean...
AGTCCTGAATTCGTCATCACCGCTTCTCACTGCGATGAATATAGATTTGATAGAGTAAGGATAGGAGCAGTCTGTACAGGGAACGCCAACGAAGATTATGGAAATTGTGGTTCGGACTTTGAAGTGAGATATTCAAAAAACATGTTTGAACCAGACAATAGTGGAGATTTGAGGCTTATACAGCTTACTGAGAGATCGACAATCACCCCAGCAGAAATTGATAGAGGATTGTCTAATTCTTATGTCGGAGGTACGTATAAACGGCGCCAGGCGACAGGCGACCCTTGATTCGTGTACGTGTATCAGATCGATGATTGCTTATTTGTTCTAACCATATCAATCATATCACGCATAGGACGAGCCAATTTGTGGACTCTTGGTTTTGGACAGACAGAAACTTCATCGTCGAGTGACTTCTTATTGCATGTGGAATCGAAATATGTGTCTCTTGCAGATTGCAAAAAAGCATTCGAAGGAGAGGATTGGATTGACATTGAGTCGAGCATGATTTGTGGACAAAACGATGATGTGTCAAAACAGGCTTGCTTTGGTGATTCAGGAGGACCACTCTATGATTCTGTCAATAAGACACTCGTCGGTGTCGTTAGCACTGGCAACGATAGCTGCTTTGGTTTGCCTGTCATTTATACTCGGCTGGCGTCTTATGTAAGTACTAAACTGTAGCTATGACATGCTACTTTTTGCCGTCGTTTATCGTTGCGGGTGTGTGTGCATAGAGATGATAGGATTTCTAACATTGTTTTGTAAACTATTCAGTACGATTGGATAGAGGAAACCATTTGCGAACATCACAGCGCGCCAAAGCCTGACATTTGCAACGGCCCTCCTCCTCCTCTATTAGACAACAGCCCAGAGCAGCAAGACAGAGCAGACCCAAACCATAAATACTTCCAAATCAAATCCCAGTACGATGATCCCCAAGGATATCTATGGTGTCTGTCAACTTCATCTACAACCAACATTGTTGAAGTTGACATTTGCGATATCACCAATTTCCGTCAACTTTGGCGAACGAATACAGCGGGACAGCTCAGAGCTATGAATGATGGAGGAATGTGTATGGAAAATTTCCAAGGGCAAAAAACTCTCCGAATGACAGCATGCCCTGATGATGCAAGGTGTGTCTTAATCTTTGACATGCTCTCCGGGTCATTGTTGTGGATCAAGAACATGTCAGATGTTTCCCAATGGGGACTTCGCTCTATCGCTATTATGAATTTTCCTGATCGAAATGATCCATCTTCGCAGAGAGTCTTTGTGAGGAAACGTAAGGATAAACCATTGCAAAAGTGGGATTTGGTTTATCAAGGAAATGAAGTTGACAATTAGATTATCGAGGCTTGTACTTCAGTTACCGAATGCAACAGTTAGAATCGATTCAGTTTACAGGTATGTAGTACTGCATCTTAGAACTAAAGAGATTATTGTAAAATAGTAATATATAAGCTTCTATCCAGTATTTAGGCGTCTTACAACAACACAGAAAGCTTTCAATTTTGACCAGCTGGTTTTATCATTCCGATGGGTTCTGGTTTAAAAAAATCTTTCGTATCTTCGGTCCTGAATACCGGTACTTGTACATAATTTGCATTATTGAACCGTTCCTCTGCAGGTGGTGCTGGTTTTGATGAGTTGAGTTGTGAAGAAGATATCTTGATAAATTGAAAATGCAAAGCGTATCTCGACGTTTGCACAGCGATTGAATTGATTGTGTGATCAAACGAGGAGCGTGTGATGGTTTTGTGTTGTCTTCTCCATCTCCCTAGGAAGCAGGACGCAGGACACACAATTTCACAATTTCCGTTACGTATTTTTCAATGAGACAGCCACACCAAGTCTCTTACAAATTCCAAATCCATAGATTTTTGGTATCCATTATCCTCAATAGGATCTTCAGGTTCCTAGTCGACTAAGTCTGTACCATTTATTTCAGCCTCGGGAGCTTCGTCACGCCCCTATCCATGTGAAATACGTGCATCGAATAATCTTGACCTAACCTAAAGCCAGGGCACTGACTTTTGATATACAGATCGTAACACCACCCTTTGCTTCCAGAATGATGCAACATCTTATAGAAACATGTCCATGCATCTCTTGTGAATAATTGCACAAAGGTCTCAATAAACTGAACTTCACCTATGCAATCATACAAGCCCTTTTTTTCGTATTCTCTATTGTTTTCCAAGTACCCCCCACTATTCCTGGGGACATTACTGAAATGTCATATTTGGCCGCCGTAGGAGTTTCATCACGCGAGCTTCATCACATATTCTCCACTGGAGTGGCGAGGGGACCGCCCGGTCTCATTTTCTCTTTCGACTAGTTCTCCTCCCCGAAGCGCCCTGTGAACTTATATCAGGGTTGTCATTTGAATGACTCAGGTCGTTCATCAAGGCTTGAAAGGTAGTAAGGACAACTGTAGAGGGTAAAGCGAGTATCAAAGGGTTAGTTGGCAGACCCTCAAAAGAGTTCGAACCCATATTCGTAGGCGTGGATGTGCAAGAAAAAACAAATCTACGACGACTGCACGTAATTTTCTGAATCGGTAGCAGTATACAGGTGTGAATCATGGGTTCCATGTATTGTGTATATACATAATGCATTTGCTATTAGAGGATAGGCATACACTCACAGCAGAGAGATCCTCGTGTGCTGATTGATTAATCTGGAGATATCATAGAGTACATGGGCATAGAAACTCGAGTGTGATTCGTCATATTGAGGAGACTGGACTCTACATCAAAGTCACCAGGCCTTACATTTCTTCTTCCTTAGAAATTGTGTTGGTCGTCGACTGTTGCAACATCGGAACAAACCTGGGCAACCCCCGGCAGAGATCGACGAATAATTTCAAAAAATTCAGTGCAGATAGTGTCGCATGAATCACATCGTCGCATCCTGTGCGACCGCTGAGAGTAAATGTCTATCATGGGGTCAACGAAATCTGCAATTTATCTCATGTCCAGGCCAAGGAGGGCTTTCAAAGGCGCCTAGTGCATGCTCATTTACTCGCAGATGCTGATAGTAAGTTGAATGAGTTTGCATTGTCTTCCAAGGAAATATTGTACTACTGTAAAACCTCCCAAACATGCAATTATAATAAGTTATATGGACTCCGAAACCTTTTTAGCAGGCACTTCAGTCCCATCTTTACTCCTTCTTCTCCTCCTCCTCTACAACCTGGTTTAAAGAAGCATGCCTCTGGATGACCTTTGTCTGCGCAGCCTTGTATGCACTCACAGCAGGGCTCTGCAAAGTGAAGAAAAACGAAGGCATCCACTCAGGCTTTCCCTCACCCTTCAAAGCCTCGCGAAAGACGTTCATCATCATCAACGCACTAGTTGGAGTATTGGCCATAAAGGTATTATGAACCAATGCCTGACGAACCAAACAATCAATGTCGGCCTGGTGGGGATGGGAACTCATGGGATCTTGGAAGAAGAGCATACCGCCCAACCTTCCACTACACATGAGAGATACCAGCTCAGCATCTCCTCCGAGCGGACCAGATTGGCAAGAGGGACCAAAGATGACGTTAGATTCTCCCTTGAAGACTTCCTTGAGCATGGTCATGGTGCTGTTGGTGCCGGTGAGACGGAACTTCTTGAGAATGTTCTTGTTGGCAATAACGAACTTCTTCATCGTTGCCTTCATCTCATTGTGTGATACGAGGGCGAGGCAACGCATCTCGGAAGGGGCAAAAGCAGGATCAAAGTCGTCATCGTGGTGGGGGGTGCCTGCTACGACGAGCTTGGCTTGTTTGCCATTTTCTTGGACACAGAGTATATCACGGAAGGGATAGAGCTTGGTGGATGCGTCTGCCAAGAGGTCAAGGGTATTCTTCTTGGACATCACAATAGCGCTCTGCATTTGAGTAGCAAAGTCACCAGTACTACTGATATCTCCCTGCACTACATTTTCCAAGTATTTCTATATTTGTATAAATTGTGCAATGTTAGTGAGGTAAAAGGCGATTGGAATACTGGCTAGTCGGTCAGCACGAGAAATGCATATGTAGTACGTACAATCATCATGGCAAACTCTGATACGTCAATGACGCCATTTCGATCCTTATCAAACTCCGCACAAACGATCTGCACGAGTTCAAACGTGACTTCCGTCATCATGACTTCAGAGAGAGCAGCCTGAAGCTCTTTGTAATTAAGCGTTCCTGTAAAATCAAAAGCAGGAAAGTGGTTGTGAGTAGCTATGCAGATATTTCTTGGGTAAAACAGTATGCACATTGACAAAGATCGAACGACTGCTGTCTGTAGATCGTAGTTGGAAATTGTTACAGTACTTACCATTGTTATCAGAATCGGACTTATGGAAAACATCCTTGACTTTAGAATAGGCTTCTTTGAATGAAACACTTTTGTGAAAGGAAGTTGGCCTGGTGGCCGCCGGCGTTGAGGTTCCTCCTCTTGGTTGCTCTGCTGCTGTGGTCATGGGTTCCTTCCCCCTGTCGTGACACTTCCTGCTTGAGACATTTCTCTTCTAGTGGTTAGTAGGACTGCATTATTGTTTTTGTAGCAATTCATGTTTTGGTATGTTCTAGTTTAATGGAGTGTTTATGTTTCTGTAAATTGCAAGTGTGCGATGACGTACGATGTGCGCTGCTGCTGTCTTAAGTGTTGGAAGTTGGAAATGTTTGCCTCTTTTTTTAGAGACAGACTTGAGAAAGAAAGGGGAAAACAAAAGATAGTTTTGAAGTTTTAGACGATTGGACATTAGGCGGGATGTTTACAAAATACTTTTTGACGTTGGTTCAAAAGAACTGTAAAGGAATTGGCGGCGTATAGCGCTTCGAGGTCATTTATTTATCCAGGTAGCCTGGTAATGAATCTACATAGACACGGTCATGTACGACTGCTTTCAACAGCATATGTCGCCCAAGTTTGTTAATGACATCAAAATCCATATGAATTTCGTCTCACAAATTGAAATAAAAATGTGCAACCCTTTGCGTCCCCTGTATCTCTTCAAAATCTCCTATTTTTTTTGCTGGTAATTCCCAAACAATATAGCACATACGCATCAATGGCTTTATGCAAGAATATATAACCTTTGACAATAATTTGAGGGTTTACAAACGGTCATTTAAACGACGTGAATTTCCAAAATTAAACTAAGGTTTTTAGATTTGTCTCTTCCTTGGTGTATTTTGTATCAAAATCAAGCGCAGCGCGATTAGTTTTAAATTCCTTGGCCATCATTTCAACAAATTTCAAGCTAACTTCAGAATTTATCTCTGTGCACTCACCATTTTCTCCGTAGTGTTTCGCGTAGTAAGCACACACATATCGCCTAGCCGGTGTTGAATATCCCAGAACCCATTAAAGTCCTTCGTAGAAATGAAATCTGTTATCTGGGATGGTCAATTCGTCTAAAACGACGATCATTTGTCGTGTCAACAAAATCAAAATACCTACTTTTTACCTTGTTACATCGCATCTTGGTTACATTATTTGCTAAATTCAAAGTATAATGCTAGTTTATTTATAAATTGTTTAATGTATTAGTATATTGAAATATGGTACAGTAGTTCTGCAACCCAGAAAAATTATTACAAAATAGAGAAATTATTCAAATTTAGTCGTTACTTTACAGTTTCAAAAGTTGCACTAATTGTCAGTGTCTGTATTTAAAATGTTAGACTACCGGTAATTGTTAGATTTACCGTCATACTGCTTGTCATACCGGCATCATAATTTGAAAATGACAAATTGCAAAATCACCAACTGTCACCAACACCTGTGTTGTGTTACGAACAGTATAAAAACATAACAAGAACACCATCGAAACTCTCATCCTACTAGTCACTAACAAAGAGACGAATCAAATGTCATGGCATTCTATAATACGTGTAGTGTCAGTCATAGCTAGTAGTGCTGCAGCTCAAAGAACCATGCAGGTACAGCCTGCTGCACTTCGAGGTCTCGAGACTCGTATTATAGGTGGCGAGTGGGCAGATTTTGATGAGTATCCGTGGTTTGCTTTAGGATCTGGCTGTGGAGCATCTCTTGTTGCGCCAGAATGGGTTTTGACAGCTGCCCACTGTGATGAAGATTCGTTCAAACGGGTTAAAATTGGCGCTGTTTGTCGAGGATCAAATGAAAATTACAATTGCAATACTGACTATGAATGGAGGAAATCGAAGAAACAATTTGTCCATCCAAAGAACAACGCTAAAAATATGTCTTACGATCTGAGGCTCGTACAGTTGACTATTCCATCCACTGTAGAACCCGTTCAAATTGACGACGATTCTTTGTCATACAGTTATGAAGGAGGTAAGTCAGTTTTGAGAAGTTTCTATATTACAACATGGAAAAACCATGTTGGAAAAACTCATTTGTCATTTCTATTCGACTAAAACAGGACAAAAAGGGCTGTGGAGTGTTGGATTTGGAGTGTTGAAAATCGATCCCCGAGTAAGAGCAACATACATCATGGTAAGTTTGAAATCATTATCTCTAAAACTGGCAAAGAGTGATCTATTTTTTCTTACTTGGCCCGCCCCCTCTTGTAACTTAGGAATTAGAGAAGGGCTATGTGACCTCAAAAGACTGTAAAAAGGAGTATAAAAATAGCAATCCTGTTGATGATTCAATGCTATGCGCCCAAAATGACGAGGACAAAAAGAGTGTTTGTTTCGGCGACAGTGGCGGTCCATTGTATGATAAAAATGCGAAGAAGTTAGTGGGTGTTGTTTCATGGGGATCAGATGATTGCAAAGGGTCGCCAGCCGTCTATTCTCGAATTGCAACGAGTGTAAGTACGTTTATGTTGACGATGGTGCTCTTCGTTTCAACTTTTCTGTGCTGACATTGCATCGTTTGGATCGTTCCAGTATGATTGGATAACAGAAACTATTTGTGAGGAAAGTGTCACGAAACCAGCCATGTGTTACAAATGGAATCCTAGTAGTGAACCATCAACGTCGCCTTCGATTACTTCGATGCCCACGGTCGTCCCAACTAGTGAATCGTCTAACAACCCATCTCTTGGCCCGACTGTAGTGGAGTCTATGCAGCCAACAGTCAGAGCGTCTTCATCTCCATCTATCTCCTCCTATCCAAGTTCTTCGCCATCTGCCAGTCCGAGTTCTGGACCAAGCGTAAAAGCTTCTCCGTCTCCTTCTACCTCCTCCGGTCCAAGTTCTTCACCATTTGCAAATCCGAGTTCTGGACCAAGCGTCAAAGCAACTTCATCTCCATCTAACTCCTCCCGTCCGAGTTCTTCGCCATTTGGCCATCCAAGCCCTGGACCAAGCGTAAAAGCGTCTTCGTCCCCATCTTCATCTCCGTCTACCTCCGTCCGTCCAAGTTCTTCGCTGTCTACCAATCCGAGTGCTGTACCAAGTGTAAAAGCATCTGCATCTCCATCTTCATCTCCATCTACCTCCGCCCGACCAAGTTCTTCGCCTTCTGTAGGGAGCAACGCACCAACAATTCAACCTTCTTCAACGCCCACAGTGTCAAGAACTACTTGGCTGAGTGAAGAACCTCCAAATGACATACCTGAGAAATCTTTCCAAATTCGAACAATTTACACTAATAATGGTAAAAACGCATGGTGCCTTAAACCAATTGCGAGTAAGTCCGAATCCAAGGTCGTTGTGGAGGAATGTGATTTTTCTGATTTTAATCAGTTATGGAAGATGCATAATGGTCAAATTAGAAGTGCCGCTGAAGACACGCTGTGCCTAGAGGGTGAATTAGAAGATAGCGACATGATTAGAATTTTTCCTTGTTCTGAAGACGGCGAGTCGGCGTTCATTTTTGATTTCTTCCAGCAATCTTTGCTTTGGGTGAAAAGTGGAGCTGACTTTAAAAACGATGGATTTCGAGCCGTATCACTATCGTCAGTACCGGTACAATCCGACGTTGGTAGTAGAGAAGCTCGCTTTAGAGAATTTTTTTTTGGAGATATTTTTCAGAAATGGGAGCCTGTTTATTTCAATTAAAATGTAGAAATAGAAGAGAAAATTACACTTTACACGAACTCTGATTCAAATTTTCTTCAAATCACTTTTACTTTTTACCGGTACACAAGGCCATTTTGAATTTCGGGATTGACTTTTTTCATAGGTTTTGAGATGATGATGTATCGATCTTCGCACAGCTGTTCGCTGTTCGTCACCCCGACAACAAAGATACGCGTGTACAAAAACGACACATCTACGACGCCGTTGAACGATTGCATGAATCTTCGCCTGGCCTTCCTGATGCTCAACTCATTAAATTTCTTCAAAGATTGCTTCAGCTTCAAAATAGATAAATCCGACAGTATGAAAGTACACGAGTTACCACAGTTCACTGCACTCCAGACCGCTGCAGCTAGTTTCAAGTCCGATGAGAAGCTTCATTTGCGCAACCTCTGTTCCGACTCTTCTCGTTGTGCAGGACTTGTCGCTTCCCACGAGGCCGATAGTGGAGCCAAGATCATTCTCGACTACAGTCGCCAGCAGGTAACTGGAGAAACTATGGAGGTTCTCTTCGACTTGGCGGACAAGGTGGGCTTCACTGCCAAACGCGACAAGATGCGTTCTGGAGCAAAAATCAATACCACCGAAGGCCGTTCTGTTCTTCACCATGCACTTCGTATGCCCAAGGGATATGATTACTCTGTAAACCCAGAGGGAAAAGACGTCATGAGCGACGTGCATGCTGTAAGGGATAAGATTGAGGCCTTCACCAACAAGGTTCGCAATGGTGAATTCATCGGAACCACTGGCAAAGAGTTGAAAAACTTCATTTGTGTTGGAATCGGAGGATCTCAGCTCGGACCCGAATTTGTTAACGAGGCTCTCAAGGCAGATGCTTCTGCGGCCAAGGCCTCTGAAGGGCGTACTCTTCGTTTCCTTGCAAACGTTGATCCTGTCGACTTCGAGCTCTGTACCCGTGATCTTGATCCTGAAGAGACCCTCATCATTGTTATCAGTAAGACTTTTACTACAGCTGAGACCATGTTGAATGCACGTACTGCCAAGAAGTGGATCATTGATGGACTTGCTGCTAAGGGAGTTACCGATACTGGTGAGATTACTAGCAAGCACGTAATTGCAGTCTCCACCGCTATTGACTCGTGTATTGACTTTGGAATTGATGAAGCAAACATTTTTGGATTCTGGGAATGGGTTGGTGGACGTTTCTCTGTATGCAGTGCCGTAGGAATTGTTCCACTTTCTCTTCAGTACTCATATGATATCATGGCTACCTTCCTTGATGGTGCGCATGATATTGATGAGCACTTCTTCACCGCTCCTCTTCGCGAAAATATTCCGGTCATTCTTGGTCTCTTGGGAGTGTGGAACTCTACATTCCTTGGATATGAGACTCGTGCTCTTCTCCCTTATTCTCAAGCGTTGAAGCGTCTTCCAGCTCATATTCAGCAGGTAGATATGGAGAGTAATGGAAAGCGTGTTGATATCGAGGGAAACCCCCTTCCCTTCCAGGCTGGAGAGATCAACTTTGGTGAACCTGGGACCAACGGACAGCATTCATTTTATCAGTTGATGCACCAAGGCCGTCCTGTACCAGCCGACTTCATTGGATTTATGGAGAGTCAGGTACCAGTTTACCTTGAGGGTGAGCCTGTTAGTAATCATGATGAGTTGATGAGCAACTTCTTTGCGCAGCCAGATGCTCTTGCATATGGCAAGACCCTGAACGAGGTTGCACAGGAAGGAGTACCAGAAGAGCTTCGCCGCCACAAGGTTTTTGCAGGAAATCGTCCTTCTTCTTCTATTCTCATGACTAGGCTTGACGCATTTTCTATTGGACAGTTGCTTGCCATTTATGAGCACCGTACTGCTGTACAAGGATTCATTTGGGGGTTGAATTCTTTCGATCAGTGGGGAGTTGAACTTGGAAAGATGCTTGCCAAGCAGGTTAGAACTCAGTTGTCGTCGAGTCGCAAGAGCGGTGCCCATGTACAGGGATTTAATTCTTCTACAAGTTCCTTGCTTGAGGCATACCTCGCTCATGGCAAGTAATAGTCATGGTTTGACCATTTTGGTTTGAAGTAGTCGTGTAAACAAAACTTAAATATCGTTATTATACACTTTCGTCATTGGGGTGCGGTCATCTTCAAGCTGTTCTGAGATTGGACCAAATTCAGTGGTAGCTTCACGGTTCTTGGTCTAGATTCGCATGTTTAATGTGGCGAAGTGCACTGCTCTGCCATTGCCATTGGTTCAAACACGAATTCACATCATCAGTCCCTGCTGATTTCGTCACTGTGGCATACTGGGAGAGGAAATGTAGGTTACCGGTATGGCAGTAATATTGGCTCAAATCACACCGGTCGAATTTCAGACCAGCAATGGTGCAATGATGCAAATTAAAAAATGAGCTTTCTTGCGATCGTGCAAAAATCAATCCTACTCCGAAGTTTGAACTAAAAAAAGGTTGTTAATGTTTTTAAAATATGCATATCATAGGCTCCGAGGTTTCTAGATTAGAGCTACCAAGCGTGGAGCTAACATGGCTTGTTGTCTTCGATCATTTAGGGGGAAGTAGTCATGTAACAGTTTCATGTAATACAGTAATTGAAACGAATTTATAAAGTCAATGGATGCAATGATTCAAATGTATTCAATATGTGTCCATGATATTATGCGTTTACACCAGCTGAGGAATTCAATTTCGGATCAGCTTCCTCATAGTATTCGACGACGCGGAGTTCTTGTGCAATGTTCATAACGAATCTGGTCTGTCTCGCGATTCACGGACCAAGAGGATATCTGG
>Ga0115005_10004714_pt1 | contig 10768 bp, 7 predicted proteins | sample ArcOceMetagenome_FD_87163 | JGI IMG/M metagenome (GOLD analysis project Ga0115005, IMG submission 87163) | Marine eukaryotic phytoplankton communities from Arctic Ocean - Arctic Ocean - Greenland ARC118M Metagenome | ecosystem: Environmental > Aquatic > Marine > Oceanic | place: Arctic Ocean...
AAATAATCAATTCCGAATTTCAATACGATTCCTAATACAATCAACATTAGTACCGAAGGAATATTCGTACGACGTGATAATTCACTAAAGAAAAATGACAAAATCAAAATGGCTGATGCCTCGATGATTAGATTATATGATGATAATATATCCATTATTATTTATTTATTGCTTCTTGATACTTGATAATTAAAGCGTTCCGTTTTGATACTTATGCTAGAACCAAAACCAGCAATTAAAATTCAGGAATCAGAATTATTTTAAAATCTTACAGGAATAATTCCATTCGTTGATTAAGTCCATCAGTTCATAAATATGACTTTCGTCTTTCACCACGACTCTTGCTATAATGTGATTATCGTCCTCTATTGAAATTTCAGGTTTATGATTCCAATCCAAATACGGAACAACCGATAACGCATCCATTAATTCCCATTCATAATTTATTTTTGAATTCGGTTCTTTCGGTATAATTTTCAATTGATAATATCCACTAATATCATCGCCCGAAAGTAAGACATAACCTGCTTCAATTATATGCGCAAAACTCATATAATGTAAGCCTTTTGCCGTTTTTATCTTCAAGCCTAATCGTTCGATTGTATTGATAATTCCTTCTAATTTACCAATTTGAATCTCTCGACCAATTGCTAAATTACTGTTCGTCTGAATGACTCGACCGTGGACGTAATTCCGAATATGCGTAAATCCAAACAGAACAACCAAACCCAAAACCGAACCATGATAAATCGGATTTAACATGATAAATGCGGAACTCAACAGCAATACAACTATCGGTTCAAAAACTAATAAAACTGATTTTATCGAAGTTTGAATGATTCTTCGGTAATTCCCAAACCATTGCGTCACTTGCAGAAACCATTTTAGCAACTGCAACAAAAAGTAAATCGCTACTAAGGTTGCTCCTAAAAATAGAAACTCCGACCAAGAAAAAGCAGCCTTATCAAACAACCGCTCGACGAGTCCAATTTTCTCCTCCGGCTTTTCAACCACCGCAGCTAGTTCATTTAATATATTTACTGATATTGTATCCATCTTTATGTATTTCGAGTTGCGTGCTTTCGAGTTACGAGTTTTATCGTTCTGACATGATTAGAATACGTTAGAAATTCACATCAAAACGATAAAACCCACAACTCGAAACCCGCTTACCCATTAAATTTTAAATATTGTTCTCGTTCCAATGCACGTCCGACTTCATTCACGACACATTCATTGATTTCGAGCCAACCATCCAAATGTCGAACTAACAAACCGACGCTAATCAATCGTTGAACGATATTGATATATTTATCTTTAAATGCTTTGCCAAATAACTTACTCAAGCGATATTCATTCGTCCGCTTCTCCATCATGATTGAAGAAAGGATGACCCCAATATCCGGATTAATAAAATCAGGCATCGGATAAGTTTGGTGTAAATTGAATTTCACCTGTTCTTCATTAGCCTGCTGAATACAAATCGACCAAAGGTTCAATGCTTCGCCAATATTTCCATCCACTGATTTACTAACTTGATTCGTAATTTTCAGCAATTGATTTTTAGCAACTTCATTTCTGTTGTCATCTACCAAAATGCTGTGTGTCGCACCATGTCGAATGAGAATTGCCTTTTGAATTTCGGTCGAATCCATATCATCCAAATTAAAATCAGCTTGAAAAACCTTGCTAATACCATAAATATTATCCAAATGTTCTTTCGTCCAATTACTCATTGAAACCATAAAAAAGATACGATTCGAATGATTATCAATAAACTTTTTCAACTCTCGAATATTTTCCGTAATTCGTTTTTCCGGACTATTCCAAAGTTCAATATCATCAATCCAAACCAACGGTCTCAAATTTCGATGATGCTTCCGAACGAAATCCAATGCTTCGCCCAAATCATAAGTCGTGTTGAATTTTCGACCATTAAATTGAACAACCTGATTTGGCGAAAGTCGAATAATATTATTAGTAAAATGACGGTTTGCGATGATTTCACCAAAAAGCGTTTTCCCCGAAAATCGTTGTCCGTGCAACAAAACACTTCCTCGAAATCCTAACTGCCATTGACCAATCAAATCCTTAATATGCTGCATTTCTTGGGCTCGTTCCACCCAGAACGCTTCGCCGATATAACCTTTCGTCAAAAAGATACTGTTATAATGTTGCGTTTCTGCATCCGTTTTATGCGTCTGAACATATCGCACAATTTTTTCTGAGATACTCAATGACGATTCCTGTTCAACCGTATTTCTGAACTGCTGAATTTGTAAATAAACTTGCTTCAAAAACTTCGCAATAGATTCGTACACCTCAGTTTCTGTGAACCAATATTGACTTAAAGTAGATTGCAGCGGAACAAGTAAAAAATCATTTTTTTTATTATAAATACTCGACAGATAGAACTCGTCATTCAGTCGCTGATGAATAATCTTAAATAAATCATCCAATTGCATCATCCATTTTTCTGCCCGTACAAGAAAAGTATCCAAAGGTGCATCGACTTCCTCAATATTCATCGGAACTTTGCCATTTCTAATTTCATTCGAAAGTACGGACGTTCGATTTTGAATATTCATCAACGCCATTTTTAGACTATCCGTTGTGAATTCCATAATTTCCCAAACTTCGTACATTAAGGGCAAAACTTCCGCTTCAATCCATTGCTTAATTCGTCGTCGAAAAGTAATCTCTTTTGTCAAAATCAACCCTTCTGAAATATCAATCGAAAGATTGATTTTCTCACTTAAACTCAACAAAGTCTTCTGAAAATTCAATTTAAAATCCTCTTGATGATTGATATATTCTATCCCATATTCAAGGTTTTTAGTATGCGTTACAATTTTACCAAAATGACCATCAATATGTTGTTTAATAAATTCAATTGTTGAATTTGCTTGACTTTCTTGTGCCGTAATTTTTACTTTATATTTTATAATACTACTTGTTATCAATGATAGAATCGTTTGAAAAACTTTATAATTTTCAATCAAAATATCAAAATTATTGCTCAAACCTTGACATTGTTTACCGATTTCTATCAATTGATTTTTATATACTTTCCAAGGATTTTGCTGTAAACCATATTCTTCAATATACTTTTTGATCCCTTTTCGTTGCAACTTTACCTGCTTGACTTGTTGATCCAAAAAGCGACGAATTTGTTCCGTTGCAGCGATAATTTGTTCGTGCGTTGAATTTTTGAAAGCCTCAAAATTAGCCTCTGATAATTTATCATCCAAATTCAGAATCGTTGCTTTCTGGGTTTCAAACGTAATATCTCGCCATAATAACAAATAAGATTTCATCTGAGGCGACCACAAGAAATGCGTCATTAATAACCATAAATGTTTCTCAGAACCTCGTTCCTCGCTTGGTAATTTCTCCAAAAGTTCCGCAATTCCATCACTTATCTCTACCACTCGCTTCACAAATAATTGACTATGCTCCGCCAATGCTTTGAAGTGTGTTTCCTTCTCCTCCGCACCCCAAACTTTTTCAATGGCTTGCGCCAAGTCATTCTCAAAATCAATAAATAACTGTTTTGTCGTGTCCATATTTTATGATGAATATATATTGAAATTTTCGTTGCTAAGTAATGGGAATTAAAAAATAATAATTTTTTTTTCGTTTTAAAATGATGCTTATTACTAAGTTATAAACAAATAAATTATCGTTCACTCATCTATCTATTTCAAATAAATTTCATCTCGGATATAAGTATTATTGAACCAAAAACAATGTTTCATATACACTTCCACTCCCGTTACTTTATCCGAAACAGGCAAACGATACACATCTTCACTATTTTGAGCATGAGGTCTGACGTGTGATATTCGATATTCTGATTGTTTTGGAAAATACGTAATTCGTCTTGATTTTCCGTTTTTATTACACTTTATTTCCTTGACAATGTCACCCTTCTCGAGCAACGTTCGAGTTTTTTCCCAAACCATTTTTGCTTCCTCAATATCCTGATAAGGCATATTCCAAAACTTCACTTTCCGAAGTTCATTTCGGGTACCATTGTATTGATAAAATACAAAAAGATACTTCGTTTCTAAAATAGTCTTAAAATTAGCAGTTTCCCAATTTTCATTCACAAGTACTTCGTATTCAAAAGCAGGAAAAGACATATTTTCCTTTGGCAAATTATTCGCTTTTAATTGAACCGTTTTAATGACAATTCCCGCCTTTTCAAACTCCTCAATTTTTGCCTTCATTTCGATTCCAAATATGAGTTTCGTCAAATTTGCCTTCGCACTTTTTGCATTCATATTTATTTCCAAATCCAAATTATCGACGATCTCTTCCGTCGTTTGTCCATAATATGGCTGGAATTTAGAAATAATAATTTCCTCTAAAGTTCTTGTTTTTGCCATGTCTAACGAAGGAATTATTTTACCATAATTCTTTCGTTTTTCTCCCGCAAATGTTGCAATAATATGATTGACATAACCCATTTTCAAGGAATACGCTCGTTGTTTTGCATATTCCTCATTATAAGGTTGTCGTCTTAAATTTCCACCTTTTCCGCCTTTCGTACAAGCCCCCAAGTAAAGCGTGTCGCCTTCCGATAATTCATGTGCTTTTCCATCAACTACCTTCTGCTTAATCTTCTCCCAATCTTGACGAATAATTTCTAGATCAGTCTCGGGAAAATCCCACTCATCGACCAATGAAATAACGTAATCGATGATTTCACTTTCCTTATTATGCAAATAAAAGACAAGTAATAAATTAGCATTTTTTTGCCAAAAAGCACTCTCTTCAAATTCTTGATTGACAATTTCTAAATAATTAATAATATTTAGAACTAAGCGTTCTTTCGCCCGAAAATCTTTATTTTTTAATTGCTTTAAAGGTGACGATTTCAATTCTAAACCAACTTCCGGAAAATCAGCTGCTGCATCAGAATTAGGATTATATTTAAAATAAAATTTCTCTAATACTTGACCAAAATTTCCTTTTCCAGAATAGTTATGCCCCACAATTTCTTCACTACAAATCTCCCGTAACGTATTACTAATCAGATTTTTAGCATATTGAACGATTGATTGTTTATCCTTAAGATTATACGGCAGCTTCTCCATAAGCGATTTGTTCTTTTAAGGCAATTCCAATTTTTTCAACCACACCAACAACCAAAGCATTTCCCATAAAGAAAGCTCGTTTTGAATCCGTCATTCCTGAAAATTCCGTATGATTATCCGGGAACATATTCAGTCGTTCCAATTCCACAGGCGTCAAACGCCTTAAACCTTCATTCGTTTTAATAACATGCTTAAACCTTGAAGCTGCTTTTCCACCTTCACCTGTAATAATCGTCCTCGAAGCCTTGTCCAAAGCGTCCGGAAATCCCATTTTACCTTCACTATAATTATACTCGAAACCTTGACTACTTTTTCGAATTTCTTTCTTAGAACCTTTCAAATATTCCCATCGTTCTACATCGCCATTAATATAAAACTCCTTTGGAATATCTTTTCGTTGAATCACATCTCGGAGCAACGTATATTCCCCTTCATAAACAGGCACCGTTTTCGTCGTCGTGATTTTTCCATCAATCATAATTCCTGAATTCCAAAAAATGCCTTTTTTCCCTTCTTTGTTAAAATTATTTGATATTTCTACAATATCACCTTCAAGTTCAAAGTGATTTGAAAATTTAGATTCATCCACAGCTGCACACGGAAAAGCGTTTATTAAAGTACCTTCTTCCAACATCCATTTCTTCGCTTTTGCTGCTTTTACCGCTTGATAAATTGATGATGTTTTGTGATATGCTAAAATAAAAACTCTACGACGGCGCTGTGGCATTCCATATTCCGCAGCATTGATCACACGCCATTCTACGATATAACCTAACTTATTCAAACTCTGCAAAATAATCGCAAAATCTCTTCCTCGATGTTTCGATGGAGAAATTAATAACCTATCGACATTTTCTAAAAAAAGGTATTTTGGTATCTTCGCTTTTCCTGTTAAAATTCTATGAATTGACCACCAAAGCACCCCTTTTTTTCCAATCAACCCCTTAGAGTTTTTCAAAGTCGTGGCCACAGAATAATCTTGACACGGAAAACCGCCAACCAATAAATCATGGTCAGGAATCTCACTAACATCAACCGTCGCTATATCTTGATTACTATGATTCGCTTCTTCCCAGCGATTTTCATAAACAATAGAAGCATGTTGCATTTTAGTTTTCGGTTCCCATTGATTACTCCAAACGACTTCATAAGGTGTTTTAATTTTTTTCGTATAATTCGAAGAAGCTGACTTTTGTTCCCAACCTTCTAAACCCAATCTAAATCCTCCAACTCCCGCGAACAATTCAACTACTTTTATATGTCGTCCTTTCATTATTTTATTAACGTTCCTAAATCCAAATTTTATAATCCATCAAAATTACAAACATTATCCTTTTTTTGCTAATAAAAAATAATTTTGAACGCTAATTGCGAATATTATAGGCGCAAATTCATACGAAGTGAAGCACAAGAAAAAAATTGAACCACAAAAGTCACAAAGACACAAAGACGCGAAAGGTTCTCACAAAAAAATATTTAAAATACGAATTTCGTGACTTTTATATCTTTTATGATTCAAAAAATGATTTTTATTTTCTTGCGATTGCCTGACTACGTTCGAACTTTCTTAAAAAAGAATCGAATAGAATGAGTGTATGAATTGCAAGTGAAATTAAGCCAATGCATTCTCCGAACCACGATCAATCGTATAAAGACAAGAGGTTTCTAAACTATTCGTTTGTTGTCGAATCAAATTCATATCAATATCACTCGACACTAAAGTTAAAATATTCAAATCTGCATAAGGAACTTCCTCTACAACATCGCTTACATTTCCTACAAAATAATGTGTTTCCGCATTACTCGGCATTCTTGCAAGTATAATTAATCGGTGAGCATACCTTTCTGCAGCTTCTAATTCTTTCAGTTGATTATCTGTTTCATTAATCAAAATAATCAAATTTATTCTGGCTTTCCAATTCTTTTTTAACAAGTAAGCCGTCAATAAACCTAAGTTAATGGAATTCACTTTAAACTTAATTTCTCTATCAACTTCTCGAATATCCAACCAAAGGTTTATTGTTTTTTCTAATCCCAAACCAACTTTCCGAAACGGTACAAAAAGATAAGCGCCAAATTCATATTCTTGACATTTTGATAAAATAGTTGCGACATCGTTATCGGAATCATTTCCATCTGTAAGACTTAAAAACAATGTATTTGGTGTGAAAAATGAGGCTTTCAAACTTTGGGAAACCAACTACGTTTATACTGGCTCTTTAAATAGATACAATTATTTTATAGAAAAAAAAGACCGTTATTCTAACATCTGTTAAAATAACGGTCTTTTCTATATTTTTCAATAGATGATTCGCCAATAAGATTTGACAAAATCTAAGATTTCTTTTTTCGTTTCCAGTCAACGTGAGCTTTCGCCACTGGCGTTTGCATTAGCGAATAAAGAATTTCTTTCGCTCTAAATAGTTGAGCTTTTACCGTTCCAAGTGGAATATCTAATTCCCTTGAAATCTCTTCGTAAGATAATTCCTCAAAAAAGCGAAGTTCTATCATCAAGCGATATTTTTCGCTCAACTGTCTCATCAGTGTTCGCATCAGTTTAATACGTTGTTGTTGAATGAATTTTTGTTCCGGGTCTAAATTAGTAGATTTTAAATTATTAGAGAAAGTTTGTCCACCTTCGTTTTCAATGGTTTCATCAATTGATAATAAAACCAATCGTTTTTTACGAATATGATCAATACAATTATTGGACGCAATCTTGAATAACCAAGTACTAAAAGCATAGCGAGGAGCGTAGCTTGATAGTTTATTGAAGGCTTTGCTAAAAGCTTCTTGAGTTAAGTCATCGGCATCTTCTTTCCTACCTATCATACGAAACATCATATGATAAATAGCATTCTGATAACGTTTCATCAAAAAAGTATAGGCTTTTTGGTCGCCTTCTATTGCTTTCTTAACGTTTTCATAGTCTTCTAATGCTCTTTCAGAGAGATTTTTGTTAATATGTTCGTCCATTATTTATTCTGCTGAATGTTGATTTTTGAACATTATTATCAAAAATCATAATTGAGTACATTTTAATAAATTTAAGATATTTCAATCTAAAATTGAAATTATTAACTATAAAGTACCAATTATTTTGCCGTTAAACGATATCTTCATTAATTATCGAGCAAAACATGAACTATGAACTATTAATCATTAAAGGATTATCATCATTGCCATAAAATAGTTCATAATTCATAATTCACCCTTAATAGTGTCGAGTAGGTCTTGTATCAAAAAAATACCGACATTATTAACTTGACTTACTACTTAGCTTACATTTTCAATAATCGTCGCATAACCCTGTCCAACGCCGATACACATTGTCACCAAAGCATAACGTTTATTTTGTTTCTGTAGTTCTAATGCTGCTGTATGCAGAATCCTTGAACCAGAAACGCCAAGAGGATGACCGATTGCGATTGCTCCACCGTTTGGATTGATGCGTTCATCATCATCTGCTAAACCTAACAAGCGAGTACAGGCCAACGCTTGAGCCGAAAATGCTTCATTCAACTCAATAATATCCATATCATCTAATGACAAACCAGCCTTCAAAAGTGCCTTTCGTGATGCTCCGACAGGACCAATTCCCATAATTCGAGGCTCAACGCCGACAACTGCTGAACTTACAATTCTTGCTAATGGCTTTAAATGATAACTTTTTACTGCCTCATCTGATGCAATAATCATCGCTGCTGCTCCGTCATTTAATCCAGAAGCATTGCCAGCGGTAACGCTTCCACCGTTCTCTTGTTTTTTAAATGCGGGTCGTAATTTTCCTAAAATATCTGTTGTCGTACCTGCCTTAATGAATTCATCGGTATCAAAAACAATTGAATCTGCTTTTCGTTGCGGAATATATACTGGTGTAATTTCTTCTGCCAATCGTCCCGACTTTTGAGCTTTTGCAGCTTTCATTTGCGACCAATACGCAAACTTATCTTGGTCTGCTCTACTAATTTTATACATTTCAGCCAAGTTTTCGGCCGTCGTTCCCATTCCTTCCGTTCCATATAACGCCTTCATTTTATTGTTCACAAATCGCCATCCGAAGCTACTATCGTGCATTTGTGAGTCACTTCCGAAAGGACGAGCAGATTTTGACATAACCCAAGGGCCACGAGTCATATTTTCAACTCCACCTGTAATGAACACATCGCCATCACCAGCTTTGATTGCTCGATTCGCATGAATCGCTGATGACATTCCAGATGCACACAAACGATTGATAGTTTCGCCAGGAACTGACCATGGCAAACCTGCTAATAACAAAGACATTCGTGCAACATTTCGGTTATCTTCTCCGGCTTGATTCGCACATCCAAAGATCACTTCATCGTAAGCATCTAACGGAATATTTGGGTTTCTTTCAATAATAGCCTTAATCGGAACGGCACCCAAATCATCCGTTCTAATCGGAGATAAAGAACCTCGAAATTTTCCAAACGCTGTACGAATTCCGTCAATAATAAATGCTTCTCTCATTAGTATTTTTTTGTTAGTTTTATTTGTAAATGGTCGATAAATTATAAATCATTAAAGGAATAGAAAATAAATGACTTACCCAAATTTTACGAAGCCCGCTTGCCGTATGAACGGACAGACTATTTTTGTTTCAGACGAGAAAAAGACGCAGATATAGCCGTGGCTATGACGGGTGTCTTTAACAAAGTATGAAGTAAAAATAGCAGATAAAATGAGCAGATTATTTTTTCCTATTCTCTAATAATAGATTACTTACTTTTTATCCTGCAATTTAAGGATTCATTTACAATTACAAACCATTACTTTTCAGATTTATATTTTTCTTGATTATCAATAAAATTATTCAGATAGAATCAATACTTCCTAAGGTTACTTTTGAGACTTAAAACTTTATATTATTTTCAAATAATAGCCTTTTAACATTTTTTTGACTAATAAATAAGACAGAAAGTACACTTTTACTAAAATTAGATTGATTTTTGTTGATAAGAAAATCTTATAAGGTCATAAAAAACACCTTTGATACTTATATATAAATAATACCAACAACCAATTACCAGTATTTTTAATTATTTATTCACCAAAGAATCGCTTTAAATTTTATCTTTTGGCTTGAAAATAATAGCTTTTACAAGCTCAGAAGTAAACTTTAAATATATGCTGAATGATTAAAAATAATTGGATTTAATAAACTCCCGATTAACTACAAAACTTATTATCGCCATGAAAAAATTATTTTACCTCTTTACACTAATTCTTATTAGCCAAAATCTTTCTGCCGAACGTATTACGGTAGCCGAATATCTTGAAAAATTCAAAGATTTCTCTATTTCTGAAATGTACAGAACAGGTATTCCTGCCAGTATTAAACTTGGTCAAGGTATCTTAGAATCTGATATAGGAAACAGCAAATTATCAAAAAACTCCAATAATCATTTTGGAATTAAGTGTAAATCAACGTGGACAGGAAAAACTTATTACCATGAAGATGATGACTTTGATAATGCAGGGAAATTATTAGAATCTTGCTTCCGTGCTTATATTTCTCCTTATGAATCTTACCTTGACCATTCAGAATTTTTAGCAAACAGAGAACGCTATAAATTCTTATTTGCTTACCATCATACAGATTATAAACAGTGGGCTTATGGACTGAAATCAGCAGGTTATGC
>Ga0115005_10004715_pt1 | contig 10768 bp, 7 predicted proteins | sample ArcOceMetagenome_FD_87163 | JGI IMG/M metagenome (GOLD analysis project Ga0115005, IMG submission 87163) | Marine eukaryotic phytoplankton communities from Arctic Ocean - Arctic Ocean - Greenland ARC118M Metagenome | ecosystem: Environmental > Aquatic > Marine > Oceanic | place: Arctic Ocean...
CATTGAAATTCCCCAAGGGCAATTTTTAGTCGCCGAAGCCTGCTCTGGTATTAGCTTTTTTATTGCCTCTATCGTGATTGGCTCGTTGTACGCTTACTTAAATATGCAGTCGGCGAAACGCCGCATTATATTTATGGGTATATCGATACTTTTTCCTATTATCGCCAATGCAATTCGGGTGTTCGGTATTATAATAACGGGCTACCTTACCGATATGGAACACGCCGTTGGTGCAGACCATTTAATTTATGGTTGGGTGTTTTTCTCGCTGGTTATAGTGTGTTTATTGGGTATAGGCGAACTAATAAGAGAAAAACAATTTGCTGCTAAAACGAGTCAAGGTGAAACTAAGCCAACAGCAGTGTTTAGTGTAAAAACCTGCTATCAATCATCCGTCAGTATCATTGCTATAATGTTAGTGTTTTTTGTCTGGTTTAATGCAATCAATTCCCAATTAAATATACCGGCAACCGAACATAATTTAAGTGCTTCGTTAGAGGCTGAACAAGAGGCATCCCAAGCCAGCTATATAAGTGCTTGGATACCAGAATTTAATCAACCTTATCAAGAGGTTCAGTTTCTAAGACAAATAAACGATGTGCCAGTTGATGTGTATTTGGTGTGGTATCCCAAAGGGCATGGCGAGCTAATTAGCTCGCTGAATAGACTATATACGGAGAAAGCGTGGACCTTAGAGTCTAAACGTGAGTATCAGTTGCATGATGGGCAAAGCATGGGGGTGTCTACTATTGTGAATCCTCTAGGTAAACGCCTATTAAGTTATTGGTATTTGATAGATGGCAAGATGTTTACCAATAACAGAATGGCCAAATTATATGAAATTTATAGAATTTTAATGGGCAGTTATGTAGGCAGTGGTTTAGTGGCAATTTCACAGGTCACCAGCAATACGTCGGAATCACAAGACTCAATATCATTTGCTGAAATAACGCAAGACAATCTGTCTGAGTTGAATCAGCATTTTGTTTTTTAATAATATGTTTAGTCCATGCAAAAAAAGAAATTTTTTGCCTCATGGTTAAATTATGTATTGGTTTATACTGATCCAAAAATTGGCGCGGTAAACATAGAATATATATATAGTTATCTAAACATTATTGCTAACAGGCCGTTTTGCATGAAAGTGGGTGAATTTTTTTCGGTTGGAAAATGGGTGGAAAAACTGTTTGGAGGAGTTTTTACCTTTTTTGTTAGGTTTTAAACCATTTAAACACACCTTTCACTTTGATTGATTTAGGGGCTGATATTGGCACTGTTTCATCTTTAGTCGCAGTGCACTGTAAAACGTTAAAAAATCGTGGTGTATTGATAAGGAATTTAGGTCGACAATGAATAAAAAAGTGTTAGTGCTTACTGAAAACTTTCCACCTATTTCTGGGGGAAGTGGTCGTTGGTTCTGGGAGCTCTATTCGCGTTTACCGAAAGAACAATACTTGATTTTGGCAGACGATGTACAAGGTGCTGCTGAATTTGATAACACTCACCAGCTAAATATTCTGCGTATACCACTTAAGTCGCCAGAGTGGGGTTTTAAAAGTCTCAGCGGAATGAAGTTTTACTGGCGCTTATTCAGGCAAATAAGAAAAATCATCAAGCAGCAGCAAATAACCCATATTCATTGTGGTCGTGTTATCCATGAAGGGGTGACTGCTTGGCTACTCAAGTTAATGACTGGCACACCTTATTTGTGTTATGTACACGGTGAAGATGTGGAAACTGCGGCCACAAGCGGTGAACATAACCTGATGGTTAAACAAGTATGTAAACATGCCGAGCGACTTATTTGTAACAGCCATAACAGCGCCAATATTGTAAAGCGATTGAATTATGCCGGTGATGACAAAATAGAGGTATTACATCCTGGTGTGGATGCATCCTTGTTTGTGCCATTAGCAGCTGATGATGCTTTTAAACGACAAATGGCATGGCAATGTCGAAAGGTTATTATTACCGTAGGTAGATTACAAGAACGTAAAGGGCAGGACATGATGATCCGCGCCACTGCATTGTTGAAACAACAGTTTCCAGAAATACTTTACGTCATTATTGGGCGAGGAGAATGCCTTGAAAGTCTAAAGGCATTAACGGCAGAGTTAGGTCTGGATGATCATGTACAATTTTTGACTGAAGTAACCGATCCTCAAATGATCCAATGTTACCAGCAAAGTGATGTGTTTATTTTACCCAACCGCACTATTGGCAATGATATTGAGGGCTTTGGCATGGTGTTGGTTGAAGCGCAGTCTTGCGGCAAACCTGTTATTGCCGGTGATTCTGGGGGCACCAGAGAAACCATGCTTATCAATCAAAGTGGTTTTGTGATTGACTGCACCGATGCGCAGTTAATATCTACCACTGTTGCGGTGCTTTTAGCTAACCCAAAGCATAGTGTTCAGATGGGTAACATTGGTCGTAAACACGTTGAGTCTGAACTGGATTGGCAGGCACATGTGCAAAAGGCTCGTTTGCTATTTGATCAGTGATAGATTTAGATATTTAATTTCTTCAACATTCGGCTGAATTCATTTAGGTCTTGTGAGTTTTTAATGCTTTTAGCCGGTTCTTTAGCGAAAGCTTCAAGTTCTTTTTTGTTTATTTGCATCTGCCTATCCTTAACTCTCAATAGAGTAATTTATGATAAGAAGTTACACAAAATTTGTTACAGCCTGCGGGCCAATGCAACTGAATAGGGACAATAAAAAAGAATTACGGCAAATAGCTTATTATTGTGTTTACTCATAAATTAGCCCAACCTGTTTTTAATCACCTTGGCTGGATTACCCGCAATAATTGAATGATTGGGCATATCATTAATTACAACCGAGCCGGCACCAACAATACAACCATCACCAATATTTGCCATAATCATAGCGCCATTACCGAACCAGCAATTTTCACCAATGGTAATTTTCTCAAATACTCCACCTTGGTCTTTTATTGGCAACTCAAGATCGTCAAAACTATGTTGACCTTTACCACTCATAACATGCACGCCACTGCCTAGCAGTGTGTTTTTACCTATACTGCAGCGGCCAATATTGCATTGAGCGCCTAAATACACTCCTTCTGCAATTTCTGTATCGGCTTGTGAGAACAGCACCAAAAAAGAAATAACGGCATCTGGGCTACATTGAGTGAAAACAAATCGGTAAAACCCCGCTCTTAAATACACACCTAGTTTGCCCGGTATTAAACTTAATAATTGGCTAAAACTGGTTAACACAGAGTCTTTTGTTAAAATCGAAGAAAATACAAAATACAGCAAAGTTATAGGTGCCATAAGTAACGCACAAAATATAAAAAGTAGCTGTTTTATGATTTGTCTCATTGCTTGACCTCTGTTTCAAGTAACTTAACTAATGGCTGCAATTGACTTTGCCAAGAATAATGATTTTTGATAAGTTGCAAAGCGCTTTGGCCAATAGTGTCAGCAATTTCTGGCTGTGAAATGAGTTGATTTGCCTGAGCAATAAATTCCTCTGGGGTTTCTGCAATTAATATATCTTGGTCGGCTTGGCACAAAATGCCTTCTGCTCCCATTGGGGTAGATATAACAGGCAATGCACAAGCAAATGCCTGCAATACTTTGTTTTGAACACCACGAGCGAGTCTAAAAGGTGCAACAAAAATATCTGCTTGATGGTAGTAAGGCAATATATCCTCTACAAAACCTGTCACCTCAATGCTTTTATCATTTGCAAGCTGAGAAATGTCAGCGCTAGGATTCATACCTGCAATGATAAATTTGGCTTTAGGATGTTGAGTTATGATTGACGGCCAGCATGTGTTTACAAACCAAATCACTGCGTCTTCGTTAGGTTTGTAATCCATGACTCCAGTAAATAGAAACACTGGCGCTGGGTTTGGTTGTTTTATCTTAGGTGGATAAAATGTCAAAGTATCGAGTCCATTTCCCATGACGTAAACTTTATCGCTTTTTATCACTTTTTGATTAAATAGTGTGACTTCGGCCTGTGCTATTAGATAACTCGCATCAAACTGTTTAACTATTTGTCTTTCGTAATTAGCTAAAAGTTTTTGTTCTCTGGCGTACACCCAACTCATAGGAAATGTGCTACTTTGCTGGTATTGACCCCATTTGTCGGAGTCCACATCCATAAAATCCATGATTAATAAGGGCTTTCTATCTGCAGTTTTTAATACTGAACTTTCAAAAATGTATTCTGCCATGGAAGAAGCCGTGCATAATATTGCGTCGACAGTATTATCAGATAAAAACAAATCAACATGTTGCTGCAGGTTTTTATCGTAGAAATTCGCTATGCTCAATGGTTGATTTTTTGCCATTCCCTTTAATAAACGCATGACCTTGTTCTTAAGTGGCGCGGCTTCAACTGTCTTGCAAAGAGATTCGCCTAGAGTATTAAAATGGGCTAACTCTGCTTTGTCTTCATAAGGTGAAAAAAGGTGAATTTGATGGCCAAGTTCACAAAGAAATTTAAGCTGATGAAATGTCCTTATTTTTTCTCCTTTATTGGGAGGAAAGGGTACTCGGTGAGAAAGAAGCAGTATATTCACAATGTTAGCAGTCCAAGTCACTGATATCGTTTACAAAACGTTAATATGGTAGCATATTGCTAATTTATATCACTGTACACCGGCAACAATACTCAAATTAAGGACCTATTTGTGAAAAAAAAATTGCTGAAACTAGTTTTGTATCTACTGCCAATTATTGTGCTGGCCTCGTTTGTACTGCAGTTGCATCCTTTAGTCATACAAAAAAGTTATCTTGAGGCAAAAAATGCAAAGATGGCCAATGAAAAAGCGAAAGCCATTTGGAGGCAATTCTCTTCAATTCAGACCTATATAGAAATAGAATTAAATGCAGATGATATTAATGCTATTTCTGAAGTTGCCTCACATACATTTGACAATACCGAAGTCACCATAAGGTTTAATCGTTTTATGGTCATTATGGCGGCGACAACAGATCTAAAACCTTTTTATATAAATTTGAATTGCACGTTAAGCCAGGGTGTTAAGGCCTATCAAATTGATGGTTGTTATTTCGGCAATCTCTATCTTCCGGGCCTCGTCATTAATTCGGCTATAAAATTTAGCGCGTGGTTGTTATTTGACAATGACGTTAGTGAAACAGTGGCTCAATTGCTTACTAATATTAAAGTTTCAGATGAAAAAATTATTTTGGTCACCACCAAGACAACAGACTTTAAAAGTCGCATTAACAGTTCACTCAAAGACATAGCAGATATTGCCAAAACAGTCAGTCAAAACGCAAATGTAACGCCTGATAAGATCGAGCAATACCTTAGTAAGTTAGATCAAGTTTCTTCACAGAGTAACTCGTTATCTCATTTTGTTAATGCAGTCATGCAACAGGCCATGCTTAACTCAATAGATGGCAATCCAGTAGAAGAAAATACTGCTGCCCTTTGGGCACTGGCTATTAAGTTTGGTAGTCTTAAGTTCGCAAGGTTAGCGGGCATAGACGGCAATATTCGGCAAAAATCCATGACGTTGAGTGGCAGACCAGATCTGTCTTTGCACTTTTTGTACTCAGCCATGCTGCAGCAAGTTGGCAGAGAGAATATAGGCCTTAAGATAGGCGAGTTTAAAGAAATATTAGATAGTGCAAAAGGTGGCAGTGGTTTTAGTTTTGCGGATCTCGCCGCAGATAAAGCAGGACTGGCATTCGCAGAGTACTTAACGCGTAACAATAAAACTGCACTAAAGGCACAAGATATACTGGTGAATCGTATTGATGAATCGATATTTTTCCCTTTTATTCATGACTTACCCGAAGGCATGAGAGAAAATAATTTCACTCGAGTATTCGGTAGCATGTACTCAAAGACTTACAATGAATTAGAAGCCCGCATTGATCAGAAAATAGCGAGTCTGAAACTCTATAGAGAAGCAGACAATGAAGCAACTAATGGCTTTGGTAAAAATAATTTTACTGGCGCCGTAAGTGCGCTTGGCAAGTGGTTGAAAATAGATACACATATTCACACACGTTATTCAGACGGAAACAAAACGGTGAGTCAAGTGGCGGAAAATGCGCATAAATTTGGGTGTGATGTTATTGCTATAACCGATCATGGCGACAAAGAACTCACCAAAGTGTTGTCTGACGAGTATTTTGCTGACATTAACAAGGTGAGTCGTTTATATCCCCAAATGAACATCATACCGGGTTTTGAGTGGAACATTCCGCCATTTGGCGGCAGAGAACATGCCACAGTATTATTTGCAGATACGCCTGCAATGAAAAGACAACTGCGTTCATTTAGGGATCAATTTGATCACTATAAGGAGTATAAAACGCAGTTTCTATCTTCCAAGCCAGCTTTTCAATGGCTTAATACTGTGACAGAAAAAGACGCAGTGAAACCGGTTGTTATCTACAACCACCCAAGCCGTAAAGATTTTCAAACGGCAGAGAACCAATATGATATGCAGCTATGGGCAAAAGAGACGGATGTTGTTATTGGTTTTTCTGGGGCACCGGGGCATCAGCGTAAAAGAGGCATAAACAATGGCTCTTACCAGTCAGTATTACGTACCATTCATGGCTGGGATCCTTCAATTGCCATAATCGGTGGCGAGTGGGATAAGTTGTTGCAGAGTGGTTATAGGGTCACAGCCGCACGAGCAGCGTCCGATTTTCATAGTTTGCGCATGGATTATTGGCCATGTCAGTTTTCGTCTACACATCTTTTTAGTGAAAGTAATGCTCAAAATGATGTCCTGATGGCTATGCGGCAGGGGCAAATGTGGGCTCAACACGGTAAGTTTGTTGAATCGCTAAAGTTTTCGGTAAATAATGAAGAAGGTAAAGTGCATAATATTGGTGCTGTTGCCTATGTTGGTCAAATTGGGGAAAATATAAAAATTAATCTTGAAGTCAATTTGGCGCCCGAGGATTGGCAAGGTTTTGCAACAAGCTTAGATGAATTAGAACTTATTATTATTACCGAAGATTCGATTACAACAACGCCTATTTCTGTATACGCTAACATGAAGGGTAAACGTCTCAGCTTTGAGACATCACAAGTAATTAATTCTAAACACACGGTAGTTAGAATTCGTGGACGCAGTATTCAACCAGAAACGCACCACTACATGTTTTACACTAATCCAATTTATATCAGAGTTAAGGATGCTAACTGATGTTCACAAATATACTTCATCTAAACAAGCTCAGTATTTTGATTTTAATTGCAGTTATGGGTTGTAGTCCTCAACCCAAGGTTGAAGTGGTCAATACTCATTCCTTGTCATTACAAGATAGGCTGGGCACCCGTTTTGTTGCTGTAAATAACAAGCATTTTAAAGCGCCAAAAGTAAAAGAAATCTCGTTTCAAATCCCAGATGATGGTGCTGCTATTTGGGGAGCGACCGGTCGAGACTCTGAAGGTAATATTTACGTTGGTGTGTCTACCTACGCTAAGGAAGACCGAACCGCTTATTTATTTCAATATGATCCCATTACCGAAAAGTCAGTGCTCCAGGGAGACGTATTATCACAACTGAAAAGGTTAAATATCTACAGGCCCGGTATGGGGCAAAGTAAATTACACAGTAAGTTTTATCAGGCTGAAGATGGTTATTTATATTTTAGTAGTTTCGATGAAAAAGGTGAGACAAGTGAGATAAATCCAACATGGGGTGGCCACCTATGGCGTAAGCTACCCCATAGCGTTGAATGGGAACACATATTAGCAAGTGAAGACGCGTTAATTGCCGTTAACACCGATGGCCGTTTTGTTTATGCCCTAGGCTATTGGGACCACGTGCTGTATCAATATGACACAGTAAACCAGAGCATAAACAAAGTGACTGTAGGGTCAGTCAAAGGGCATATTAGCCGTAATTTCTTAGTTACTCAGAATGGCCATGTGTTTGTGCCCAAAGTTGAATTCTCAGCTAACAACACACTAATAGTAAATTTAAATGAATACGATAGCGCACTAAACTTAGTCGCCTCTACCCCTCTCGAACACTACCTATATGATAATAAACACAGTAAACATGGCATCGTATCGTATATCAACATGAAAAATGGTGATATCTACTTTGTCACCGCAGTAGGCGCCCTATATAAAATTAGCCAGACGAATAATAATAAACATCAAGTAAACTTTGAAGTGTTCTTAAGCGAAACAGACGAAGCAGGCGGGTATTTCCCTAGTCTTTTTTCTCTTAACGGTGAAAACTTTTTAGGCGTACTTGGCAGGTTACCAAGCAGTAAACACTATTCTTGGCTTGTTTATGAAACATCAACAAAAACCACTGCTATCTATGATTTAAAAAGCTTATATAGCAGAAACTTACTATATGGTAGTGTGACTCGTGACAACTCTGGTCGTCTATATGTGGTGGGTGTTGATAGAAGTAACAGAAGCAAACACCAACCTATGATCCTCCAACTCTCTTATAAATAAAGAACATAGTGAAAGCGTTTTTATTACTCTTTGCATAAACATGCAATACTAATTTTATGCTTATAAATATGTCCTATTCAGAGTGCAGAATGTAATGTTTCTAAAACGTATTGTTTATAGTTTACGATAGATACTAAATAATTGATAAAGTCGAATTAAAAAGGGAAATTTTTGTGCCTTACCATATTAACTCATTAGAGAAAGACGGATTAGCATCAGGAGTATTTGACAGTATACGATTTATTGCTGCATTTTGTGTACTATCAGGTCATGCAGTTTCAAGATTTTTTGGTGCATACAACGCAGAGAGTAATACGGGTATAACCGAGCAGTTGTTTAGAGTGATTTTTGCAGGATACGGTTCACCTGCGGTGATGATTTTTTTTGTAATGAGCGGATTATTTATCGGATCGTCTACAATCATCGCCTTTAATAAAAATAATTTTAATTTGAGAAATTACATCTTAAGACGGCTTCTTAGACTTTGGATAGTAGTAATTCCTGGCTTAGTACTAACTTTAATTTTGGACTACATTGGTATTACATTTTTTACAAATGATTTAATGTACTCTGGTAGTGATAGTCTTGGCTCAATTAATGTTAACAATTTAAACATACAAAGCTTTATAGGAAATCTATTTTTTGTTCAAACTATTTTAGTGAATCCCTTTGGTACAAATGGCGCTTTATGGAGTTTGGCCAATGAGTTTTGGTACTATATGGCTTTTCCTTTTCTATTTATGATATTTACCCCAATAAGTAGTCTTAAAAAATTTAGTTGCTTAGGCGTTTTGTTGTTATTAGGTATGTTTGTTGGCGTTGATATCAGTATGCTCTTTGTTATTTGGTTATTTGGTGTTCTTGCTGTAACAATAAATTGGCCAGACTACTTTGGCGGCAGTAAAGTTTTATTCGGGCTATTATTTATGTTCTTGGCCGTAATGGTATATCACAGATTATTTACAATAACGGATGATAAATTGATAGAAAGATTCCTTATAGGGATTTTATTCTTTGGTTTTGTTATTTCGTTGGTAAAAAATGACCGTAAAATCAATTCAGAAGCGAGATGGTTTGTTACATCCAGAAAATTAGCTGCTTTTTCGTTTACTTTATATGTTATCCATACACCAGTTATCTCACTTGCTAGAGCATTGGTAATAGGTAGCGAAAATTACTGGACAGTAACAATGCCTAATATAACTTTGTTTCTATTAGTTCTCGCAATGACTGTGCTCATTTCAAAGTTAATTGCAGATTACTCTGAAAACTATACGCATATCATTTATCGAAAACTGGGGATCTAAATAACACGTTATAGAATTGTACTAATGATAATGACGGCCACTTAATAAATTCAGTGTGGTATACCAAGCCGAGTAAAATCCAGGGTTCATTAATGTATCTGTATTTAAAATTCCGTTTATCAATTTAATGAAACGAGCAAGTGAATATGACAATTGAAAAAAAAGTGATGGTTTCTATTATTGTGCCTGTTTATAACCGTGAAAAATTGGTCACTCGTGCTATAAAATCTATACAGCAACAATCTTATCAGGACTGGGAATTAATTCTGATAGATGATGCTAGTACCGATACCAGCAAACAGGTTATTCATCAAGAAATAGCAAAAGATCCTCGCATAAAGCTGGTTGATAATAAATACAGTAAAGGCCCTAGTGGAGGCAGAAATACTGGGCTTGATTATGCACAAGGCAAATATATTGCGTATCAAGATAGTGACGATGAATGGGCCCCACACCACTTAGAAACTATGGTGCAATACCTTGAAAAGTATCCAGATAAAATCGATTTAATGTCTGCCAACCCACTGCGTAAAAATGAAATAGATGGCGCAGTATTTAACTACGATGAATTGGATTTAACCCAGTTAGATGCTGTAAAATTGGATGATGGCCATTTAATTAATAAAGATAAGCTTTTTGATATTCAGCTTAGAGGCAGAGCCATAACCACTCAATGTATGGTAGGTAAAGCCGAATTAATGAAATCAACCCGTTGGCGTGAAGAGTTAAAAGCGGCTGTTGATATAATGCATAACCTTGAATTGGCCTCAAAAGATATTGGTGTTTGCCATATTCAGGATTATCATGCCATTTATTGGGCACATGATGATAATTTAACCAATGTTGCAGGTGTGCATGATGCCAAGCGTATGGAGCGAGTACACAACTCTTTTGCCCGCTATTGGGCCTTAGTATTAGACGATATTAAGTTAAATAAACCTCAGCAAAAATATGTGAAAGAAAATTTGGCTCAATGTTACGCTTGGCACTTGGCTTATCACACTTACG
>Ga0115005_10004716_pt1 | contig 10764 bp, 10 predicted proteins | sample ArcOceMetagenome_FD_87163 | JGI IMG/M metagenome (GOLD analysis project Ga0115005, IMG submission 87163) | Marine eukaryotic phytoplankton communities from Arctic Ocean - Arctic Ocean - Greenland ARC118M Metagenome | ecosystem: Environmental > Aquatic > Marine > Oceanic | place: Arctic Ocean...
AATTTTTTAAAATTTAAACCCTGACTAGTTGGTGGCCATTGTATAAGTGTAGACCCATATTATTTAACTCATAAAGCACTAGAAGTAGGGTACCAACCTCAAGTGATTTTGGCTGGCCGTAGAATTAATGAAGGTATGGGGACATATGTTGCCACTCAGTTAGTTAAAAAATTATCTAGCAAAAAAATTCATGTAGACGAAGCTAAAGTTCTTGTCATGGGATTCACATTTAAAGGTAATTGTCCTGATATTAGAAACACAAAAATCATTGATATGGTTAATGAATTGAAAGATTTTAATATGGTGGTTGATGTATATGACACTTGGGCTAGTCCAGAAGCTGTTAAAAATGAATACGACTTGTCTTTAATTGAAAACTTAAAAAACAATCAATACGACGCTATTGTTTTAGCCGTGGATCATAGTGAAATAAAAAATATGGGTATTGAAAAAATTAGGGCGTTAGGTAAAGAAAATCATATAGTTTATGACGTAAAGCATGTGTTGAGAAAAGAAGAATCGGACTTAAGGTTATAAAAATGAAAAATTTCGCAATGATCGGTGCGGCTGGCTATATCGCCCCCCGCCATATGAAGGCAATTAAGGAAACAGGTAATAATTTAGTTGCCGCAATGGATAAAAATGACTCAGTAGGTGTGATCGACAGTCACTTTCCTAATGCTGATTTTTTTGTAGAATATGAACGCTTTGACCGACATATCGATCTATTAAAGCGTCAAGGAACTCAAATAGATTACGTTGCAATAGCCTCGCCAAACTATCTTCATGATTCACATATTCGTTTTGCGCTTCGCCATGATGCTCATGCTATTTGTGAAAAACCCTTAGTATTGAACCCTCATAATATTGACGCACTTAAGGTTGTACAAGAAGAAACAGGTAAACAGGTTTATAACATCCTTCAACTTCGCCTTCACCCTAGCATCATTGCACTCAAAGAATTTGTTGCTGCTGAAGTAAGTAAAAATCCAGATAAAATATTCGATGTGGATTTAACCTATCTTACAAGTCGCGGTCATTGGTATTTTACTTCATGGAAAGGTGAAGATAATAAGTCAGGCGGAATAGCTACCAATATTGGGGTACATTTTTATGACATGTTGGGTTGGGTTTTTGGTGATTTAGTTAAAAATGAAGCACACCTTAAACAAGCTGACGCTAGCGCGGGTTATTTAGAATTTAAATACGCTAAAGTACGTTGGTTCTTATCGGTTAATTACGAATATATTCCTGAAGAAGTTAAAGTCTCAGGTCAGCGTACTTATCGTTCTATCACCGTAGATGGAAATGAAATTGAATTTTCGGATGGCTTTACTAACTTACATACAGTCAGTTACGAGCACATTTTAAATGGTGGTGGTTTTGGCTTAGAAGAAGCGCGTAAGAGTATTGAAATTGTGAGTTCAATCCGTGAACAAGATATTGTTGTTAATAACTCAGATGCCCACCCATTTGTATTAAAGGTTCTTGGTTAATGATTAGCTATTACAAGCATGAAAGCGCTATCGTAGATGATGGTGCTAAAATAGGTGAAAATACGCACGTGTGGCATTTTGTCCATGTCTGTGGTGGCGCAGAAATAGGGATGGGGTGTTCTTTAGGTCAAAACGTTTTCATTGGCAACAAAGTGACTATTGGTAATAATGTTAAGATTCAAAATAATGTCTCGGTATATGATAACGTTCATTTAGAAGACGATGTTTTTTGTGGTCCAAGCATGGTCTTTACCAACGTATACAATCCTCGCTCCTTTATTGAAAGAAAAACTGAATATCGAGATACACTTGTAAAACGAGGTGCTACCTTAGGTGCCAATTGTACTCTTGTTTGTGGCGTTACCCTCGGTGAGTATTCGCTAATTGGTGCTGGAGCTGTTATCAATAAAGATGTTCCTGCATTTGCTTTGATGGTGGGCGTACCAGCTAAACAAATCGGTTGGATTAGTAAGTACGGAGAGCAACTATCACTTCCTCTCAATGGCGAAGGCGAGGATACTTGCGACCATACAGGTGATAAATATCAACTTACAGGGTCTACATTGACTCTTACCTTAAAAGGTTAATGATATGGAATTCATAGATTTAGCTGTGCAGTACAAACGACTTCAACCAAAAATTGATGCACGTATTAAACGTATTTTAGAACATGGTAAATACATCATGGGGCCTGAAGTCATTGAATTGGAAGAAAAGCTTGCTGAATATGTAGGTGTCAAACATGCTATTACATGTGCAAATGGTACGGACGCTTTAACGCTTTGTATGATGACTTTAGATATTAAAGAAAATGATGCGGTCTTTTGTCCTACGTTTACATTTTTTGCTACGGCTGAAGTAATTTCTTTCGCCAATGCCACTCCTGTTTTCGTCGATTCAGATGCTAGCACTTTTAATATTTGTCCAGTCGATTTAGAAAAACGAATACAAAAAGTAATCACAGAAGGTAAATTGACCCCTAAAGCTATCATTTCGGTAGATTTATTCGGGCTGCCAGCCAATTATCCTGAAATTCAAAAAATAGCTAAAAAATATAATCTAAAACTTATTGAAGATGCGGCACAAGGTTTTGGAGGCGAAATTAATGGCCAGCGAGCAGGTAGTTTTGGTGATTTAGCTACAACAAGCTTTTTCCCTGCTAAACCACTTGGTTGCTATGGTGATGGTGGCGCTGTTTTCACAAATAATGACGACTATGCTGAACTTTTAAGATCTTATCGGGTACATGGAAAAGGTCAGGATAAATACGATAATGTTCGAATTGGAATGAATAGCAGGTTAGATACAATTCAAGCTGCTATTTTATTGGAAAAAATTGCAGTATTTCCAACTGAAGTTGTTAGTAGAAATGAGATAGCTAATATCTATTCTAAAGAACTAGTGAATAAATTCAGCATACCAATGGTACCTAAAGGTTATATATCTTCTTGGGCTCAATATACCTTGGTTTCATCAGAACGTGATGAAGTGTTATCTGTATTAAAGAAAAATAATATTCCATCAGTGATTTATTATGGCACTTGTTTGCATCAACAAACTGCATTTTCAGATCTAGATTATAAAGATTCTGATTTCCCAGTCGCCACATCATTAGCCAGTACTGTTTTTAGCTTACCTATGCACCCTTATCTAAGTAAAACAACACAAAATATTATATTAAGTAATATGTATGTTGGAATATAGAAATCATTTCTAATGTTATATTTAACTTCTTTTAGGTAATATTATCAGTTCACAATCAAAAAAAATTCTAGCTTTGTCTATTGGGCAATTAATAAATACTATTATTTCAATAGTGATATTGATGGTTTCATCCAGATTATTAACAATGGAAGACCTAGCGACATACCGTCAAAGCTTATTGATATATCAAGTAGCAATTCCTTTTTTAGGGTTAGGGATGGGCTCAGCTATTTTGTTCTTTTTACCCTTAGAGGTTAAACGACGAAAAGCCATTGTTTTAGAAACCATTTTAGTTTGTACTTTAACCGGGTTTATATTTGCAACATTTTTATGGTTAGGTGGTAATGAATTTATAGCAAAACATTTTGATAATGAAAATCTTATCAATTCACTTCTATTAATATCTATTTTAGCCATTTTTGCAGCGCCCAATATTGTTATAAACCCTTTACTGGTCGTTCTAAATAAAGTCACAACGTTGTCTATATACCAAGTTGGGACAAATTTATGTGTGGGCATTGGTGTTATTTTCGCGTGTGTTTATTACGGTGACCCGCTTGCAATGGTTGGCGCCAGGGTAGGTTTGTTAATTCTAGGTGCATTGTTAGGCCTGAAAGTTATTTGGACTTTCTTACCAAAAGGTAAAGCAAAGCTTTCAAGAAGTAGCGCTCAGGAACTAATAAGTTACGGTTTACCATTGTCCTTATCTATGTGTGTTGGGACTTTATCGTTGCAATTAGATAAAATAATCGTTTCAGTTAAAGCTACACCAGAAACATTTGCCATTTATTCAAATGGTGCAATGGAGATTCCTATAATCGGAATAATAACTTCTAGCATTTGTTTGGTAATGCTGGTTCCATTTAGAAAGCATTTTGGTGAAAACAACTTAGATAAAAGTAAGGCAATATACCAACAAGTTTCAGATAAAATATCTTTTATTTTACTGCCTGTAATGATCTATTTTGGACTATGTGCAAAACCATTTATATTATTGATGTATTCAGACAAATATATAGAGAGTGTTTTACCTTTTTTACTATATTTACTGATTATTCCTTCACGGACTATTTTACAAGGTGCAATGGCAGCAGTTGGAAAAGGAAAGATATTGTTAAGGAACTCAATTGTCTCTTTGTGTTTGAATGCAACTTTAACTTTGGTATTAGTCAGCTATTATGGTTATTTAGGGGCGATTATAGCAACTATAATCACGCTTTATTGTTGGGACGTTGTTATCTCGTTGCGTGAAATAAGCCTTTCTTTAAAATGCAGGTTTATTGATGTATATCCCTTTGATAAACTCATAAAAACGATATTTGCGGCTTTATTACCGGCAATACCTACGTATTTTATTTTAGGGCTTTTAAATAATCTAAATGAAATTCTGCAGTTAATTATTATCGGATTAGTTTACTTTCCTTTGTATTTACTTATTGGAATAAAGTTTAAGCTATTTTCTCCTGATGTTCTTTCCTATATGAAAGTGAATTTTAATAAAATAAAATTGAAACTTACATCCACTTAAACTTTTAATCGATGGATACAAATATGCATTTGAAATGCAGTAGAACTGATGTTTTTCCATGGTTCTCCAATGAATATATAAAAATTAAAGGATATTTTTTTGACGCTAATGGAGATTATTTCGAGCAGGAAAATTTACTTAATGTAATCCCTAAAGGCTTAGATAAAACTCAATTGATTTCTTTGATTGAAGCATTAAATGGCTGCTTTTCAATTGTTTATGAGACTGTTGATTTTACTTTTTCAGCGGTTGATAGGTTAAGAAACTTTCCTGTTTTTTATACCATAGAGGATGGAACCCTTGAACTAACCGATGAATTCCTCAGCTTAAATAATGGGAATGACTTAAATGAACGAGCCAAAGAAGAGTTTTTAAGGGTTGGTTTTACAGTTGGAAAAGAGACACTATTTAAAAATGTAAATCAATTAATTGCAGGGCAATATCTATTTTTTGATAAAAAATCCCAGAATATATTAGTCGATTCATATTATAAAAATTGGCATTTAGGAGATAATGATTCGGATTCCAATGAACTTTTAAAGCAACTCGATATTATTGTAACGCAATGGGCGCAAAGGCTTATAATTTCTGCTGCTGGTAAAACTATTTTTGCTGGTTTAAGTGGTGGCTACGATTCTCGTTTAATCGTGTGTGCGCTTAAAAGAGAAGATTATGAAAATGTAGTCTGCTTTAGTTATGGTCATGAAGATTCATACGAGCATAGCATAGCGAAAAAAGTCGCTGATAAACTAGGTTACCCAATTCATATTGTTAAATACTCGGAAGATTTATGGGAACGTGCAATTAACTCAGAAGAATTCGATAAATACTGTCAGTTAGGTCTTAGTAAAAACTCAAACCCCTGTATACAAGAGCTTCCTGCAATATTTGAACTGCATAATAGGGGACTTATTCCCGAAGACAGTATTATTGTACCGGGTTATGCTGCTGATCTTTTAGGTGGCAGTTATGTACCTAAAAACTTAGAATCAAAAGAAGTTAATAAAATGCTTGAAATGGGAGTTTCAGATTTTATATATAATAATATTTATGGTTATTATTCTGGAGCTTTGAACGATCCAATGAAAAATAAGCTAAAAGAAAATATCTTTAATAATTTAGCTGAATCTGACTGCTTAAATATAAATGACTTTGATCGTAATCTTGAACATTGGTTTACTGACAATCATGTCTCAAAATTTATTAACAGTACCGTTAGAACATATGAAATCTTTGGTTACGGTTGGCGATTACCATTATGGGATAATGATTTTGCAGACTGGTGGTATGGAGTGCCAATAGGTTTAAGGTCAAATAACGTATTATATCATGAATATTTATTTACCTATTTGTTTGAACCGTTTTATGTTGCTTATAAAAAACCTCCTCCACCAAAGATTGGCTTTATAAAGCGAATGCTTTCTAAAGAAATAAAGTTATTTATCTTGAATGTCGCATCAAAAATAAAAATAAATCTAGCTACAAAAGTAAAAGATGAGGGGAACTTACCAATTGCTTCAATTCAGGTTGCTAAACGTATTTCAGCAGAGTGGAATCTAGATGATTTTAAAAGTGTTAATGGGCTTGTTGGCGCTTACTGTTTAGATAAACTTGTTAACAACAAAATAAACAAAAAATGATAAAATGATAAAATGGTTATGTTTGTAAATCAAAGTAAAAGTAAAGTGACAAGATCTAAATTTAAACCTTGGCTTTGGCCATGGGCAATTTTTCAACGGTTGACTAGACCGAGCCCTCCCGGTTTAAGTTTTATTAATTTCTTTTTTCAAAGAATACTGCGAATAAATAGTACTATACCTTGGCCGGTACATTTTACTTCAACAGTTAAAGGTAAAATAAAAATAGGCAAAGGAGTATCCAATTCATTTGCAGTAAGTTCATGTTGTTATATTCAAGGTATTAATGGCATAGAAATAGGAGAACATACTATTTTTGCTTCTGGCGTTAAAATTATATCTGCAAATCATGATCCCCTAGATTTAAGTAAATCAATCAAATCAAAGCCTATTTCAATTGGAAAAAGGGTCTGGTTAGGGGCTAACGCAATAGTTCTTCCTGGGGTGAGAATTGGGGATGGTGCAATTGTTGCTGCAGGGGCTATCGTAACAAAAGATGTAGAGCCTAACTGTGTGGTAGGTGGAAATCCTGCAAAAATATTAAAAAGATTACCTGTATAAAATACAGCCTTTAATTCGGATTTTTTAAGTAGTGATAATAGATGAAAAAATTTTTAAAGAAAAATAAAACTATATATAAGCTGTTTTGGTTTATCGAACCTAAATTTAGAGTTGTATTAGGTAAGATTTCACCTAAATTACTTCATAAATATCTTTATCGAACAGTTTATGGGCGCAAATTGAATCTATCAAATCCTATATTATTTACTGAAAAATTAATTTGGTTAATGCAAAATTGGAAAAGTAACCTGCTTGTGCAGTGTACTGACAAATATGAAGTAAGAAACTACATAGAAAGCAAAATTGGCTCTCATATTTTAAACGAATTATATCAAGTATATGAAAGTGTTGATGAAATTGATTTTAATGCATTACCAAATCAATTCGTATTAAAATGTACCCATGGTTGTGGTTGTAATATTATTGTCAGTGATAAAACGCAGTTAGATAAAAATGAAGCGTTGAAAAAATTAAATAAATGGATGGATACAGACTACTCACTAACAATGGGTGAAACACATTATAGTGATATTACTCCAAGAATTATTTGTGAAAAATTTTTAGGGGATGAAGAACATAATTTTGCAACTGATTATAAAGTATGGTGTTTCAATGGAGAACCAAAATTTGTCCTCATATGTTCTGAGCGAGAAAACAACTTAGCTTTGACATTTAGAGATTTTGATTGGAACCTTATTGATGTGGCTGATAAACGTTTTCCTCCAGAGATAAATCAATCAAAACCTGAATGCCTTGATGAAATGATCACTTATGCAAAAAAACTTTCAGAAGGAATACCTTTTGTTAGAGTAGATTTTTATGACTTTAATGGCAAGGTTGTTTTTGGAGAATTAACTTTTACTCCTGCTGGCGGGGTGCCGCCCTATATTAGTTTTGAAGGTGACAAATACATCGGCGAACTATTAAATTTAGAGATACAATAATCATGTTTTTTGTTAAGTATTTATAGATCTAATGATGAAAAAAATTTTACTAGTAACAAATTCATTTTCTCCAATTAATTCCCCCGCAACGAATAGATATTTGTCCTTTGCTAAATATTTAACTGAATTTGAATGTGAGGTGATTGTAGTCACGCCACTTTGGACACAAAGCAGCAGAGATTTTTTAGAAGAAAAATCAGGGTTTGTAACTAATTCTAGTTTGCTGATATCTACAGAGCCAACTAAATATAGAATAGAAAGAGTCCCATTTATTGGAAGAGAAGTTTTAGGTGAAAAAATATTTGGAAAGCTTTTAGCCAAAATTACATTCAGTTATAGCAACTATATTTTGGGAACGTTAAAAAGTGAAATGTTCCAAAAAGTATGTGATATTTGTAAAAATGAGCCAATAGATATTATTATTTCAGGAGGGGTACCTCAGTATTTGTCTGAGGTCTCAAGCAAGGCATCATCAATTTATGATATTCCTTGGATTGCTGATTATAGGGATGTTATAGGGCAAACGCCTATTCAACCATCGAGTTTTATCGGTAATATTCGAAAGAGTCTTTCTAGATCATTACACGTTAAAAAAAATAATGCTGTAAGTAAAAGTGCCGTGGCTCGGTTGACTGTTTCAGAAGGATTGGCAGGTATCCTCTATGAAAGAAATAATTCGCCTGTTCATATAATAATGAATGGTTTTGACTCCGGTGATTTTGAACCTTGCGCAAGCGATATACGTGAAGATAAATTTACTATAATTTACGGAGGTACAATATACCCTTCACAATTCCCTGAGATATTTATTAAAGGGCTTGAATTGCTCCTTGGTAATGAGCCAAATATCGCTTCAAAAATCACGGTTAAATTTTATGGACAAAGCGCGAGTTATATTAAAAAATATGTTTCAGAATTCAAATTTCCGACTGTATTGGAGTATCCAGGATTAGTTGATAGAAAATCACTATTAAGATCTATTAATAGTAGCGATATTATACTTTTCTTATCTACCCAAGCTAAAGGGATTGCAACAAGCAAAGTTTTCGAAAGTATTGCATCACAAAAACCAATCCTTTCTATTCCCGGTGATAACGACATAACCGATGAACTGATTAAAAATTCTAATGCAGGACTAATCGCTGAAACACCAGAGCAAGTATGTGAATGTTTGAAAGGCTGGATAAGTGAATGGGAATTAAATGGAACTGTTTCTTCAAATACTGATTTAAAATATATAAATCAATTTTCTAGAGAATCTCAAGCTAAAAAGTTAGCCGAAGTTCTGAATGATATTTGTAAAACACATAAAAACTAATAATAAGTAAAGGACAAAGTAATCAAAAAATTAAATATTTTAGTTGTGTATGCTGCTAAGTTTGGTTTTCATGTTGTCTCGTATTACTTAAGTAAATACGCTTCAGAAAAGCATAATGTCACTTATTTAGGTTTAACGCTGGATCAAACTGGTGAATCTTTATCGCTTCCAAATGTGAAGGTTAAAGAGCATTTATGTAAGCCTGGTTTGAAAGGCAGAAAACAAATGTTAAGTCTGCTAAGTGATGAAGTGCAGAGTGGTGAGTATGATGTAATATTTACACAATATTTTGCAGGCATTTCAATGTTAAAGAAAACATTTTGCAATGAAAATCTTATCGTAGATATCCGTTCTGGATACTTACTAAAAAATCCTTTTAAACGTTATTTATTAAATGGGTTACTTTGTAAAGAATCAAAATATTTAACGGAAAATATCTCTATTAATTCTAAATTATTAGGGCATTACCTTGGATTTAAAAGCTCTGAAATATCAGAATTACCTCTTGGTGCTGATCCTGTTAGTATAAATAAAAGAGATTTTAGAACCCTAAGGTTAATATATATAGGAACTTTATCAAAAAGAAACATTGATATTACAATAATAGGGTTGAGACATTACATTAACGAAAACCCGAATCATAATATTGAAAGATACGATATTATAGGTTCTGGTGATATAGAACAAAAACTCATATTAGAGTTAATTCATGAATATAATTTGAGTTCTATAGTTAGAGTACATGGTTATATTAATCGCGACAGAACCGGTGAATTTTTACAAAATGCAAATGTTGGCGTTTCTTTTGTGCCAATCACTCCATATTATGACTTGCAACCCGTTACAAAAACATTTGAATTTTTACTCGCTGGCTTACCTGTTCTTGCTACTGCTACTAGTCAAAATAAACGTTTCATTGATAAGAGTAATGGTGTTCTTATTGAAGACGATGCTGAAAATTTTAGTGACGGGATAAAAAAAATCATATCTGCAATGAAACATTATTCATCAGAGGGAATTCAAGCTAGTTCTGCAAGATACTCGTGGGAAAATATAATTCTTGATAAATACCTTCCTTATATAGAAAAAGTGGCAAAAAACTAACGTCGAACATTCTCGAATTACATCCATCAATACTTGATTTTTCTCTTTTAAGTTGTAGCTGAAAATAAATGTCTGTTTACTTCATATTATTATTATTGGTCCTAGTAATTGCCTTTATCAGAAAAAACGATAGGCAAAATAAACTAAGAACCATCCTTTTGTCACTTTGTTTAATCCTTGTCGCTGGCTTGAGAGATGTTAGTGTTGGTACGGACAGTGTTAACTATGTTCTAATATTTACGAAAACCCAAAGTTGGGAACTTATCTGGCAAGGAGTTATAGAGCCGGGTTTTCTTATTTTAGCTTGGTTCAGTAATGTATTGAGTTCAAATTACGCTGTGTTTTTTTTAGTAATCGCATCGGTGACAATCTTGTTTTTCGTCAGTGGGATATACGAAAATTCGATAGAACCAAGAGTTTCTTTGTTTCTCTTCATTACATCAGGTTATTATACCTTTTTCTTTAATGGTGC
>Ga0115005_10004717_pt1 | contig 10763 bp, 7 predicted proteins | sample ArcOceMetagenome_FD_87163 | JGI IMG/M metagenome (GOLD analysis project Ga0115005, IMG submission 87163) | Marine eukaryotic phytoplankton communities from Arctic Ocean - Arctic Ocean - Greenland ARC118M Metagenome | ecosystem: Environmental > Aquatic > Marine > Oceanic | place: Arctic Ocean...
CATTAGTTGGTTGAGTTTTACTTCTATTGCCACTCCTACCTTTCATTGATGTCCAAATTATTTCACCAAAATTGGTTGTTGCACCTATAATTCCAACAAACAATTTTGGATACTTAACTATGGTGTTTCCAGTTCATGGAAAATTTTCGGCTAATTATGAAGACTGTATCCTTTCTATTAAAGCGATAGGCCCTGTCAATGCTGAATTTTTCTCACGTTATGAAGATATTGTTGCGCCTCTTAGAAAAGAAATTATTGCACCAAGATGGGGGAGCTTTGTAGAAATTACGGGGCAAGCAATTTTACCATTCAATTCTAATGAAAGGGCTAAATTGTCAATCGAAAACGCAATGAAAGATGCTTTAATTGCGACATGCCTTTGTTTAGTTAACAGTGAATCACCCAATGTATCCAAAGCTTTTTGGGAAAAATTATATAACGAGGTTGGGATTCCTTTTCAGTTTTTTGATAATGAGCAGGACGCTGTTAATTGGTTGAAAGTGATGATTAAAGACGACAGCAGCGCTCTATAAAGCCTTGCCTTAACCCACTGGTACCATCTTCTATTCTGTTAATATTAAAAGATAAAACAAACCAGTTTTTGTGGTTTTTTTGTATCCGAATTCACGTATTTCCCGACATGTTCTCGATTTAAAGTAATCTGCGAGAACAGAGCGCTTCATTATGGTCGAGCTAGAAAAATACAAAGTTAGAAACAGAAATACACAGCCACCTAACCAAAGTATATGTGTCCCCGATACCAAATCAAGTGCTCTGACGTTTATTGACTCTGGTTAGATGATGGGTGACCTCCCAGATAAAACTGAAACGTTAATCCAATATTTTATGCTCGCCTGCCACGAATGCTTCGGTTAACTTGAATTTTTGTATCTTTCCTGAGCCGGTAAGGGGCCAATCAGAAACACTGATCCAATAGGTGGGCGTCTTTTGAGGTGATAGTCGCTCACGAATGAAGGCTTTCAGGTCTTCGGCTCGCAATGTTTGGTCAGAGCTGCTGCGGACAAAACAGGCGACTTGTTCGCCCCATTTCTCGTCTGGGATGCCAACGACAGCTACTTCTTGAATTGTGTCATGTTCCAGCATTGCGTTCTCAATTTCAGCCGGAAACAGGTTCTCGCCGCCACGAATAATCATCTCTTTGACGCGACCGGTAATCTTGATGTAGCCCCGTGAATCCATGCGTCCAAGGTCACCTGTATGCAACCAGCCCTCGCTATCAATTGCTGCAGTAGTCGCTTGGGGGTTGTCATTGTAGCCAAGCATCACGCTGTAGGCCCGGGCACAAATCTCGCCTTGCTCATCAATCGGCATAACTGAGTTGGTTTGTATTGAGCGGATTGAAATTTCAGTATAGGCAACGGGTTGACCTATTGTTTGCGTCAGATCTTGCAGCGTGTCCTCAAACCAAGTTTGCGTTAATACTGGCGATGTTTCGGTTTGTCCGTAGACAATTTGAATCGGCGCTCCGAATACAATTTGGGCGTCTCTACAAAGCTGAGGAGCGACCATTGCTCCGCCAGACATGATCCGTTTTATTGAAGAAACATCGCGGCCCGTTCGACGTACTTCGTCGATCAGCGCAACTAACATAGTGGGGACACCTAGTATAAACTTGGGGCGTTCGCGTTCTATCGCCTCAGTAAGAACGACTGGATCAAACATCGGTGCAAGTAACATTGTGGCCCCGGTTCCAAGACCGCCTAGTACAGATACGGCACAACCTGTGGTGTGAAATAAGGGCATATTGTGAATAAAATTATCCCCTTGAACTAGCCCCGCGCGGGACATCGCTTCAACGCCGTTTCGCACTAGCCCATTATGGTGTAACAATGCACCTTTCGGAAAACCGGTGGTGCCAGAGGTATATTGAATTTGTGCGGGGTCATTGGATTTAGGGTCCCGCAGTTCGCCGCTTGCCTCACCTGCATAGAGTGCATCATGGTCAGTCAACAAAATACGATTAGTGATCCCCGGGATTTCATCGCACACTGCGTCTGCAATTTTCTGTACTGGGTTACCGCGAAAATCGGCAACATAATAGATGGCCTCAGAGCGTGACTGTTCGAGGACGAATTTCAATTCGCGTTTTTGATAGGCTGGATTGACCGTCACTAATGTGACCCCGGCAAGTCCGCAAGCCAGTTCTAGCAGCACCCATTCTGGGATGTTATTAGCAAAAACTGCCACACGCGCTCCCTCAGCATGGCGGCTAGACAATGCACGAGCAAGACGTTCACAGTCACAGAGTAACTCTGCATATGTCCAGACCCGAGCGATCTCCCCTGAGTAAGTTAATTCCTTAAGGGCTGCTTGATTCGGCGCACGTGCTACTGATTCACACAACATAACGCCAATGGTTATTGGGTCTAGTTCTGACTCCCCCTGAGCAGGGAAATAGGATTCTGTCAGTTCAACTTTATACATAGAAAGGTTCTCCAGTGAGTGCCAGATTATACTGCGTACAAGAAGAATAAACGGTATCCCTTAGCTATACAATAGACCTATATTCTGAAAGTCATGGCCCCGATAATTTACTGCAAATGGAACCCTACGTCATTGAGCCAAAGTGCACCTTGTTCTCCTTGGTCAAATACAAAACTCATTCTGGCTAAACTGTCAGCATTTAATTCGGAATTATGTTTGTGAAAATGAGCAATAGGAATAGCATACCGTTTCAGCACAATTTCACTCTGGGGTAGATCATACAAAGGGTTTAGGCGTCGAGTTTGTCGCAGCAATTCTGGGTAAAGTGCCTGATAATCAGAAAGTAGCACTTTGGCTTGATTTCCCTCAGTATCGGTAAGCAAAATGTGCCAGTTGAGTAACTTTTCTTTTTTTCTGTCTGATTCCGAGTCATTCTCGCTAGTACCCTCAATTACCTTCTCTGATACCTGCTCATCTTCTTTAAATCCTTTAGGTAAAGTATCACTACCACCATGGGCTACTGAAAAGACCAATTGAGAATCTGCATTAGTAGCGATGTTACTAGTCGTAAAATCAATGCTGTAGTTGGCAGGCTCCTTAGTCACTTTATGATCCCATGCGAGGCGTGTGAGGTGGGTATCTAGTGTGTTATAAATCAACTCGGGCCAGTGCTCTTTCCACTGGGAAAGATTGGCTCCTGTGATATTGATGCCGACGCTGTGGCCCGTACCCGGATCAATATCCTCTTCATATCGAGCTAACCACTGGGTTTTGTTATCAGCATAATTGTTGACATAAAACCCCTTCGGCAACCACTTCTTGGCGAAAGTACTGTTTCTAAATAAAGGTAAGTAAGCTTGGTTATTTTTGAGCGTCACATCGAGAAACGCACTGAAGTAAACTTGACCAATCTGACGCTGATCTTGTGGTGAAATGATATGTTCAGTGTCAAGAGAATAACCCCAAAACCCGCCACCAAAATCACTTCTTCCCCAGCCAGTATTGAATTGACCGTGATTGGCCTCAGCGATATATAGGCTGGATTTGAAATTGAATTCATCCGTATCAGCAGCATTAGTGTAATCAATACGCTCATATTGGCTCATGCCCATAAAGCTATCAACGTCACCATCGGCACTGCCATGAATGGTAAAGTAGTTGATATTGCTCAGTGGAGTGGGTTTATCTCTTGGCTTATACTGACCATCAACCGGCGCGATCGCAATGATGCCTTTGATGTCAAACTGATATTCAAAGGTAAGCGTGGCATCATCGGGATAATGAGTTAGTGTGTTAAAGGCTGCTGCAACGGCTACCGCTTCACCACCTCGGGAGTGGCCCATTAAGGCAATATTTTGCATATCAACTTTACCGTTGAAACGGCTATCAGGATCGTTGTTCCATTGTTTAAATAGTTGCAGGTGTTCCAACAGCATCCAGCCACGGGCATCATTCTCGCGACCAATGTTGGGACTGAGTGGGTTGATGAAATCAGCGTAAGAAAAGTTCAGAAAGTTCTCATCAACTGATACAAATATGTATCCGCGGCTGGCCATTAACTCCCCAAGGTAGGCATAGCCTGGATCGGAAAAGTCTTCCATTTCATGGTTGCCGTGAACAATAAGTACAAGGGGAAATGGCCCCTCTCCTTGTGGCATCCACACCCTACCTTGACGGGGTAATTGAGTTTCATCATGACCCCAATAACGGCTACGTGACCAGCCAACAAGCCCCTGCCATTTATCTACCAGTTTGCTGCCATCAACTGATTCAGTCTTAATATCCACATCCTGCGCATACTCGGGACGATGACGATCATTACCACTACCATAAGTAAAAAAGTCAACCTTATGAGGCCCTATAGCATTTGGATTCGAAATATCCAATGTTTGGTCGCTCATGACATAGGCATCATGTAATTTATTAGGCCGGTCTTGACTGGCAAAAAATTGATAGCTAATTGAGCTGCTGCCAACCAGACCAATCAGCAAAAAAGTTAGCACGCGCTTTTGCTGTTTTATTGGCTGAGTAGTTTCCTTGAGAGCCACCAAACAACTGACCGTTAGGCAAAGAAATAATAGGGTGACGCCTACCACAAAAAAGGTACCTGAATTCCAGAAAGGTAACAGCATGGCAACCATAAACGGGACGAACAAAGACAAAACTAAGCGAGTTGTTTTCGATAATTTGATCAGCAGTTGTAGTGATAGGAAAGCGACTAATCCAATTAGCATCATAAATGCCACCATGACTAGGAATCCGAGACTGCGTTCAATAGTGGTAATTGCAAGGATGTTACTGAATAAAATGGCTAGGATAAACAGCGTACCCACAACTATGATTGTGCGGGTTGTTATTTGCCAAGAACGCTCGGATGGCTTGAAAAAGATGCTAAACCAATTGCCAACGTTGTTAATTAGACTAATGCTTTTGTACCAAACTTGGTTGATAGTCAACATCCCTGAACTCTCTCTATTATTGATCTAATTGCAGACAATACTAACCAGAGTTGTGGGTCAAGTCTTTAGAAATAAATAGGGCAGGATAAGCACAGCCACATTAATGGTGAGCACCTCTAAAATCGGTCAATTTGATTTTAGGGACGGGCGTTTCCTATCCTATCTCTTTAGACTTAACAAACAATATACAAACAGGAAATTGGTTTGAGCTTTTTCTTCGAGGTGTATGAAACTAATTGGTATCTCATTCACTAGTTGTTCGAAAAAGACCACTAAGCCTTATGTTTATGCATGCACATCTGTATGATTTACTTGATATCGATGAACATTTTATAAAAGGTCGAAAGATGCTTGTAGCAGGTTCCAATAAACTCAACGTCTTAGTCGTGGACGACCGACCTGATGTGCGTATCAGTGCGCGATTTGTACTCGAAGATAACCACTATCAAGTGACTGAAGCTGAAAGTCCCACTATGGCAAAAGAGTTAATCAAAGTACAACAGGTTGATTTAGTGTTATTGGATATGAATTACTCACGTGATACCACTTCTGGCGATGAAGGTTTGGAGTTGTTGGCTTGGTTAAATAAGTCTGATTTGGGTATCCCCGCAATCGCCATGACAGCTTGGTCTAATGTTGAGTTAGCAGTAAAAGCAATGCAATTGGGTGCTAGTGACTTTCTCGAAAAACCATGGAAGAATCAACGTCTATTGCAAGTGGTCGCGCAGCAAATCAAAGTAAGTGGTCTTAAAAAACAAAATCAAAAACTTCAGCAACGATTAGATAATACCGAGATTGAAAAAGGTGATTATCAATGGCTCTCGCCATGTATGCATGAGCTAATGCAGCAAATTAATAGCGTAGCCAGTGCTAACGTTGCGATTTTACTCACCGGAGATAATGGCACTGGTAAAAGCCAGTTGGCCAGTTACATTCATGCACAATCACAGGTCAGTAGTGGACCTTTCATTGCGGTAAATATGGGTGCCATTTCAGAGTCTCTATTTGAAAGCGAAATGTTTGGACACATCAAAGGTGCTTTCACTGATGCTAAATCCAGTCGTATTGGGCGCTTTGAACTTGCCAAAAATGGCACCTTGTTTTTAGATGAAATTGCCAATATCCCTTTGTCACAACAAGCAAAATTATTACGTGTCTTAGAAACAGGTGAATATGAGGTGTTAGGCTCGAGTCAAACTCAATTTACTTCAATCCGCATGATTAGTGCGACTAACGGCAACTTTAAACAACTGATTGAAAAAGAGCTATTTCGTGAAGACTTATTTTATCGTATCAACACCATCGAATTTAGAGTGCCCTCTCTAAAAGAGCGTACTTTGGATGTTGTACCTTTGGCTGAACATTTTATTGCCATGTACTGTAAAAAGTACGCAAAAATGAGTGTAACTCTCAGTTCCGAGGCCATTAGTGCTTTGCAGGACTATCACTGGCCAGGCAATATTCGTGAGTTGAGCCATTTGATGGAAAGAGCGGTATTGCTGTGTAGAAATGACATATTATCTGTCACAGATCTTAACATTCGACCTAGCCTAAATGCCATTTCGCCAAGCGCCAGTTTGCCCATGATGACACTAGAAAGCGCGGAAAAACAACTTATCACCCAAGCGCTTAATCTGGTCGACCAACATGTACCCAAGGCAGCCAAATTGTTAGGTCTCACCAAATCATCACTTTACCGAAGATTGGAAAAATATGTCGATCTTCAAAAGTAAAAGTTTAAGCGGCTATATTCTTTTTAGTTTGGGATGTTTTGCAGCATTACTTTTACTTTCTGTATTCTGGATTTTATTCGTCGCTGATTGGCAAGCTTGGAATATTGGTTTGACTTTGGTGGTACTAGGTTCGTTTTTGTTAATGGCGATTATGCGTTTTAAACATAGGGTGATTGCGTCTTTTGACCGAGCCCTTTTACATATCGAAGCGGTCAAAGTGGAAGATTATAACCAATATGCTAAGTCTGAATTCAAAGAGGGGGTAACGGCTAACTTTCACAACGAATTGACCATGCTCAGCGAGAAAATGCAGACCCACAAATCACAATATGACCAACATGCTTTGCTGTTGTATCAGCTGATCGATCAATTAGATACGCCCATGCTTGTGTTTAATCAAAAGCAAAAACTCACCTATGCTAATGCGGCCTTTTCGAGTTTATTTGGGCAGCCTTGGCAAATGTATCGACTTGCCTCCCCAAAACTACTTGGGTTGATTTACACTGACAAAGGCTGGCATTTACCCGGTAAAGATCAACAGTGGTATGTAAGCCAAAGTGAGTTTATCGATTCTGGCGAACGTCACCAACTACTTGTCTTTACCAACATTGATTCGGCTATTCGTGCCAGTCAGTTAAATGCGTGGCAACAAATAATTCGTGTTATGGGGCATGAAATTCGTAATTCTCTTACGCCCGTGTCTTCTTTGGCTGAAAGCCTTGCGAGTAAATCAGATTCAGTCAGAGAAAAACAAGCATTGGAAGTCATTTCAGAACGTTGCCATCATTTACAGGATTTTGTAAATCGATACTCTTCTTTGTCTCAAACCTTAAGTTTGGACTTGCAACAAATCAATGTCGCTATGTTTGTAGAGCGTCTTAAGGGATTGTTTTCTCGTAACAATCTTACGTTTTTCAATAAATCACAGTGGTTGTGGGCAGACTCAACGTTTATTGAGCAGGTGTTTATTAACCTATTAAAAAATGCTTTTGAAGCACAAGCCACACAAGTCAAAATTGAAATGACTGAAAAAGCTCAGAAATCATTGATCAAAATTGTTGATGATGGCCATGGCTTTGCCAACACAGACAACCTTTTTGTGCCGCTATTTACCACTAAGCAGCAAGGGCAGGGCATAGGGCTGACTTTCTGTCGTAACATTATCGAACAGCATGGCGGTTCAATAGAGATTAAAAATAACTCAGCGCCACAACAAGGTATGACTGTGAGTATAAGCTTGCCTTTTGAACCCAAAACTAAGCAATCACCTCCTTAAAGTAGAGGGTTACAGGGCAAGAAAGTAGCATTTTTCTGATATGTTCTGAACAATGCCAGATAGTTACCTTGGTAAATTTCATTGCCTTTCATAAAGCAGACCCCGCTGGTTCTAAGTTGCTTTCACTTAGCTTAGTGTTGACCTACGAAACGTGTTTTGGGCCATAGTTCCAATATGCCATCTGAGTTAATGGTTTGTAAGTGGCCTCGTTCGTTAATACCCCAATCAAGTAAATGAGAACCTAAAGAAAAAATCTTTAATTGCCAATGGCTGAGCATTTTTCCCGTTTGACTGTCCCATAACCATATGTGTTGTTTCGTTGAGGCCGTGAGTAATTTGCTATTATTGTCGACAAACAACGCGTTTTTCAAAAACAACCAGCCACGTGTAATATCTAATTCGGCAAGCACCTTATTATCACTTTGTGTCCATATTTTTTGTGTATATAAGTTATCAGCAGCAAACATGAGTTTGTCAGATACGGCCAGTGCCATCACTCTGTGGGGTAATTGATGTTCCTGCAGTAATTTACCATCTGAAGGTTGCCATAAGGCGATACTACCATCCGTACTGGCAGACCAAATTGCCGCTGAAGATTGGTAAATCAACTGGGACACTGGCCCCGTGTGCATGGCAAATTTTGAATGTAGGCCCTTGCGTAAATCGAAAAATAAAATTCCACCATCTGACATGCCCACCAAGACAATATTACCAGAGTCATGCAGTTGAATAAGGGTCACTGTGGCATGGTCTAAAAAACTCTGTGCATCCCATTGACGAGTAGGCTGGTCGTTGCCCGCTTCGAAAATAGCGATTTGAAACTTACCTGCAATGACAAGCCGTTTATTATCATTGGAAATCGCTGTGTGATAGGCATTAAAAGGTGTCGCCCATGTACTCACGACTGAGCGGTTTTGATTATTCCACAGGGTAAGGTTATTGATATCTAGCAAGGCTGTGTAATGCCCATTTTTCGAGAGTTTACCGTCTACTACCTTGCTTTGAGTATATTGATATTGATACTCAGATTTAACAATAGATTGGGGCTGGCTACAACCTAACAACACTAGAGTCAGCGACAAACAAGTATATACACAGAATATTCGGTAAGACGTCATTTAATACATTCTTGGATTTAAATAATAAGTGCGTAAAGGTGAAGTTAGCTTGCCACATAAAATGCGTTAGGAGAATAACAAAGGAATGACGACAAAAACAGACTACGCAAATTGCCGCCGTCACTGCGGCCCAACGATGTGGCTCAGCGCTAAATTTACTATCAGTATATTTCAATATCGGACTCATCTAGTCCGATATCGGACCAAACGTTGATTGTTATTATGCAAGTGTATTGTAACTCACTGTAATAAATGAATTTTACTGTTTGGCACAACTCTTGTACTAGCTAGGTATCAATGCTGAAATAACCGAGCTAGAAAGTATAATGGACGTGGTAAAAACTAAAAAGTCATCTTCTTTCAAACCCACTAAAGGCAACATGCTATTAGGTTTGATTGTAGTGATTGGAGTGCTGATATATTTTGCGGTTGCCAAAAATGGTGCTGTGTCTGTTGCAAGAGAAAGCTTGATAATTGAGTCAGTCCAGCAGGGCGACCTAGAGGTCATCATTGAGGGATACGGCACACTCACATCAGATAAGCAGCAACTGATCACTTCATTTTCAGCCGCGACGGTAAAAGAAATTGTGTTAAAGCCGGGTGCTCAAGTTATTGCTAATAGTGTGATCGTGCGTTTAGAAAACCCTGAATTAGTCTTACAAGTTGAAAATGCTGAGCAGGAATTGATTCAGGTCCAGGCGAATTTACGCCAATTGAAACTCAATAATCAGCGTGAGATCCTTAATGAGTCAGCTAATTTGGCTGAAATTACCGCGCGTTTTGATACCGCCGCATTAAAAAAAGCCGCGGAAGAAAAACTGGTTAAACAAGGCATAGTGTCACAACTCACTTTTCAACAATCTGTGTTGGATGAAAAACAGCTCAAACAACGTATCGAAATTTTAAAGCAGCGTATCGACCAGCTTAAATTAGTGCACGATGAGTCTATTAATATTCAGTCTGAGCGTATCAAACAACAACAAGGCCGCTTAAGCAGCGCCAAGTCACGGTTAGATAAGTTAACTGTTAGAGCTGGGTTTGATGGCGTGTTGCAGCGCTTATCTGTGGAACTAGGGCAGAGTCTCGCTGCGGGTCAAGAGGTCGCCTTGATAGGCAGTGTGACGGATCTAATTGCACTTATTCGTGTGCCGCAAAGCCAAGCGCAGTTAATCACCATTGGTAAAATGGCTATCATCGATACCCGCCGTGACAAGATTGAAGGTGTGGTCAGCCGCATCGACCCAATAGTGGATAATAATACGGTCGAAATCGAAATCGCCTTGCCAGCCTCGTTACCCGCTAGCGCCCGGCCTCAATTGAGTGTGGATGGCATTATAGTGGCCGACACATTACAAAATATCAGTTACATCAAGCGCCCAGCGGGTGCTAAGTCAAATACTAATGTTTCACTATATCGGTTGCTTAGTCAGGAAAGCGCAACATCACAAGAACTTCGTTTTGGGGCGCAGGCTGGACAGTTTATTCAAATATTGTCAGGCGCATCGGTAGGCGAGCAGTTCATTATTTCAGATTTGTCTAACCTTCAGACAACCAGTCAAACACTCAATATTAATTAACAATAATTTATTTTCTAACTAATTCAAACTAATTTAAAAAGGACACTATTTATGAGCGATATTAAAATTAAAATGACAAATATTTCTAAGGTTTTTGAAACTGATGAGCTTGAAACTCACGCCTTAAAAAATGTCGATATCACCATCAAATCAGG
>Ga0115005_10004719_pt1 | contig 10762 bp, 11 predicted proteins | sample ArcOceMetagenome_FD_87163 | JGI IMG/M metagenome (GOLD analysis project Ga0115005, IMG submission 87163) | Marine eukaryotic phytoplankton communities from Arctic Ocean - Arctic Ocean - Greenland ARC118M Metagenome | ecosystem: Environmental > Aquatic > Marine > Oceanic | place: Arctic Ocean...
CATCATGAGCAAGAGCACCTGGAGACCACATCCCATCACTGATCTCTGGTAGTTCGGTATCAAGGATTGTTACAGTTGCATTGACGGTATCAATTTGAAGAATCTTAGTATCGGAGTTGTGAGGAAGGCAGTAAATTCTCCCGTTTCCAGCCAGTATCCCGCAGCACCATTGTCTGCCATCGCCAAGGTCCGGTCCGATCTCCTTCAATGATTTATCAGCAGGATCGAATTTCACCACGCGGCGGGCAGCTAAGGGAATGCCGTAAATGCAGTCATCTGCTCCCCGTACACAAGCATCCCATTTCGCTTTCCCTTCAATCTCATTTCCGACAAGAGTTGTTATAGATGGCAATCGCATGATTGATCAATAGAATCGAATCCAGTCTTCGGCGTAATAATAAGTCAGAAGCTCGTCATACTGGATGGTGATTTTTTAAAGTGCCCAGTTTCGACCCAAATGTGGAGAAAAAAGAGGGGAAAGAGGAGGAGAACCCGCGCGCCCCGCGCGACCCAATTGTGTTGAATGAATGAAAAAACAAAATGTTGAGAAAGATTTTTTATGAATGCCCGAAAACATGCCACTTTGAACTTGATGCCACATTCCATTCTTCAATAATTCCTGAACAAAAAGCCATGACAACGATTATTCATCAATTCAATTCTATCCAAGACGGAAACCCTCAAATTGCCAAAGGAGCATTCGGTACAGTAGACATTGCAGTTTCTTTTGCTGGATCGATATCCGAACATGACCACCACGTATACTCCTACGTTGCACTCAAAACAATCCGCAATGCCATCTGCCCCTCTCGTGATCCCTACAATGACAGCAGCAATAAACCAAAACTGACCCCGTCCGTATTTGCTGAATTGGCTGCCTTACGGGTGCTCTCGTCTGATGCTCGCAAGCATGATAATGTAACACAATTGTTATCCGTCATCACATCATCCAAAACGAGTTATGACCATGATATAACATTTGTATTCCCGTATTGCCCCATTGATCTGCATCAAATCATATTATCCCATCGGTTCAGCACCAATACTAATACGAAAAATTCAGAATTACACCTACCCATTCCAATAATACGAACGGCATTTCGGGATATCTTGAAGGGATTAAACCATATTCACTCCGTAGGTATCATACATTGTGATATGAAACCGGGCAATATCCTTCTTTCTTCCAAAGGTGTGTTCCAATTGGCAGATTTTGGTTTGGCGCGGTTGATCATCTTGCCAAAGGATGATGAAACCGATATAAATACGCAGGCGATCGCTGGGCTGTGCACCTTGCCCTACCGACCTCCGGAGATACTGTTTGGTAGTGAAGACTACCAGCCTAGTGTTGATATGTGGGGTGCAGGCTTAATTTTATGCGAAATGTTATCAGGAAGGGCCTTATTTTATGGGATTAATGTGTTGGATACTCTGAGTCGAATTATTGATGTTCTTGGCACGCCTAGCAGTGATAATTGGGAAGGGATTGATAAATTACGTGATTATGGCAAGGTTGGATTTGCACCAACCAATGGCGTTGGCCTTGTGAATGTTGTGAACAAGTTGAGAGATGATGTAATACTGGAAAGGTTTGTAGGCCGCATTGTTATCATGGATCCAGCGAAAAGGTTCACGCCAAATGAGTGCTTGGTTGATACTTGGATGCAAGGTGGAGTTTGCTCGCGGCAAGATCTCTGCGAGAAACTGATACCAAAGGATTTTATCAACGATTATGATGGTTACAGAGTTGATGATTTAGATGATGTGATGAAACTGCATTTATTGGAGCAAATGAAACTTTCGGGAGCTAAAATTGCATGTGCTAAACGGGATTTCTCTTTTTGCAACATAGACCTACCTTCACGGACCCAGGAAGCTAATAAAAATACTGCAGATTGTTGTGTGGAAGTGTCAGACGAACTGGCTGGTTTATTGTCGCTCAAAATGGAATCAAATGAAAATCGATGAATCAAAAATCTGCTGATATTTGATAAGTACGTGTGTACCCGTGTGCAAATCAAATGTCAAAGATTTATTGTTGTGTGCTGGTAGCCACTGCTATTTTCCTATGATAAAATTGTTGTGTGTGTTGTATGTCAGAGTTGCTGCATACTCGTATTTTGGTGAAGATTGTTGTGTAAGAAGATATTGCTGTATTAATAATGCCTAAATATATCAATTCCAAGTTTGGCCCTGTGTTCCTCTTTCAGAATATTTTTATCCAAGTAGCGTGGTACACGTAGCTAGTAATGATTGCCATGGTGGCCTCTGTCACCACCGCCGCGCCAATCGCCACGTCCCCGTCCACCTCGTCCACCGCCTCGTCCACGTCTAAAACTATCATCACCGCGACGAGAATTGTAATGAGAATTGTCGTGAGATGGGCTTCGTTCCCTTTTGATTGAGCTGACTGGGCCGTAGTGACCGTCAGATGGACCATACCTTCCATCTCCACTGCGCCCCCCGCCAGAGTTGAATCTACCACCATCATTTTCAAATCGACCTCTACCTCTACCACCACGGCCACGGCCTCTGCCTCTCCCGCGGCCTCTACCACCACGTCCTCTGCCATAGTGATTAGAAGCGAAATCATCGCCTCTTCCATCGAAATAACCCATATCTTGCTGGCCACCATGTTGTTGCATACTGTGGTGTTCGACAGCCTGTTGCAATGGTGGTTCGATATTATTTGATGGTGATCCCAGCTTTGGTCTCCTAAACTGTTCAACTTCAGGGGGTTCGTTAGCCCTTGCCTCCTCGTCAACATATTTTCGGTATGCGACGGAATCAAAATGGATTCTCCCGTTGTTCCTACAGACTTCCTCTACAAACGCTTGAATGTCAAGCTGGACCCTCCCCATATTTGGTTGTTGAACTTCTTTCAAGTTCATATAGTGCATCATAAGAAGGACTCTTTTCCTCATACCGTCATCACCTTAAGTAATCGCAAAGGATGGAATCAAAAAGTCAGATTGATTCGATCGAAATCGTCAATATACGAATAGACTGCAATCTACATACCTTTGCGAACTTCTCTCTTTCTCGTCTTTCCGTATCCGGTTACAATGTTGATTGCTTTCACCTTTTCTAGCTTGGTGCTGTTACATAGATATGGTACCAGGCACTCCTCAAACCACCAACACATTGCAATTTCCCCACCACCAATAGACAAAAAGTGAAGATCCAACTCAAGCCAATGTTCACCTAATCTGGACACTTTAGCATAGAATCCAATCTTAACTCCTTCATGAAATATGTCTCTAGCTAGAGGCACATTGGTACGCACTGCATCCAAGACGGCATTGTGCGTCACGACATCGCGTTTCACTCCATCTCGCTCCATACTCATAAATATCTCGTGGCCCTTCTCCGGTAGATTACATCGTGCACATGCGGTTATCGCGCAATTATAAATGTGAACGTTCGGTCGAACGCCCTCCAACACCATGCGTTCCATGAGCTGAAAGGCAATATCCGCACGGCGGCACTTCTCCATGCAACTCATGGCGGCACCAAAAATGATCACGTTCTTTTCAATTCCCCGTTCTGTCATTTCGTCAAGATAGTCGAGGCACTGCTTCCACTGCTGTCCCTTTTCGCATGCAGAGATGGCGCTTCCATAAGACACCACTGTGATGGGTAAATTTTTGTATTTCATTTCATCAAATAAATCTAATGCTTTCTCCCACTGTGAAAGGTATCATACACTTGATTTAGTTGCTTGTCCTCTGGGTATGTAATAGTAAGTTACGTCAAAACACAATTTCATGGTCTCACCTGTAAGCCTTTCTCCAATGCGGTCATTGTAGTGTTATAAGTCACCACTGACGGCGAAGCCCCTGTCGCTTGCAGTTCTCGGAAAAGATTCAGAGCCATAGCCCATTGTTGGCCCTTTGACAATGCTGCAATCGCAGCAGAGTATGCAATGACATTCATCCCGAAATCTTTCTTCATATCTTCCAACACGTCTAGTGCCAATTGCCACTGCCCGCACTTTTCCAAGGCACTAATCAAAGCCGAATATGTAATCACGGTAGGTTCCACCCCGCGCTTCTTCATTCTGTCAAATATCTGCAGGGCTCTATTACTAGCTAGACCTTTCTCGCAAGCGCTGATTGCGGCATTGTACGGAATGACAGATTTCGCCTCGCACTCTTTTTCCATTTGATCCAGCAAATCAATCGCAATCTGATGATTCCCCGATTTCTCACAAGCGGAAATAGCGCTTGAGAAGGTAATCTCATTCCTCTTGATGCCTGCATCATCCATTTGTCTCAAAATATCAAGAGCCATCCTCCAATCCCTCCCCTTTTCGCATACGGATATAAGCGAATTGTAATGAAATACGCTTCGTTCAATTTTAGCATGATCCATCCACCTCCACACCTCCATTGCAGCATTCATATTTCGTCTTCTCGCCAACAAACTCAAGATCGTAGTGACGCTTTTGCCGGATTTAAAAGTCCACGGCTGATCGTTCATCAGCTGATCCAATTCTTCAAATATATTCACCCGCTGTCTCCCGGGGCCGTTGCCGTTGCCATTGCCATCGCATATTCTATCTACGAAATGATTGAGATTGAGATTGGCATTGGGCCGTTGATTATTATGATGATTGGGTGCGGCGTGTTGACCGCGAGAGGACAGTTTTTCAGTGTCTCTTTGACGGAGATTCGCACGTTCGGAGTAGCCCCGTTTGTAGTGATCGATTTCTTGCGGGGCTAGGTTTCGGTTGGATGCCTTCGCATGGGGGACGAAGATTTCACCGTGATCTATTTGGTCTCTGTTTGACATCCTGCGTTAATTTTAGCAAGGGGATGCCTGCCAATTGGGGGGTTGTTTTGTAAACGGTGTAATTAGCTTTGAAAGGAGAAGAGTGGTGTACACATGAGGACGAATCTCTTCCTCTACTGGCCTCTGGTCTGTCTGGGGTGTCGGTGTGCGGTGTGTCGGACAACGTACATTTTCGTGATGAGATGCACATTCAACATGATGAACGCGAACGCACGACAGCAGGTCAAAATGATAAATTTTGCAAAAATAGCCTAAAGACTTGAGCTCAGGCTATTTATAATTTGAATGGATCATTCTTGCCTAAATAATTATTTGACGCTTTTGTATAACGAACTTCCCAGTTCCCACCTCGCTTGCTCGCAAGAAGCCGGCACGACATTGAACATGACTGAAAACGATCGATCTTGAGGAAGGTTCGTGTCTTAGGTATTCTAACACAGTCCAACAACTTACTGTACACTAGCTACAGCCCCTAGCCCTGCTGTAATACCACCTCTACTAGTACGTTTAGTTCTCAACGCATCGCACGATTCTTCCAAGAAAAGCGAATTCCAAAAGGGACCAAAGAAAGGATTTTCAAACCGATATAAAATCCCAAGACATATAAAATGTTCTGCTGCAACACTCATGATGCCGTCGTACCTACAGACCCAGGCCCTACACGCAGACGATGGAAATTGATGGCTGGAGGGGATTCCAAGGGTACAAATAGTAGTACCAATTTGATCCCTGGTGAAATTAAGTTCTCAAAGGCAGATGCTCGGACGGAGGCGATTTCTTTGCAAAGAAACCCGACTGATGACAATCGGGAAGCTTCTCAATCATCGGTGGGAGGAGGAGAGATATCGGATGATGATATGAGTGAATTGACTTGCGAAACGATAAAGAAGAAGAAAGATCCGCCGAAAGAAATAATGTATAATTTAGGGGCTACAATAGGTGCATCCCCACTGAAGGAAAAGCTCGTATTTGACTGGGAAGAATATAAAAAAGAGGGAGTCGAGTCGTTCTCTGCTTAAATTTGATCACTGCATTTGTAAATATATACACGTACTGTACGTGTATGATAGGTCAGAAATCAAAGTAATTGTACAGTAAATTAATAACAAGCGTTAATTAAAATAACAAACGTGTTGCAATTTTGTAGAGTGGAATCTGAAATCGTGGCGACCTACCGTATCGTTCAATTTGAGCACACTCCTTTTACAATAAAACATCGAACAATGTTGAATGTGATGTGTTTATTAATTTATTATTCAAAATAGCTCATTTAACTCAATACACCTCGACAAATCAAATTCTTGCGCCTTCCGCAACATTCTCTGCCTGTCAGCCTCCGTCATCCCATTTCTATCCAACGCCTGCTTTTGCAGTGATTTCTTGTATATCTTTTGGTTATTGCATTCATTGACTAGATAAGTTTTGTAGGATTTTTCAACCATGCGTTCCACCTGTGAGAGTTGGTATCGATCACGTCCGTACGTGCGGAGGAATTTATCTGTCACAAAGAATGGTATCTCTTTTACCGTTGTGATCTTTGTTTTGAGTGGATTTTTAAAGGGTGGTGCATGCTGCAAGGGGTTTATATTTGAAAAATGTGTGTGAGCAAATCATTCATCATTTGAAATTCGCAAACCTTTTTGAATCTTGTTTCTATGTTCGCTTCATTGAAATGGCTAATGAATGGAATGCCCTCCATTCATCACATGATAATCATATGCAGCAACTCACCGTCAAGCTAAAGTATTGACTGCCACCCGTTTTTCCACTATTAGAATCGCCGGAACCACCAAAGAAACTCAAGAAAAACAATAACAGCACTGGCAGCAACTGTAGTATGGCGCCAAAACCAGGCGGCTGCTCCTGTTGAGCTTGCTGCCTTTGCCCTCCTGCCCTCTGTCTCGGTACACCGCCAAAACCATTCGAGTAAACACGGAATCCACCCGGCATTCCGCCCGTGTTCATGTGCGCACCACGAGGCATCCCTCCACCAAAAAACATATTAAAAATATCCTCAGGATTCACATTCTGCCCATTAAAATGCACTCCCTGTCCACCATGCTGCCCTCTAAAACCTCCACCACCACCTCCTCCCCCACGATTATCCGGATCCTCCTCTCCATATCGATCATATATCTGCCTCTTTTGCGGATCACTCAATGTCGCATACGCCAATCCAAGAGCTTTAAACGCATCATCCGCCTGCGGAGCGGAATTTTTATCGGGGTGGAGTTTGAGAGCTAGTTTCCGATAGGCTTTTTTTAGTGCGTTTTCGTCAGCGTCTTGTGGGACGCCGAGGACGCGGTAGTGTCCGCCCCTGCCTCCTTCTTTTGATTTGAGGATTTTTTTGACTAGGTCTACTTGTAATTGGGTGTAGGCTCTGCCATCTGTTCCTGTTCCTGTTGGTATTCCTTTATTGGATGTGGTGCTTGTGTTTGTGGATGTTGAGCTGGTGGCTCTGGATGGTGCAGCTCGTGCTGCTGTAGGTGGAGGAGTTGGTGGAGGAGCTGGTGCAGCTGATGGTGCCGCATTATTACCATTGGTTTCTGCACTCATCCTTTTCTGAGCTTGGGAAAGTAGCGCTTGAACTCCAGGTAAAGAATGGAGTTTCTGTGATTTGTCAAGGAATTTGACTGCCCGGGCATATTGTCCGTTGCGCAGAGCTTCTGCTCCTATATCACGGCATTTTTCTGCTTGTTCTTTGTTGACCTTTGAATTGAAATACAGTAGGTCGTATTAGTAAATATTTGTGAGCATTCAAAAGATGATGAATATTGAAAATATGACCTATTTCAAAAAGTCAAAATACCAATGGACGGTATTTGTAGCTCCACTAGTAGGCTCCAGCAACCCTCTATCGTATCCAATGCAAGCATTCAGCAATGACCTTACCTCCATGATGTTGAATGCCAATATACTAGAGTACTTTTGTTCCAATGTGTTCCACGTTCCACTCGTCGTCGGTCTCTTTGGGAGTCTTTTTATTTTATTTCTTCTCTGTCGTTACTCGGAGGAACCATCGCATCGCATGCATCAACCACCTCCCTCCTCCACGCGGTAAACCGCAAAATCCAAAACAAATGCCAGAAACAGGGACAAAAGGGAAGGGAAGGAAAGGAAAGTATTTTGAAATTTTGAAATGAGTCCTGTTGGTTTGGCGATGAGTTTTTCTGTGACTGAACTTCAAAAATAATTTATTTTTTGATCGTTTCTTCACATCATCACACTTTGTATCTAGTGGCTCGCTGGCGCTGGATGGATGGCGGTACAATTATGTACAATCAACTTACTTATTACAACATTCCATCGATCGCTAAACAACGCTTGATAACACAGGCAAAGAAACCTAACTCACGTCATATATTTTCTTCACAGCCACAATTATTTTCTCTTTATCAAACGCTCACGCATCAATCATAAGATGGACAAGGAAAACGCAAACGTTGTCGTTAGAAAAAACATGACTTCCTCGGCAGGACGAACTCCACCTAGGATGCGTTGCGTCAATATTAAACCTACCCTACGACCCAACCCCAATGTTATTTCGAAACATAGTCAAAGGAATGATGGAGGAGAAGAAAATTTCTCGTTCCAAAATCTCAGGGGTGCAGCCAAGTCTTTTGAACAAAAGCAGCAACAGCACTTTTCCAAGAATGCTCGTCCACTGAGCGTGTTGAAAAATCGTTTCGCGGAGGAGAACATGCAGCCTACCGGTACGAGTACGTGTAGTAGTGCTACTAAGAACAAGAATGAGATTAAGAAAACATATAGGAATAAAACCACTCCTCAAAAATCGAGACCAACATCCATGCCGCGCACACCACCTCCATCTTCAAAACAACCTGCCACTTCCAAAAACGAAGATTTCTCATTCCAAGCATTGAAACAAAGAGCTCTCCAAATGGAAGGAAATCGTGCCTCAGCATCTAAATCCGACAACGATCAACAGGACTTCTCCTTTCAAACACTTAAACAGAAAGCAGTTCACATTGAACAACATGGTGCTGGCACACCTTTGCGCAGTAAAAGTAGAATCAAGCCTAGACCTTCAGCTCCTAATACACCCCTGCGAACACCTGCCAAGAGGTCCGTGCCCATGACCCCTCAAACTGCAGGAAGGAGCAAGAGTCGATGCAGGGATTCTGCATCCCCGCATATCGCACCCATGCCCATGAATATGAATCTACCAATCTACAATAAAAACACATCAACATCAACATCAACATCCACATCCACATCGTGCAAGAAGAAGGAACAAGGAAACGTCCCCACGCCAAATACAAATAGGACAGCGACAAGTACAACCTTTAATCCCTACCGTTATAAATTCGGCGCAAAGATCAAAAAGGAGGAAGTCCAAGCTACAGATAATAGTATTGCTTCAGTCCAGAAATTATCGCAGTGGCTGAATGATGATCCATTTGAAAAGAAGAAGCAGGTCATTGTTCGCAGAGGAGTGCAGATTGCGAGAAAATCAAGAGCATTTGAGAATGATGATGTGTTGAGAGGTATTTCTGGAAAGAAGGAGAGTAGATTGGAGAAAGAAAGACAGCATTTTCCGGATGGGAAGGTTTCGTCGGGCAAGAGTTGGTTGAAGAATGCTTTTGGTGAGGTGAAAGAGGAGAAAGAGGATTTGACGGGTGTTATGGAGAAACAGAGAATGATTCAGAATGCTTTCAAAACGAAATCTAATGGAATGCGGCACTGAATGGTAAAAAGAGTTATCAGCTTATATGTTTTCATAAGGATGTGTACCATTTAAAATAGGTTGGGATCATCAAATCCTTTCCTCTTCTTTTTGCAGAAATTTATTTTGACGGAAAGTCGCCAAGAAGAGACATTTTTCCGACTTTTCTGGAACCCGGAACAGACCATCATTTCGTGGCTGTTTGCGAACGTTGAGTTCACGGGGGCACAGAACAAAAATCCAGCATTCGACCAAAATATTCGAGTATCTGGCGGCCTCCCGTAACTCTGAAGGGCTTCCCAATCAGGGATCAGGGCTTGAACATCTTCCTGTTCACTACTGCACATCAAATTACTTGCGCTACGTGTAGTTCTATTTGGAACACTGTTTATCCCCTTGAAAATGTCAGAGGCACCTTTTTCCCCCACTAAAGAGAAAGCCATGTGGCTAGAATCCGAAATGAATAAAGGACCGATGGAAAAGGAACACGTAGAGCCTATTTCAAGAGGACTGGCGTCCGAGAAGGCGAAATGGCTAGAAGAACAAATGAACAAAGGTCCCCAGGTAAAGGAACACAACGATCAACCGATATCGAGAGGGTTTGCTGCAGAGAAAGCAAAGTTTCTCATGGAGCAAGTGAATAAAGGTCCCTCGGTAGCGGCGAAGAACGAGCCGATATCAAGGGGGTTTGCCGCTGAGAAGGCAAAATTTCTTATGGAGCAAGTGAATAAGGGACCCCAAGTATCTGCGAAGAACGAACCTATATCAAGAAATAAGGCCGCTGAAAGGGGTAAGTGGTTCATGGAACAGGCAAATAATCCAGCAGAAACATCTGCTAAAGAGACTCATATGTCCCGGGACCTTGCCACTGAACGTGCTAGAAAACTAGAGGATCAAATGAATAAAGGACCAGAAGTGAAGGAAAAAGAAGTTGAGCCAATTACTAGAAATCTGGCTGCTTTGAGGATGAAAGCAATTCAGGATCAGCAGGAACAATTTTCAAAGAGAGGACAAAAAACCGAAGATGGTGTTGCTCCCGTGAGGAGGAGGGGTAATCTAGCAGCAGAACGTATGGCTTCCATCAAAGCTCAGCAAGAAGCATTCTCGAAGAAAGGGCAGAAAACTGAAGCAGATGTAGCAGCAGTCTCACCAGTCAGAGGAAACCTGACAGCAAATCGTATGGCTTCCATCAAAGCTCAGCAAGAAGCATTCTCGAAGAAAGGGCAGAAATCTGACGAAGATGTAGTAGCAGCAGCCTCACCAAACAAAAGAAACCTGACA
>Ga0115005_10004720_pt1 | contig 10761 bp, 10 predicted proteins | sample ArcOceMetagenome_FD_87163 | JGI IMG/M metagenome (GOLD analysis project Ga0115005, IMG submission 87163) | Marine eukaryotic phytoplankton communities from Arctic Ocean - Arctic Ocean - Greenland ARC118M Metagenome | ecosystem: Environmental > Aquatic > Marine > Oceanic | place: Arctic Ocean...
CGATTGATGATGCAACAAGAAACGCCTCATCGAACAACAAGAAACCTCCTACAGTCGGAGAAGAGAAGATGGAACACCAAGAACAAAGTGATGATCATGAAGAAGATGATGATTACCTTGATACTTTGTTGCAAGAAGCTATCGATGAAGTCAACAGACGTAGTTTTAGTAGGCATGATGCTGTACGACATCAACAAGTCCCACATGAAGAAATGGTATCCAGTGACGAGGGCGTTGAGAATGACTCATCATCATCAGCACGTTTAGATGCAATCCAACAAAAATCAGGAAACAAGAGAAAAAGAACAGCAACAACAAAGTCATTTGATGATCGCTTCAATGATCTCATGGCTTTCAAAGCCAAATATGGTCATTGCGATGTTTCTCAAAATGGCGAGGATGTTTCTCTTGGGCATTGGTGTACAAACATGAGAGGGTCGTATAAGAAAATCCAAAACAATCTCAAGCCAAAAACGAAACTATCTGATGAACAGATTCAGCGCTTGAGCGATGCAGGTTTCAAGTGGTCTCTCCTACCAAATGCTACTAGGTTATGTTTTGATGATCGCTTCAATGATCTCATGACTTTCAAAGCCAAGTATGGTCATTGCGATGTTTCTCTTATTGGTGGGTGTGAGAATGCTTCTCTTGGGAATTGGTGTGGTGTACTGAGAGGATCGTATAAGAAAATCCAAAACAATCTCAAGCCAAAAATGAAACTATCTGATGAAAAGATTCAGCGCTTGAGAGATGCAGGTTTCAAGTGGTTATCACAAAAGGAGAGAGAGATCATGTCAACGAAATCTTTTAACGAGTGCTTCAATGATCTCATGACTTTCAAAGCCAAGTATGGTCATTGCGATGTTTCTCAACATGGCGAGGATGCTTCTCTTGGACATTGGTGTAGTGCACTGAGAGGATCGTATAAGAAGATGCAAAACAATCAGAAACCAACAATGAAACTATCTGACGAACAGATCCAGCGCTTGAGTGATACGGGTTTCAACTGGTGTCTACAAAAGGAGAGAGCTCATGTCAACGAAAGCTTTTGATGATCGATCGCTTCACTGAAGGTTACGAACCTTTCACTTTAAGTGGGCGCAAATGCAGCGTTGTTGGGGCAATTTTTGAAAAGATTCCACAAGGAAGTGGGGGGCGTCTCAGAAAAGTTTACACCGTCAGCAGTGATGGGGCTTTGGTATCTTGGGCATGCACTTATTCGGATGAAGACGACGACCTAGAAACCAAAGCTGGGTTGATTCAATCATCGGATGCAGCAGTGAATTTCTTTGGAGGGTCTGTAAATAATGCCTTTGTCGGTTTGTAGATTTTGGCACAATTCATACGAGTTTTGGGGCATTTTCTTTGGATCGCATCAAAAGATTTGTTATTCGATTCCACTGATAATGATAATTACTACAGTATACGTACACACGTATCATACTGTATGCAAATGCAAATGCATAATAATTAATGTATGTTTTTATATATTTCTTTTTATAATAACAGATCAAGATATTATAAACAAACCTTAAAATGAATGTCTGTTATCAATGTATTCAAAACGCATCAAGCCAACACACTTAATGATGATGAGCATCCTGAGACCACTGAATCGATTTCAAATCAATTCCCTCCTGCACCATCTCCCACAGGGGACTCATCTCTCTCAATCTCTTGACGTGAGTTTCCAAAAGATCCAAAACAAAATCAACCTCCTCTTCCGTAGAAAACCTTCCAATTCCAAACCGTAAACTAGAATGAGCCAGTTCATCATCCACACCCAAAGCTCGGAGCACATAACTAGGTTCCAAACTCGCGGAAGTACACGCACTCCCCGAACTGACAGCAATATTCTTGAGAGCCATGAGCAAACTCTCCCCCTCCACATACGCAAATGAATAATTCAAACACCCGACATAACGATGATCCGGATCCCCATTCTGAAGCACATCCGGAATCCGATCCTTGATCCCCTGCTCCAGCTTATTCGAAAGGTACGCAATCCACTCCTCATCGTACTCCATCTCCTTCTCCGCCAATTCGCACGCAGCGCCCATTCCCACACAGAGGAAATGCGGCAATGTCCCCGATCGCAAACCGCGCTCCTGGCCTCCTCCCGACATAAGCGGTTCGAGCCTCACCCTCGGTCTCCTCCTCACATACAGGGCTCCGATCCCCTTGGGTCCGTACACTTTGTGACCGCTGATGCTCATGAGATCGATTTTCATGGCGTTCACGTCGATGGGCATCTTGCCCACCATCTGCGCGGCATCGGTGTGAAAGAATATTTTGCGACTGCGGCACAGTTCCCCGATTTCTTCGAGAGGCTGCCTCGTTCCGATCTCATTGTTGACCGCCATGATGGATACCAAGACCGTATCGTCCCTCATGGCATTCTTGAGATCTTCCATGCGAATCCTTCCCGTCGCCTGTTCCACTGGGAGATAGGTCACTTCAAACCCCTCCTGTTCCAAAGTCCTACAAGAATCCAGTACGCACTTATGCTCCGTCTGAGTCGTAATCACGTGCTTCTTCCCGTTCTCCCCCTTGCCATAAAACCTCGCCACGCCCTTCACCGTCAGATTGTTGCTCTCGGTGGCACCGGAAGTAAAGATAATTTCCTTGGGACTGGCCCCGATCAAGGAGGCAATCTGGGATCGAGCGGTTTCGACGGCGGATTCGGCCTCCCATCCGTAGGAATGGGTGCGGGAGTGGGGATTGCCGTAGGATCCGATCATGTGGGGTGCCATGGTGTCTAGGACGCGGGGGTCGAGGGGGGTGGTGGAGGACATGTCGAGGTAGGCTGCTCGCCCGGTTTTGAATGTGTTGCGGATGTTGTAGTCTGGTGATGCTTCATCTGAGGATGGTGTGGTTGTGGCTGTGGCTGTGGCTGTGGCTGTGGAGAGAGTACGACGAGCAAAGGCACTCGTGTGCTTGGCACTATTGAGAGTTTTAGTCAGGATTGATTTGGATATCATTGTAAGAGACTATGTGATTGCTACTGGAGTATATCAGGGTTAATGTGATATGATTGCTACCGCGTAGATATATGATATGGTGTACAGTTCTATTCTCTGTATTGATAGTTATCAGTTATCAGTTATCAGTGTAGTGGAATGGAATGAATACGATTGAACATGCATGTCTTCCAGTCTTCCATGAGAAGATGATGCGTCTTCGTCGACAGAAAAGAAAAAGAAAGATCTTCAAATCTGCGGCTGAGTGTCTTTGCAAAAGAGAAAAGAGAGGCAATGAGAGAGAAAAGGGTTCAAAAACGATCGTTTGCTGTTTGTGATTTGATGGGTGTGGGGCAATACTAAAAATTCAAAATTCAAACTGTCAACTGTTCTCGTTTTTCAAACTTACAAACTGTCTTTTTTCGTTTTTCTGCGACCCAAGATCCCACACATGAATTCAAAAACTCGGCTACGTTGAACGTGTATCATACTCATTCCAACAAAGACCAAAGAACAAGATTATTCCCAACTGTCACTCCACGCTGCAAACAATTGCACGCTGAGCCAGGATATTAATAGATCTTCCAAGTAAGAAAGGATGCACAAACATAAAATAACAATCCAGGCACCCAAACCCAAACCCAAAGAAGTCATGGATGTCCTGAGGAGCACCGAGAACGTTCGGAGGACTAATAGCAGCACCAATCTCAATCTCCACATCAATACCAATACCAACCTAAATCTAGCTGCAAAGTATGCCGCTATATCACCTCGAGCAACCACTACTACCACTACTACTACTACTACACCACGATCCATGACAACCCCCAGAACCACACCCAAATCCTCCCCCACCAAACCAGACGAACTAGAATGCAACTACGACATCAACCCATCCAAACTCTACCTCACCATCCAACGCAAAAAATGGGACGAAGCAACCTCCCGCGCCACAGCCCACCCCCTCGAATGCCAAACATGGGTCTCCCGCTCCGAAGACAACGGAACCCTGCGATGGCGCCTCCTCCCCCTCCACGCCGCCATCATCTTCAAAGCTCCCGAAAAAGTCATCCACGCCCTCCTCCTCTCCTACCCCCACGCCTGTCATAAGAAGGATGATCAGGGGATGCTCCCCATTCATTCGGCTGTGAGGAATGAGAGTCCTGTGGCGGTGGTGCAGTTTCTGTTATTGGCCTTTCCAAAGTGTATGAAGGTGACGGATCGGAAGGGGAGATTGCCGTTTGTCATGGTGCAGAATTCGAGGAGTGCTTTGAAGCATCGGTATATGGAATGTTTGAATCATACCGAACTCTATCATTCCGTCGCCAAGGCCTCTTGCGAATCCGACAGTTTGATCAATGTTCGCAAACAGAATGCTGTGGGTGGAGGGAATAATAATAATGGGAATGCGGAATTTGATGTGTTGGAGAAAATCAACCTCATGGCCAAAGTGGATGCCCTCGATCAGGACCTAATCCAAACACAGGGCGCATCCGAAATCCTCGTGAATCACATTAATACCCTCGAAGCCCGTCTCAGTTCCAACCACGACACTGAATCATTCCTAGCGAGCAAAATTGCCAACATGGATTCGGAATTGAGACAAGTCACCCAAGCCAAGGAATTGGCGGAAGCCCAGCTTCTGAGGGAGCGGCAGCGGCTCTTGGAGGATCGGAATGATTTGCAGGCTCAGGTGGATGGTCTGCAGTCCGAACTGCGAGAAGCGGATCTCAAGGATAAATCCATTTCAGAGGCGATTGAGACGGAATTGTCGTCCAAGAATTCAATGCACAGGCGGTATGAGGCCATGGAGAAGGAGAATCAAAAGTGTCGCGCTGAAGTGGAGAATATGGAACAGATTCTGAGGAGAAAGATTGAATCGGAGAATTCCCTCGCCAATCAGGTCAGCACTCTGGCTTCGAGATTGGCAGAGAGTACCGCATCCACTTGTTCCTCCAGTAATACCTTTGAGAGGCGGATCAATACTCTCATGGAGGAGAAGGCCACCCTGCAGAGTAAATTGGATATGCTCTCTGTGAAAGTCCAGTCGGTCCTCAAGACCCTAGGGCTCATGTCCAAAGAGCACGATCGGATCATTCAATTGTCCACCATGCACGCTGATACTATGGAGACTGCCCAGATGCATCAAGAGTCCGTAGCTGCGAACGCGGCGAGGAATGAACAGATGATGATTGACGCTGCGTGGGAACGGGAGGAGATATGCAGGATTTTGACAAGGCAGGCGAAGCAGGTGGAGGTGTCTTCGGAGGAGAGGGGGAAGCTTATGAAAGAGGTCAAGGAGCAGAATGTCAAGATGGCAGAAGTGAAGGAGAGTCGGGGGAAACTTACCAATTCGATAAGGGATCAGCAGGGGAGGATGACTTCTCTCATGGAGGATATTAATGTTTTGAAGGGGTTTGCTGTGGATGATTCGCATTTTTTCTTGGATGAGACTTTGAATGCTTCCAAAATCAGTAATGACAGTGATTTGGATGATTCGCATTTGGATAGCGATATCGATGTCGATGTCTCCAAGCATACGACCGGTGAAGGTCGAGGTCAAGATGAAGGCAAAGAAGTGGAAGTGGAAGTGAATCCACATGCATACGACAGTGACGACAACGACGATGAAGGTTTGAATCTTGACGAATCTAGATCTAGCGATTATGATGATAGCCAAATCAGTTTTGATGCAAATTCTTACGGCAAAGGCAGTGGCACCATTGACTACGATGAGAAAGATTTAATCTCTGCGCTGACACAGTCCGTGGACCTTATTGTAGTTCCCACCGATGATGATGATGATGAATCCATCAATAGTGGGACTAGCCAAAACGATCACGATCACGGTGGAAATGCTTTTTCACTCGTTGAAATTGAAAGCAGTGTGGATCAATTGTGTTCGGAGGCTGCAAGATTGGTGGCTTCGATGCCTCAAAAGGAGTATCCTTAAAAACTTGCAGCATGCGATGCGCAGACCATACCATATGATTCAAGAAGAATACAATGATAATATAAATAGTGAATGTTATATGTTTTTCTATCCCATCCTTGCCTATGATATGTTCTGTTTATCTTGAAACGTCAAATTTACTTGGGCATCAATTCCATTCCATGCATCTTCTTGACGGTAAAGGAAACGTACCTCTTTTCAAGGTTTGTTGCTCCACCTTCCTAAATAATTTCAACATGAACTGCATATTTCAGATTATGCAAAAGAATTATGTCAGTGGTAAATTCGATAATACAAAAGCTTATATCTTATATGCGCAATAACTATGTCCATGGAAAATTCAAGAAATCAAAATTCCCTCGTAATAAGCAAGGTTGGAAGGAAAACTAGCGAAAAATGCTGTCGGCGATAACTAATCGCAGATGTTGGTAGAACCATTTGTTCCATCTCCTGCCCCAGCCAGAGACTCATACACCCGAGTCATTCCAGCATAATAACTTCCACGCTGTGCTCCAATAGCTAGATGTGCCCCAGTACGATCCATAGCGATAGCACCGCCGCCTTCCCCAAACTTGTCGCCTGCGCATTCACCGAAAATATCAGTTCCCTGAGACTCCCAAGATTGGCTGGCGTCGGAATACTTGAACACTTCGATCTTACCAGCATTGTTACCGTTTTCATCATTCTCAGGAGAACTGATGGCAATATGTGTCCCGTCGCCAGAGATGACCACTGATTCTCCCATTCTATCCTTAACTGCAGCACCATTGATTTGCTGCCCGATCATATTCCAGTTACTTCCATCATACTCAAAGACACAAACCTGGCCAGCATCTTCGAAACTACCCGACGCTCCATCGCTGGTGAATGCTCCTACAACAATCCTGTTTCCATCTTCGCTGATATCGACATCGCCTCCAAATCTGTCGTAGTAGTCTTGACCATCGATCTGGCCATTCAATACCCACTGAGAGTTGGCATCATCGTAGTCATAAATTGTGACATGACCTTTGTAGTATGATCCAAGTCTACCTCCGATCACTAGCCTGGAGCCATCAGCATCCATAGCGATAGATGAACCAGAGTAGGGAGCATAGTAGTCGGTGGGATCAATATTTTGACCCAAAGGTTCCCATTGCCCATTAACTAGTTGGAAAGCCGAGACACGGCCGACGTAGTTATTTGTCCTGGGCGCACCAAAAGCAACACGATCCCCAGAAGCATTAATGGTCACACTTACTCCTGCCTGGCCCTTACTGCGACTTGAAGGAGTAATTGCGCTTCCAAGCACATGCCATGTGCTGTTTCCGTCCAGTTCATACACATACATGGCACCATCATCGCCTCTAGCTTCGGGAGCACCGAGGACGATCCTAGATCCGTCATCGTTCATGTCCATGGACCATCCAAGTTCAAAGTTAGCTCCTGGTCCTACAATATCTTGACCAACTTGGACCCATTCCTCAAGGGTTGCGTCCCAATTGAAAAGTTGAGTAATCCCCTTGCCGGAACTTGCACCTGGGGAGGCGACTGCAACACGAAGTCCATCTTTACTCATGGTAATGGATTTTCCACTGTTGTCGTTTTTCAAATCACCCTCGATGTCAATTCCCATTTGGTTGTAATGGATTGTTGAACTGAGCTCGCGGTCATTCTTGTTGTCGCTCTTTCCAAATAGGCTGCTTAGAAAGGAATTGTGCGTTGGAATGTGAACTTCTTCCGAGGAACTGATAGACTTGCGGAGCCCTTGTGCGGATGCAAATGGAGAGATGGTGGCACTTGTTGCCAATAGTGCGAGAGAAATGCGAGAGAGAAACATGCTTGGATTTCTGTTGATTGGAGAAAGACAGAATGTTAGTATTTGTATGCACATTTTGAAGATGGAATCAATTACGCATCACGCGTCACACGAATCATGATGCAGCAATGAAAAGAAAAAGTGAGTGTTGATGCTGTGGATGATAGAGTTAGATCACATACCGTTTAGCCTTTGAACTGCGAACTTTTTCTTTTTATGAACAAACGGTTTAGAGTAAATCTGATCTATTTTCTTTTTATGATCCAATGCTGGAAAAAGAAAAGCAGAATGACCTTGTTTTTTCCTTTTGAGAAATTGATGGTCATTGGTTTTGCACACTTTCCAGTCATATGCATGAATGATTCAAATTTTGCCTCTTATTTTCAGCTTCAGATTGTACCAAAAGCGCGTAAAGATCGGAATCAATTGTGTGTGGAATGAGGAAAATAGACTCGTTGGCTGTTTAACAATAACGACCTTTTAGTCATGCTGAGGATATTTTAGTCCATGTGTTTATATTTTCCTCAATTTCGAAACTGTTCTGGCTTTGCAACGGACGAAATTGATGTCAAACACATGAATTACCGAAATGTGGACCTGGGACACTACGTTGAGCTAACGGTCCCGGTCACTGTGGGTGGAAAATGACTTGCTGCCGGTATCATGAGACAGGCAATTGACAGTGATGACATCATTTAGCCCACGCCATCTCCCCCATCCACGTGAAATGACAGCGATCCGATAGTCATTCTCACGTCACAATCAACTTCAGCTGCCGGAAGTTTCGGGGGACCTATTGGAGGAACACCCCCCTTACATGCCGGGGTTAACAATATTAACTCTCTGCACTTTACGGCACAATAGGCACAATAGGCACAATCTACTTCTTCTTTCCCTATCTCTATGATAGTAGCGAAAATGACGATACAGTGAGCGTCAACTCAGGCACTACTCAGGCCATTGATTCATGGCCCTCCTGTCGCGTCCGTGCTCCTAGCGCCAAGGTGTGTAATGCGTGTACAGTAGTACTATACTCTAGGTACTGTACCCCGGTACGTGTGTATGTGGTGTGATTTGCGATGAATAACAATGAAGACTACAGCACGACAGCCAGATAGAAACTCCAACACTCACTCACTCCTTTTTCAATATAATCATCAATGGTGCACACAGAAACTTTGGCAGAAATAACCCAATATTCTGTACCTGTGTACACGTGCAACAAAACCTCAATCCCATGCCTCCAGAAACCAATAGCTCCAATCATCTTGGATTTCGGGATGTGTACCGGTCTTTCAAACGAACTGAATCCCTGGAGCTCTTGAACCCGCCGTCAGACTCACCTCTTCGAAAGACAAGCTCATTTTTCGGCACGTTTAATCTTGTTGCCACTATCGTGGGCGGTGGAGTGCTTTCCTTACCACTGGCGTTTGCCAAGGTTGGAATTGTGCTAGGCACTGCCATGATGATATTTTCTGCTGTGATCACTGATTTCAGTCTTTACATCCTGTGCTGTTGCGCCCGTAGAACGGGATCTGCTACTTATATGGATGTTGTACGTTTTGCCTTCGGGCCAATGGCAGAAATATGCACTACTGCTATCCTCTGGATTTTTCTCTCTGGAGTGTTGGTTGCATTCAATGTTTTGATAAGAGGAATCTTTGCTCCTCTGGCGAGAGATTTTGTATCCACGTTTACATCGATTGATGTGGACAGTACTGGTGTTGTAATGAGGCAATTTGATTCATTGGTATTATTATGCATTCTTCTGCTTGCATCGCCGATGATGCTCAAGCGGAATTTACATGCACTTCGGCATATCTGCTATGTAGGATTCACTTCCGTATGTTTGGTTGGGATATCCATCGGGATCCGGGCTTTCCAAAGGAACCAGAGTGCTGGTCGCCAGGAAGGGATGGATTCGTTTAATATTATCTCGAATGATATGCGAATAAAATACTTCACGACCGATTGGATGGATGTACTGTTTGCGTTTCCGATTTTTGTTCTATCATTTATGTGCTCTTTTAACATTGTGGAGGTGCATGGGGTAAGTTACACATCCGATCATTCACTTTTCATGTTGATTCTAACTTCGTTCTGACTTCGTTTTACACATCATGTGCAGGCATTGGAGAATCCAACCAGAAAGAGAGTAAAGAGTGTAATTCATACCGCAGTCGCATCTTGCTGTGTGCTTTACCAAGCAATTGGTTCTGCTGGGTACTTCTACGCTTATAATGCGTGCAGAGGAAACATACTTCTCAACTTTGGTGAGTGCGAATTTAATTTTGGAAATGGTTCACGCGTACCTGGTACTGTATCGTGTACCTTGCGTATACAGTATGAAAATACGGTATGTTTTCATTGAATTCACATTTTCATAAACCTAACACAGGACTACACGTATCTTTGTCTTCCATTTACAAATTACCGAATATGAAATAGATCCATCCGACTCACTAATAATAGTTGGAAGACTGGGAATGGGATTGACGATAACTTTTGGAATACCTGTTCTGCTTCTACCTTGTAGAGTAGCATTTCTGAGTTTGATTCCTCAGATTCAAAAATGGTGGAGTGAATCTCGGGAAATAGACAAGTTGGTACAACCGTCAGAAGCTGATGCTCTCATTACTAATGCAGCTCCTCTACTCGAAGGTACGAACTTGGATTCATATTCATCTTTTTCTGCGGATAGAAGTGAAGCAGGAATTGATGTAGAGCAAAACCACACCGTTCCTGTTGAGGAAGATTTACAGGATCGCAACGCCTTTGTCCATGTGGGTACAACAATAGTGATTGCATCATATGCATTCTTCGGAGCTGTCTCCGTGCCGGGTGTAGCTATAGTATGGTCAGTATTAGGATCATCGTTAGGAATGCTTGTTGGTTTTATCATTCCCTGTGCATGTTATTTGAAAATCAGGGGAACGAAAGGAATGAAGAGACGTACAAATTTCGGTGCCTTGGCTCTTTTGGTGTTTTCCATTGTTATTGCCGTCGTATGTACTGGACAAACTATTTGGGGTCTTTTGTGAGAATGGAAG
>Ga0115005_10004721_pt1 | contig 10760 bp, 8 predicted proteins | sample ArcOceMetagenome_FD_87163 | JGI IMG/M metagenome (GOLD analysis project Ga0115005, IMG submission 87163) | Marine eukaryotic phytoplankton communities from Arctic Ocean - Arctic Ocean - Greenland ARC118M Metagenome | ecosystem: Environmental > Aquatic > Marine > Oceanic | place: Arctic Ocean...
CGCGCTGCAGTTCGCCGAGGACAACTTCAACGGCCTTCAGCCTCGCGATGAGCGTTCGCGCCACCCCAGCCTCGGTCTGCGAACAGACGATTCCCCCTCACGGCGAGGAGAGCCAAGACAAGACGCATTACCGATTGTCGCTAACCCGTGCGCGAGCCTGCACCCGACAGGGTGAGCACCCTACCAGAGATTTTCGGTAGCGTCGCAACTCGTCTACTCGTGTCTCCTCCCCGCGTCCTGTCTCCTCCCCGCGTCCGTACGTTCGGGGCTGGAGTCGGCCGCATGGCGCCAATCGTGGCGCTGCGGCGAGTGAGCAAGCCACGAATTCGTGGCGCAAGTTTCCGCGTGTGGACTACATACGAATAATCAAATCTCTGTCGGGTTGTATGCTCACTGCCATGGTGGTGCCCACCTTGCCTAAATCCTTAGGTATAGGGTGGTGTTGGTTTATTCTCGAATAAACTCTAAAGCAAAAAAAAAAAGTCAGGTCAACCCCGGTCGGGTCCGAGGGCTTCGAAAAGCAAAAAAAATCCGGGTTCATGCATTTTTGGTCCTTTCTTAATTAAACGTTAAATAAAGGCCTCGATCAGGCTGTGGTGGCTTCACTTTATTTAGTCTCGCGCTCTAAAAGTACTACTAATAAATACTAATATCTCTTATCTGCGTAGACGAAGTCCCCGCAAGTCCCGGCCCCCCGTTCGTTCGCGTGAACTCCCGGAAGCCGGATCCCGCCCGATGCCGATCACGCGTCACGCAGGGGAAGCGAACGGGGGGCTATAATATTATATATATATATATATCACGTAGTTATGTCCATTCGCCGCTCTCACTGACTCTGAGGTGAGGGGGCGGACGGCGAGAAGATGCAGTAGTAGTACGTGTGATCCAGGGGTGACCGATGGCGTCCACTGATGCAGCTCGTCATCAGTAGAGTGCAGGGGCGGTTGCGCTGCCAGCCAGCTTGACTTTCGGAAACCCGCGGCCGCCGACAGTCCCCGCGTAGGTCCGCTGAAGACGTGCAATTGGACGTGCAGCCGTATCCGAGGCTTTCTTAGGCCTCGAAATGGAATGGGCCGATCGTATCCCCGCACGTGACCCTGGCCTGCTCAAAGACCGGCCCAAAGATTGCACTGGCTGCCATGGCGTTGAAGCCGGGCTGGGCCAGAGGTCAGCTACTGTTGCGCCAGCACCACGACGCAAAGGGGGCAGCGACGGGTCACCAGTGTGCGCCTCTGCCAGCAGCTGGTCAAATCCGCCGGGCTCGGGCCCGTCGTGGGGAGCATCGAAGCGCGAGCGCATCTGGGCAAATACTGCGCCAGTGTGTCGTACAGAAGAGAAAGCTTGCATGACTGCCTCGGTTGATCGCGCGCCCTCGTCTTGCAAGTCCGCTCGGCGCTGCAACCAGCGCTTTTCGCTGCTGCTCTCTTGGCTGTGAAGCCGGCGAAACACGTCCGGGTCCTGGGTAGCTGCCTCGGGGTCAACAGATGTCTCCTTGCCACCGCCACCACCAGGGTCGTCCGAGGGCGAGGCAGCACGCGCGTGCACCACTGCAGGGGTTCCAGCTGCGGAGAGCCGCGGGCTCCACGGTAAGCTCTGGCCGTGCAAACCCGGAGTCAGCATGGAGAGCAAGCGACGGAGCTGGTGGACCTCGCGACGGAGTTCGTGGACGTCGTCGTCTGGAGGAGGCGGCGTGCTGCTGCCATTGCTCGCGTATCGCTCCTCGGCATCTGCGGTCGCTTGCAGAGCCACGCGCAACTGGGATGCAAGCTGCTTTCCGCGCCGCTCTGCTTCTGTCGCACGCAAAGCCCCTGCGTGTAGCCGCTGCTTGAGCACGACCAGCTGTTCCTGCCAAAGCTCGAGCTCTCGATCTGCGAGAGGGGGCAGTGCTGACGTGGGGTCGCGCAGAACTGCTCGACGAATCGATGGAGCGGAGCTCGACCTTGCCGTACTCCTAATGCTGTGAGGGACGGTGGTGGGACTCGCATCGACAAACTGGCGAATGCGGTCTTCCCACTGGCAAACGCTGGCCAATTTGACCATCTCCACCTCAGGGCTGTCGGGTTCGCGCAGTGCTGCGCGACTAGCGATCGTCCTTTTCTGCCACAGCCTGCTGGTCTTCTTGGCGGCGGCCACTTGCGAGATGTCAAACGGCTTCCTCTCGTTGTTCTTCGCGTCCTCGGCCGCATCTAGCAGCCCCGTTCCTCGCAGCATGACCCGGAGCACTTCTCGAGGGCTTGCGTGTGGGCTGCAGTTTGCATCCTTGACGATGGGACGAGCGGGGGGCGCATTTAAGACGGGTACCGCTGGCTGGTAGTCCGGTTGACTCTCCACCTGAACAGAGGCGTCCACAACCTTGGGTGATGCTGGCGGCGTCAGGTGCTCCAGACTGCGGGTAGCAGTGGCGGCGGCGGCGGCCGCCTGGGCTCTAGCAACTTCTTCTGCAGCGGATGCCATAGACTGTGCATGCATGGTCGCTGCACGTTCGACAAAATCAGCCGCTGCATCCAGACTTTGCGAGAGCTCGGCGGGTCCCATGGACACAGTGCCAGCGCGCGGACCTTGCCATGCTAACGTTGGAAAAGCCACCCGTAATCGTTCAGCAGTCACTTTCAGTTCGGACTGGGCTGTTGCCTCAAGCGCACCGAGACGTGCCATCTCGCCTGACATCATTTTGATTTGAGAGATAGACAGTGTTGATTCAACCCTCAAAAGCGCGCCGTTGGCTGCCCTCCGCAATTTGGCTTCTTGCAGGGCCCGGCTGTCAGCGCCGGCAGGCAGACGAACTTCTGCCCAGAGCTTCATCTCGCCAAGCATGTCCCTGGAGGCCGATGATGACAGTCGTGCGGCAATGCCTGCTTGCTTCTCAGCTGGCGTCGCTGAATCTGCCAGCGCCTGCGACTGGGCCTGCGCCGCTGTCGGTGGCTGAATGTTTAGTTCTCGCATCGCGCTACGCGTGGAATTGCCACGATGCCGTGCTTGGAGCTTAGTCGCCGCTTGAATGCGCATTTTGTCCTCTTCGGCCAGACCGGCACGCGTGCCATGTGTCGTCGCCGCTTGCTGCTGGCTCATCTCCAACTTGCGCTCTGCCGCAGCCAACCCGTCGCGTACACGTCTTAGGTCAGCCTGCGCTTGCTTGTGTGCGGCATCTATCTCTGCCTCCCGCGCTTCTGCTTCTCTCAAGACCTGCTCCATCACAGAGGCGCCAGCACCTTCGGCCGGGGCTGCACGGAACACCTGCCACCAATCGGCGTAGTAGTGGATCAGGCAGGGCGGTGCGGAGGGGCAGGGCACTCCTAAACAGCTTCTTTGTGCTGGCCTGCATGAGCCGGAACCGAACATCTAGCCGCGACATCCGTAGAGCTGACTTCCGCAGATCCGCCACGGCGAGGTCTCTCTGCAACGGTTGCAAGGGCGGGGTCGGTGTCTGGTCCTTCACTGCAGGTGGGCAGGGGTCAAGGGCAGGTGGCACCTGAGCCGAGAGGGCGTCTTGAAACAGCTGCCTCGCTGTGCTGACCCGCTCTTCAAGCTCCGCCTCTGCGCGGCGCATCTCATTGGTCAAGATCACGCAACTAAGGTCAAGTGACGCATCACCCTTGTGTGCACCTGCCAGCTCGGCACGCGCTCCTTTGAGTTCCGCGGTGAGCTCGCACACCTCCTTCTCGCTCGTCTGCACCTTTGCAAGCAGCAGCCGATTGGCCACCAGCAACTCCGACACTTCGCCGTCGTCCCCATCATCCCCGCCGAGCGCCGCCTGCAACCGTTCTTGCGCCTCCCGCTGGGCAGCTGACGCCGCCTCAAGCTGGCCTTCGAGGTCACGCAGCTGTGCCTGAACTCCCTGACGTTCGCTCGCAACAGTCTCGAGCAAGCTCGCAAGTTCACGTTCTGCATCCTGCGCGATTTCTTCACCAGCTTGACTTTGAGCGAGCTGGGCGCGTTGATTGAGACGCTCTCTCTTGTGCTGCAGCTTTGCAGTGGCCAGATCCTCAAAGAGGACCGCTGCGAGGATCGTCGCTTGGTTCGATGCCGCAGCCGCCGCCGTCGCAGACAGCGCCTCAGCTCGCAATCCTGCCAGCACATCCACGTCAGGCCCGATCACGCTCTCCACCGCCAGTTGAGGTTCTCTAACTGCCGCGTCATCTTCTGCTTGGGCGAGCGCCTGCAGCAGCAGCTGCCGCTCTAGAGCATCGCGAGCAAGCAGCGCAGGCAACTGCGCAGACGAGTCCTCCAGGCTGAACTCGGGCTTGTCCCAAGTCTTCACATCTGCAGACGCCGCGGCCTGACCTGCCTGCTGTCCTGGATCTGTCGCAGCGGCTGCATCTTGCTCCATGAGACCCGACTGGGTGAGCTTCGCCCTCTTCTGCACTCTCTGCCAATGAACCATCAAAGGTTCCAGGATCTTCTCCTGCACTTGCATGCTCAGAGCGGACAACGACGCGCGGCTCTCCTGGCATTCCTGCGTTAGCGCCGCTTCCACAGACTCAAGCTCACCCACCAGAGCAACAACTTCTGCCGCGGCCTGCCGCGACACAACATGCGCCTCGAGCCGCATCTGCTGCGCCGTCGACTCGGCTTGCTGGGCGGCCTCCAAGGTGCGCTCGACCTCCTCGCTACTAGCGGCTGCTGGAGGCTGCTGCGCTGCCTGCAGTGCAGCCTGCAGCGCAGCTATCTCATCTCGCGCCGCCTGCAATAGCTGCTTCGCCTCGTCGAGCTCTTGAGAGTGAGACCCCATCTCCTCCTTCGCTTCATCTCGCAGCGAGGTCATGGAGTCAAGTGCCTGCGGTCAATAAGTGCAGCAGCGGTTAACAATATGCAGCGCAGCGCTCAGACCCCACGATCGCGTGTGGCGCGCAGCCGCACTCGCTTATGATGCGAGGGGTACCTTCCGGCCCCCTCTACCTTAGACATGCACATGCACATGTCACATGTCACATGCACATGCACATGCACATGTCACGTGCACATGGACATGTCTTAATGGCTCCTGGAAGGGTCAAGCATGCTCAGGTGCTATCTCATGTATGTGCATACCTGCTGCACGTCGCTGCTATGAGCGTTGGCTGCTTCCAACTCGCCCCTCAGCTTGTTGATATCTTCGGTTCCCGAACCAAGCATCTTCGCTTCACGCATTTGAAACTCTTTCTCTTGCTTCTGCAGCTGTTGACGCAGGCCGTCCATCTCAGCCTGCGCCGCTTTGCGCTCCGCTTCGCGCTCGGCCTCGATACTGCGCAGCAAGCATGGATGGCTCAAAAGTGCGATACCGTGGCGGAACCTGGGACTAAAGCCGGGGATGCAGCAACGCACTCGTTGCGCCGCGCCTCGAGCGTCTCGTGCATTCGCAGCGCGCTGCTCTTTTGCTCTGCGAGCTGTTGCCCTGCTTCGTCGAGTGCATTCCGCAGCTCCTCGCTGCCCGCCTGCCCTGAGCGTGCGGCCGCAAGCTGCTCCTGTAGACTCGGCAGCTCCGCCTGGGCTGCGTCGCGCTGTGCAAGTGCGTCCTTCAACGAGCTCTGCAGCGTAGCAAGCTCCTCCTTGTGACGGGCCTCTATCCCTTGCAGGGATGCGTCAAGTTGCTCGGCCCGCATCCTCTCGCGCTCAAAGTCTGCCTTCATCTGCTGTTGACTGTCGAGCTGGGTGCGCGTCTTGGCCTCATTGGAATGATCCCGCTCCTTGAGCCGCTGCGCTATTGCCTTACCTTGCCCTTCAAGGCTCTGCACCTCGTCGGCCAGGGCCTGCATGTCTGCATTTGCTCTGGAAGCCCTGCCGAGCACGAGCGCCACCTCGGCCTCTAGCTGAGCACCGCGCTGCTCCGAAGCCGCCAGCGGTGACTCGATTGACGAGATGTGCTCCTGGAGCATGGACACCTGCTGCTTGTGCAGCCCTCGTAGGACCTGCTTTCGCTCGTTTGTGTCAGCCGCCAACACATCAACAGACGTTGCGCCTGGCTGCTCCATCAAGACCTGCTCAGCTGAATCGCTCGAGGAAGGGTCACTGGAGGCGAGATCAGCGCTCGCCTGCTCCTTCTCCGCGTCTTTGAGAAGCTTCGTCAGATCGGCGTCCATTGTGGCGAGCACCGATTTGCGCGAGTTGCACGTTTTCAAGTAGTCCATCAGCAGCACCAAGAGATTGTCCATGATGGAGGAGAAAGCGAGATCGTTTGTCTCTGCGGAATCCTCTTCACCGTCGTCCTGGCCGTCGTCATCCTCGCCACCCGCCGTACGGCCCTTTGTGTCGTATAAAGAAAGCGTCTCCGCAATGCGCAAATGAATCTCGTGCAGCTCTTTCCGACGAAGCGCCGCCAGCACGGCCTCGCTTGCATGCGGCATGACCGCCGTAGACGCAGATGCGGCGGTGGCGCTGGGCCTTTCGGGTCCTCCCAACGGAGTGTCCTGGGCGAACGAGTCAACAGCCGATGGCTCCTGTTGGGTGCGTTCACTCGTGGAACTCGGCGCCTTCTGCGCCTCCTCTTCTGTAACCATGCTGCGGAGCGCTGTCGCTCGTACACGCAGTGCTGGCGCGCTGGCCGTCTTGGCCGAAACTGTCGCACCCTTGTTGCGTGCAATGCGTGCCCCACTGCTGTTCGGTGCTTCGTCCTGCGGCCGCACGAGGAGGACCATGGCGGACTTGCGATGGGAAAGGCGCGGCACGCCCTCTCGGCGAAACGACAGCCGACGCAAGAAACGACGGCCGCCACCAAGTTGGCGCTCAACTGGCGGGTCACTCCTGCGTAAACATGCGGGTGAAAATGCGGGTAATTCTCGCGCGATGCACGTGCCATTTTCATTTCCCGGAAGCTGCCGCAGCTTGCGGCAGCCTGCGCAATCTACTGGCTGATTATCACCCCCTCAGAGGCTACGGGGTGTTAATCAGTGGAAATAGGCAGGCTGCGGCAGGCTGCAGAGGCTGCGGCAGGCTGCGGCAGGCTGCGGCAGGCTGCAGGAGAGGAAATTCGGGGGTGTTCATACGTTTTTGCAAGGCGACCGTGACGGTCGTACCGCGGCACTTTCGGCAGGTCGTGCAGAAGGCGGCGGGCGAGGAAGGGGCGCGCCGTCACCTCCCGCACGACCATCTCGGACAGCACGTCCGCGACAGCCACGGAAAATCTGACCAGGATGCCGCAAGCAAAAGTAACGGGTTCAATCATATGCACCTATCAATGCAGCGCTTGCTTGTAAGTAAGGGCTAACAAAGTAAGGCTCGTGCTCGTGTGTGGCAGGTGGCAGACATCTTCCGCGTACCTCCGGCGTTTCGTGCCCATAGCTGCGGCTGGCGCGGAAGGAGCGACCGCAATCCTGCAAGGTGCGCGCGAACGCGGCGGCCGACCGCGACCGCCCTCACTCCCGCACCGAGAGCACCGCAGTACCTCCACTCTCTCACCCTGAATGTATCCGACGGGGGCCTGAACCTAAGCCCTATCCAGGTAGCTGTGGCTGCCCTCCGAATCCGTGTTCATGTGGCCTTGCAGCCGCGCAGACAAGTGCATAGCGGTCGCGGTAAGGTCGCGACCACGCGTGCCAGGCATGGGATGCACCGGCGTGCCGGGCCGACGGGAGGCCGCCGGGGACGCGAGCGACCGACCAGGCGGGCACCATCACCAAGCAAGACGGCCTCTCGGCATAGTGTGGGGCCCAGCATGTGTCCCGGGCACACGTACTCTGACAAGTGGTTCTGGCCTTGGTTGGCCTTGTGGGGACATAGATAGCCGCCAGGGGCGCGGCTGGCATGCCTACTCAAATAGGTGATCTTAATATTTATTAAGGCCGAGTTACAATCGTGGGCGTGTTGTTTACCGTGACGGAGTGTCTGTCTTTGTTGACGGGGTCGTTTGAGTATTCTTACTCGATAGGTATACGTCCGGGAGGCCCCTCCCTTGAGCGTACAGCCACCGCCGGAGGTCGTCCGCGTAGACGGGTTGGACGGTGGCTACGATAGACTACTCAAATAGCCCATCTGCTGGTTGCGGGTCCCTGCTAGGGCCAAACATGTAAGGGCACTCTTTACACTTGCCCTTAAAAACATGTTGAGTCCCTGCGAGCGTGTCCGTTGTTTTCCGTCTAAATGAACACCCTATTAATGCAAGCGCTGTGACAATCATAGTCCAGTGTGCGTGCGCGATGTTCACCGTGAGCGCGACCAAGAAGGGCGAGCTTCCGATCAGCATCGACAAACGCAAGTGGGGCAAGCTGGTGACCCGCGTGGACAATGTCGGTGGCGACGTCGATAGCCTTTGCACCGCAATAAAGGGTGCACTTGGCACAGGAGGCCACAGCCTCCCCGGCGCTGTCGAGGTGCAGGGTGATCAGCGCGAGGCGATATCGGCGTGGCTCGTCGAGTCGGGGTGCGTCAAGGGCTTGCGGCGCAACAAGGCGGTGCAGGTCACAGCCGTGGAGCAGGATGCGTCGGCAGGCGAGGATGCTGCGAAGGAGCGGCTCAAGCAGCGATGGGATGCAGGACGAGCTGCCTGCTCCCACACGGCATCGGGCGCCGAACCCGAAGTCGCTGGCACGCCTGCCGGCGATCGCACTGACCCCGGGTTTCAGAGCTTCTGCACACTGTGGAGGTCGTGGATCTTCTGGAACCACGACTATGGAATGCTGCGCGAGCGGTTCGCGCAGCGAGCAACGGCGGCAGGCGGCGCTGAGTTCGACTCTGATGGTGATCCGGCGAGGTCTCGGGGCCAGTTTGTGAGCACCCCCCCTCGCCATGTTGGCACGAGCCAACTGCTCGATGACGCGCTGCGAAAGTTGGGCATGGCGGCTGAGCAGTGCCCCTTGCGCCAGTCAAAGCTCGAGCGTCACAAGCAGCGCCAGGGCAAGAGCGTAACCGCCACCACGAGGCTGGAGGGCAGCAGTTCAACGGTGCTCCAGTGCCCCCCTTCACGCCCGCGATGCGGGGCGCCTTCCGTGCGCGTCGACCCTGCAGGTGCGCACCGCGTGGTCACGCACGCGCTGGGAGGTGCCCGCGCAAGCGGTGCCGGCGGCGCCTGCAATGCTGGCGCCGCCGCCGGTTACGGATGCTCTGGTGGCCTTGCGCGTAAGCCAGCCGACAGTCGGGGTGGCGGCGCGCCGCTGCGAGCTGCCGCCAACGCCAACGCCAAGGAGAGCCAGGGGGGCGGCAGAGGTCGCGGCCGCGGGCGGGTAGTTGGCGGTGGCCTGCCGCGGCTCGGCTCGGACGAGGAGAGCGCGTGGGATGGTGTCGCGGAGTGGGAGGACGACGGCGGAGAGGAGGAGGAGGAGGACCATGCAGCCCGCAGTCTGCTCCAGCTCGATGCATGCTTGGTGGTGGAATAAGTAACGCCGGGCTCTGCGTGGCGCACCCTCTGTGCCTGGGTCGCGCTGCCCGGGTCGCGTCCCATCCTCTAGGCCAAATGGTTCCCTCCTGAAGAGCACAGGCATTCATGCACACCGTCCCGTACCGAAAGTTGCCGCTCGTCGCCGCGCCGGGCGCGCACCGCGCCAGGCCGCCCCGCGGTCGCGGTCGCGGCGCTGGCAGCTCGTGCGGAAGCAGCACGTGCGCGGATCTGGAGGACGAAGAGCTGCAGCTTGCGCTCATGCTCTCTGCGTCGGAGGCCGCCGAGGCGCCGGCCGAGTGGGCCCCGGTCCAATCGGCGGTGGTGCGCTGCCCTGCGCCAGCGCACGCGGCAAGCTGGGAGGGTGAGGGCTGGCAGTCGGCGCTCGAACAGCGACTCGCAGAGCAGCAGCAGCAGTGGCAGGCGGGGTCGTGGCAACCGGGGCAGTTGGTGTCGGGGACACCAGGCGCGGAAGCGGGGGGGGCAGGGCGGGGCCACCAGGACCTGCTAGACGAAGAGCAGGCGCTGACTTTGGCGATTCGGCTGAGCGAGGAGGAGACGCGGCGTGGGGCGAGGAGCGAAGGCGAGCACGAGCGCGCAGAGTACGAGAGTGGCAAGGAGGAGGTTTTCTGGGTCGAGTGGCAACACGGCCAGAGGCCAACATCGGGCGAGGGGGGGCGGGCGCACGAGGCCCTCCGCAGCCCGAGCGCACCACGCCTCGGCATGGGTCCACTCGGCATGAGTCCACCTGGCGGCGCTCTGCCTCCCAGCACAATACCCCCCTTCGCGGGTGCCGCGGCGGCGGTGTTGCCACCCGCTGGGCGGGGCCGCGGGCGAGGACGCGGCCGGCTGCCAGAGTGGGCTGAGCCCGAAGCTGCACCGGGCCCCAACCAGGGCCTGTGCGATGATGAGGCGCTCGCGCTCGCGCTACGGCTGAGCGCGGCGGATGCTCGCTATAGTGCAGGCGACGGTGGCGGCGGCGGCGGCCAGCCAGTGACCCAAGAGAGCCTCGCCGAGTGGGCAACGAGCGCGCTCGCGCCGCTCGTGGAAGGCGGCGGCGTCGCGCCTGATGTGCTGGCGGAGATCGTGTTGAGCCTTGAGACTGACAACGAGGTGGCCGAGTACTGCACCGAATTCCTGGGCAAGAGCGCGGCCACCTCGTCTTTCGTGGCGGAGGTTTGTGCACGCAGACAGACCGCTTGCGGTAGTGCGCGGTGAGAGAGGGAGACACTTGCACGAGAGCACGTACGTGGAGCTCCGTATGGACCGTATCGTAGAGCGAGCGGCACTCGTCGAGGTTGTCTCCCGTGGGCCAGGCTGAGCGCGCGCCGCGCGGTGTGTCCTCTCCTAGTTGGTGGGGCGGAGCCCCCCCCCCCCCCCCCCCCCCCACACCCCATCCTTCTACCCTTATGCCGAATAACGAAAAAGACAAACACCCCACCCCGCGGCCCCCCCGCCCCCCCCGCCCCCCCCTTCC
>Ga0115005_10004723_pt1 | contig 10757 bp, 10 predicted proteins | sample ArcOceMetagenome_FD_87163 | JGI IMG/M metagenome (GOLD analysis project Ga0115005, IMG submission 87163) | Marine eukaryotic phytoplankton communities from Arctic Ocean - Arctic Ocean - Greenland ARC118M Metagenome | ecosystem: Environmental > Aquatic > Marine > Oceanic | place: Arctic Ocean...
CTTTCTCTAACATCAGCGCGGTATGATTATTAGGCTCGTAGGCAAAAATAGGGACGATTACGGACTGATCCACCTCAAGTGTTTTTAAGTTTCGTTTGGCGAATAAAATATGATCTTTAAGACCTTGAGCTGTGACTATTTCACCGCTTGGATAAATGATTTTATGTTGAACACCCTTTAATGTATTGGGTCGATAATTACTATCACCATTAATCCTTTGCGCTACAGAATGATTAACTATTGGTGATTTTTTCGTGATTTTGTCATTAGCGATAACGCAACAACGTCGGTCTGTTAAGGTAAACCAGTCAATACCGGGAAGGCGGTTTTGTTGATGATTTTTGCCGAAAATATTAGGTGTGATAATAACATCATCAACACTTATATTATATTTGACATTTTCAGGTGGCAGAGTCGTAAAGTCGATGTCATCAACCGTTTTTAAGGTTAATTTAATAGGAAGATCTTCAAGCCAATTCAACATGAATCGAAAAGATATATCAGATAAGCCGTCTCGATAATAGCCACCGCCAACATCTGAATGTGCACCAGAAAACCAAACTTCTAAAATACGTTCATCGAAGTTCATTAGTGTCGGTTGAAATGCTTTTCTTTTATCATCAAGCGAGACCATATGTAGCGCTTTTTTCACCGTCGGCGCAAGAGTGTGACCATGCTCAAAAATAACGTCAGACTTTGGACGATCTTTCTTGCCCAGGTTCGGTAACCCAATAGATGCAACAGTCTCAAAAATTGCTTGATAAATTTTAATATCAGGCATGTCTTTACTCATAATCGAACAAAAGCGCCTTGCTAAAGCTCCACCACGACTAAAACCCGTTAAAAGCACTTCATCGCCTTCTTGGAAATGTTGAATAAAATCGGCTTTTGCTTGATTAAGAATATGGGCTATGTCAGATTTTTCGGGAGATATTAATGCATTAAGTGTACGGCGTAATTTACTCCCGTAAGTACCAACGCCAGAGTAGTAAAAACATTTTTGGCTACTATCTCTCCAGCCACTTGCCTGACCAGAAGTGCTTTTTAAGTTACCACCACACAGTAAATGAAACTTAAGAATATTGGTCATGTTGTCATCTTTTTTCGTACCTTGACCGTTGATACTCTGCTCAGCATCACTCGGTTCATTGGAAGTGCCATCAAAATTGAAAATAAGTAATGTTGACATGACTGGTTCCTTATTCTAATCAATTTATTATCACAAAAAACAAGCATAGTTAAGGCTAAACGATATTCCCATTGTTACGACATATAGATTGATTTTTACTGCTCGTTTTCAGTATTTGTTTGAGCGGGAAATAATAAACTAAATCGAGCCCCAGGGAGAATAATACCGGCATCGGCATTAATACGTCCTTGATGCCAATCCATTACTTTAGCGCTGATAGCAAGACCTAATCCAAAATGTCCTTGCTCGCGAGAACGTGAACTGTCGAGCTTTATAAAGGGAGAGAATATTACGTCTCGTTTATCTTTAGGTATACCTTTACCGTCATCTTCTACCGCTATTGAAAACGCTTGATTATTGATCTCTATCGACAATATCACTTTTGAATCCGCATGTTGAATTGCATTGCTGACCAAGTTTAGTACAGCACGATAACACCAATGAAAGTCTAACGAATAGAATTTTTCCGTTGCTAATCGCTCACACGATAACTTGATATTATGTTGTTCAGCCAATGATTGGCAGTCGTTAGTCACCACTTCAATGAGGTTATTTACGTCAATTAAATCAGGTTTTAAATGAAAACTTTGTCGTTCCATACCGGCATAATCAAGAAAAGCCGTAGTCATATCTTCCATTCGCGTTAATTCAACTTCCATGCGTGAAAGGTAGTTGTTTTTTTTCGTTAAGTCATCACAATCTAATGCAGCTTCAACGCCGAATCGTAAACATGACATCGGCGTTCGAATATCATGAGAAATACTTCGAGCAAGAATTTTATTATCAGCGACCAATTTTTCTATACGTGCTGCCATATTATTAAAGCTACTTTCTAATGTGTTTATATAAGAAAAACGGTTATAAGGTACACGTATTGAAAGATCACCGGCGCCAATTTTCGCTGCTGAAAAAGTGAGTAAATAAAGACGGCGTGTTAAAGGCAATAACCACAGTAATATAATGCCACAAATGCCTAAATAGAGAATTAACGTAAACAGAAGGTTCTCTTGTTCATTTTCTGAGACCATCAAAGGTAACTGTAAATGTATTAGCGCTTCGGGGTGTAAGGTTATTTTTCTTAACAAATAAGCATCAGCACTAGAGGCTAATAGTAAACCGCCTGGCTGTGAAAGTTGTGGGAGTAAAGATTGAGGAAGGGCAATGTTATCAGTACTTTCAAGGGATACTTTAACTTGATAATATTGGGCTAGCTCGTTGGCTTTTTGCAATAAATCAGTAACATTTACGTTTGATAATTGCTTTTCAAAGCCATCAATTAATTTCTGGTAAACAACTAATTCAGTATTTTCATGTTCATTTCCTTGCTTAGCAACAAGTTTGTCCAAGCCCCAATTTATGATGAATAATGCGCCTAATACCGCAACCACCATACTGATATACAAGCGCTTCATAACGTTTACTCAGCCCAAGCGTCGGCGACAAATAAGTAGCCTTTGCCCCACACCGTTTTAAATTTTTGTGGCTTTTGAGGATCGTCATTAAATATTTTACGTAGTGTTGAAAGCATGACATCAAAACGACGATCTTGTCCGTCATATTCTCGTCCTTTTAACGCTTTAAATACGGTATCTCTATCAACTACTTCTCCAGCATGGCTGGCTAAAAATGTTAAAAAGGCAAATAAGCTTGTCGACAGTTCAATTTCTTCATTTTTATAAGTGACCCTTTTAGCTTCGCCATTAATAATGAGTGAGCCGTGCGTAATCACTTGTGTAGAAGCTTCTGTTGGTAGGTTATGTTTTAATGCGCCGGTAATTCGAGCAAGTAATGCACGTGGGCGAACGGGTTTTATCACGTAATCATTAGCCCCTGCTTCTAAGCCAATAACTTCATCAAACTCATCCGCTCTAGCGGTTAGCATAATTATCGGTAGCTGGCTTTCTTGGCGAATGAGTCGACACACTTCAATGCCATTTAAACCGGGTAGCATGATATCGAGCAAGACCAATTGCGGATCAAACTTGGCCATAGCAGCCATAACCAAATCACCACGGGCTACGTGATCTACAATAAAATTTTGTTCGCGAAGATATTCACAAACCCAATCAGCCAAGGTTAAATCGTCTTCCACGAGTAAGATTCGACTTGTCATTTTATTTCCTTTTACCATGTGAGACTGGGGTTAAAATATACGCCAGCGACGTTTTCTTGCGGTGGGTTTGTGCACCCAACTAACTTCTACTGCAGTTTCTGCAATAACTTGATTGTCTTTTGATGACATCAATTGAAATTCAATTTTTTTGTTTGACTCAAAATTGAATACAATTTGGTTACCATTACTGCTTTTCCAGCACTGTACACTTTGCAGCAGTGCGATATCTATGTCCGGTTGTTTTATATAAATACAATAATCTTGTTTAATGTGGCTAGACCAATTAAGTTTTACGCTGGCATAACAAGTTCTCCCATGGCGCAAAGCAATACAATTTGCGGGTTGCGCCGAAAAAACCAAGGGAGTCACAGACAATGGGTTTACGTTATTTGTTTTTTTATTTGTCTCATTCGTTGTTTCTTCAGCCAAACTAGGCTGTAAACTGGCAAGAAAAAAACTTAACATTAACCATTTTTTAGCATGTCCATTGCTAAAGTTAAAAGACATAGAGAACCCCTAACATCACCTCAGTTAAGTATTGTTTACCGACTATAGGGCTTTTTTTAATGGCGGTTGAATAATAGCTTTGTGTTATACCCGCGCTGAAAGACCATTTTTTAGAAATAGGGTGGCGAACAAAAATCTCTAATTGTGCTTTGTAACTACTCCCTGGTTTATAAAAAGAGCGTTGTTCAGAAACTTCATTTTTATCTACCCCAAAAAAGTAATTAGTAACACCTTTAGAATAATGAATAAAACCTGCGCCTAGATAAATATCCCAGTTTCTATAAGGAACTAACTGGCTATAAAAAACATCAACTACCCCACCTTCAGTGCTAAGTGCTGCTATATCAACAGATAAAATTGAATCCTCATAAAAATGCGAATAACGAAAACCTAATCCTTCCCCAAAGTTTCTTTCTTTGAGTCCTTCTAAAGTCGGTATCTCTTGATGACTATTGTTTATGATGTCTTTAGGGTTATAACCGGGTACATAAGTTTTATGAAGAATATCGAGTTCCCAGTTGTCTTCAACAATAAGTTCATAACCTATTTCGCCTCCTAATGTTACGGTATCTGAGCGACGATGATTGGATTGAATAAAAAAACCTTTATAGTAAACATCAAACAACAATGAAATATTGAGATAATCAGCCAATTCTGACTGTTTATTATCTTTTAACAGGCTTTGTTCATAAATACCTGAAATTCCGCCCATCGCTTGCCAGCTAAATGTTTTATCGAAAATAGTGGTTTCATTTTTATGCTGTGGATCTGCCGCATATATTGATACTGAAAAAAACACCAAAAGTAATGACAGGATATGACTTTTATAAGCTATTAAGGCAGTTCTTAACATTGTTTGAACCCTATTAATGGCTTGTTATTAGAAAGATATTTTTTCATTATGTTTGGATAAATTATTATTATTACTCACAGAACTAAATGTTATCAAATGTAACTAAGTTTTGTCAGACATATAGGGGGTTAAAATGTTTAAAAATTGTAAGCAATTACATTCAGCTACCCATGAACATAAAATGATGCTATTGCAAATACCTAAAATTAGAGTTTAGAAATAAAATGACCACTATATTTTAATAATGTGAATTTTGTATGTAAAAGTGGTTAACGTTACTTTTTATAAATTTGTCTAGGTGAATGTAGTGTTAATCGCTTAAAATGAAAATTATTGTAACCACTGTACTGACGAAGATATGATCTCTAGCCGTAAAAAAAATGAAGCCGAATTAGTTTTAGCATTCAAATCTCTATTGAAAGATCAATGTTACGGTTCGCAAAGTCAGCTAGCAGACGCTTTAGACAAGCAAGGTTTTAAAAACATGTCTCAGGCGAAAATATCTCGTCTGTTGTCTAAGCTTGGCGCAGTTAAAATGCGCAATGCGAATACAGAAGTCGTTTATATTTTACCAGACGAACTTGCCGTGCCGAAATCAAAGCAGTCAATTCAGTCAGTTGTTGTCAGTGTTAAGCACAATAATATGCAAATCATTTTGAAAACAGGTATTGGCGGCGCGCCATTGATTTCAAGAATGTTAGACAGCTTAGGTGAACCTGCAGGTATTTTAGGCACACTTGCTGGCGACGACACAATATTTATTGCCCCAGTAGATATTAATAGAATTGACGAAATCACCCTAGAAATTAAAAAGCTTTTAGATGTATAGCTCAATATTTCTCATTAATTTTCAAAGTTAACTTAACAAAAAACAAAAGAGGGCAACGATTATGTTGCCCTCTTCTTTTGTGTTATTCAATATTTTCAATACCTTAAGTTATATGACACTATTGGTGTCATATGACATTTAGGGGTACTGTCGCTTCATTGACGCAGATTTTATTGCTGAGAAACGTTTTACTGGCCTTACTTAATTAGAGGCAAACAAAGGATTCACCATGGAAAAGAATTCAGACACGAATGCAGGTATGAGTACAGAAACTACAGAAAAAGATTTAGAGGGAACGATAAGTTTTAGTAAAGGCTTTCAATATGTATTTACTGAAGGTGATCATACCATTTACTTAAGTTGCTCAGCGGTTAACGGTAAAGAAAAACTTTATGTTGATGATAAATTAGTTTCTAAAAAATGGTCGTTTAGACGCAAGTCTATTCATCAATTTCCTATTGGTGGTGACCTTTATGAAGTTGAATTACATGTTGTGAATATGTTTACTGGAGAAACTCACTGTACGCTGATCAAAAATGACGTACATGTAAAAACCCTAAAAAAAGCGTTAAAGAAAAGCCGACAACTCACTAAAGACAATTTTTGGTGGTATATTCCGAGCTGTTTTATAGTAGGAGCTGTTTCGGGTTTTCTGGCACTTAAATTTATTTTTATGTTGTTTGGTGAATAAAATGGATGTTAACGCTAAAAAAATAAAAGAACTACGTACGGGTAAAGGTTGGACGCAACAACACTTAGCTGATGCCTGTGCAATTAGCTTACGAACGGTTCAACGTGTCGAGCGTTATGGTAACGCTTCACAAGATACTGTACTTGGGCTATCGTCAGTTTTCGAAATACAACAAAGCGATATAATTGTACTTGAAGATCTTGTTGAAGATATCTCAGACGAAACAGACAATAGTAGCAGCCAAAATAAGCAATTATTCTTTGCTGCATTGATTGGCGCAATTGCAGGCGCACTCATCATGTTTTTAGCCAAATAAGCTAATAAGCAACCAAACCATTAAGTAAGCATAAAAGGGCGCAAGATACTTTTTATGCTTCGCTTAAATATTAAACACAAGAGAACACCCAACGAGTTTTGCTATAAAAATCTTCTTTAGGCGTTAATAATACATTGTCGAGAGAGCAGCCTTTTTGCAAACTATTTGCACGTTGTGTTTCTAAACAAAGTGCCGCGCGAGGCTGGTAACAATAATTATCTTTTCCTATTTGGCTACCGTCTATATAATTTGCAGTATATAAAATCAAACTTGGCTGGTCGGAATAAATACTGATACAACGGCCAGATGTTTTTTCAAAAGCTTTTGCTACGAGTACTTCACCACTCAAACATTCTTCGTTTAATAACCAATAATTATCATAACCTAAACCTAGGGTTACTTGTAAATCAGTACCGTTTATTTCATCGCCTAAAGTGCGTAAATCTATTGGGTTAGTAAAGTCATGAGCAGTGCCTACAACGGGTCTTTTCTCTCCTGTAGGATATACACGTTCACACATAGGTAAAAAGTGGTCAGCATTAATATAAACTTGATGGTCTAAAATATTACCACTGTTATGGCCGGCTAAATTAAAATAGCTGTGCTGCGTTAAATTCACGATAGTGTTTTTATTGGTGCTGGCGAAATACTCCAAGGTGAATTGGTTATTGTCATCCAAGGTATATAAAACTTTAAAGGTAACGTTACCTGGAAAACCTTCTTCGCCATCAAGGCTTGTATACGTCAGTTCAATACTTGAAGACATTTCATTTTGAAATGTTTTGGATTGCCATAATTGTTTGTTGAGGGCTTTTTCCCCACCATGTAATTGGCTATCAGGCTTATTTAACGTAAGTTGAAATTCTTCATCGGCAATCTTAAATTTTCCTTGATCAATCCTGCCTGCATAGCGACCAATAATTGCGCCTAAGTAATAAGGGTCTTGCTCATAACTTTGAATATCGCCATAACCTAAAACAATATCAGCAAAAATTTCGTTGTTATCTTGAGTTTTGATTGAAGTAATAATACCGCCAAAATTAGTAATGCTGACGGCAGTTCCTATCGTGTTTTTCAGCGTAAAAAGTTGCGTAGATTCACCACTGGATAATTGCCCAAAATCAGAAATTGATACTCGATTAACGGTGTTTTTTATTTCTACATACTTTGTCATTACTCAAGCCTCATACTCATACAATTACCTTTTCATAAATACATCATATTGAAGCGAGATATTTATGAAAATATTTATTCTGACGTTTTTTGTTTTAATTAATAAAAAGTTTAACTAAAATCGTATATTTATTAAATAAATTAATATAAATATTTCAGAAAGTTCCTTTGTTATTTATAGACTTTATAAAACCATTCAAAAAGGTTGTCTGGGTTGACAAGTGCTGAAGGTGGACAGGTGAAATCATTCTTTTTTTTCGGATCAAAACGCGTAATAAAAACTGTCATAGAGTCTAAAATCATCAGAAAGTTACGATGTTTATTTTGATGATTTCGCTTTGCTTTCGATGCTATAGGTACGCCTAGATCATTAACGAATACTCAGGGCTTGCCCCCTAAACGCTCATCTATATTGCTTTCGAAGAGCTTTGGTATACATACTGACAATCTTAATTGTAGGTTATTATGACTACGTTAAATGGTCATTATTCTTTTTATGTTGGTATAGATTGGGCTAACGATAAGCATGATGTATGAGTTCAGAAAGCTAATTCAGACACACGAAACTTTAAGGTAACAAAACACTCAGCGAATACAATAAATGATTGGATAATCAGCCTGCATAAGCAATATAAAGGACAGGTTGGCGTGGCTGTTGAATTATCAAAAAGCCCTATTGTGTATGCGTTTCAAAAGTATCATTCTTTCACGATTCATCCAGTAAATCTTTCGATGTTGGCCCTGTATCGTAAAGCATTTTCTCCCAGTGGCGCTAAAAATAACCCAACAGACGCGGAGCTTGCACTGGATTTAATGCTAATTAACCAAAAAAAATTAAAGCGTTAAAGATGGAAAGTGAACCTGTTATAAAGCTTACGTACTTAGTTGGGCAACGCCGGAGACGTGAAGAAGATAGAAGACGCTTTAGTTATCGATTAATTAATACACTAAAGCAATATTATTATCACTTATTGGATTGGTTTCACATCGAGACTCCGGTATATTTTGTGATTTCATTACCCGTTGGCCTAACCTACAAAAACTAAAAGGAGCGAGAGCAGATACGTTAAGGAACTTTTTTAATTCATATCGAGGTTATACTGCAAGCTGCACAGAGCAGCGCCTTGTGCTCATTAGTCAAGCAGGGCCACTTACTTTAGATAACGCCATCATTGAATCGCATCAAATGCTAGCCGTGGCTCTAGCGAATCAAATGCTAGTGGCCGTCGAGGCGATTAAAGTATTTGATAAAAAATTAGTGTGTTATTTGAGACATTGCTAATGCTGAGCTTTATAAATCATTGTCTGTTACAGGGCCCTGTTTAGCACCAAGGTTGTTAGTTGCTATGGGAGAAAATGGTAGTCGTTTTACTCACGCATCAGAAAGTCAAAAGCATTGGGTATAGCGCCAGTAAAGGAGCGTAGTGGTCAAAAATGTTGGGTGTATTGGCGAGGTCTTTATTATCAACAGCAACGCTCAAAAGGTAACACCCATCAATCGTCAGTAAGGTCGTTAGCATTTAAGTGTGTACGTGTTTTATATCGTTGTTGGAAAACAAAAGAGCCATATGATGAGTCGAAGTATTTAAAAGTCTTAAGTGAGCGAAATTCCCCATGACTTTTTAAAGAAAAAGCTTGTTAAAGGTCTCAGGGCTTCAAACACTTTACATTGGTATATGCAATTAGTGATGCAAGCACAGACTAATTTACCATTATCTTGATACCACTCTTGGTATTCATCATTAATACCATAACTTCGCTTTATTCTAAGGCAACTAAAAGAATTACGAGTGTAATCCCTCAATAGCGGTGTCCGTTAAATGTTCTTTAATACCTTGTGAAGCACAACTCGATATTAGTAAAAAATAGATAAATATGTTTCACATAGATTCCTTTTGCATATATAGCTCCATTAATATGCAAAAAAGTGTTGGTGTAAAGAGTGATGCTGAAGCAAAAGCTAATTTTTTGTCCTGCTGTAATGGTTTGATATGTACTAAAATTGATAACCAACTTGAAGAAAAGAACCATATCGTCCTTCATACTCAGCATTGGTAGCATGAAAAGATATTCCGATAGTTGTGCCTGATTTATTTATGCCATTCATAAAGTAGGTATAACTTACACCTGCACCATAATAATTATTTTCATGAAATGAATATTGATTATTTTCGAAGGTGGCAAATCTCTCTTTACCTAACATAACAGCATAAATCCCAAGACCATGATTATTTGTTTCAAAGTCAAATAAGTCTGCTGTAACCCAACCAACACCAAAACCACATTCAGCACCGTTAATTGAGCCATATGCGGTACAACCAGTTGAAATGTATTTTAAATCGTTTTTTGAAACTAGTGATATGTTTGCTCCTATACCACTATACATAGCTCCCATGCCAAAACCGAAAGAATAAATTTTATCTTGAACGTTTTCTTCGGAAAAGCAGTTAAAAGATAAGAGAGGTACGAGTAAAGCTAATTTTTTCAAGGTATATCCTTATATAATTTATGATAATTACAAATGCCAAAAGTAGTATTTGCTACGCCCAAATAACAGGCAATAAAATTGTTGGTTAAAAGAATAGCGCAGAAGCAAAGCTAACTATTATTTGCCCCTGTTTAAATTAACATGAGGTTTTGTATTCAAGCCAATGTATTGAGTTGCCAATGATAACAATACTGCCTGAAACTACTAAAGAGACTGAACCGACAACGCCACTAGCGACGAGGCAAATAAGTGGTTCACTTTTGAGTTCTTTACCACCACACATAGAATGCTTTTTACTAATATCTGCTTTTAAAGTTAGCTTTTTGGTAGCCATTTTACATGAGTTGTAATAGCTCTGCTCTTGTGCAGATTCAGGTAGAAATACGCATGAAGTAACACCAAACAGTAAAATATAAATAATGAATGTAATCTTAAACTTCAAATAAAAAATCCTTTTAGATCGTTGTATTATCCATTGTAGCTAAGGTCGATATAGTAGAATGTCTAAATTATGTTATAAATATGTAAGAAACAGTAAGAAAAATACATAATGTATTAAAAATAAAGGAATAAAGGAATAAAGGAATAAAGGAATAAA
>Ga0115005_10004724_pt1 | contig 10757 bp, 8 predicted proteins | sample ArcOceMetagenome_FD_87163 | JGI IMG/M metagenome (GOLD analysis project Ga0115005, IMG submission 87163) | Marine eukaryotic phytoplankton communities from Arctic Ocean - Arctic Ocean - Greenland ARC118M Metagenome | ecosystem: Environmental > Aquatic > Marine > Oceanic | place: Arctic Ocean...
CGAGAGTTTTTTTTGTGGAAGAAAACTGCAGAATTTTAAATTGAGTCCCGTTTGACACAAAAACGATCATCCTGTTATGTTTTTTTGTCCATGACTAAACGAGTCACGCTTTCATTGATTCGAAAAATAGTTCTGAAAATTCTACAAATTTCAATGTGTGTAAAAAGGTAAAAGGTACCGGTACAAAGACAGGTACATACCCAGGTACTGCACCGTCGTACTACCGATAAAGCGACTTTGAATTTTGAACTAACCACAACGTCAACTTGTCAACCGCTCAACAATATTAACTTCGCATAATATGACTTCTCTAGAAATTGGAAGTGGTGACAGCGATGAACATGGCAAGAGCAAGAGAAATTTCAGCTCGAATGATTCAACGTTGTTCGAAATGGAACAAACTCGGATGTATTTGATGGCAAAGTAAGTACTACTCCAATTGCATATTCATACACTATACATAATGAGTTATGTTATCTGGTGGCGCATGCACTCTATTTAAAAAATCATCCCTGACATCTAGTGATGAAATGTGATTCCATTAGGCTTTCTAAATACAGGGATAGAATAAATATGGACACAATCCGACCGCTTCCCATCTTTCTAGGAATCACAGGACCGTCCTTTTGCCTCGCACCGGACGCGTTCACACCACCATCAAAGCACATGGACAAATACACAGCTGAAAAAGTGAAAAATAGAGTTGACCTAAACTTTGCTTACTTTATCTCGAATTATGCGCTCATTGCTGCGGGAACATATTGCGTTGTCATTCTTCTCCATCCAAAAATGATTATCTATAGTGCCATTGTCTACTTTCTTTGGAAAGTCCACAACGTAACTGTTGAGAATAACACCCCCCTTATTGTCATCGGTGTAGACATTGGAAGATATCTCAATGTTGAAATAAGAACAAAACTTCTATACGTGATAACACTGTGGGTGGTGGCATTTATTTGCCTGAGACCATTTCTCCTCGCAACCGGCTTGACTTTTTTGATGGTTGCTGCACATGCAATGATGAGAGACCCCAAACAGATCGAAGGCAGTCGATTGATGTCATATAAAGACGATAGTGATGATAGCAGTGGTTCGGAGGTTATGGTAGAAAAGATCGATTCTGTATAAATTGCAATTTCTGTATACGTCTGTACACGCGTAGTGAGAATGTGGCATGATCATGCATGTTTAAAACAAGAAACTGAGGGTGTTCATTTTCAATCCAATAGAGAAGATTGTTTTGCATAAGTTCAAAGTGTACACGTACACGTAGTTGGAATATCGGAATCACAAAAAGAACAATGTATCTACAATATTGAATATAGGAAGGTCTGAATTGGGTGAAGCAACAATCATGGTATTGAAATCACCTTATATAGAAATTGTCCCTTGTGCACAAGAAGGACAAACTCTAACAAAAGTGTAGTATACAGTAGATGTAATCTTTTATGGCATTGTGAATTTAGAAACAAATCGAAAGAGAGCCTGAATTGCAATGGAACAGCATCGAAATGTAATTTTCTTTGCATTTGTTTCAAAATACCCGGGGGGGCACACGTACCTGTCAGTACCAGGTACATTGTACGGTACCAGCGGGTACTCGACACAAGTATTCTTTCCCCGTGCGTGGGATGGGGTGCCGTTGAAAATAGTGTCAACACAAATTTCAAATGAGGAGTTGCGGCTCTAACATCACCGTGCCTCAATTATGACTGATTTGAGATATTACATTCAATTCGTCCTATATAATCTGTCCCTGCGCGCAAGAGCAGCGACACTAAATATTTAAAAATAGTCTTTTAGACTCGCGGCATCTCAAGGTCTGCGCGGAACGACTTCAAACATATTTTCTATCTACTCACAACTAAGCGAGCAAATCCATGCGCGATAAGTCAACCCCATACGAAAACACCTCATACGATAGACATATCTTACGATAGACATAATACTGCAAAAATGAGATTGTCAATTGTATTTTTGGCAACTTTCTTTACCCAGGCGTCTGGTAGTATCTCTGCCAATGGACCTTTTGCTCACAATGTAAATGGAGAAATTGTGTGCGACGAAGTTGTCGAATATGTTGGAATCTACATGGACGAGAATGGTGAAAATAGACACGAATCATCTTATACTTGTGTTGTTGATCCTTTTTATACGGAGACAGGATCAAAATACATTGAACTTGATTTGTTAAATGTGGCACCTATGTTTGAGGAGAACCGCAAGGAGGCAAACACAGCCGGGAAAACTCGCCTTTGCATTAAAGGTAGCACCGTTGCGGGATCAACTATTGTGCTGCCGTCTAATGAAGAACCAGACAGTATTACATGTAAACCAGGAATCTTTGAAAATCAAAGTGAACAACAATGCTGGGCGCCAAGCTTGAATTGGCACCCTACACCTGCTGATAGTCTATCAGTAAGAAGAAAGAAGCACCATTCTAGGAACCTCGCCGTCAACCAGACGGGGAATAGATCGATTCTTGTCTTTCGCATCACAACGTCGACTAATGGTTCACCTTCAGCCAGTAGTGCAGATGTAAGCAATCAAGTTTTTGGTCCTGTTGATACTGTCAACATTGCGAGCCAATATGCTGCATGCTCCAACAACAAATTAGACTTTTACCCTGCCGCTCCGACAGGATTGACACTGTCTGTAGAGGGAGTTTACGATATTTCCATTTCTTCCACGTCTTCTTCTCTTACCGCTGATATTATGAACGCTGTCAAAACGGCAATTGGAGACTCTGTACTTGACCAAATTGATCACTATTTTTTCCAAATGGTGAGTTGAGCGTATTCACCGAAAATGGTGATAAGAATTATTTTCACTTGCCATCTCACTAAAGCTTCTCTTCATCGTATTAAATCTTTAGCCAGCTGGCATACGAAAAAAAGTTGGTGGCAGTACTACCTGGGTAGCGTACGCAAGTTTTGTAAGTTTCCTGAGATCAAAACAATAAATTGAAAGACTTTTTCACACCACAACTACTAACTTACATCCCTTACATAGCCTGGTCAAAACGGAGTGTACAACAACAATTGGGTACTAGATGTAGCGACGCAGTGAGTGCTTACTTGCACACTATGTGTACCGCATACAATTTCTATATTTTATTCATATGTCTCACTCATTGTTTTCATCCAATCAATCATTCATTCGCGACCTTTTGCAAATATAGAATGCATGAAACAGGTATGTGAGCACTTTCCGAGACTTATTCCTTATTTGAATGACGCAGCTGAATTCAATACACATTTTTCTAATCATTCTCACTTTACGTGAATAGGTCATAATCTAAGCCTTCATCACTCGGGTGAAGGCTTAGGTGAATACAACGACGGCTCTTGTATCATGAGTTACACAAACAGCAATGCGAACCTTCAAAAATGTTTTAATGCCGCAAAAATGTCAGAATTAGGCTGGTACACTGACAGAGCAGCCGTGATTGACCTACAGGAAGATGAAGAGTTCGACGGGAAGGTCATTGGAGTTGCTGATTATTCAATATCTTCTTCCTCTCATACCCTTTTCCTGGAAATTAAAAACCCTGAAGGGGCCTCTTATTATCTAACTTACAACAGAAGGAAAGGTATTAATCAAGATACCTTGGACGCCTGGGATACAATTGTTGTCGTTCAGGGAGAGCCAAACAAAAAATCCCTCAGGCTTGCTAAAATTGGCCCGGGTGCAACTCATAAGTTCCCCGATTTTTTGAATGGAAGAGATTTGGAGATCACTGTTGGCGCCGCAGCATCAGATGGAAATGTGGATTATCTTCCAGTTACTGTAAAACAAGAGACTATTTCATGCTCGTCAGATAGCAACTGCTCCACTAGTCAAAATTGCTACTCTGGAACATGTACTCTGGGAGTTTGTGTCTACACCGCAGACTTAAATTGTTGTGGTAATAGCATCTGCGAGACAAGTGACGGAGGCTGTGGTACATGCACAGCAGACTGCACTCTCCCTACCAATTGTAACGAGATCGATGGAAAATCTGACAATTCCATTGGAGGATCCAATACTTCAAGTGATTACGGCATAGTGTTCGATGTCACAGTGACCAAAGATGTTTACTTTTACGAAATCGAAGCTGATTTAACACAATCTAGCAACGGTGTTCCTGCAAAGGTCTACACCAAAAGCGGTTCATATACATCTGATAGCAACTTGAATAACTGGGAAAAAGTGTTCGATGCCTCATCTTCGAGCCCAAACTTTTACAAGTCGTCAATGGCATTCAGTTCAAGGGCGTACTCTGCAGCGGGCTCTACAAGAGCCTTCTACATTTCATACGCAACTGGAGGTGCTTTTTTCTTCGGAAATAAACTAACAGCCTCAAACGAGGATGGAACAATCTTGCCTGGTAGCACTTTGCAGAACCAACAAGGCAACACATTACCAGGTACGCGGAAATCTGATGGATCTTTTCATGGTGGCATGAAATATGATTACGCATCATCCGGCCCATCACCAACTCCTGCACCAGTCTTAGGACCAACCTCAGCACCAACTCCTGTACCAACTCCTGCACCAACTCCTGCACCAACTCCTGCACCTACTCCTGCACCTACACCCGCGCCAGTCTCAGGACCAACTCCTCCACCTACACCCGCGCCATTCTCAGGACCTACACCGGCACCGACACCAAGACCTCCAACATCTACCTGCAAAGATTCTGGCGTGAAGTTTCTTATTAATGGCACGAGGAAAAGACATTGCCGATGGGTTGGAAAGATAGCTAGCTTGAAAGAAAAACGTTGCAGCTTTGCAAATGTTGCCTCCCATTGCCCTCAAACATGTGGTGCGTGTGACAAATACGCGTGTGCCGATTCAAATAAACCATGGACCTTGTGGAATGGTAATCGGAAATCTTGCAAATGGGTCGGCAGGATAGAAAATAAAATCCCTCGTCGATGCGGTAAAATTGGCGGTAAGTTTATTTTATACAATTCAATTTTTTGATTGCAAGAATGTCGTCGCTTACAAATTGATTTTAATCTCACCACTTTGACTGGATCAACAGTGGCAGCTACCTGTCGTGCTACATGTGGCTTCTGTGATTAAATAATGGACGAGATTAAATGTTTGTGTATGTGCCGTTGAATCAGTCACCATGTGATATTTTTATGAGAAATACCAGCTACGTGTACACGTACTCGTATACCACTTAAAAATATTACGAACTTTATTTTACGCTCATCTCGTATTTATCCGCCACTTTCAACTTTTACAATAACTTGCTTGAATTAAAAATAAATGAAAGAGTCGTGGATGCCAATAGATCGCTGGTTCCTCAATTAAAATCGTCTGATAAATAACTTTCGGGATTCGATCATCCTCGCCATTCACCTCGAAACAAGTGACAGAGATACTCGTACGCTTGCTCGTACTAGTAATGCAACAAACAAAAAACAAAAAAGTGCAGGTCGCTTTCAAATTATATCCACCAACCTGACAAGGATTTTCTAGGTTGGGTTCAAAAATCGATCGTGCAAAACGGGGTTGTTCTATTCTGTTGTTCTGATCTGGTGTTCTTCCTTCTTGCACATAAATAATTAGAGAGACCCGAAAGGCAGCGAGCACGCATCACCAATCACTAACTAGTACCAACTTCAAACCCAACAATAAAACTTCGGTGCGCGATGAATCTAGTAGAACCCGCACGACGCGTATCTCCAGCAACAGTAGATATGCAAGAAGCCGCAAAAGCGGTCGAGAACGATGATGAATACAAAGTCGAAGCAGCTGAAAATTTAGACGAACTGAATGGTGACGGAGCTGTCGCGGCTGCTTCTGAAGTTGAACCAGCAGTAACGGTTGATGATCCTCGCGAATTTGCTCCAACGAGTCTGTTGGAAGAGCCTCACAGGTACGTGTAACACGGAAAGTTAGGAATCACAACGTGTCTTTTTGGCCGTGGTGTTCTGCAACAATGTTGAAAGTTTTATGCATTCGTCCTTCTCATGAAAAAACAAACACATCTGACTCTTTTTCTCGGGTTACGGGATGATTGATTCGCAAAAGAGATGGAACGAATGACATCCCAATTCAGAAATTGAATGAAGGATCAACGGGCATTGGCTTCGAAGGCACGGCAGGAGTGTGCAAGGGCATGACCGTCACAGGTGCGAGGAAATGCACGCTATTCCTTTCAAGGTTTTTACCTTCAATTTATGACCAACGCGATTTTGTATCTTTTGGGGAAATCACAAGATATGTTGCTGTCAAGGACGACGTGCTTTTTGTTTATGGTGAAAAAAATGATCCAACCTATATTTATTCCGTGCCTTTGGGTACACTTCGAGCCGTCAAGGAGGATCCTAGTAACCCCCATAAGCGTTCTGTTTCAGTTAGCCCCGGGTATGGCACCGGTGTTTCTCGCCAGGACAAAAATATAGAAAATGTTATACTCATGGATGCCGAAGGCAAGTTGGTATATCAGGTCTCCCTTAATTGCAAGAATGATAAGGAAATTGCAGATCGTTTTATTGCAGCCGTGACAAATATTAATCTCGCGGAGAAGGAAAGGGAAAGGAATAAGAAGGAATAAAGCTTTTCGGATATGGACATCTAGTACCGGTATGTGGTTGAGCATGCCGAAAGCTGATAGATGATTCACTGCTCTGCATGTTTCTTCGTGTGCGTATCTGTGTCTGCAAAGCATGTTGATGGACATGCAGATACCAGGTGCGTGTACCTCCATAACTTCAATATTGTAGTAATGTGTTTCAGTGTAAATTAATTGAATTATGGTACATGCGTCGAATATTTTTCATCCAAGTGCATTGATTATTGATGGGAATTATCTCTCAGTGCAAATGTTTGGCGGCACGATAAGTTTTCTTTTTGTCGATTTTTGAGAGGGGTACACTGTACGATTACTGTACGTGTACTCAATACTTCATGTCTTCAAATGAAGGCAAATGGTGAAACAAATTCTGTGCAACACTATGAATAGTTCTCGATTATCATAGCAATTGATCATAGACATCTGTTATAAATTGACTCCGATCAATAAAACTACGAGTAGGAATGGGTGCTACACGAGAGGTCTGATTTATTGGAATTATTGCATGGATCCTTTTGCGCCGGAGATTATCCATTCTTCAAGAATGGTGAGTACGTGTACTCTGCTATAGTCATGAACTCATGCACAGAGGAGGGTAAACAATAAACGTCACCATTACTGTATTATTTTATCCATGAGATTTGGTTCGCGATTTGGTTTCAACTGTCATGATTGGACTGACTCGGCGAGAGGTCATCACGAAACATGCTTTATGTGCACACAACAATGCATTGATAAAATTATGTGCATCCAAAGGCATGTCGGTATACGCACACTGTAACTAAAATCATTTTCCTATATGTATTATCTTTTACAGCTCAGCACATTTTATATATTCCGCCACACCCACCATTCTAAAGAAATACACCCACTATGCAATGCATTGCATGCCTGTAACTAACTCGCATATATCCCAGGATTTTTAATTTTTTCTCGCAATGGTCAATATGCAAGAAAATTAGTTCCAAACAGCACAAGCAAAGCGAACATAGAGTATCTCGTCAAAATCAAGCGGCGGAACGAATGAGGAATCAATCATCCTCGACAATCTCTCCAAATGGATCGAATCGAAACTAAATTTAAATCGATTGCGGTGGGGGACCATCCTTGGGCTTATCCCCATCAGCATCGCTCTTTTTCTTCATCGAATAGTGGTGCGCCTTGGCAGCCTCATAGGCAGCAGCAGCAAAGCCCCCGACTAAAGGTCTGTGATTGGATCCACCCGGCAAATCCTGAGAGTTTGCCAATTCCTCCATTCTCGCCGCTTCTCCACGTTTCGCTTTTGGATTTCCGGAAGCGTATTGGGCATAACCTTGAGGAGTCCCGTGCACGTAGGCTGCAGTAGCTGCTGCCCCATATTCCGACGAGCCGTACTGTGACTGTGATTCTCCGCCGTGCATATCGTCGGAATTGACGATTCTCGCGCCGGATTGTGAGCGTTCGGGAAAGTCCTCGAGCAGATTATCATCGGGTGTTCCGTAGAGATAGGCAGGTCTTCCGTAGGGACCGCTTGCGTCTCCCTCCTCTGCAGCGTTGGCCGCAACTGCGCTGGCTGCAAAGATGGATGACCCTCTTCGATTTCCGCTACGTTTTGATGCCATTTTTTGTGGGATTTTTGTACGCAATGATTGTATTGCAGTAAGGGTGAAACGAAAGCCACAAAACGAGATGCGACTTGGTAATTGGATTGACACGCCTAGGACCGAAAGGGGTTGGTGGTGTTCGGCTCCGAGGTATGATGGTCACAATGCATTGTCCTGAAGTGACTGAGAAGAACGTGAGATGAACACAATGGGAAAATAGGCTTAAAAATAGATCCTAACGGCCATAACATCTTTAAAAATAGCCTTCGAAAACACAAATGTGCGTACAAATTACGTATCGGACAAACTCTTGTAAGTAAAACGGTACTCGCTTGTCGCGATTGCGACTTGCGACTTGTCCAACCGTCGAGCGAGGAAGTTGAAAGTGCAAACTGTATCAACCCCGGACCCCGAGGCAAGCTCGCAAGCCCTGCGCTGCAATAACAAAAGGAAGAAACATTCATCATCAACAAATTCAAAATAGAATAGAAACTACACGTAGTCTTTCAATACACGTACAGTACATCCACAATGAAAGAAAACGCCAATCCCACCGTTTACAAAGTAACAGGAAAAGAGGAACGCGAAGAATCTTATTTCATTGCAACAAAATATCTCAAACGCTTGGATTGTCAAGAGGCATCAAAATACGATTCCTTGTTTCATCTCGACCCGGATCAAATTCTAACACCAGTGGAACGTTCCGTCCAATGCGCACTCAACAGCATTGACCAAAGTTCCAGTGCAAGAAATAGGAAAGGGGGCAAAAGTCCTCTCGAGATTCTGCACAAGGCTGGGATAAAAACTAGGTTTGGTCCATATCCTGATTTTGACATTGATACTAGAACCATCCATCGGTTCAAGCCCATCAGAGATCAATCTTCAAAACAAAAATCTAGTGAACGAAACGGGTATTCTGGGAGGGATCCCATCACCCAACGGGAAATATTTGACATTATTCGAAATATTCAGGATCCGGAGCACCCTCTCGCACTGGAACAATTGAACGTTGTAAGCCTCGACCACGTCCAAGTCCACGATCACTGTGAATCATCGTCATCCATGAATGAATCAAACGAACACTCTACGATTGATGTAAGATTTACACCCACCATACCACACTGCTCAATGGCTACCCTGATTGGACTCTGCATCCGCGTCAAACTGCTCCGATCTGTACCGACTCGTTTTAAAGTGATTGTGAGGATTAATCCAGGGACTCATGCTAGTGAATTTGCAGTGAATCGACAATTGAATGATAAGGAACGTGTTATTGCTGCTTTGGAGAATGTGCACTTGTTATCTGTGGTGAATAAGTGTATTGCGAATGGTATGAAGGAGAGTGATTGATTCGTGAAAAACACAGTGTTCATGCTCGTGGATGGGTTATTTTTCTTTCTGGACGTCAATGAGACACAACTACATCATTCAAATGGTGAGTATTTGATATTACCTGGTACCTACACGTACACGTACTCCCATAATATAATATGAATGGAAAATCTACAACACAGTACAATTACGTGTACTGTATGGAAAACATTAATTAAGTTATTTCTTCGACTTCTTCTCGCGCGGTTTTGCGGATTTTGTATCTTCTTCTATTCTTCTTCGTTTCGAAGCCGATCCTTTCTTGTCATTCTGCTTATCCTTTTCGCCCCCTTGCTGGTTTTTATTCTCCTTCCTCAATCCCTTGCACTGGACTAGTGTCCTGCGCATTTTATCCAATTCCATCCTAAGCGGATCGTTCTTCTTTTTACCCTTTGAATGTCCCTTTAGCCGATGGGCCATGTATCGAAGTGTCCCCATTGCTAATGACACAGCTGCCTCGGCCTCAGCGATCTCTTGTCTATCAAATTTAGATTTGGAGGTTTCTGATGTTTGATTATGGTATTTGTCTAATAGGGTGAGAAATGGTGTCAGGGTAGCTTTTATTTGTTTCAAGGATTCATTGGTCCGTTTCATTGGCAATAAGGCTTTTTCGTCCGACATTTTTTTATTTGGAAAGAGTGTAGGTGTACTGCTGGTAGGTTGTTCTGTTTTTACTGTCTGTTCGTTCAGAGCTTGATGGTGCTTGTTGCGACTGGTGTGATTATCTTAAATGGAGGAGGTTGGAGGAGAGGTTTGGGGATTTGGTTGGTGGCGGGGCGCAACGCGCGCTGGGCCTGAGTGAGTCGAGTCAATCTAATCAGCCTTTCTTTTTAGCCTCTTATTCAAATTTCACTTTAGCGAATGAATCAAAATTCATAACAAACGCATAAGCGTGAGAAAATATTTTAATTTTGGTCCCGTGAAGATATTTGCGTTGGGCCTGAAGGCCCGAAAGAAGTTGACGAAAAGGTGCAATATGCAACGTGCATTCATTGGCATTTGGCATGGTTTACCTGCATCCAACTTTATCCCAGCTATTGCCGTGACATTATTTAGATACTAATCCAAATTGATACCCTACACGCTATTTCTCGCTCCCATTAAGCTCCTCATGGGGACCAAGCGATCACTCATTTTGCCCTCGGATCTCCGAGATTTGGAAGGGATAGTGAAGGCGTAGTAAGGATTTACGAGCAGACAGGATATAGTACCCAGCCGAGCGCCAAACC
>Ga0115005_10004725_pt1 | contig 10757 bp, 13 predicted proteins | sample ArcOceMetagenome_FD_87163 | JGI IMG/M metagenome (GOLD analysis project Ga0115005, IMG submission 87163) | Marine eukaryotic phytoplankton communities from Arctic Ocean - Arctic Ocean - Greenland ARC118M Metagenome | ecosystem: Environmental > Aquatic > Marine > Oceanic | place: Arctic Ocean...
TCCTCGATCATTTCAGAACCAGCTATCTGATTATTAAGCTGATTAATAGTGTCTTCTAGGGCAGAAACTTTCTGATTATTTTTGTTTAACAGTACCACTCTGTCTTCTATTTCTTTCTCAAGAGTTTTCACGCGCTCTAGCGCAAGACTTACTTCATCGTTAACGTTAATGATTAAAGCTTCTTTCTTTTCCAAGTCACTCTTAAGTTGATCCACTTGCATGGCATCTTGCTTTAGCAAAGAATGTTCTTTTCCCATATCAATAATACGCTGCTTTAGTTTTCCTTTTTCTTCTTGCAATGACTCTAACAACAGCAATTGACCATTTAAATTAGAAATTTCTTTTTTTAATTGAATATTTGACTTATTGCTTTCAGCAAGATTTGATTTTTCAAATTTCAATTCGTTCTCAAGTCCACTCCTCTGGTCAATCAATTCCTTCTGCTTTGTCTCTAGATTGACATTTTCTTTTGTAACCAATTCAAGAAAGCGAATCTTCTCTTCCAATTCTCGTTTTTCAGACTTTATTTTAGGCACGTCTTTAAGAAGGTTGTTTAAATCATTTATTTTGGTTTCAAGGTGGGGCACTTGGGCAGCATCAATGGATATCATAGAGAGCTCTCTGCTAAGCTCATTTCGCTCTTCACGAATTTTATCCATTCGCAATAAACTATTTTTCAACGTGGTAATTTCGCTCATCAGGTCAGGTATGATAGATGCCTTTTCCTCAAGAATTTCCTTCGCATTGCGTAGCTCAGCCACTACACGCAGATCCTTTTTAAGGTTAGCAATCTGTGAATTCAACGCACTAGTGTGACTCTCTATATCAAACTCTTTAAATTCAGATACTATTTTAGCTAAACGCTTATTTTCTTCTTGAATTAATGGAATTTTCTTAAGCTCAGATTTCATTGAGTCACGCTCATCGGAAACGCGCTTAATACTAGTTTCAGCTTCCTTTAAGTCAATTTTTATTTTATCAAACTCACGCTGCCTTTCCATTAAATTTTTCAAGCTATCTTCGTTGTCACTTTTGTGATCAAGCAAATCTTCAATTTCCCTAACTTGTGACTTAATAACCTTTTTCTTTTCTCTCAATTCACACAATAATTTATCACTATCAGCAATTAAATCAGGCAGTTCTTCAGCACGCCTACGATACGATTCAGACTCTTTCTGGGTTGTTTTTAACTGCTCTTGCAATGTGCCTAAGATATCTTTGTGACTGGTGTTTACGTCGTCAACCTTAGTTTTAAAACCCGATTTCAAACGATCTATTTCTTTTTCATGCGTCACTGCATTTTTCCGCATTTTTCCCTGAATATCAGCAAAGTCTTGACGCAACTTTTCAAGTTCGTCTCGACCCTTGTCCAACATGTTTTTTTGGCTGGAAACATGCTCACTTAAAGTTTGCACTTTTCTATGGAGCGAAGCGTTTTCAGAACGCTTTTCTTTTAATTCACCCAAAGCAAGATCATGCTTTTTCTTAAGATCAGACAATTCTTTCTTTACACGATTTTTTTCTTCTTTTAACTCTGCTTGATCTAGATTTAGAATACTCAATTCTGACTCTAATGTGTCTTGGTAATGTTTTTTTCCTTCAAACTCTGCCAAGGTCCTAGCGCACCTTGCCTCGAGTTCATTAATTTGATTTTGCTTTGTCTGGGTTTCATTATCTAAACTATTTTTCTTTTTAAATAAATCATCTCTCTCGCCCTCAAGGGACCTCAGATTAATTAACTGATCTTCAAAGCTTGATTTTAATGTTTCAAATTGTTCACGCATAGCATCAAGCTCAAGCACCCCTGTGGGACTTTTATCAAGCTTAATAATTTTTTTTGTAAGTTCAGAAATATCTTTAGTGTAACCTTCTCTAAAGGCCTTATGGAGCTCTTCTTGTTCTTTTAAATTCTCTTGTAAGGACTCAATCTTACCCATATCTTCTTGAGCATTTTCAGCTTCAGACAAAAGCTGGCGCAACTGATTAATATCAAGAGTAGATTTTGCAATTTCAGCTCTTAATGATTCAATTTCTGATTCCTGATCACCTAAAGCACCTTTTAAATCGTCCATCAGCTCAACCGCTTTTAAGGGAAGTGTTTCCGCTGTATTCCTTTGTTTGAATTCCTTGACGTTATCCGAAATGTTATTTTCTTCCATTATTTAAACCTTGCTCTAACTCAATATTTTTAAATCAACAAGGAGCGCAAAATTTAGCGAACTCCCTGTTCGGTGATTACTTATTTTATTAGTATAAAATTAATATTTTTAAAAAACAAATATCTAACACATTTAATGGGTCTTTTTTATATATAAGTGAATGAAAATGCTTTAAATGTCTTTTTTAGACAAATAGGGGAGGGAAGGGTAGTGGCACTATTTCGTTTTACGGTAGCGAATCGTATCCTGAAAGGCAGTTCCCGCCTTTACACGCCAAACCGCAACAGGTCCTAAGGCAGTGTTCAATAAAGTCTTTTAATCTATATTTAAAGTAAATGATTTCTTTTTCGTTTTCAATGTTTTTTTGGATTAAATTTTTCCATCTTTGTTTCTGGTTTTCGCCTCGTCTTCTTTTTTACACGTTTAATAGGTTTAAAGACAGGCACAAAAAACCCCAATTAAGGGGTTTTTTGTTACAGCTACTAACTGCCCAAACTATGCTTTACGCACTAACTAGAATGGGCGGGATTAAAAGGTATGTCATCATCAAAACCACCATCAAACCCAGCCTCTGCGGGCTCAGCTTTTACAGGTTCACTTGCCTTGGGTTTGGCTTTAGGAGCCGCTTTAGGAGCCGCTTTAGCTGCTGCTGTAGGTGCAGGCTTTTGTGCACCGCCATCGACCACTTCCTTACGACGAAGAATTTCAAATTCGTCAGTAATAACACTCCAGTTTTCGAACTTCACACCGTCTTTTTCATTTCGGCGAAATTTCATGCGCCCTTCCACTTCGATGTAGTCGCCTACTTTAATACCAGCCGACAACATACGAGTGCCCATGCCGCCAAAAGCAATGATATCAAACCATGTGTCATCATAGCGAGGGCTACCATCTTCGCTTTTACCCATGTACTCGGATACGTTTACACTACCAGTAACAAACCCTTTGTCACTACCTTGATTAATGTTTTCAATACGGCCAATGTGGCCCTTGATAATGATTTTATTTACGGACATAATTTCCTTCCTCAAGTTCTATTCTAAAATTAACATTTAATATGTCTTATCGGTTACCGCTTCTCCCAACTGCTCAAAGCATTCGTATATAATATCATCGTAGTGATACTTTGTCAATACTATTTTTTAATAATTTACTTTTATTTTCTTTGCAGCGGTACTTTACTCTTTTATCTATAGGCCTATATTTATTAATAGTTTAATCACTAAATTTATCCTAAATTATACCAATTAATACTAATAAAGTAGTGATTTAACATTGACATCAAAGGCTATTGGATGTATTATCTAGTAACAGTCAAACGTAATGTTTTTAAGAGAAAAAGCCCATGGAAATACTAGGAATAATTGCAGGCCTTTCAGCCTTATTTATCGCTTTATACTTTATTGGTAAGGCAAGCCTATTTGTTATCAATCAGACTAATGCAATCGCTGTTCCAGCCTCACTTAAACTCGCTGAAAAGCTATCTACAAAAACCCCAAAAACTATCAATATCCCAAACTAACCTGCTGTTAAGTAAACACCTAAAAAAACCCGTCAAATATTCGATCTGGCGGGTTTTTTTTGCATCCTGTAATACGGCAAGCCTAATAATAAGGGTGCACTACAAGCCACTGTGGAGACTAGAGTCCAACAACACTAACAAGTAAAATCTCTCTTCTTGGTACGTGCATTAAAAATGCCTCTTATTAATACCTTAAAATAGTAGGATACAAAGAGAATGGCCATTATTGAAACCGCAATAAACACACCATCAAATGAGTAAAAATAGTAAACTGTAGAGAAGAGGGCATAACCGATCACCAAACCCAGACTACTTACAATTGAAAGCGCCCCTTTAAAATTAGCAAGCTGACCCTCTTTTCTTGCGAAAACAAACAATGACCTATGCTGGTAGTCCTGATGAAACGATCTTACGATTCCCAGGTAAAACATTAACGCCGCGTAGATAAACATTCTGTGCTCATCAGGCACTTGAATAATGCCTTTAAGCATCAAACAAAAAATCGCGATAAATAATAGTTGTCCGAACCAATAAGGGGCAAGCTGTAAGCTAGGCTTATATTTTCCCACATAAGAATATAACCGATCATAAAAGAAGGACAATAAAATGCTCATCGATATGCTTAACACCATCATTGAAATCAAAAAAGCCGCTTCTAATATACTAAAATCCAAAACCATCGTGAAGGCCAATAAGATATAAAGGTCATAAATAGGCCTTAAGGCATTTGCAGACAAAGAATGGATTAAATAAATCCGCTTTTGTGGTTTATTCTCCTCATACAAATTTACTAAATAACCAAAATCAAACATCGCTTTAATCTTGATTTTCTTCAACTTAAACTTAGGGGGCTTAAATTTTCGACACATGTACTTGTAGTACGATCTAAACATCCGCTTACCACGGCTAACCATATACATGTAAATTGACACATACATCAACATCGAAATAAGGTACAGCGTCAAACTGTAACCTGTTGCAGTGATAAGCAAGCCACCAATAATTGGCGCCAAAAATTTAATCGCATTACGACCCGACGTGACACTACCCTGCAATGTGCCTCGGTATTTGTTGTTAATTAATTTGTAACCAATAAGAAAATCAATCAAAAAAATCAATGAGCCCCCCAGGGCGCCCTCGATTAATCTAGATAGAATGTAAATAGCCTCATACCACCACGTATCTATGCTTTGGTTAAACGTCGCATGCACAACGTAAGTAATCTGCAGAATAAATAACATCATAATGATTCGTTTAAAGAATCTGAAGTAGTTAATTTTAAATTGAAGTATGTACCTTGTGAAAAAACTACCGAAAAATAGGCCTACCCCTAAAAAAAGGTTACCGCTTGCAATAATTCCTACTGTATAGCCGTACTCTTGAATAAGAATTGGAGCAATTAGAATATTAACAACGAAAGTAGCCAAAACGACTAACAAGTCGATAGAAATTAGCTGAACATTGTATTTAAAAAACTTTTTAATCATATTTATTTATTTGACACTCCTCATGCCTTTTGTGTACTGTGACGAATAATATCTATTCTTGCAGTCAAAGGTTTTTATGCTTTACACCCCAAAAAAGGAATTTGAAAAACAAAAAACACGTGCTCAGCTCATGCAATATGCCATATGGCTTCTTGGGCAGCGGGATTACTTCTCTGCAGGTCTTTTTAGCAAGCTTAAATCGTATGCACTGGATAATCGTGATGCAGACATCGTTCTCGAAAAAATGGTGGACCTAAACTACATTAATGATGACAGGCTTGTTGAAATGCGAGTCCGTAATGCCTCTGAATACCCCTCAAAGGGACCCATTCGGATTAGACAGGAACTATTAAACAAAGGCTCTCCTAGCCACCTAGTAGACCAATACTTAGCCCTGGTCGATCATGAAATATGGGAAGAAAACTGTAAACAACTCTACTTAAACCGATATCGAAAAGACTGGGACACTATGAAAGAGCGTAACAAAAGAGTTCGCTACCTGGTCAGTAGAGGATTCAATTTTGATAGTTCAATAAAAGTCACTTCTCAATCCATAGAGGGACATCAATCTTTGTTAAAAGAATAATTTCATAAACATTTTTCTTCAATCTTGTATTTTATATAATGCGGTTATCAAACCTATAAAAACACTTTTTTGCACATATATTCTAGCAGTGCGTTTTATACCATGTTTATTTAATATTTAAAAGTTTTTTTGGGTATGATTTGCCCAGCTGGTGGTCGTTTCCTCGCCTTTTTTCTTAAATAGTGAATTATTTATCTCTTTTTACACGCTAATTAATTGACATATTAATATATATCTGTTATTATACATAGGTACCTTTAAGAAACAAATACAGCGACTTCAGCAGTATATTTAAAATACATTTTTCAAAAAATTTAACTAATGGAGCAACACATGGGCAACAATGTTAATCAGGAGCGAGACGCATTAATAATGCGTCTTCGTCAAGGCGCAGCGAATGTTAATCAGGTGCGAGACTCATTAGAGTATAATGTTGGAATTTACTCAGAAAAGATCATTGAATTGAAAGAGAGCGTACAGAAAGCGGAAGATAGGCGCAGGATGTGGTCGATAAAACTACAATTATTCGACCTTAAAGAGGAAGATGCTGTTAAAAATCAGCCGCTTATAGAACGATTGGAGAAAGTCTTAATTTTAGAAAACTTGGTGGTTTAAAACCTCAAAATAAATCACATTTTATATTATTAAATTTAAGAAGCATATTTAATTATGAGCCATTTAATTGAAGATCAACTTACAGCCATGCACATTGACTGCTCAGCTCACGATTGGGATGGTTATGGTGCTTTGCCTGTAAGCAGTAAGACTATAGAAAACGCTAAGTTTTTTGTAAACAATTTTCCTGAGTTTTTCGATAATAGGGTCGTTGAATTAGTGCCCGATAACGGTGGAACCGTATCGATCGATATTTACAATAAAAGCGATAGCATAATCGTATCTTTTAATTTTTCAGATGATCCTTTACTTGTGCCACTGTACGTACTCCCATATGTGCACGGAAGTACAGGTACAGGATGATGGATAGATTAGAACACCCAGGTGACGGAACAGCTTTCACTAGCCTTTTTTCTTCGCTAAAAAGAAAAGGTCAGTTTCGAACGGGGTTACTCGAACCCAATAAAAAACTTCACCTACATTTAAACTTTGAAATTTTCGATGCAATCAACCGTGGTGAAAAAACACTTGAGTTTAGACTTGCTGAAACATGGAAGAAAAAACTAGACGATGGGCAATACAATTACATTCGATTATGTCGAGGTGACCAAAAAACCTCTGCTAATACAGTGATAGAGCTGCCTTACTTAGGGTATGAGCTTAAAGAAATAACGCATAAGCATTTCGGACCAGACCCAGTAGAGGTTTGCGCAATTTTTGTAGATATTAAGGAGAAACTAAATTGGTAGATAACCAACAGACCAAATCTTTGACACCAAAAACGCTTAAAGAACTTAAAGCTGAGCTAGCCGATTTCAAGGCTAAACTTCTAATCGAAGTGAATGTTAGAGAAAAAAAAGTGGATGATCTCATCGATGAAAATGAGGCATGGGGTGACTTTAAAATTAAAGAATGCGATAGCATGGTCGCTAAAATAACTGAAATAGAAAGTGAGCAAGCGTTAATGTTCGATGCCAGTCTCTTAACTGAAGACGAACTTTCAGAAGAACTGGATCAGGCCTGGGACCAGGCTTTAGATCATATTGAGGCGAAAAGCCTCCTAATTAATTTAGATCTATAATGTAATTGACTTTTGCCAATAAAAAGCGTATAATATCCCTGTGAAACATACAAAAACCTTAAGAGTTAGAGTCAGAGATAACCACGCAAATGCCCTTGGAAAAAAAGCTAAGGCCGTTAATTTTGTGTGGAATTTCGTTAATGATTTGAGCCATCGCTCCATTAAAGGGCGAAACACTTTTATGTCTGATTTTGATCTGCAAAAGTACACTAACGGCTCAGGAAAAGAGCTGGGATTGCACAGCCATACTATTCAAGAAGTCAGCAAAGAATACGTTACGCGCAGGAATCAATTCAAGAAAACGAAGCTCAACTGGAGGTCTTCTGGTGGAGCTCTACGATCTTTAGGCTGGGTTCCGTTTAAAAGTGGTTCTGTTACATGGATAAACGGCACAGTCCGTTTCAATGGCCAATATTTTAAGGTCTGGGATAGCTATAAGCTGTCTAAATATAAACTTAGATCAGGCTCATTTAGTGAGGATTCTCGCGGACGCTGGTACTTCAATGTGGCTGTTGACGTTGAGGTCGAAAACTCGACGGGCACTCAAGCTGTCGGCGTTGATCTAGGTTGTAAAGCTGCAGCGACAGACTCTAATGGCATAACCATTGTTGGACGTGAGTATAGAAAGCTTGAAGCTAAGCTTGGCATCGCTCAGCGAGCTAAGAAAAAGAACAGAGCCAGAGCCATTCACGCAAAAATTAAAAACCGTAGGCAAGATGGCCTGCATAAATACAGTCGTAAGCTCGTTAACGAGAGTGCGGCGATCTTTGTTGGTAACGTAAGTAGTAAAGGTTTAGTGAAAGCCAAAATGGCTAAGTCCGTTTTGGACGCTGGCTGGTCTACATTAAAAACGATGTTGGAATACAAGTGCGCTCACGCAGACATTGTTTTTGAAGTTGTTAACGAAGCATACACAACCCAAACCTGTTCGTGCTGTGGGTCTATTCCCGCATGCAGTCCGAAAGGTAGACCAGGACTTGGAAAAAGAGAGTGGACCTGCAGTGATTGTGGCACTGCGCACGACAGAGATATTAATGCAGCTATTAATATTAGAAATCGTGGACTGGACAATCTTGCGGTGGGACTGCACCGTCTTGTTGAAGAAAAGGTAACAGCGTAACGCTGTCCTAGTCTTTGGGCTGTAATAGCCCTTAGAATCCCTTGCTTTAGCTGGGGGAGAAGTCAATGTGGACAAGCAGATCGTGGAATATTGCTGGCTAGATACAAACGAGAGCCATGATAATGCATGGTTTTCCATTAAATAAGTAAAATTAAAGAATTTGGTATAAAATAATTAGTCATACAAGGTACTTAGAGGTCAAAAGGGATAAATGATAAATAACGAGATTTTGTTTTATGCATTCAGGTATGCACTAGGCCGCAGCACTTATGGTGTTAATACGGTAGTGAATGAGATCATAAAGACCTGGGAGGTAACCCCTCGCTATACGCAGCTTCAGTTTAAAAGTGAGATTGAGACGGCTATACGCAGTGAGGGTTGGGGCATGCAAATAGACGTTAGTGAATGGCAACGAGTGTTGGATCTAGAGGTGAGTGATGGGTAAACAGAAAGTGTGCAAAAAAGACGTCACGTTCATCTGTTATCTGTGTAACTTCACTGACGGCCAATACACCATATTCCAATTTTGGGTAGACGGCATTTGGGATGAAGACAAGGACACGCTAGCGGAAGGGCTACTTAAGTACCCCTTGGATAAATGGAATTGGATGTTAGCGGAGGATGACGATTGAGTGACGGAAGAGGATGTGAATGTGGAGCCCATGATGAGCATGAGTGTGGTTGTGGTGTGGACTGGACAAGGCAGGAAGTCTACGACCTACGGGAAGAGGTTAAGCAGCTGCGTGAGAACATCGCGGCGATTACCTTCACCAGCATAGACACGTCACAAGTCACCCGCTTCGAGGTCATAGACCACACCGTAAGAGGCATTAGCAGAGATTTAGTCAAGTTCTGTGGGGTTAGCTTAGCTTTTCAAGACAACAATACAACGCTTAAAATATTTTTAAAGGATGGTAATGATGATTAAAACACCACAGAACATGATTAAGATTAGCAGCCAAATTCAAGGCGGAGATTACCTGCAGATGGTCTTTGACGCCAAAGATATGAATCACGAGGAACTGGTTGAGCGCTTCCAGAACTTTCTACGTGGGATTGGACACACTATTGGCCATGGTGTCAGTGTTTCTGGTTCGGCGATGTCCCCTGAGTTCGAAGGGCTGATAGAGACCTTTAAAAAAGGAGATATGCTCACTGATCATCAATCCTATGGGCCCCTCGTGCCTAGGCTAATGAAACAACATCAGGAAGTCTTCAAATCGAAGACTGAAAACCAAGAAGACGTTTTAAATAAAATTTCGTTACTGAAAGCCATTAACATGGTGCTATTAAATAACTTAACGGCCAGTGCATATAGCGAATGGCTCGATTACGCGAATGGCCAGCCAGGCGGGTCCTAAACAAAAAAGTAACAGTCCACGACACCCAAGATGCGAATTACTCGCATTGATGCCCAGGAAACCTCTTGGGTAGTTTCTTGGGTAGTTTCCTCTTTTTAATTAAATTCTTTGAAATTCCTCCAGTTATTAATTGACAAGACGCAATTATGATGTTATAGTCTATGAATCATTAACAAATAGATCAACCCCATGGCTAAATTAATTTTTTTTCAAGACTTTAACAAAACAGACAACTCCAGGCTTCGATTAGTCAGTGCGTTACGTTCAGCACTCATTGCAGCTGAACAAGGTGAGAATGAAGTGACGATTGACTACGACAATCGAGAGATCACTTGGAACTTTGAAGATGGTGAGTTTTTTGTTATCTACTAGTTAACTAAACGAATTAGTTAACGATATTGGTCTAGTGGCTTAAAGTCGAAAATCATGAAATTAGTCGGCTTTGGGTTTGTTTGTTGGAAAAGTTCTTATGCTATATGGTATTGGGGCTCTGTTTTTTTACTTACACAATTTTTATCACACTTAGGGGTATTTATGAATCACACATTAACTGTCAAAACGCTGGCAGAAGCAGCCACAATTTATATCCCTAAAGATCAGCCTGGTATGCGTATCATCGCTTGTCTTTCAGATGAGAATTATTTTCTAGCAGAAGACGAGAAAACATATAAACAACATAATATTGACTATGAAGACGTCGATCTTGATCATGATAAGTTTTTTAAACTTCAACTAATGGATAACAAAACGCCATTCACCAATAAGGTTGAAAAATAATGGGTGAATTCACAGCAAAGACACTTAAGGTATTTTTAAAGGATAGGAA
>Ga0115005_10004726_pt1 | contig 10757 bp, 11 predicted proteins | sample ArcOceMetagenome_FD_87163 | JGI IMG/M metagenome (GOLD analysis project Ga0115005, IMG submission 87163) | Marine eukaryotic phytoplankton communities from Arctic Ocean - Arctic Ocean - Greenland ARC118M Metagenome | ecosystem: Environmental > Aquatic > Marine > Oceanic | place: Arctic Ocean...
CTGCTCAAAATTGAGAAGAGGTCAGCATCAAATGTCCTAAACTAACATGGTTTACCAGCATTCACTTCTCAATAAAAATGCTCAACTCAAAAAAATTCAATTTACTCGCATCTCGCATCGCATCTCTCTCACCAATACCATACAATCTACGATCTAACTCGTTAATACTGTACAAACAAGATTGCCATCCCGAGATGGCACGGCCAGAATTTCCTTCAACCACTCCACCACCACATTCCGTCGCCTTTGTCTTCGGAGTGTTGGCACTATGCATTGCATCCGTACCAAATATTCTGTCCACCATTGATGAAGTTGCCACAATTGAAACTTGCACAAGTCCACTGTTTCCAGATATCATTTCGAGGTCGGTGCTTGGATGGATCCGTGTAGCATTTGCGGGGTTTATTGGAATTGTGTCTACTTATAAAATGACTGAACCGTAAGTAAGTCGCCATTCTGTCATAGTTTTCCATGTGAATGAATCAAGACGATTGATTCTAACTCAATGATCATTGAAATCATGCAATCTTCTCCAGTCAAGTTCTTCAAATCAATTACTTGGAAAGCTCTAAACTCAAGCCTCTCCCTATAGATTTGAGTGGGCTTAGATCTCAAGCAGCTTTCACATCGTGGTGTTGGAATTTGCTCGGAATAAGTTTTGCTGTTAGTGGTTTATTGACTCTCTACGTTGAGAAATGTAGAAACCATTACAGCTATGATGAAATAGCAGCATTCCCATATATGAAACTGGTTTTACGTGCATCAATTTTATTATTTGAGATGGCAGCGCCACTTTCCATGCTGGTTTCGTTCGTCGTCACCTACGTGCTTTGGCCGAAAGCTCTAAAGGGGAATGGAAGCGATAGTTGCAAGAGAACAACGGTTCTTATCCAGCACAATGCCAATGCCATCATGAGTCTCGTAGAGTTGGGATTGTTGGGTGGGTTGCCTGTTCGATTCACTGATTTACCACTTGCGCCCATGTTTGGAGTTGCTTTTATTTTATTTTCATGGGGTATGAGGTTTTCCTGGGTTCCGTCAGGTGAACCACAATTCTTGTATTTCTTCCTTGACACGACTTTAGGGAAAAAGTCAACGATTGCCCTGGTGATTTTGGTTGGGATTTTAATTGCGTTTTATGCCATTTTTGTCTTGGTAGAAGATATTATTTTATATTTGGGCGGAGGAATGAAAGTTCATGTCGGTGTAGTGACGGTGGTTTCGATGTTCGTGTGTCGCTTCAGGGACTGATTGAACGCATATCTTTCTAGAAAGGTTGATGGACAGCCTTTACGCTTCTCTTCTCTTTCGGATGAAAAGGCAATGAATAATTTTAAATAACATGAAGGACGTACGTGTACTTTTCTGATTTTATGATAGCGTGTTTGACTAAAGACAGGGGCTGGGCATCACAACAAGATAAAAATCGTGAAGCATGTGATGCTGAATATTTAAGGTGATAAAACTCTCTGAATAAAGTGCCAGGCACACCAAAACAAACGAGTTGGGACTAACTATCGTATGGACGAAAATGAAACAAAGATCCTAGGTCACTATCCCGTCATGATGAACTTGCTCTAACTTGCCTTGCATCATCATACCGGTACTATGAATATGTACCTACAGTACACTGCGTAGCCGGTGTTAAAATATTTTTCAATTCAGCAATCTTCAATTTTCATTTTCAAAAATCATTCAAAAAGTTTTCACTTTTAAAAAAATACGAGGTGATCGACTCCAACAGAATCAGCCGTATTTGACGGAATACCAAAGGCGGGGTCACAAAAGCTAAAGATAACCTGATAGTATCAATCAGATGGAATCCATTCAGCTAGAAAATCGATTCTCGTTCAGTATTTCTGACAAGGCAATCGTTGATTCTTTGGCTTCCGTCGACGATCATTCCGTCGTCTACTTGGATGATGTGGTGGGTGCAGTTCTACTAAAGTCACATGAACCTTCTCAAGTGATTGCAAGTTCAGAAAATGGTCAATTTGGAGCTGTGAGTGTCTCATCGGGGAGTATTATATTTCTTGAAAGGTCAAGAGGAGAAAATGGTGACAGCAAGGTTGTCATTGTAAATCAAAACGATGTAAACGACAGGAAAAGTTTCAATCTCGATGTCTGTGGTTCGCCGACACTCCGGTTCTCAACTACCGATATCAACGGGAAGCTGTTCATTGCCTTATTGTCAAAAGGTGATATATCTGAGCCAAACGCAACTCTTTCTGTCTTGGCCGAGGACCAGATTGTCTGTGAGAGCACTGTGCCTGGTTTGGAGAATATTTCTTTGGATGTGGCTAGTACGAGCTTTCAGTGGTTCAATTCGATGTTGTTTATTCAGAGTGCCTCGTCCTTTTGGTTGTATCGTTTTGAGAAACAAGCATTGAATATGATTACTAATTCATCGTGCAAGGAGCTGGGGGGAAAGGGAGAACTGAAATGCCATTCTTGGGTCCAAGACGAAACGGAGACAATTATTATTTCGTCGGACTGTGGAAAGTTGTTTGCCATTCGATCCGGTATTCAGGCACACGTGGAAAATCACCAGCATGAAATTCAGAAGTTGCTAGGACTAAGGAAAGGCTTTATTGCGGCATGCTCTAATGGAACCTTTCTTATATACTCAATGAACGAAAATAATTCAACGTTCATTTACGATAGATTGGTTATGCTACCCGGGGCTACGCCAAACTCAGATATTACTACCACACTGTCCATGTCATTGGTACCAAATGCAAAGACGGTTTTTGTAATGACATCCCATCCAAATACAATTAGTAAATTCAACGTAGATTTATTGGAGAATGTCTCGGTGGAGCGAATTGCTTGTTTCCATAGCGGTCAAGTCAATTCTGTTGATACTTGTATCCAAATGCCCTTGATGGTTTCAGCAGGAGCGGATAAGATGATATGTGTATGGAACCTTATAACCGGACATCAAATCAGTTGCAAGGTTTTTCCTGATGTTCCACTTGAAGTCTGTTTACACCCATTCGGGAAACAATTGCTTATTGCATTTGCTGACGAGGTACTGTGCGCACATATCCTGGTGGACGAGTTGAGGACATTTTGGCGTATGCCCAACAATTGCCGAATGTGCAAGTTCAGCGAGGGGGGTCATCAGTTTGCTATCGTGCATGATAACGTGATAATCATATTTGATTTTCTTTCTGGAGAAAGGCTCCAAGATTTGAAAGGGCACAATAGTCGAGTGCAGAGTCTTGTTTGGACTAAAGGAGATTCAGAGATGATTTCCTCTGACGAAGATAAGATTATTTATCGTTGGGATGTATCTGCTGGCTGTCGTGTACAAGAGTGCACTCGATATAAGTCTTACCCATATATCAAATACGTCGTACCAAGTCTGGAAACCATGTGGTTATTTGCTCCAGGCCGAAGTGTAGATTCTCTTTCAACGACGTCACTTGAGTCGAACCAGCTGGTGGAAGGAATAGCCCATGAGATGCAAAAAGGTTCACTTTTACTTCTGTCGAATGAAAGGCCACATTTTTGCGTTTTTACCAGTCATCCGAAAAATGCCATCAAGATATTTAATGTTGACGGCCAAGATCATGTTGAAATTCTTGTTAAGGAGCGAATAACATCAATGTCACTGTCGTTCGATGACAAGATTCTCATCACTGGGTTTCTCAATGGTAGTATTGCTATTTACAACCTGCGCGACTATCGAGGCAGCAGCACGCTTCTGACCGAAGGTCCTCCCATAGTGACTCAAAAAGCGATAAGCTGTAGCAATAATTTGCTTGTGAGTGATATATTTGTGCAAGAGAGAGAATCGGCCATAGTGAATCTAGACAATGCTGTTAGAGAGGTTATTGATGAATTTGAGAACAGGTTTGTGATTAAGAAATTTTCAAATGAAGAAGAGATTGGTCGCATTGAAGAGAAATTGTCGGAGACGATGAACAAAGGATCGTTAGCGATAGGACGTCTTCAAGACGAGCAATCTAGGATAAAGCGTAAACATGATGTCGTGGCTCGCAATCAGAGTAGCATCTTTGAAGCTGAGACGAACAAAATTGAAAGGGATTTGAAGACGCAAATGCAGCATCTATCCGAATCTAGAAAAGCTATGAGTGAATCTTGGTCCGACCGATTAATGCAGTGTGAGCAACAGAAACGTGACCTAGTGAACAACAACAAAACTATCATTGCATCCATGAAGGAAAAATTCAACACCAGGCTAATTCAACACCAGTCCGACATAAAAACTTCAGAGAAAGAGCTTTGGAAGAAAAAGAATGAATTCAAATATAGTATCGCAGAGATAGAGGAAGAGGTTGATATCCAGATTGAAAATGCAAAGAAAAGACACCACGAAAGGCTGTCTCTCGCTCGAGAGAAGACACTTAGAGTATCATCGGAGAATGGTATACTAAATAAAAGACACACTGCTCTTCAGAGAACGTTGGAGGACCAGAAAGAAACAATCAAGATACTTCTTTCGCGTGAAGAAGACATGCGTGAGCAAATGAAACAAGCCGAAGAATCCAAGTTGATGCTCCGTGGAAATTATGATGCTAGAATGAAAACTAAAATCGCCAAGATTGCTGCCATGGAATGTCTTGCACTACAGGCCCAGCAATTGCAAAAATTTCAATACATTCTCGATGAAAAAGTCACCGACTTGAATATTTGTCTAGCTCAAAACAGCGATTCCGAAATGAAGAAGGAAACGGAAGATGGATTGATTGAGCACGTTCGGCTGTGCCGTGAAAATGCAGAGCTTGAAAGGTTAATATCTTTTAGTCAAGCGAAGGTAAAGTCTTTACAAGGTGCACTAGTAAAACAAGGTAAAATACGTTCTAGTCTGGTGTCCAAACGCAAGAACCTTCTGAAATGGCTGCAAGATTGCCTTGATAACATCCAGAACCCTGATGCGCTTCACATTCTACTTCAAAACTCAGTTGTGACACTGAGACCTAGTCTTCGTTGTTTGGAAATAGATGATGATGAAGAAAGATCCGAGGCAGAGGAACTAAAAGTCACTCTCCGAAAAGCCCAAGCGGTTCTCGAGTTAAAGCAGTGGAAAAATGAAGGTGATCTATCCAAACTAAGAAGTCAGAACCAGCGACTGCTAGATTCAATGGCAGAGAAGAAAGAAGTTCTGAGTAGGATGCGTCTTCAAATGGCAACATTCCAGAACAAGAACAAGCAAAGTAATCATTTTTTTAACTGACCAAGTCTTCGGACTTGAAAAGTTTCAAAATTCAGGTACACGTAACTAAACAAAAACATATTAAAGTGTGTGGTTTATTAAAAGTTACGGTGATGTTCTGTTTCTGTACTAAACACACGAAACGAATCAGGATTACCTTCATTGTGATCTGTGTAAGAATATGTTCTCAATCGCCTTGTGCTCGCATGGGGCTGGTTCTTTGCCCGCTGGAAGAACGCGCCCAGAGGTGTCCCCAACGATGCCGGTGTAGGAGAGCGATCGATAGAATATATTGGTTGAATTGTGCCTGCACGGCTATCCAAATCAGTCGATGGCATTTCTGAGAGAGGCATTGGCATCAATATGTCGTTTTCGTGCGGAACTACGAGCGCAGGCTCTGCTGTCAATCCCGCCGTTGAGCCTCCGGCTATGCATATGGGTACGTACGCAGCCTTATGTGCGTCCACGAGAAATTTTCTGTATTCATCGCGTTTTTCAGCTGAAGTTGGTACTGTGTTATCCCATCCATCCAGTTGTGAAGTCTGGAGTAATGCAGCATCATTATAAGCTCTCAAGTATCGCTTGCGAATAGCTCGACGATGAATCATAATTGTAAGGAGGGGAAGAGCCGACAGGACAGCAGGGCCGAAAGCTTCCTTCAAAGACATGATAGTTGTCAGCAATACTTGTGCAACACAAAGACTTGAAATCAGAATGTCTGAAAGGAATGGCCAACGTAGGCCTCCAGTATCAAATTTTGGACGGTATAAATATATAACATTCCTCCGCCAAAGTGGAGCGCAGTATAAGAAATATAAGAGGGCGGCTGGGGCCACTAGCGGTGAGACAGGTGCAAGAGCCACAATTGTCATGAATACGACTCCGGAGTCAATGTAAATTCGATACGGAATTGGACCTCCGGGACCTCCTCCCATCACACATCTATTGAGGTAGAGGCACAGTTAGAAAAATAGAGCAATTGATACATATGAATTTCTAGAGTACACCTACCTGCGGCAGCATTTCCACCCAAGCCATTGAAAGATGAAAGTATTGACCTGCAACATATACTGAAGCGGTAAAATAAACAAAGCCCTGAGAATAATCCAATTCAGCCATAGAGCAGAGACCTGACCGGGAAGACTCCTAGCAATTTCAACCAGTACTGAAGTAAAATTATTCCCATCCGTTCTTCTCTCGTTGAAATATGCCAGTGCCATATTGGCAAGAGAAGTTCCCGAGAAAGCGGTGAACACCATAAAATACCAGTAATACTAAAGGCGATCCACGTGAAAAGGTGAGATGCAAAAAAAGGATAAAACTGTGTAAATACGTAAATACAAGGTAAATATATAATTTCTCACCTGTAAAGCGATATATTCTGCTTGGTTGACACTGATTGCATTGCTTCCAAAGTTCGAAATTGCTTTGAATATAACTGGGCACAACGCAAAGAAGAGTGAATTCAGTATTGCAGGAACAATACCCTGAAGAAGTCTTGCGAAAAATTGATTTTTCGCTGCCAACTCCGCTATACCTGGGATAATTTGTTCTAATTTTTCAGGTGCCACAAGAGTAGAAATAAATGTCAACGGCACGGTGTAAAATACATACATCGCCACAAGAATAATAAGGGCTGCATATTTTCTCAAGAACTGTTGCTGTGAGTTTACAGTCAAAGTAACCGGTCGACAACATCCGCGACATGTTTTGAAATCAAATGCTGCTGCATCGGCAAGGGGAGGCACAGGAATATCCTCGGCTGGTGTCCATCGATCTGCTCCGCGACCATCAGCTAGGCAATGGCGAGCTGTGATTTTTATGCAACATGTGATGAGCAAAGTAAACGGCGATCAATGGGATGGAAACAATAAGAAAACTTACCTGCGATTGCTGCCTGCCTACTGGTAAAGGTAATAATTGCAAATGTAGATTCGGATGAAAAGTCTTCTACCTTTTCCACAGTTTGCTTTCTCAGCGATACAATTTTATCATAAATTCGGCGCAGAACATCCTTGGGACTTGGGATTTTCCACACTCCACTGAAAGTTTTTCTATGATCAGATTTTACTCCTTTGGCAACTTCATCATCCTGAATGATTTGCTGTACCTTTTCCCAAGGGGCAATGCCGTCCGGCATAGACAATTGGGAAAATCCTGTATTGTTTCGTGTTCGAGCTCTCATTCCACTTGGGTTGGTACCATTATTTGTATTTCGAACTCCAGCAGATATGTCGCTATCAGATACGTCATCCACATCCCTGAAATATACTCTACCCTGATTAGTAAGACACAGCCTGCTCGAAAGACTTTCACTATCTGATACTCCGACATTAATCGCTTTCGAATCTCCTCCATTTGAAAATGAGCGCCGACGTGTTGCAAAACCATCAAGGCCAGGCTGTTTTTTTAAATCCGAAAGTGAGCGGAAGAAATGGAAATGAAAAACATGGGCATCTTTTGACAAAAACTAACCATAGGGTGCGCATCGTGATTTTTATCTTGTGACAAAAACTTTGTAGGTGTACGGGAGTATAGCTGAGATTCTACATCATACTGCGAAGGGAGTCTCAAATCGTCCACACTCTTTACTTCTGGAATCCCTTTATTCTTCCTGACTTGTTCCTGTGCATTGAAAGATGCACTTCGTTCGCTTTGCATATTGTTGTCTTGAGCTTCTGTCAATTCATAAAAGGAGCGCTCCACACCCTGCACAAGTTCCTCTTCAAGTTCCTCCAACTTTTGCAAAGAATGCGAATGTAACCGTTCTTCTCTGCATCCATTTGGACAACATGCGGCGGCTCCCTGGGCGAATTCTCTCGAGTAAACGGCTGCTTGCTCTGGACCGTAAGCCAATGCGTGCGAAATCAGAGTCTTCTCCATTTCTAGCCCACCTTCTTCATCAAGTTCAGCTCCAAAGACATCTTTGAAGTAATCAATTCGCTGTTGAAGTTTCTTGTTGTAAGAGTCTTGCTCTCTCTCGTAGCTCGCATCACCCGACATAACAGGCGAGACGTCAAGGTGATCTTCATGACTTTCTGTTTTCATTTCTTCCTCTCGGGCATTCTTCTCTATTCCCGGGGGTGTTACAGGACTATTACTCAGAGGAAATAGAAGATCAAGGGACTTTCTATCGCCCAAGGGAATTTTGCTATCTATAGCTTTTGTACCGTCTTCCTCATCTGAAGACACTTCTGAATCCTCGTCAACCTCATCAATATCATAATGCCGTCTTTCTGCAATGAGCGATTGAATGAACCTCAGCTTTCGCAAAAGTCCAACATGCTTATACCAGGTCCTCCAGGCCTTGGCTAGTTTAGGTGCATCGGGAAGAATTGTGACGGCAGCAACAGACGATGAAAATCCGGGCTGGTTTGGTACACACTGATCAAAGAATGTTGCCTACACGGGAAAGTAGTATGGATTATGAAGTAAGTGCACAAAATAGTTTACGGCGGGAGCGTTGGCAAATAATGAGATGCAAGAGAAAAGCAAAACTTACTGTGACTGCAAGTTGCCAATCAAGTGTCTGCTTCTTTGAAAACCCCATCGATTCAAAATCTCCATCCGCAGTAACCTCACTCGGCAAAGAAGGTATATTCCCAACGAGAACTGAATACAATTCAATATTTGGTACAGTTTCTCTCTGTTCAGGATGGGGAATCCAGGGATCTCTCTGGTTTGCTTCCGCATTTTTCTTCTTTTTATTTTTCTTCTTGTTTTTCTTGTTTGGTTTGTTCACACGGCGCCTTTTAACAGTAGAACCCACTCGTTCTTCTTCTTCATCCGAATCGTCATCGAAGTCATTATTAAGAACAGTTTGATTCAATTCATTCACTCTATTTTCCCAGTGCATCCCTTCCAGGTAATAAACACGACGCAAGGCAAGTGCATCAACCCATTCCCTGCTCATCAAGTTGAGAGTATAGCCTACAAGAATCCAGCTAAAAGCTACAACGGCGTACAATCTTCCAAGAAGAGTGTTGTATTGTCCAGAACCAGGCAACGAATATCCAACCCAACTGTAAAGCCAGTTCGAACTTCCGCTATTCCCATCATCGTTAGTACACTCAAGCGAAGGAATATTTGCCAAAGTTGTTTGTTCAAAGTCGGTGAGAGTGTCAAAGTCGTTGAGAGTGCAATTTCTAGGATTGTCCAACATGTAATCTCTGGCTGTGAGATTCAATGGTAATATGAGCCCGAGTGCGATGATCGTGGCAAGGATTGATACTCGGAGACACAGTGCTGCGATGAAATGACATCGAATCAGGGATGGTATGGAAGGATAAACATATAAAAAGTCGAAACGAGTTGAGCTTTGATGTGAAAAATCCAAAATATGCATTGTATAGATGAAGATAGCAAACATCGCAGCAGTAGTCACTATGATATCCTTCATTTATCCATCACCTTATAAAAACTCACCATGAAATCTTAGCAAAATGATGCCATCCATGTTCACATTCAAAGTGCTCCCCTCCATACCATCCTTTCTCGTCCCTGTCCCAGGAACACCCTTCAACAACTGATCGTAACTCAAAGAAAGCGTCCATGGAATCCAGCCTAACATAGCCCCCCCACGATATTGGACCTCATTTTTGGTCTGATCTTGATCCTCCACTACACTGCTTCGATCAGGATCATCGTCTTTTTTCGTAGTGCTAGACCGCCTACCGAATAAAAAGAAACTGCGTTTCCCCCTTCGCGCTTTGGGATTATAGATGGTATTCTTACTTCGCGCCGTACAGCGCGGGGCAATGTTTGGACTGCGAGATCCCACTGCTACTGCAAAGCATGCGAATGAGAAGGCAGTAATGACTCCTCCGCCTGCAGCTGTGAAGCCGATTGCTGAAAGAGTTGCCATTAAGTGCTAATGAAAATGCTATTGCAAGTTGAAAGTACCGTTCGAATGCCACCTAGTCAAATTGAGCAGTTTCACGTCTAGTCTGAAGGATACGAATCGAATCTGAACGATCTTTCTTTTTCGGAACTTTTCTCTCTTCCTGGTAAGTTCAAAAAAATGCAGCAACCCTGTAAAAATAACTCTAGATCCGAACTTTCCGATTTTTCATAAATTAACTTTCCCGTGTGAAAGTGTTGTGGTTTCAACTGATGAAGCTCGCCTGAGTTTGTTGTTTATGAAGAACACTTATGCCACTCTACTTTTGGCTCCTGTTTGTTTGTTGGAACCTACGTACTTTCGTAGCTACTTTGCCACTCGGTGACAGTACAGTACCGGTAGGTATGTATTGATTCCGAAATCGCTTTGGAAGCCGTTCCTGCCGTTGGTGAATGGCACCCATGCGCCCACCCACCCACCGTTCCTGCGTTGTTCTTGTTGCCTACAGTAGTATCTATTTTCTCATTTTGGAAAATTACACGTTTTTATAACGTCCGTTTTACTCGTACTAAATCGTTCAAGATTTCAGTCATATTTCCGTTGTGATCGGCACTTCACAGTTTTCATCTCAGAATACGAGCGTCCGCGCGCCAACTCTGCGGAACAACTACGAGCCAAGGATCTGACATTCCAGACTAAGACAACACTAGTGACTCCATAAAAACCTTCCGTTGA
>Ga0115005_10004727_pt1 | contig 10756 bp, 11 predicted proteins | sample ArcOceMetagenome_FD_87163 | JGI IMG/M metagenome (GOLD analysis project Ga0115005, IMG submission 87163) | Marine eukaryotic phytoplankton communities from Arctic Ocean - Arctic Ocean - Greenland ARC118M Metagenome | ecosystem: Environmental > Aquatic > Marine > Oceanic | place: Arctic Ocean...
TTGCAACAGCAACGTTAATCGCAGAATATTCTGGTGTGTTACTCGGTTTAACTTATATTGTTTATGATAAAAATAAGGTCAAAAAAAGAACAGTAAGACACTTGCTCAATGTAATTATATCAAAACTTATTCATGTAAAAGAACAGTTATTCGAAAAGTCATCGTTAATTCATTACTTTCAACTCAATAGGGATATTCTTATTCGCACACTATGTTTAGAAGTGTGCTTTGTGTTTATTACTTTTCAAGGAGCAAGGTTAGGAGATAGTGTCATAGCGACCAATGCCATATTAATGAATTTTGTTTTATTAATCTCGTTTGGCTTAGACGGTATTGCAAATGCAACAGAAGTCTTAGTGGGGAAAGCACAAGGACAGAAGAACGTTAAACAACGTAATTTTGTTGTGAAAATAGCTTTATTTTGGACGGGACTTTTTGCTTTATCTTATAGCTTACTTTTTGCCGTTGCGGGAGACTTTTTTGTTGGTTTACTTACCGATATTCCAGATGTGGTTCACTCCACAAAACAATATATCCATTGGATAATTATTTTACCTATTCTCGGTTGTTGGTGTTATTTATTTGATGGGGTTTTTGTGGGATTAATGAAGACGAAAGCAATGCGAAACAGTATGATAATCGCTACCTTTGGTTGTTTTTTTCCAATGTGGTGGTTATTTAAAAGTTTTGGGAATCATGGTTTATGGGCAGCGTTCAGTGTGTTTTTATTGGTTCGGGGATTGAGCTTGGCTTGGCACTATTATCGTGTAATAGAAAAGCAACCTATAACCATTTGACATTTATTAGGGCTTATTTGAACGACGGTCAAAAATATTGAGTAAGCGATTAGCAAAAATTCCACTGTAACCCCAAAGCGCAAATATGATACCAAATGCTAAAAAAGTGATCCCAATAACTTGCCAAAAAAAATGGTGATAATAACCAATAAAGATCAAACAAGCGCCAATAGCAAAAAGACCAAGTCCACGGAAAAATAGCGTTAAGCTACGTTGCGGGTCTTGGCCTATTTTTTCGAGTATATTCATTACTTGATATGAATAAAAAATTTAATAGTAAGAATGGTCGCCACGTTCATGTTCTGTCATATCACGAACACCTTTTATTTCGCCGGCCATCGTTTCAAGTAATTGCTTTTCGATACCGTCTTTTACCGTTACATCAATTTGACTACAACCATTACAGCCACCACCAAATTGTAGGATAGCAAAACCATCTTCGGTAATTTCCATTAATGTACATTCACCACCATGGCCAGCTAACTGCGGGTTAACTTCTGCTTTCAAAAAGTAGTCAACACGTTCAAATAATGGCGCATCGTCAGTTACTTTTCTTAATTTAGCATTTGGCGCTTTTAAAGTTAATTGTGAACCCATTTGATCTGTAGTGAAATCAATTTCAGCATCTTCAAGGTAAAGCTTACTGTCACCATCAATGTAAGCAGAAAAATGTTCAAATTTTAGTTCAATATCTTCAGGCTCTATAGCGTCAGCTGGACAGTAAGATACGCCACACTCGGCACTTGCTGTACCGGGGTTAACAACAAATACACGAATACTTGTGCCTTCAGCTTGTTGCTCTAATAGTTTAGCGAAATGCGATTGTGCTGTTTCGGAAATATTGATCATCACGGTTATTACTCTCTACGCTTGTTGCCAAAATTTCTCTAAAGTTTCAGAGGGACTCTAGAGAATAGAAATATTAATACCTGACTGATTTAGTCAAGTATGATCATTTTACGCTTCTATGTCATTATACGCTAGTGAAATTAAAATAAATTAAAGTAGAAATGTGACAAAAGTACACGGTTATTCTGGTGTGTTTCGATATATTTTGGTATTTTATTGCTATTAAATTCAGGGATATATCTTATGTTACAACGATTTATTTTAGCCATTCTGATCGGTTTGTTTACTTTGTCGCCATTTAGTCATGCGGCAAAAGTGAATGAATACTTGCCTACTGATCATAAATACAATCAAACAATTCCAACACCTGAGAGTGTATTGGGGTTTGAAGTGGGTGAGCGTCATATTCGTCATGATCAACTGCTTAACTACATGAAAGTGTTAGCGAGTAGTTCAGAACGCATAAAGTTGACCAATATTGGGCAGACTCAAGAGCTACGTCAGCAATTTCTACTGACCGTTTCGTCTAAAAATAATTTAGCTAATTTAAATGAAATACTCGCTGAAAAGTCAAAAGATATCCGTGCTGAAGATGCAACATCACCATTAGTTGTATGGCTTGGATACAGTGTGCATGGTGATGAAATTAGTGGCGCCAATGCCGCGATGATAGTGGCTTATCATTTGGCGGCGAGTGAAAATGTTGACATAATAAAAATGCTAGAAAATACCTTGATTGTTCTTGAACCAAGTATAAACCCTGATGGCATGGACAAGTTTGTGCAATGGGTGAATATGCATCGTGGTAGTTCGCCCAACGCGGATCCAAATCATATTGAACACCATCAAGGTTGGCTCACCGGCCGCACTAACCATTTCGGTTTTGATCTTAACCGTGACTGGTTATTGTTAGCGCAAAAAGAAAGTCAAAATAGATTAGCTTATTTTCATCAATATCAGCCGCATGTTTTAGGTGATTTTCATGAAATGAGCACAAATGGTACTTATTTCTTTCAGCCAGGGATACCTACACGTACTCATCCACTAACGCCGAGTGCAAACACAGAATTGACCCAACTGTTAGCTACTTTTCATGCTGCCGCTCTTGATAAAGATAATCGACTTTATTACAGCGAAGAGAATTTCGATGATTTTTATTACGGTAAAGGCTCAACTTACCCCGATATCAATGGTGGGATTGGAATTTTATTTGAACAAGCCAGTAGTCGAGGTATGCAGCAAAACAGTGATAATGGCTTGTTAACGTTTGAATTTGGTATTCAAAATCACGTGTTAACGTCACTTTCTACAATTGAGGGAGCGTGGCAACATAGAAATAAATTACTGAACTACCAGAAAAATTTTTATAAAGAGTCAGCAAAGCTTGCAGATGAAGAAAATTTTAGCGGTTACTTATTGCATGAAGCACATGATAAGTACCGCTTAAACACATTGCTTGATAAGTTAAAAAAACATCAAGTTAATGTATTTCCTCTTACTGAAGATTTTCGTTTAGACGGTATTATTTATGAAAAAGAGCATAGCTTTTATGTACCTCTAGAGCAGCGACAGTATCGTGTGATTAAAGCATTGTTCTCCAAGCAGACGAAGTTCCAAGATAACACTTTTTATGATGTATCAGGTTGGACAATGCCACTCGCAATGGATATCGACTTCAATCGAGTAGGCCGTACATGGGGATTGAAACTGGCAGGAAACGCATGGGAAGCACCAACAAAAATTTCTAGCGGTGATAACATGGAAAAGCAATCCTATACTTACGCCTTTGAATGGCATCACTTTTTAGCGCCCAAATTACTTAATGAATTACTCAATAAAGGTATTAAGGCTAAAGTTGCGACAAAACCATTTTCTTCTCGATTGACAAATAAGGGAAAAGTGGAGAATAAAGATTTTGCTGTTGGAAGTATTATTATTCCCGCAGGCCTACAAACGCAAAAAAACTGGCGTGAAATTGTTATGGAAAGTAGTCAAAAAATTGATATTCCCCTGAGCAGTTTACATACAGGATTAACGGTGAAAGGTATTGATATTGGCAGCGGATCTTTCCGATTATTAAATCCTATAAAAGTGTTAATGGTCGGGGGTAAAGGCGTTTCACAATATGAAAGTGCAGAGATTTTATTCTATCTTGATGATACCTTGTCAATTCCTGTTACTGTTGTCGAGCAACAGAGATTATCAATAATTGATTTGAGTACTTATAGCCACATTATTATGGTGGATGGAAAATATAATTCCTTAAGAAAAAGTAATGTTGATAAAATAAGTGCATGGATAAAAAATGGTGGTGTCATTTACTCTCAGAAACGAGGCGCAAAATTTTTGTCAGAATATGAATTACTCTCAGTGAGTTTTGTAACGAAAGATGAAATTAATCAGTTATTTGATACTGATAATTTGCAATATCAAGACAAAGAAAAGTTAGCGGCACGTAAACGTATTGCAGGCGCTATTTTCGAATCTACACTCGATATATCCCATCCATTAGCTTATGGTTATACAGATAACCGATTACCATTATTTCGCAATAGTACATTGATAATGGAACCTATTTCAAAACCCTTTATTTCTGTAGCTCATTACAGTGCTCGACCATTAATGAGCGGTTATGCGGATAAAAACATGGTAAATCGAGTCGCGAATACAGCTGTAATTGTCGCGCATAATTATGGGAAGGGACGAGTTATCGCAAGTACTGATAACTTAGCGTTTCGAGGTTATTGGTTAGGTAGCTCAAAGTTAATAGCGAACAGTTTATTTTTTGCGAAAGCATTTAGTACTCCGGTTGCGAATTGATTTTTATGAATTACATTATTATAGAATGCGACTTTCATTATCAGGCAATGATAAACACAGGCTTATTACGGTAATTCTTTTTACACCATTACTTTTAAGTAACGTGCATATTTCATTACAAGTAGAGCCGGTAGTTACAACATCATCGAGTAGCATAACGTGTTCTGGTAGCTGAGCTTTTTGATTGTTTTTATGTGTTAAAAAATCAGCGGAAAGTTCAAAAGCATGACGTAAGTTCTTACGTCGTGCAACTCCGGTTTGGCCTGCTTGGCTTATATTATTTTGTGTACGTTTCAACGCATTTGGGAAATACGAAATATTCGTTTTATCAGCAAAACTTTCTGCCAGTAAGTGTGCTTGATTAAATCCACGGTCTTGCCACTTTTTTAGATGAATGGGCACTGATAACAAGAGTGGAGTGTTAAATTTTTTGTGGGTCTCCTTTTTATGCTGTAAAACACTCTTCCACTGTTGGGCTAATAAAAAACTCAGTAAATTAACCAATTCGAAACGTCCATGATACTTCAATTGTCTCACCCATGAATCAACAGGCCACTGATAAGGTGAGACAGTGATTAATTGATCAAACATTCTTTTGGGTAATTGTTTATTTACACCAGGCCAGGTTAGTAAATTTCCGTCTAATGCCTTTAAATCAAACAAAGGTAAATCATCTAAGCAAAAATCACAAATAATGTTTTGACTTTGGCAACTATTGCCACATAAATCACAACAACTTAATTGTGTTTTGTACGACTTTAGATCCTCAATAAAAAATTGTGATTTTTGTTTTAAATCTCGCAAAAAATTTACGCGGTTAAATTCCATTTATTGCATCCCTTGGGTAAACTGTTGCTAATTTTCGTATTATTAAAAACTAACGGTAAATCCATTTACTATGAGCATGGCAGAAACTTTAAAAATATCGAGTAAAGGTAGTGGGATCCCACTCGTTCTTATTCATGGTTGGGGGGTGAATTCAGCAGTTTGGCAACAGAGTGTGGAAGTATTAAAAGATAAATTTGAAGTGATCACTGTTGATTTACCTGGTTTTGGATCTAATGTAGAACATTTATTGTCACCGTATACCTTAGCTGAAGTTGCAACGTTGGTGATGGAGGCTGTAGCAAAACCTGCTGTATATATCGGTTGGTCACTCGGCGGCTTAGTTGCTTGTAATATTGCATTAAAGTTTCCAACGCAAGTTAAAGCATTAGTGACTGTTGCCAGTTCGCCATGTTTTGTCGAACAAGAAAGTTGGCGAGGCATTAAGCCTGATGTATTAGACTTATTTTATCGACAACTTTCTCAAGACACTGTAAAAACTATTAATAATTTTTTAAAAATTCAAGCGATGGGCAGTCCACATTTACGTCATGATATTAAGTTGTTGCGAGAACTTGTTATGCAATTTCCTTTACCAACGAAATCGACTTTAAATGAATCACTGCAATTACTTGAAACAGTAGATCAACGTGCAAGCCTGATTAAAATACCCATGCCATTTCTGCGTATGTACGGTAAACTTGATGGACTAGTTCCACTAAACGCGATAGAACTCATTAACGTATTATCACCTAATAGTGATGTTGTCATTCTTGAAAAAGCTTCACATGCTCCCTTTATTTCACACCCTAAAGAATTTCATCAAGCATTAATGGTTTGGCTCTTACCGCTGTTTCCATGATTTAATGGGAAAATTGTCCCTTTACTTTTTGGCCTTTTTGTATAATAATTAACCACGTGAATATTAAGATTTATCAGTGTGAATTCAGTTATTCATTTTATGTGAATTGATATAGAGGAGTCTATTATGGAAATACAATCAGCAACGGCAAGTGGCTTGCAAGGGTTACAAAAAGCGCAAGGTGATGCAATACAAGCTTCTGCAGACATTGCGGCTAACTTAACGGTTAGTCCAGAAGATTTTGGTATAGGTCAAGAAAATAACACTGATACGGCTGGTAAAAATGCCGATTCAGCAAAGTCACCGAATCTTACTGAAGCTGCAGTCGACTTAAAAGTTGCAGAGTTTCAAGCGAAAGCATCCGTTAATGTTATTCAAACTGCCGATGAAACCCTTGGTACTTTATTAGACGTAAGAGCGTAATGTTATGAACATTACGCCGCAAGCACCTACATTATCTATCCCTACTGCGGTTAATTTGCAGACAGATAGCTTGCGTCGTGACAATAATATTCGAGAAGTCATTGCAAAACCAGCGGCGCCCAGTCAATCAGCAGCAGATAAAGCCGCGACTTCTGAAAAAGAAAAAAGCAAAACACCTGCACAGAATAGTGAAAACATTGATTTTGAGAGCATCAGTAAACAAGCTCAATTAGAAGCAAGTACTATCAACGGTGAGAGTGACCGTAAAGATAGCTCATCTGACGAAAAATCTAGTGCTGAGGATTTTCTAGAAAAAAAAGCAATAGCAAAAAAAGAAGCTGAAAAAAATGAAGCATTACAAAACGCTCCTAACGGCTCTCTAGATCCAGAGAGTCAAAAAGAATTCGCTGAACAAAAAATTATTAATGAGCTGAAACTGCGAGATCAGGAAGTACGCACTCATGAATTAGCTCATGCTTCTGTTGGTGGTCCATCTACAGGTGCACCTTCCTATACTTTTGAGGTAGGTCCTGACGGTAAAAAATATGCTGTCGCTGGTGAAGTATCAGTAGATCTTTCTGCTGTTGATGGTAATCCACGAGCTACGATTGCTAAAATGCAAAAGGTTCATGCGGCAGCGTTAGCACCAGCTAATCCATCAATTCAAGACACCCGCGTTGCCGCTTCTGCAGCGAGATCTATTTTGCAAGCACAATCAGAACTTGCAGCAATTAACTTAGAAGATCCGAGTAGGGCGAAAGACTTAAATATTCAAATAAAACCTAATGATGTTTTTGCTAAAGAAGGAAATGAACAATCAGAGGATTTCGATACGCTGGTTAATCGAACTTTAGCGTCTCAAGAAGAAATAGCACCAAACCGTGATATTTCTGTTGATGAGCGAGCATTGAGGATTGAAAGTTTTTACTCAGGTATTATTCAAGCTTATGAAAAAGATCCAAGTTCTCATTTTCAACTAACGGCATAATTTCGTCTAACCCCCTCCATCTCATCCGACCGGACAATTTTAAAAACGTAGAAAATACGTTATTGACGTCGAGCTGTGAAAGATAGATACATAAAAACGCCTCATTATTTTAAAATAATGAGGCGTTTTTATGTATCTATTAAGAGGAATTCAACCGTTATTATGAACGGATTTATTACTCGACATCAGATAAATCTAAATACCGTAACTCTCACGGTATTTGTTAATGCTTGATAGGCTTTTTGCTAGTTCTGGCTGTGAAGAAATCTTCTCTTCAAGGTAAGTTACAACATCAGCTAAACTTACAATCGCAATAACTTGTGTACCAAAATCACGTTCAACTTCTTGAATTGCTGATAATTCACCTTGACCTTTCTCTTGGCGGTCTAGTGCAATTAACACACCTGATAATTCAGCACCATGGGCTTTAATGATTTCCATCGATTCGCGAATAGCGGTACCAGCAGTGATAACATCGTCAACCAACATTATTTTACCTTGCAGTGGAGAACCTACTAAACTACCGCCTTCACCGTGAGTTTTAGCTTCTTTACGGTTAAAGCAATATGGTATGTCCATATCGTGATGGTCAGCCAATGCAACAGCCGTGGTGGTTGCAATAGGAATACCTTTATAAGCAGGGCCAAAAAGCAAATCAAATTCAATGTTTGAATCAGCTAATGCTTGTGCATAAAAACGGCCTAAGCGAGCTAAGTCTCCACCGGTATTAAATAAACCCGCATTGAAAAAATAAGGGCTAGTACGGCCTGATTTTAAAGTGAATTCACCAAAGCGTAATACTTGTTTCGTTAGAGCAAATTCAATAAATTCACGTTGATAATCTTTCATCTTTATTCCCACATATAATAATAGTGTTTAGTTAAGCGCTATCTTTTGTAAGTCAAATAACTCATTAATGCTGTCTTTTGCTAAGGCAAGCATGATATTCATTTCATCGAAGCTAAACGGTGCTTCTTCAGCAGTACCTTGAACTTCGATAAGTTTTCCAGTGTCTGTCATCACTACATTCATATCAGTATCAGCAGCAGAATCCTCAGGGTAATCAAGATCAGAAACCGCTTCCCCCTTATAAATACCAACAGAAACAGCTGCTATCATATGCTTTAACGGGTTGGTTTTAATAATGTCTTTAGCGCGCATGTAATTTAAAGCGTCAACTAGCGCAACACAAGCGCCAGTAATTGAGGCGGTGCGTGTGCCACCATCAGCTTGAATTACATCACAATCAACACTTATCGTATTTTCACCTAGGGCTTTCAAGTCAACAGCAGCGCGCAATGCACGAGCAATTAAACGAGAAATTTCCAATGTACGGCCACTCTGCTTTCCGCTTGCCGCTTCTCTTCGCATACGTGTGTGAGTAGAACGAGGTAACATGCCGTATTCTGCAGTGATCCAACCTTTACCTTGTCCTTTTAAAAAGCGTGGAACACCTACTTCTACTGACGCAGTACAAATAACTTTAGTATCACCAAACTCAATTAATACTGAACCTTCAGCGTGAGTGGTAAATTGACGAGTAATGGTTACAGGACGTATTTGACCTGGAGTTCTGCCGCTTGGACGCATGTTGATATACCTATGGTGAAATAATTGTTGCGCATTATAATCGTTCAGCGCTTAATTTAACATAATGACGTGAAAACTATTTGAAATATAGTTAATCTAACTAAGGTCTAATTAAGGGTACTTTACGATATCCTACTTTTTTATTGAGTCTACTGATGAATTTTTTTCCTTTTTTAATGATCACTATATTCGCCTCTATCTTTCTAGTATCACCTGCATCAGCGGTTAACGCTGATCATTTACCTAAGTATAGTAAAGTCTATGATGAAAAGAGTGATCCCTTTCAAGATGCTAATGCGGCAATAAAGTTAGCCAAAGAAACCCAGCGCAATGTATTGATTGAAATTGGTGGGAACTGGTGTGGTTGGTGTAAAAAAATGGATGCGTTTTTAGCTAAAAATCCAGAAGTTTATCAAAAACTCCATGATGAATTTGTACTGTTAAAAGTAAGTGTCAGTGATAGTAATGAAAATGAAGCGTTTATGAAATCTCTACCACCTGTCTTAGGTTATCCTCATATGTATGTTTCAACAAGTAGTGGGAAAATGATTTTATCAAAAGATACCGCAGAGTTATTAAGCGGAGAACAGTACTCTAAAAAGCAATGGTTAGCATTTCTTAATAAATGGCAAAGTAGTGCGGTAAAAGGATAAATTAATGTCAGCATCAGCAATAAATAAAATCAGCAGCTTTTTCGATAAAAACTATCAGACACCTTCATGGTTATCACATAAACTTTCCCGTCGAAAATTATTGAAATCTGCGGCTGGAGCGACCGCAATATCGGCAATGCCTGCTTTCGCATTCAGTCAAAATGAAAAAGATAAATTGTTAGATGCTTTGACTACAGATCCTTGGTTAACGCTTAATGCCGTGCTTGAACATCTGCTGCCAGAATCTAACAATGGGCCAAGTGCAAAAGAATTACATGTGGTTATATATTTATATAATGTTGTATATCAGCAGCCTACGGATGAAAACGAAATAGAGTTTATCTATAAAGGTGTTGGTTGGTTGAATGGCTATACGAAAAACCAATTGCAAAAAAGTTTCACTGAGTTAACCACCGCTGAAAAAGAAACCATGTTACGTGGAATTAGCAGTTCAACAGCGGGAGAAAATTGGTTGAATAACTTGTTAGGCTATATTTTTGAGGCAATGCTCTCACCGCCTATTTATGGTGGTAATCCCGAAGGAAAGGGTTGGGAGTGGTTAGAGCACCAAGCTGGCTTCCCATTACCTAAAGCCGGCCAACGTTATTTTGAATTACCGAAGCGCTCTGTGGTTAGTGGTAAAAATGAAGGCAATATTATTCAATCAAAAGACTTGCTAGCAAATAAAAAATTCCCGAAAATCAAAGGAAGTAATAAAGCATGAGTTTTGATATTTGTATAGTCGGCAGTGGTGCAGGCGCTTCGCCTGTCGCTTATACGTTAGCGAAAGCGGGTGCTAAAGTATTGATATTAGAAAAAGGTCCGTGGTTAACAGAAAAAGAGTTTTTTAAAGACGAATTAGCCATAAGTTTACATGATGCTTATAACCCAAAACTTGCAGACGAGCAGCATGTTATTGAGGAAGAGTATGAAACAGATGAAGGAGAAA
>Ga0115005_10004729_pt1 | contig 10754 bp, 7 predicted proteins | sample ArcOceMetagenome_FD_87163 | JGI IMG/M metagenome (GOLD analysis project Ga0115005, IMG submission 87163) | Marine eukaryotic phytoplankton communities from Arctic Ocean - Arctic Ocean - Greenland ARC118M Metagenome | ecosystem: Environmental > Aquatic > Marine > Oceanic | place: Arctic Ocean...
AATTGATTTTTGGTCAAATGGCAAAGTAGTCTCCATAGCTACAGGGCCGACGTCTTCGACTTCTTTCTTTGTGAAAGATGCGAACTGCATTGTGTTCTTAATAAGCTTCTTTTCTGGGAGGTTCTTGCACCAACCTTGCAACTGCTTCATGAAGTCCGCAGGGAATCCATTATCGTACTTCTCCTGCATCATGAGCAATACATCAATTTTCGATTGTGGGTATGAATCAGTTACCAACACAGAAGATTTAGTAAAGCCAGCCTTGGCCTTCCCTACCTGCTGGCGCATGGTTTTGAGGTTGTCACGAAGGAATCTGGCCTGACGGGAAAGAAGTTTATCTTCCACTCCAGCTACAGGCCATGCTGCTTTCACTGCATGACCTGTCTTACCAATCTGTTTCCATAGCTTTTCTGACCAGTGAGGGCAGACTGGACAGATCATGATTACAAGAGCTTCGCACCACTTTGAAACAACATCCTTGTGCATTGGGATTCCACTGTCGTTGCAAAAGCTTCTGTATTCATTTCTGGCAAGCAACATCTCATACCATCCCTTCTGAATACCCTCACGGAACTGCATTCCAGAAAAGCACCTTGAAGTTTCGTTGATTGCGTGGTTGGTCTCGTTGGTAAGAACGCGGTCCATGAAATTCATTGTTTCGTCTCCGGACCTCATACCTTCGACAGAATAATTATTTGAGATCCATTCATCCTCATTAACCAATGATACAATGGCAGTATCAGCAGTCTCACGACTAAAGTTTGCATCTTCAATGGAATCTCCAGCATCTGCACAGGCAAAACGAGTAGCGTCTGCCGAAAAATGGTCAATAGTTTCATCCATCATAAGGAAGTTACCCTTGGACTTGGACATCTTTTCTGCATCTACGAGGACGTGTCCATTTGTGTAGTATCCCTTTGGCCACAACTCGGGCTCGTCGTCCCAAATAGCTGCGTGGTTGAATAGGGCCATTGTAAGATGGTTAGGGATGAGATCCTTTGCACTCACACGCAAGTCCATGGGGTACCAGTAACGGAACTCCTTTTTACACTTCTCCAAAACCTCTGGCTTGATCTTACTATCCGTTGGCATGGAAGCCTTGCGGTAGATGTAATTAAAGACGTCGTCGGTCAAATCAGCAGGGTCTATTCCTCCGGGGCTCTTGGAGGAGTCCCCATTAAGATTATCCTCTCCCTGCAGGATGTGAGCAATGGTATAATAAGCCATGTAGATTGTACTATCTGACAAACTCTCAATAACCCATTGTTTATCCCAAGGCAAGAAAGTTCCTAATCCAAATTGTCTGGTACACGCCCATTCCTGCAACCAGTCAACAGTGTACTCATATTTGGCCTGAGCAATGGTATCATAGGAATTAAACTTCTCCTCATCAAGAATATGATCCTTCACTGCTTGGGTCCAAGACTCCTCGCCATATGCGAGATACCATTGATCAGTCGAAGCTACAATACATTCATCATTTGTACGAGAGACGACACGGGACTCGGGTTCAAAGTACAAGTGAGCCTGTCCAGCTGCGATCATTTCGTCCTTGATCTTTGGTTTGGCTACAGATACCTTCTCTCCGGCATAGGGACCGACCTTCATTATTCCAGAAGTGAATCCCTTCAAGTAAGTTTCATCCTTAGCCTGAGTGAGCTTGGCTTTATCATTCGCACTCTTAATCTTCAACTTCTCGCACATGAAGACAGCGGAGGCATCGCCATAGCCCTCAATCTCGATAATTGGAACAACCTTGAAATCATCAACCATATCAGGTGTAATGTCAAACTTGGCTGCAAAGTCAGGTTTATCTTGAAGCGTCTTGAGTGCCATGTAATCATCAGGAGCATCACTCGGAACAGATGTCACAATTCCAGTTCCCTTATTCATACTAATGGACAAAAGTGGAAGCGTGTACACTTTCTCGTAGCTTGCATTTGGCGCTTTAAGTGGCAGTCCAAGAAGTTCATTCCCAGAAAAGGTCTCAAGGCATTCGATCTTTCCAAACTCCTTGGTGAAATACGTGTTCTCACTGTACACCTGACAGGAGAGTCCACGAGCAGATCGTGCACTCATGATGAAAACCTCATCAGTTGCGTCAATGTAGTAGGCTCCATATTCGCCGTCGGGAAGGACGAAACAGTTGGTTTGTCCATACATTGTCTCGGGGCGGAGAGTAGCAGGTACGAAGTAGATTCCCTTTTCGTCATACTTTTCCAAGAGTGCTTTCATCTTGTCGTGCCTTGCTTGTCCGTGATCGGGCTCCAACACCTTCAATTTGATCAACACATACTCCTGAGGGCCAACTCCCTCGCCTTCGCTTCTATCGTGATCAGCACAGACTTGACCATCTACAAGGGAGAAGACATTGTTTCTTTTTCCAAACAAAATCTTCCCCTTTTCATTAAGTACGTTGAACTGCCAACGGATAAACGCATCGTAGTATGGGTTGACAAAGGTAGTAATGAAAGAACGACGCCAATCTACACCTGCTCCGAAATGTTTCATATGTTCAACACCAATAGGTGGGAAGTAGTTGAGCCAGTAAAGTGCGTCTACAAATTGAGGGATTTCTTCCTCTGGAACCATCTTCATAAGAATGTTCCACTGACGAACTATTCCAGATCCGGTTTTACTGACAAGCTTGGTTTTGCCTCCCTTTGCTTTACTTTCTGCAGTTGCATTTGCTGCCTTGGCAGCTGCTGCTGCTGCGAGATCAGCCTCCATTTTTGCACGCACTGCGGGGTCATCCTCCGGGAACTGAGGTGGAATGCCATACGCTTCAATTTCTGACTTGAGTTTGTTTGCAGCCTACAACCGTTGAGATTAGATGAAGCGAAATTAGATTGTGAAATGAATGATAAAGGAAGCATAGTTGCTGCTGACATTCGCGTTCAGTGGTAAAACGAATTCTAGTACTTGTACTTTGTAGACTGGTTCCTATGGCTAACAAGAGTGTAGCTAAGTGTAGCATTTAAAACTTACCGCTTGGATTGGCATACCAGTGCAGTGGAATGCAAATGGGAACAAGACGTTCTTTCCCAAATGCCTCTCGAACTGGGCCCTAAAAACGGACTTGGTCAAACTAAAAGCATGACCAATGTGCAAATGTCCATTACTGTAAGGAAATGGAAAGGTAACAATGAACTTTTCCTTTCCATCATCGGCGGCATCAGATTCAAAAACATTCTCTTTCTCCCACAGAGCTTGCACTTCGAGTTCATTCGCACGAAGAGCATCACGCTTTGCAGTACCCTTGGGAGCGGAAGGGTTGACAGACAAATTCGACATCTCTGCCGTCGGGGCTTCAGTAGATACAGCCATATTTTTATAACCGAGAAGGATATTGTGTCCTGCTATTACTTGCTTGTCGCTTGTCGCTTGTAGTTCGTAGGGATCTTCTTCCACGAGGAAAAGATGAGAGGATGAGTGGAGACGCCGTCTGTACGTCGACAATACAATCAATCTCAAATCGAAGAGGATTTCCAAAGCACCAACACAACGTGGTTTTCAAAAAAACGAAAACAAAACGCGAGAAAAGAAGAAAAAAGAGCCGGGAATTTTCAATTTTGGACAAAATGCGACAAAATTCAAAAATGCGACAAAATGCAATTATACAGGTTCACAATGACTATGAGACTATGAGCACCTCATCCATGTTCGGCGCCAATCGTTTCTTAATCGAGTTTGAGAAATGACTGAGATGCCTGCAATGCTATCACTGTTGGAAGCTATCCATACGCAGACCTTTATGTCCAACGTGTAGGAAGCCAGTACTAAGCCCCAACTATGTCCGTCCAATGCGATGCCAGGAGACTAACCTTCTCATCTCTTCGCAGGCCCGTAGATTGAAGATTTGTTCCTGTATTAATAAAGAATGAAGGTTTTATAGTACCTCCTGTACGATAGCTGCCCTGCCAATGCGCAGGTTTGCGTGTTCAACGTAAATCCCCAACTATGTCCGTCCAATGCGATGCCAGGAGACTAACCTGCTCGATCTCTTCGTCGTCTGTGGAACAGTATGTGCGAAAATAATTGTGCGTATTCGGTGTTTGCACATTCAACAAAGATGTCCTTGTGCATCTTGCTTTATTAGAGAATAAATACTTTTATAAATAATGCATTGTTGCTTTGTTCACACATAATAATTTCAAATTACAGAATTATAGATTATGGATACGTGCAGTATTAAGAGAAAATTCTAAGTGAAGGAAAAAAATGCTCTTCAATGACGCAATAGCAACGATTTCAATGGAGCTTCGGTTTCCACTACCCGTGATTTCTTCAGGAATCAAGATTGAGCTTTAGCACATGTTTTGATTATGCTCGTCATGAATGCTGTGAGAGGGAAGAGTTGCTTTCATTGAGTGACTGCAAATGATTTAGCATCATTCGATGATTGAAGCCAGATTCCTTATGAGCCACAGTGTACTTTGAATAGGGGTTGCTTGAAATGTGGTGCATGGGATTTCTAATTGGGTTGATAGCATTTCTTGGCATACTCTCATCTCGCTGTAGGCACGCAATCGCAGCGTCTACAATGTGTTTTGTTGTAGCGGCTGGTGCAACAACAATTGGGCTGGTCCGTTGACTGACGTCCTGGTTCCGTTGGATCTTACTGGACATTGTTGAAAGCTCGACGTGTCTATTGATGGTGTCTTGAATGGATTGAAAAGGTGCACTATCAATGCTTGTAGGAGAGCTTCCTCTTTGGGAGCGCGAGTTGGTTCCAAGGTAGGGAAACGTTGACCCATTCGTGCCCTTACTAGAACGAGGACAGTACTTCATTTTCTTGAGTGATTCTGGGTCGTCTTTCCTGAATAAGGGATGACGAAAGACGTACAACTCAGGATCAAGGCCCTCGGAGGTATGAGTAAAGCCCCATCGCTGTAGCTTTCCGATAAAGCAGCCGAACTTGGTCAGCCTAAAATACTTTTTCATCAACGATTTTAAGAACTCCTTCACATTACAAATCACGAACGCGTCTCCATTTGGAAGGAAGTGCATTGTCGAATAGTTTTCAGGGTCGAGTAATAGGTGCATCAAGACTTCAGGTGTCGTAGTGATGGCAGAGCCCTTCTTTGAACTAGGAAACACGTTGCCATCTTCAATCGCTCTGTTTCTACGATCAGAAGCGTTGCTCTCTATGGACGAAGCCTCGTCTGCTTGATTGCTTTGGCAAATAACTCTGGATGGAATGCTGGCTGGAAGTTTGAGGATTGACATATTTAATATCTTACATTCACCCTGAGAGGGGCTTCTAGGAGGGCTAAGAGGGCTGGGTTCATCAGATTGGTTTCCATGATTGGGTGAGACTTGATTTACCAGAATAGATGCTTCGTTGGTCTTCTCTTGTCCACGCTCCAATGCAGCTGGCTGATCTTTCTTGCTCACATTTTCCAATGGGAGTTGTGGCGCATTGGAAGTTGCTTTTATAAGAGATAGTAGGCTCTCAGCCGCCTCATTTTCGGTGATTGGAGTCACTTGCTTTGAGTTGCTCATTTTTGAAGTCTGAGAAGAAGTCGTTGTAAATGTGAGGAGAAAAATTGAAGGAACTCCACTCAAATGCATTTTAGTGCGTGAACGAGAAAATCAGAATCACGAAGTAGGTCATTTTGAACGATCGAAATGACCCTTATTTGTTTTTCTCTTAGCTGCCAAAGCTAGAGGTAGAATAGGCTTCTTTGTTTTTCTGTAGAAGCAGGATCGCTCAAGCATGCGCTCAAAGTTAGTCACGTAAAGGAAGACATTTTTGGACATTTTCACTAGATTTTGTCTACCGGTGGTATTAATGGGAATATGTACCGTAGGGCATTGGAGTCGAACAAAATACGTTTTAGCTTCCTACGTTCAAACATGTATTAGATATCCGTAGATATCTACTGATCAGATCTTTCATTTTGCTTAGTATTTTAATATCTAAAAAGAGGTAGTCTTTCGCTCTGCTTAATCCATTCAATCTGTGTGGGATTTAGATTTTTTCGGCAATACTAAAATTCCGAACCCACTTAATTTTTGAAATGACATCTAACATGTAGAAAAACCTCCTCTACTGGCTCTTATGCGTACAGTAGACAGAGTTCACAAAATACGAAAAAGAATTAGACCGATGTGAAATTGCTTTACTCGCTTGGGTCTTCACGAGAGCGCTCTTATTTTGTTTTAATGAAATTGAGTTGCTGAAATTTTGCTGGCTGATAACTAATATTTTCAAAATCATTTTCTAAGTGACCCAAAGTACGGTGGTACGTCTTTGTACCGGCAGTATGTACAGTCCGGTCAGAAGAAGATTCGGGAATAAAAGTCTTATAAAATTACGAGACCAGACAACAGAACAATCACGGATTGAAATCCTCCGAATGCCAATGAAGTATAAGTTGCCGCTGCCTCATCAATGACAGTTCTGGTTCCCCAGTATAACCCCAGTTCCTACCCGTCAGAGAAGCCAAGTGTCAGTACCGGTATCCACCAAGCGCCTCTCCCCTCTCCTTCAGACCAGCCCAGTGATTCAACGCAGCCTTCCTCCAGCCCAAGTATGACTCCAACTGTGTTTCAGCCCAACCAAACGCCTCCGTGAAACTTTATCAACGCAGCAACCGTAAACCATCTCTAGCTAAATAGGAGTCTTTAGCTAAATAGTAGTAAGGTTTATGAAAGAGTCCTATTTATTAGTATCCAGCAACTTTATCTGCAGCGTTTAATAGGAGAACTTGCCGCAGAAATCGCGGCAAGTTCTCCTCTATGAAAAACTCAGTAGCCTCTTGCGTAAAGGTTTCAGTCATATCCATATTGTGAGGGCTAATCAAAACATTAGGAAGCTCCCACAATTCACTATCCTCGGGAAGTGGTTCTGTTGCGACAACATCCAAAGCAGCTCCCTTCAGAGTACCGTTCTTTAATGCATCAATCAACGCAGACTCTTGCACGATAGGACCTCGCCCAACGTTGATAAAGACTGCATTCTTCTTTGCACTGGCGAAAGCTTCTTTGTCAAACATGCCCTTTGTTTCTGGAGTAAGCGGAGCAGCACACAAGATATAGTCACTCTCGCTCATAATAAGATGCAGTGACTTCTTATCGTTCGAATATACCGTATCGCAAATAGAATCATTTTGAGACTTCTCGGGGTTTCTTCTCAAAGCTTTTACATTCATTCCATATGCTTTGGCAAGCTTGGCTGTAGCACGCCCAATATCACCATATCCTACGATAGCGAGTGTTTTCCCTCGGATCTCCTCTATGCAATATTTTTCCCAATTTTTGTCATTTTTCTGCTTCAACAATCTTGGAAGGTCTTTTGCGAAGTATGCAATAGCCATCATCGTATATTCAGCAAGCGTAGAACTGAACGCTCCCTTCGCATTTGTCAACAGAACACTGCTATTAGCCAATTCCTTTGACGTAATGTAGTCTATTCCAGCTGACCTCGAATGGACCCATTGAATGGATGGTATCTCCTGTAGAAGTTTTCCAAGGGGTTCTCGTGATTTTGGATGACTTGTGAAGATTACATTTGCCTTCGATTCTTTCAACTTTTCAATATCAAAATCGCTCATTTGAGACCCTATTGCAAGCACTTTTGCACCCTCTGGAAGATTTCCTTTGTAGAGAATTTGGTTTGCAGCGTCATTGGGGTCACTGACACAAATGATGTTTGCCTCTTGAGTGATAGGCGCAGTGGTGGAGTACTGCTTGCGTGTAGAAGTTTCACGATTCCAGTACTGTGGATTTGGCATCTCGCTGCTGGTAGATTTGCTGTTGAGTGCGAGGATGGTAGATGTGCCAAATGCTCTGCGTGACACTTGATGGGGTATTTCTGAAGCAAGTGAAGTCACGTTCTTCACTGATGAAAGGGTGAGAAAGAGGAAAATGAAATTATAGATAGAGAAGCGCATCGGTTGAGGTTCTTGAAAGTCTTTTCAGACGCGACTGACGCGACGATCGATGAGCATAGCAGCGAAGAGTTTCGAAGTTGGTGCCTCTGGTGGCTTCGTGCCTAACCACCCATCCACCACCCACCACCGCTCTGTTTTGTTTGTCTGCGCAGTGTCTCCATTCTCGCGCCGGAGAAATTCTCGGAGAAACTTACTTAAGGGGGAGTAGAGATGAAGACTTTTAGACAAACAGTTCCTGAAACAAAAATATTTGTTTACGAGTACTCCTCCAAAGAAGGGCACATGGAAGAATCATTGAGGCAGGTCGGGATTAATTTTACTTGATTTAGTTTGACTTTGAGAAATACTGAGCTGATTGCTCAACGTTCTATTCAGTCACAAAGTAGGAACACTCTCTTTGCAAAGCATCTAGACGATGCGACAGCTTTGAGTTATGTGCTCAAGCTCATCATCCATACAAAAAGGTTGATGAACTTGTCTTCCCATGCTAATCATTTGGAGGTCTTCTCCATGTTTAGCGCAGGAAACTTGGTGAACAAGTTAAAACATCATACTGTTGAGGGAGGACCTGTTACGCGAGGAGTTAATCTTCACCACATCCAGCTGTGAAGAATTCAATTCAGTCTTCAAGGCAATCCTTACCCAACACAAATTGGGAACTCCAGCATTCTCCTATCAACGTGTGTTTGACATTGCAGATTACCTTTACCGTAAGCACCAATCCAGGTGGGTATCTGCAGAGAAAGACTGCAACAGCTTACCCATCATGAAAAGCCGTTGGATTCAGCATTTTCTGAGGGAGATCTATATCATCCTAATGTCTTTTATTCTGCTTTTGCAAAGACTCACACTTGTACCATTCCATATTTCAGGGCTTGTGTGCTTTCTGAGATGACCAAACAGCCTACCGGAACCCAGCATATTTCAAACGATCCTCTTAAGGAAATGATTCTTCTTTGAAATGATTTGTCTCCTGGGGATTGTGTCTCTACTAATCAATATATTGTTCCACTGTGTGGACGTCAGTATCACACATCCGGGAAAGAGTGGGAGAATGATCAGTTCTGTGGCGGTATATTGTTTGTTGATCATGCCTCCAGACATGTTGCAATTAGCCATCAGACTTCATTCGCCGGTGGTGAAACGTTATTGAGCAAACTTCAGTTCGAACATGAAGCATCTTTCAATGATGTTACCATTAAATATTATCATGCTGATAATGGTTTTTTTGTTGAAGCATCATTCCGGCAGGTCTGTGCATTGAGATCTCAGGAATTAAGCTTCTCAGTTGTCAATTTGCATCATCAGAATGGGGTTGCCGAACGGTACATCCAGTCTATCACGTGTTTGGCAAGAGCTATGTTATTACATAGCGCTCTTCATTGGCCGAAGGAGCATTGGTTGGTTCATTGGCCAATTGCAATGGACCATGCTGTTTTGACTTGGAACAATCTGCCAATGCCAGATGACATGTCTCCAATTGAGAAATTTACAGGACTTCAATCATCTCTGGGCAACTAACGTCTGGGGATCTCCATGTTACGTCCTCAATCCTAAGATAGTTGAAGGCAAGAAGTTTCTGAAATGGGAATCTTCGGTCTCATCAAGGAGAGTTTATGGGGTACTCTAAGGAACATGCTTTGAATGCTGGATTGATATTAAATCTGAAAACTGGGTTTATGAGTGTACAATATTATGTCCTATATGATGATCACTTCATTACGGTCGCAGGAGTGGATGAATACTAGCAGCAAACAACTCTGGATTCCGTTGACTGGCCATCCATCATTAAAGGTCAAGGCGGATGAGAGATTCACTGTGATGAAGAAGACATTGATTTTATACCAGATCCTCTTTATGACAATTGGTTGACTCCTGATGAGATACATGATAAACAGGAATAAATAAGATCAAGACAACACAATCAAGATCATCATATTCGACAAGGAAGAATCCCAGTTTGTAATGTTACTAGTATTGATGAAGATGATGATGAAGATGATGATGATCATCATCATCATCATCATCATCATCATCATCATCATCATCATCATCATCATCATCATCATCATCATCATTGTCATCATCATCATCATCATCATGATCATGATGATCATGATGATCATGATGATCATGATGACAATGATGACAATGATGACAATGAAATGATGACAATGGCAATGAAAATCAGGATTTTCACGATGATCAAGATTATAACAATGGCATTGGACCAAATGAGGGAGATTCCGTAATCAGTCCATGCCTCGAAATTGGAGCAGGTGGAGCTGGCTCTACCAGCAGAGATGCCGCATTTGGCGGCTTGTTCCATTGTTCCACAAGGCTGAAAGCACGCTGGAATGCCAAGACCAAATATCGGGTCTGTGTTTTGCAGACCGTGATTGACACTGTTGGATTTCATTGTGACACCTATTGCAGGTTCATCATGGCCAACCCAGCAATATTACCAATCTGGGTATCCTTGAAATAAATCAATAAAAACTTTAAAAAATTAACAGTTTTGTGTCTGAGTTTGAGCCGTTGACAATGATGAGACGATATGATGACGAGTTTAGCTAGATTGAGCCTCGAGCCACCAGCTCGCATTCTAAAGAATGACAGAGACTCCATTGAGCATCTCGCCATAGTTTCATTGACTGCTCCCGGTGCACCACTAGGTCATCGGGATCTGACTGAATATTTGAGTTAAGACACCTCTTAGAGGGCTCGAGACTGCTATTTGATCAGAGTGATCAGTGATCCCATATAGAGTTCACTGATCAGTCTGGTCAGATCTGAGTGATCAGCAATCCCACATACGGATCAGCTGACACCAGATAGGCTACGCGGCAGGCTTCG
>Ga0115005_10004734_pt1 | contig 10749 bp, 6 predicted proteins | sample ArcOceMetagenome_FD_87163 | JGI IMG/M metagenome (GOLD analysis project Ga0115005, IMG submission 87163) | Marine eukaryotic phytoplankton communities from Arctic Ocean - Arctic Ocean - Greenland ARC118M Metagenome | ecosystem: Environmental > Aquatic > Marine > Oceanic | place: Arctic Ocean...
CAGGCTTTTCGGAGGGATTTTACTAGACTGGTAGCCAATTCTCTCTTCTCTGCATCAGTGAATTCTTTGCGATGCTTTTTCACAAGGCGAGAGAACAACTGCACGTTTTCACCTGCTGCTATGATGCGATGCTGAATTTCTCGACAACCACAGACCACAGACAGTAATTTTTTCAATGCCCGGAGCCCGGGATTATCCAATTTTTGAAGCACTACAAATACAGTTCTGTAGATACTATTGTTTGTCAAGAATTCGATTATTAATCATTTTGGACTTTATGTCGCCAAGCGATGTCGCAATTTCAAATTGTATTACAGTAGATTACAGATTACAGTATACCTTCTTAGTCTACACGGATTGACTGTTTCGAAAAAATGTATTTTCAAATAGTGAAGAGAGGGATTTCAGTTGCCCACCCTTCTCTCTCGGGTAAAGTAGAATATACTTCTTGCAATCTCATAGTGAACAATCCCTTTGAACCATCTCCAATTACCCTTCCATCAATCATTGTGACTGGCGTCAACTCTCCCATCGTGCCAGTAGTAAAGACTTCATCTGCTGAGTGGAATTCAGAAAGAGAGATATTCCTAACAACAGTCTCGATGCCGAGTTCCTTCGCAAGCATCAATACTGTCTCTCTTGTTATTCCTGGAAGACAATGGTCGGCGGTTGGCGTCAAAAGAACGCCATTTTCCACCATAAACACGTTCGTAGCATTAGTCTCTGATACAAACCCATCAAGGTCAAGCATAAGAGCATCTGCAACTCCAGCAAGGTTTGCCTGAATCTTTGGCAAGATGTTATTGATCATGTTGTTATGATGAATCTTGCTGTCGCACGTAGATGGCGAATTTCTACGAATCGAAGAAGTTATCAACGATATTCCTTTTGTGTTATCATAAGTTGTCTTGCCTTCTGATGACTTCCACTCGGCTAGAACTATGAGCGTAGTCCCGTAGACGTTGAAGTTTGGATTCATTGAGCTGGTACATTTCTCTCCTCGTGTCAACGTCAAGCGCATATGCGCCCCATCCCGCATACCGTTGGCAGCTAGAGTGCGAAAGATAGCTTCAACGACTTCCTCTTTACTATGGACGTTTTGGAACCCCAGAGCCTTTGCCGATTTAAACAAGCGTTTCAAATGACGTTCAAGTGACAAGATTCTGCCTCTATAGACACGAATCCCCTCCCAGGTCGCGTCACCACCTTGCACACTAGAGTCCCAAGGATTAATGCTAGCCATATCTCTAGGAACTAAGCATCCGTAACCAGGCGCCCCTATATACACAATAATATTCTCATTTCTTAGATCTTCATAGATTTCAGAAGCTGGTGGGCCTCGCAACTTGTATCTGTGAGTAAGTTGCTTGAGTAAGTTAAATGGGCCGAGAGAAATCCTCAGCACTGGGAGCATTTTTGGATCAAGAGTCTGGAATTTTCTATCGCATTCAGAAGACCACCCAGATGATTTGTGTACACCGCTATACCACCAAGTTGCCCATGGTCCGTCGCAAACTTTGGGACCAGAGTTCCAGGACAACATTTCTGTTGAGAAAGGAATGCCTAAATCACTACAGAGAACAGACAGAGTAGTTTCAGGATCCTTAGCCATATCATCTGATTCTAGGACACAAATGGTACCGGAGGCATCACTTTTGCTCTTGACATTGGAATAGATAGATAAAAGATAAACTATACCAACTTCGTTAGGAGTAACGCTACCATTGTGAACTTCAGACGATGCATTCCACGAAGAGAGCATCGATGCTGGATCACGTATAAGAAGGATGTGCTTATGTTGGATTTGGACATTTTCAACATTGACAGACAGCGGCGATGCTTTCATTTCACATTCCTTTTCAAAGTCGTAAAGAGGAGAATGTTTTGCCATGTGCTTGAGGAATATGACACCATTTTCTTTGTTCTCACTTTCAAGCTTTTCTAGGCACGACAGAATTCTTGTGTTCAGATCTTGTGTCTCTTTCTCCCACTTCACTTTTTCCTCTGGTGGCGACTGTTCATGTGGAATGCCATTGATTAGCTCAGATGTGTATGGACGAACCACATAATCTTTGTTCTGCTCGAGCCAGCGTCTGTAAAGAGGTTCGTCCAATGCTATACAATCACTCCGGGCGTCAAAAGAATATAATAAGGCTGTGGATCGAGAACGCGGTGCGCTCCAGCAATGCACTAAAGTTACCTTCATGACAAATGTGATGGAAATATGGAGAATTTTTTGGCTTTGACAACTTGGCTTGCCAAAGGAATTTTGATAAAACGAACTTATCTTTACCGGTATTCATACAATACAACAGTAGCAGTTCCCTCCTCGTCGCTTCTTCTCTCCCTTCCGCTTGCTTGCTGCTGGCGAAATTCTTTTCTTTTCCCGGCTTTTTTGAAAAAAATGAAAGAAGAAAGCATCATACTTTTGAACTTGGTACAATTACAACAACGAACGGTACGACGGTGCTGTACCTGGTATTGTGTACTCATACTACAGGCATTTTGAAGAACCTTGTATGATACTGTAATACTATTTGAAAACAAACAACTACCAATAAAACGTCAGGTTATTTTTATGTTGTACCTGATGATTTGAATGAATACGTATTCTTTGCATGCTTCCAAAGCGATGCAAAGACGTTCAAAGTTCAAATGGAATGAAAAAAACACTCACGACCCGCTTTATCTCCTCCTTTAATCCTCTTCACCAATAATTCCCCAATTCTTGAATATAACTAAAAATCATAGTCAAGAGGTGTGCTAGCAACGGAACCGTATCTTGTACTCGAGTACTTCTTGTTTACAGCACGCAACTCTTGCGATGCTGATGATTTTTCAGAAAGCACAGCTCGGGCAACAGGTATTACGTCTGCTTCACAGTAGGACGCATATTTTAACAGAGTCGGACTCCAAGAATTTCTACCGACAGTTCTCCTAGCAATCAACACAGCTGCAGCAGCAAGCTGGCTTGGCAAGTAGTGAAGTAAATTGTAGCTCTGTAAAGTTCCATCGAGAATGAAACACGACAGCTGTACAATTTTTCTGTCTGCGTGAGCAGCTTTCAAGTATCTCACAAGGAATGCATGTGCACTTGGAATTGTGATCTTGTATTCAAGACTCTTCAGAATGGTCTCCTCCATTTGCAAGATCTGCTCCTTTCTGTAGGCGTGGTCACAAATGTACACAAGGTCACGAAGTTCAGGGGGATAAATTTCCTCGTATTTGGATGCGATCAATAAAGCAGTGACACCAACAAGCTGAAGTTTTGGGCGTGTGACCTGAACAATTTCCAAAAATCTGTCGATGATATTGATGGTAAGATAAAGGGTTTCTGGTACCAGCTTGAACTTGAGATGGACCTCGACCAACCAATCCACAAGGATCGATCTCATGCGTTCATTGATATGGGATTGGTTTTCCATGTACAAGGGACGCACAGAAGTAGATTGCTCCTTCATACGGAAATGTTCGTACATGTCTTGTACATATTCAGTTGCACACAAAGGGTCGTTGGCATCACGTTCATCAATATTGTCCACCTGTCCAGTGTACTGGTAAGACTCTCTGGTATCAACACTGGTTTGACGCTGAAACGGAAACGCCACCGGAGGCTGCTGCACAAAAAGATTCTGAGCAGGCTGAGCCTGTGGTTGGCGAGGAAGAACGTTATTTTTCTTCTGAACCAAGCCTTCCCCAGGCTTGTTTCCATTTACGACCATGCGAGAAGAGTTGGTGACATCCTGAAGTGGTAAAGATAATGAAAGACGGGGAGGCGATGAGTTAGGATCTGTGAAAGAACATTGCATTTTGCTTTGTTGTGCATTTGGTTGTTGACGACAAAGTTGTACATCCTGACTGCACTCATGATTGCCTCGGAGTCGTTTTCTTTGATGTATGTGGGGTGTGAGTACCGAAACGGAGTCCAGACCTCAGCCCCGAGGGCGAAGGCCTTACACTACCAGGGTCTCTATGCCTATCTTAATGCACCAACTGCAGTCAAAATGTACTATTCCCTTTTGTTTTGTTTTCAACTTACTCCAAGCGCACGACGACTATTCCCATGATTTACGTCATGTTCAGTATTAGTGTTTCGTTGATACATTTTTATCGATGGGCTTGGTGCGAGTCACTTGTGCTTCTAGCGGTTTATACTGAATTTATGTTGTGGTGAAATGGAGCACCAGGGTGAAAGATTGACAATGATGTGTTTGAAAGCTCGATGTAATGAATGTGTGCGAGAATAACCACTGGAGTTGTCGTTGTGTTTTTGCAGGAGTTCGCTGAAAGCTGGAAACGGCGATTTTCCTTTCTCACAAAAATTAACGAACTTTTCCTTGACATGAAATTCCAGCAAAATGTTCGGGAAAGAGCCTGTGATTTTATTCGTTCATGAATACCGATATAAACAAACAATGAAGAAAATTAATCCGAATTCAGGAACAGATCTTGTGAAATAAATCATGACTATAGCCCAAACTCATTGTTGTTACAAGATTTTGCGACCAATTCATGGGACCGGCAATTACGTCATAACAAAATTTTAGTGATGGAACAGTATGACATTGTATCAGCAGATTTTCCAAGCAACGACCATAATAATGTTTCAATCCCCTGTGGTTTAGTTTCACGATGGAATACAGTAAAGTATAGTACAAGTACAAGTGGATTTACTTATCAATTCAAATTTTGCAAAGAGGTGGTGTTTGCTTCCAAATTTCATAGCATCTTGCCTTTTCTTGTCATGATTTCTTTGTATCGCAACATTGTTTTGTAATATAATACTACGAGTATATATTCGAATTTGTACTTTTCTGGCCACGACCATCGCCTTTCAGCCTTGAAACTGTAAGTAGCCAATACATTTCAACCCAAACACTATTTAGTTTCACGAGTGAGTTCTCTTTTTGGAGTTTCATGTGGCAACTCCTAGTAGTATTACCTTTCAGACTCGAAACTATATGTAGCCAACACATTTCAAACTCTACACTGGTTAGTTTCTATTTTTGGAGTTTCATGTGGCAACTACTAGCAGTATTAATGCAAAGAGTGGTTTGTGGATTCGTCATAATTTCATAGCTATTTTACATCTTGTCTTGTCATGATTTATTTGTATCTCAACAACATTGTGATACTTTGTCCTTAGGGGCGTAACACATTTTTCATATTCTTCACTTTAGTGTTCTTTTTATAAGAATGAGTCTTGCCTTTCCTCGTATGCATCTCCTTCTCCGGCACCTTGCATGTCCACTCGGATGGTAATGTGTTCCTTGTCACTTCTTTCATAAGCCCTTTGTATTGCACATGTGATGCTGCATCTTCTAGACGATTTAAAACCATGTCTCCTACACATCCGTCCTCACACGCCTTACGAAAGTATTCTCTTGTGAATTTTCTACGCTCTTTGCCCATTGGCAAGAGGCGACTGCATGCTTTGAGCATCATTCCATAAGTCACATGGTTGGGAGCCAGATTGAAACGAGACATTTCCGAAAAAGTAGAAACAGCAACCTCAAACGCATGGAGTTTCTCCTGTCGGCTTGCAGACCCATTCAGAGAAGCGCATGAGCTTAGCACAGATGTAAAGCTGTATACGTCAGGTTTGCACTTCTTGTTACCCTCTTTATAAAGATGAAGTTGTCTGTCTAGAACATTACGAGCTTTTTGGTGTGCTTTGCTTGAGGAAGTCTTGGCGTGCGCATCGATCACAAGGTTGAACATAATAGTATCTGGACACAATTCTTCATCGCGTGTAACTCTATACTGCTGTTCTACTTGCTTCAGAATAGCCTCTGCCCGTCTTCCACAATCATCATCTCTAGATTTTGCCCATGCTGCAATGACCGCAGAATAAGTTGCAATATTGGGCGTCAGATCAATGTTGTCTCCACGTTTCGAATGAAGAATCATATGGTTCAATATATCTTGGACTCTTCGTGCTGCAGTCCAAGGTTGCTTCGACTTGGACCACGCAGTCAATAATTTGTTGAAGTTTTCTCGTGTCGGTTTTGCGTGTTCATTACCATTGTTGTACAGGCGATCCATGCACATGATGACTTTCTCTGCCTTTTGTGGTGCATCCTCATGATTACTGTTAGCCCATGAGTTTAAAACAATGTCGAAACAATCCGCATCCGGCGCAACATTAGTGTTCTGACCAGATTCATAAAGACCAACCATCCATTCTAGCAACATTTGTGCTCGATGGGGGGCATGTTGTTCATCCTTAGCTTTATCCCAGGCTTTCAGTACTAAACGAAACGATCCCAAGTCAGGCTGCACATCTTCTTGCCCGGAGCTGTACGCATCTTGCATACCAACAACTATTTCTTCTGCACGTTGTGCCGCACCTCCACGCTCACCGGACCTCGACCATACATCAATGAGGGCGTTATAGGTTTGTGTGTTGGCAATGGCGTTCTGGTTTCCTGCTCGTTTTTCATCTACTAATCGCTTCAGTAGTTTCTCACAAAAGATGGCACATTCCTTTCCATGGTGAGGGAAGATATCGGCATCTGTTTTGCCCTTGTTGTGTGGTACATAGGGGTTCTGGGCCCAGGCCGAGAGGAGTTGAGGGGTCTTGTTGCACATTTCTTGAGTTAATTCACCAGGAGCAGTATCGCATACTTCGACTGTCATCTGCTTAAGCCAAGCTCGATGTTTGTGACCAGGGAGTCCAGATGTGATGTAACATGATGCAAGAGGTATCTGCAGCAGGCATGCAGATCGAAGCAATGTCAGGAAGCAATTATATTTCATGTTGGAGATAGTAAAGATAGTACAGTGATTCTTTGTGCAATTGTTAGTACTGATTGCAAACGAATTACAGGGACTGCATTGGAAGCTCGTCACAAAATGTTCTTATAGACTGCTTAGTCACCTTGCCTTCGCTCTCTCCACCTGGTTGCAAATTCTCTTGGCTTCCAGACTTCCAGAACTTTCAAATTTTCCCAGATTGCGTGACATCACGAAATTGTTTGTATGGAATTTGATTGGCTAAAATATCTTCAGTGCTGACGTAGAGATGACGACGCGATGTTCCCAATTTGGAGGTTGAATTTGACAGGATTTCTTTTTGAATTGTTTTCCCTTTCCTTTACCCTTTTCTCTCTTTCCTTTTTCCCTTTTCCCTTTCTCCTTTTCTATCTTACCCTTTTTGTCTTCAAAACTTCAACCAAACATGTTTTGACGTTCACACATCATGACAACGAACAACGAGGAATCAAGCACTTTCAAACTTGTGATCAGCAAAGACTCAGCAACATGCCCGATCCTCAACATGACCAATGGTCAATGCAACTCCAAAACACTGCCACTAAGAATTCTACTCCAATCCATCGAAACTTCGACGTGGATGGTGCGCCGGCTCTAGGATACTGGGGCTGTCAAACTCTCTACGAAGCACTCCGCCGTGGAGCAGCCGTGAATCCTCTTGGGCCATGCTTAGGTTTTCGTGCAGTATCTGCCAGTGGGCATGCAACACCGTTTATTTACTCCAGCTATACTGAAGTAGTTGCTCGAGTTGACGCTTTAGCTGCAGGAATGGAGTCCATGAACCTAGTCAAACCGAACGAAGATGGAATGAAACTCTTGGGAATTTATATGAAGAATTGCATGGAATGGACTCTATCCGAACACGCAGTCTATGCGATTGGTGGAGCGACCGTACCGTGTTATGATACACTTGGTCCTGAATCCGTATCGTTTGTCCTCAATCAAACGAATCTATCTGCTTGTGTTTGTACTCGTGCTGAAGTACCCAAGCTAGTCGAAGCAAAGCAAAATGGAGGATGCCACGAATTCAAACATATTATTGTTATCGATGGCGTTTTGCCAGAGACGAGGAATCTTTGCGAATCTGCGGGTTTGCAAGCTGTATCTCTTGCTCAGGTCGAATCCACGGGAGCAATGATTTTGGCCACTCAAAAGGGAGGGCATCAACACACTCCACCTGCTGGACATGATATTTGTACCTTTTGCTATACCTCTGGAACAACTGGGGATCCTAAAGGAGCCTTAATTACTCATACCAATTTGATGAGCGCCATTGCAGGTATGTCAGGATTTGATATTTTGCCAGACTCAACTGACAGGCATTTATCGTATCTTCCTCTACCACACATTTTTGAACGCGTGGTACAGTCTCAAATGCTCATGGGTGGAGCCAGTATAGGATTCTTCCGTGGAGATCCCTCGAAATTAGTGGAGGATATACAGGCTTGCCGTCCCACGCTTTTACCTGTAGCTCCTCGCGTTTTGAACAAGATTTATGATAAAATCATGGCTGGTATGAATGCAGCTGGTGGAATGAAAAAATCACTTTTTGATTCGGCTCTAAAGGCAAAAACTGAAGGGTTGAAACACGGTCATTTGAAGCATGGACTTTACGATCGTTTGATTTTTAACAAAATCAAAAAGGCTTTGGGTATGGATTGTATTAGATTCATGGTGAGTGGATCTGCTCCTTTGTCTGAGCCGGTCATGGTCTTCTTTCGTTGCATGCTTGGAGTTCCTGTTGTCGAGGGGTACGGTCAAACGGAGGGAGCAGCAGCTGCAACAATTAGTCATCCAGACGATGTTGGTACCTTTGGTCACGTCGGAGGGCCTGTTGCATCTGTCGAGATTAAGCTTATCGACGTTCCAGATATGGGGTATTTGAGTACTGATAAAAACCACCGTGGCAAACCTTGCCAAGGACGTGGTGAGATTTGGGTGCGCGGCCCCAGTGTCTTCAAGGGATATTATAAGGTGAGTTCGGAATGGTTTGGTGAATGACCATATAAGGAAATGAATGACTGGCATCAAAAGTTTTGCATCATCTCTCAAACTTTATACTTTTTTATAAGGACGAAGAAAAGACTAGAGAAACAATCACCGAAGATGGGTGGTTGATGAGCGGAGATATTGGATTGTGGACTTCGGAGGGTTGTCTCCAAATTATTGATCGAAAGAAGAACATTTTCAAACTGAGCCAGGGCGAATATGTTGCGGCAGAGAAAATTGAAAACGTACTGGGCCAATCTTTGTTCATCGGTCAGACTTTTGTGTATGGCGACTCTTTTCAGAGTGCCTTGGTGGCCATCGTGGTGCCAGATGAAGATGTTGTTAAGAAGTGGGCAGTAGACAGTGGAGATGCATCCCTGTCTGGCCTCGACATGAAAGCCCTATGCAATGTCGAAGCGCTCCGTACAGAGATCATGAAGGAGATCAAAAGACTTGCAAAAGCAAATGGATTGCATGGTTTTGAAACACCTCGTGCTATCTACTTGGAGCCTGAACCCTTCACGGCTGAGAATAATTTGACCACCCCGACGTTCAAGTTGAAGCGCCCTCAGCTGAAAGACCATTATCAAAGGCAGATTGACGAAATGTATGCAAAAATGTCACCACCACCAAGCAAGCTTTAGACAATCCTCATACTACACGTATTTGATAGAAAATCATTTAATTGAAAATTAATGACGATAGATATCCTTTCCATCGATCTTTTCTGTCTTGACTTTTTTTGTCATTGTATTTCTCACAATTCTGCGCTTGTACAATTAACTTAGTCTCTCACGAGTTCTCTCAAAAATGAGAAGTCACCCGAAAGCACTGCGGATCAATCAAGAGCTCGGCATGTTTACTTCAATTCTTCAAAATCAATCAGCACCATTATTTGTCACGCAGACATACTCATTGTCGTCGTTTCCATTTTTGCCATCAGTAAAAACTTTCTCTATATTTGACTTTGGACTATCCGTTTGTTCTTTGTGAGCAGCCCCATCTTTGCTACCAGAAAGCGACTCTTGACTCTCTTCCCGCTCTTTGTTAGCATCGACAGCTGTTTCTGCCGTCGTTTCTCCTTCCTCACGCGTTTCAACAACACCACTGCCCGATTCCTTGCCATCGACACTTTCAACAAGTGAGGTTTGACTCGACTGAGATAGATTAGAAGGGACCCGTTTTGCAATAGAGTTAATGACCTTCATTGTGACAGTATCATTGAAATCAACGCCCTCCTGATGCGGATGGACCTTGAGAAGCCCAAACGCAATTAAATCCCATTCTAGTGCATTATACAGACGATGTATTATTGATTCATTCTGTGCGTATGCCCACATTAAGAGAATAGCATGAGTGCTTAAAGGAACCCAAGCTAAGAAAGGAGCAAAGGCTGAAAGAATCCAAGATAGCAATCCCTCAATAATCCAATACTTCAAATATCTCAACCCAACCGACATTATCTTCACAGTCTCTGTGTTTGTTTTAACTCCTTTGAGCGATTCGTGACACTGTGAAGAGTTGGCGCTTGGTACAATTAATTGCACAAAAATGATTCCGTAGTTTGTAAAATATGAAGGTGTGAATAGGGTCACCATAGCAGGCAGTAGATCCGTCCATTCCACCAACGTTGATATGATTCTTCCTTTCGTCTTTTCAGAAATCATTTTAGTCCACACCATGACATCAAGAAGACTTCTACACCAAGCAACTCCGCGGGATACAAATGATTGTGGACCATCTTTATTGGACTCACTACCATCAGATTGTTGGAGCAAATGCGATGACGATGATACCAATGAGACAATCATTGGAGAAAGTTTCTCATAGATAATGTTAACAGGACGATTTGAGAATGGAATTGTTGCGCTTCTTCGTGACTTTGGTTTATCCAATGCAGCCACTTTGTCTTTAACACTGTCACGTACTCCCTTGTCCTCATTACTAACGCTGGAGGTACTAGTGAGCGAGGTAGGAAGAAGCCGC
>Ga0115005_10004737_pt1 | contig 10748 bp, 5 predicted proteins | sample ArcOceMetagenome_FD_87163 | JGI IMG/M metagenome (GOLD analysis project Ga0115005, IMG submission 87163) | Marine eukaryotic phytoplankton communities from Arctic Ocean - Arctic Ocean - Greenland ARC118M Metagenome | ecosystem: Environmental > Aquatic > Marine > Oceanic | place: Arctic Ocean...
ACCCTTACCCTTACCCTTACCCTTACCCTTACCCTTACCCTTACCCTTACCCTTACCTTCACTCTTTGCACTTTTGCCCTTGCCCTTGCTCTTAGTACCATTGCACTTCACCTTGGTTCTTTTCAGGCCGTTTCCTTTACCCTTGCTCTTGCTTGTTCGGAGCAAATCAATTTCATTTCTTTTGTTTCCATTTGGCGACCACTGAACAGAGATCATATCCACGAAATAGATTGGAGTGTAACAAGTATTACAGGTTTTCGGGCACATACGACTGGTCTTTCTATCGAGGCAAGAAGACATATCATTCTGACCAATCCAAGAACAATTCTTTGGGTCATCAGATTCTTCTCCGATTGAAAATAAGAAATCAGCTCTATCTTCACAACATGTACCACAAGCAATAGGACAGTTGTCTCGAACTTCTTGGATTTGGCAATATTCTGTCCTGCGCCTCTCCTTTCTCCTCATCCAACTGCAAAAATGAGGAGATGCACTAGCGTTCATAGTGAAAGTTGGATTATCCTTGCATGAAAGCGAAGGAAGGCTAACTGGGCTGACAATGGACGGTATAGACGCAGCCCCAGTGACAGCCGCGAGAATGGTTGCAACACCATACCTAAATGTGTTCATATTAATTGTTGCGCCTTTGACTGGGAGGCGATTTTATTTTTTATGAAGTTGAAAAAAAAGTTATCAATGTTTTCGGTCAGGTGAAGAAGAAAAAACTATTTATTTTTGAAAAGTGTGTCACAGGTGTCCCCACTCTGTGACATTCAAAGAAAAATCTCGGGAATTTGTACTATTGCCTGAACCTTACTTCTATTGCCCAATGTCAAAAAAGAACGTTGGGTAAACATGGGAGGAGGCTAAAAAGAACGTTCATCTAAAAGTTCTCGTTTTTTTCCGTTTTAAAGTTCGTCATTTGCATTTGGCGAAGAACAATATGTTCCAATCTCGACTACTCTTGTCGCTTGCTCTTGTTATGAGAGACAAAATAGCGAGTGGGGTCCCGACATTTTTAAACATTTGCGAAAATCCAACTCTATCTGCGCTCCACATATTTCAACTCCTCAATGCGACAAACAATGGAGTGAACAAACTGTCGTCTAAACATGTCGCCTCAAATCACTACGTAGGCACGTAGGTTTGAATAACTGTTTGAATGTCCGTCGGATGCTTCTTGGGTACGACAAACACATTCCGTGCATCGGCCAGGGTGAATTCCGTGCGCTTTGTGGCAACTTACTACAAACCTATCTACCAGGTACTCACAAATCTCATGGAAATGAAGACCATCAAATAGCAGTAATTCTGATTTGATTTTTGGTTCGAAGAGTTCATCTTGGTGTAATCATGTAATGTGAGAGTTCCAAAACGGACTTTTGCTTGCTTTTGAATTATTATTTTGAATTTGGCGGGAAGACAACCAACAGGCAAGCCAACAGCACCAACACTCAAACGGGCGCAATTTGTTACTTGTATCACGTAATCATCATCCTCAAACTTCTGCCCGCGGATGAATACCTGTTCTGAATTGTGAATGAATCGACAGTGCAGTATCTCCAATAGTCTATACAAATCATTGAACCATGACAAATACACCAACCGGAAGAACGAGCCCTTCTGAAACCCAGCGATTATCTCAAGAGGAAACTGATCTTTGGGCCTCGTTATCAAAGGAATTCGATTCTCCTCCCAACGTAGACGACACTGTAAGAGATGGGCTCCACCCAGCCATTGCTTTCGGTCTATTCGGTGCTCTCCTAGCACATGGCGCCATCATCCTCAGCCTTCCACCAGTGATTAGAGGGAAAGGAGCGCCATTCTTGCCCACAGCCTCCAAAGGTTTGAACACTATGTTCAAAGAACTGAGAAACCAGCCTATTGTAAAGGATAGTAAGAGAAATCTGACTTTTTTCGATCTTGGGAGTGGTGATGGAAGAGTGGTATTTAGAGCTGCAAGAGAAGGAATGTTCCATAAATCAATCGGGTATGAAATTAATCCCGGTACGTGTATGAATCTAATGTAGTGTACCAATCTCATAGAGGTCACCAGTGTTCATCGTCTAATTACCACACCTGTATGATCAATCTCTGATGTTCAAATCAGTCCTGTACGGATGGGCAAATTTGAGGAGGGCTTGTCAGGCTCCGAAATACTGGTCTTCAACAAACTTTCACATTAAAGATCTGTGGAAAGTTGATCTTTCCAAAGCCGATGTTGTAGCTGTATACGGTCTGCATCCAATTATGAAGCAATTGGGGAAAAAGATGAAAGCAGAATTGAAACCTGGATCGATTGTAGGTAAGGAGAAGGAGTTGAACTGAATTCTAAAGTATCATGTTCGTTTCGTATTGCTATTCTTATTGCATTTCCAATTTGCGAGTACAACTAAATAAATATATATCTGACCTTTATTCGAATCTCCTGCTGCAGTGTCCAATGTGTTTACGATTCCAGGGTGGAGACCAATCAGAGGAAGCACAGACCGCGTGCACTTCTATTCAATACCAGAAAGTATAATAAATGTACAGAAGAAAAGCTATTCCAAATGAGACCCTTTCTGTCATTGTTGCAAGGCTACAACAGTACACGCGAAGATTCGGAAATGAGATGAGACGCCAGCAATCTGCGCATGCATTGATACCACAGCAGATAAGATTTCGATTCCACACAGATGCAGTTTGGGATCCACGCGTATCGCCCGAAGAAAGTTTCGCCAAGGGACCATTATTATAGGATGATTCTGTATAAAGACTCTTTCAAGCCCGACTTTTCTGAAGAAAATATAGTGCACACGGGGATGTTGATGAGATCCTTCGCCACTATGTGTACGTTGATCTCATGGTTAGTAATCGACAAATACTAGTCGTCGAAGTACTGTAGCAATGATAATATTACGTAGCCGATCTAATATGCTATCAGGAACATTGTAGTGAGCAACATGAAAGTGTTGCTGCGTCATCAAGAAGAGCCCCCAGTATGAGAAATTGCCCCTGTATCAGCGGGTGATTAATGAGACTGGAAGTAGAAGGGTAATATGTATTATTTGATTACAGTATGAATGAACCCTTGCAAAATCTAACTAAATATGAACTCAAGGAGTTTGAATGCTACATGAGCTGCAATGATCACCAGGAATAATGTTGTCGCAGACATTAATTCATTTTCTTGAATGGGTGTATGGTGTCCTTCACGCTCGTCCTCTGGTTTCCCACCCTTGCCGCGTTGTGAAAGGTCACTTGGGATTAAACTAAATGTCGATTGGGAATGAACTTGAGCAGGTTCCATCTCTGCCACTTGTGGCTCCACTGTTAAACTTCTAATTGCATATTTCTGTTCAATGTGGATCGACCTCCACCAACTCTGAATGGTGTTTGCAGCAATGTTCATCATGTCTTTCTTTGGAGAAACATCTTCAATTATGACAAAATTGTCAGAAGAAGTCGGTGATGCTCTCGTAGTAGAGTGCGACGACGGTGTTGATTCGACTTGAACAAACTCGTAGTCAGCTGGTATTTCATAAGCTTGGGACAATGAAACGTCGTCGATAGCTTCGTGGTTTTTTTGTGCACTTCCAAACCATAAACCTTCGTGCATTTCGCTCACACTCATTCCTGACATATTTGCTTCTGATGAACTTTCCTCATCGAAATCACTTGGTTGACTTTCGTCAGGGTCGCGCTTTGAATTGAACAGCCAGCAACTACCACGTCTGGGGTTTGTGTACGATGAATGAGTGTCAATAAACTCGTCCTCTACAAAATCCTGCTGCCTGTCTTTTGACAAGAAGAACAAAGTCAACTGATGCATTTCTTGGCAGAGTGAAACAAAGTTTCGAACACTGATTCGATCCGGTAGATTTGAAAATATGAGATCAGAGTCATCGCAAAAGTTTCCGTCTTGTAGGAAAGATTTCAATCCGATATTGGAATGAGAGCACTGATCCTTGATCACAGCTTGGTAGAAGCTTAAGACGTCGTTCTTGAATTCGTTTAGGAGTTGTAGAGTGTGCTCGACTCCCATTTCTTCAGCTAAAGACGATAGATTCTTGCGCAAATATTTTTTTAGGGTATCTGGCATTGTGCTCTTCATGGAGAGGGGTAGAGTCGCAAAGTTGTAGGACTCTGATGCTAGCTGATAACCCAAAAAGTGGATCAACTCACAAATCTGACCGGGATTAAGCGATAGTACAAGATCTAGTTGTGATTTTGTAAGGCTTGGAAAACCAATATCCTCCATCTCGTTTTCTTCTCCGATCAACAATAGTGAGAGTCCTTGATAAGTCCTGCAGTCTGACGCATTTGCTCCCTCCCTTTGTAGAGTATTCCTTATCCCCTCCAACATCGATCGCAGCTGTTCATATTCAAGGGAATGAAATTTGGTAATAAAGGTTGCTTCCAGCTCTTGGGAACTGCTGGTGCAATTCAACTGGTTCGCACAACTTTCAAACAATTGTACATCCTGGTGATGAACGAAAAACACCCCTGTTGAACTCTTGATTCCTACCATTGGCTGGTGGTCAGAAATCTGTACATCAATGTTAGCCCTGAACTGAAACTTTGATCGCAACTTTTTCAGAGGATTTTAAATAGAGAACTTGCATGCAGACAATTTCTCGACAAAATGTTCCTCAAGGGCTTTCACGTTATATTCGTCTTTGTGTGGCGTTCTGTAACTTTCAACGATGAGAGGAAATTCTACCGACGAGAGAAATTTGAGGGTTTTGAGGGCAAGTCCGGCGGGGCTTCCGTGCAAAAGTGCCTTCGGGGTGATTGCTTCTACTCCTTGAAGACCATGTAGTTTGAACATGAATTCGTTGAATTGGAGAATACATTGGTTGATGATAATGAATAAAAAATCATACCCGTCAGTCGGATGGTCATAGGCGCTCAACACCATTATCAATGGGGTTTCGTTGAGGTTCTGGATAGGAACAGAAACTGTTTCACAATCCCAATTGACTTCATTGTTACAATTCATCAAGTGAAAACTCAAACTATTTTTGGCTCTTTCATACAGACTGAGTATATGATTGGAGTGAGTACGGTCGAATCGTTGCGATAGCACCTTCTCGTTCATTACCTCTCCAAGAGTTAATGATGTAGCTTGTTGAGCTGAAATGATGAATTTAAAGGTCGAGTGGAGCCAGATGTACAACTCAACTAAATCAGGCAACATTAGAAAATGCTCAATTTTTGCTTGACTGTATGCAAGATGTCTGATGACATCAGAATCATTTCCAATGGTGTTGACGGCGATGGATAAAGGGTAGTATGATTTTGAATTGTCCCCGTCTAGCTTTGATGACAAACACGGCAATTTTGCTGCCTTTAACCGGTTCCAACACCTCGACATTTCATTGTAGGCTTGTGAATTTTGACGCGCATCGGCTTCTGCTTCTCGCAAGGGTGCGAGTAAAGTTTCGTTTCGTTCGTAGTAACGAGCCTGTGAATCTGTGAAAGTCCGGCCACAACCAAGTAATCCATTGGAGGGCGTCGTGTGCGTGTCAACTCTCCCGCAAATAAATTGACCACAATTCCGTTCCAATATCTGAAAAGGCTGGGTACAGAAAGGACACAATTGCATTTCTCTTGTCTTCCTTTCTTCTTCTTGTATGGCATCCCGCAACTCAGTTTCAGCGAAATCTAATGCATCTCCAATTTCACCTCTAGCTTCTGGCAAACCTCCAGACCATTCTTTCGTCCAGTTCAATCCATGGAGGAGACCTCCCCTTCTCAACAGGTCAAACAATTTACCTTGGCCTCCAAGCCTGATGATGTTCTTAATGAAAATCTCTTGTAAACGCGTGCTTGGAGTTGACATGGCACAGTTTAGAACTGACCAACCTGATTCCAAATAGACTCCCTGCAAGGCAGGGATGGGTTCCCCCTTGGCCAATTCAAAGGAGATTTTGAAGATTAAACAAACAAGATACGACTCAACAATCAATATTCCAAGCGGAGATCCAACATAATTGTTATCGTCACCTTTGGATTGAAGTCGCCGGAGTCGAGTCTGCTCTTGTCGACTAAGATTACTTTCCATTTCCAGATTCCTCAAAAATATAGTAAGGATTTGTTCAGAGGACTTTCCGACCAATTTAAGGATAGTATCTTCCAATATGATTTGAAATGCCGCCTCTGCGATCATTCTGGATGGGAAGTTGTCAGAGTAATCTGAGAAAAAGAACTCGATATCTGGTACTTCCTCCATGGGCGTGCATTGTCTGGAGTCGACACTATGAGTAGACTGTGCGAAATTTGGTATGAAATGAGGGATGCTTAGACGACGACCTTCCTCCGAAAAGTTTGATAAACCGTCACATGATAGCTGGTTGTTGATGACTGAAAGTCTAGATGTTGAAAGGAGCGTCGCGCTCCGATCAAAAACAGGTTCATTGCTTGATTTCGTCGTTTCTCCAATTGCTCCGTAGATGCAAGCATTTCTTAAAAAGGTCAACATCAGGTTATCTGTGTTTTCCATATCCAATCCATGTAAATCAGTCATGACGAAGCGCAGGTCAGATTCCCAGTGCAAATCTGTATTTGAGAGCATTTGCGGTGAAAAGAGGGTATTCAACAGCTCCTTCGTACACATCCTTTTGCAACTATCGTCTTCTTTACTGTGGTTGACGAGCTCTACGAAATGGGAAATGGAAGTGTTACAATTCTGTCGAAGTGACTTTTCGTCATAGAATGCGCTGATGCAATCCAAACAGGTTGAAGTTTGAGAGGTATTCTCTTTGAGCACGTAAAAGAACACTGATATTCTCAATAATAAAGACGTTCTCTCGCAGATGACGTTTTGATTTCCGATAATGTCAGATAGGCTACCGAAGAACATGGAAAAGTTTTCAATCCAAACTTTCGCACTTTCTTCAATCACCAATTCGGGAATACTGTTGCCAAACCAAGAGCACATTGTACGAACCACCTCAAGTCCAGGAAGAGGGATATCAGAATCTTGCAGTGTGGATTCGCCACTTGATCGTTGCAAATTTGTCGTAAGATTGCCCAAGTAGAGCCCAACGCTGGTAGAAGTGAGACGAACCAAAGCCATTTCGTACTTTTTTGCAGCAATGTGTATCAAAAGCAAGTTGTTCTCCATTGCACATTCATTGGCTTCTTCTTGATGCAACTTATCAATAAACCATTTTGCTTTCATTGAGCTAGGAGCACAGCATAATCTCCACGTCAGGAACTGCTCGAAGTAATTTTCGTATAGAGACTTCTCGTTTGCCTTTGGCGTCTGGGTCAAAACAGTGTCTGTTGTTTTCAACGCAATGTCGCTATACATTTCATCGGCAGCATTTTTTCTCAACATGGTCATTGCATCGTGGAAAATTATCCTGGTGTTCATTGATAAGATTGACGCTGCTTGGGTATCGTGTTCCATGAGTGTACATTCGACGACTTCATCTAGTAGTGTGCTGATCATGAGAAAGAAAGGGAACTTTACCTCTAAAACCTTTGACGATGGGAGTTCTCTGAGTTTTTGTGTTAGATCGACTTGATGCAGAATTAATTCTTCAAAGGGCAAAACTGGAATTTGGGTCAAGATATTATGGAACAACGCCTCTGTTGACGCGCTACGACTTGGATCCAAGAGCAACAGGTCAAAATTCCTCCAGTCATTTAGTTGCAAGAAGTAGTGCAGGCAAAAAAATCTCATAGTATCCTTCATGATACTCTGAAGGCATCGAGTCAGGCCAAGTTGACTTGTTCCCTTCTTCAAGCTCCAAGATGCTCGCCTTAGCATCATCGTCAGATTTTTTTCATTCCAAAGCTCAGAAAATTTGGTACATAAAATTGTACGTATGGAAGAAGAGTTGTTGATGGAAGAGGACAATATTGACGAGAGCAATTCGTGTCTTTGGTGAAAAGTAGAGTTCGACGATATCTGCCCCGAGTAAAATATTTCGTGACTTGCCAAACTCTTCGTCACATCAGCCATGATTTCATCGGTAATTTTGTTTATTTGCAGGTCACGATGATCCTGAAATCCAATGCAAGCTTTCTTGATGACATGTTTGAGATCTATGGACTGGTTGCTTTTACAAATGCTATTCAGATAGACATGACGCCAACCTCCAAGAGAGAGAGCTGGATAGAACGAGTTGGAAAGGAAAGTGGGTGGAGGGTAGTGAAGGATCAACACGAATCTCTTGTCGCTACTAAGTCGAAGTTGGTCCATGCAGCACCTCACAAAATTGATCATTTCGAATGCCGCCTGGTTGCTCATATCAACGAAGATGAGAAATGTGCAGATGCTTGAATGTGTAATCCATGATTCAATCGCGCTTCGAAGAGAAGACTCATTCTTTATCATGCTTAGGTGTTCAATCATCATAATCTCCGCATCATCCTGTATATACTTTTGAACTGTTTGGAGTTTTTCTCGGTGTCTGTCGTCTGTTCGTAGTGTTGGGATACGAAGAATGTCCACATCACTCCTTGTGTGGACAATGTATTTCATACTTGTCGGTTGAGAACGGATGCTTTGAAGCAAAGATTTGATGCCAAAATGCTGCTGTTGGAAGTACTCTGCCACAATATCTAAAGGCAATACGTGCCTCTTAGAAAAGATCTCCTCGGGAGTTGCCAGTTCGAGGAGTTTGAATATCATGAGTCTCGTAATGACCAATTCACTGAGCCTTTCAATTAAGACTGGGATAATAGTCGAGGGCACACCGGAAATGCATTCTTCGAACGCTTCCTTAGCATGAGTGATTTCGCTCTTTTTTAGGAGCTCGTTTAAGGCTTCGGACTCAGCAAGAGGTAAGCACTTCAAGCCAAACTCAATGATTGAATTAAAATCTTCTACAGAAAGATCACAATGCAAATTAACACCTGCGAAGGCAATAAAGTAGTCGGAAAAAGTATTCGCAGAAGAATACTTCTCGTCACTGAGGAAAAGTACACCATCTGACGGAGTCTCCGATAGTAGATCCAAACAACAACTTTCTGTTGTTTGTGCCGAGACGAAGCCGCACAAGTTTAGAACAGAAGTGAAAATCTCAATTTGTTTTCTAGAACGAATCAATATCCGTTTCAGAAATGAAGGTTCTTTCAACTTAGAAGATAGAATCGTCTGAACTGAAAGCCTGTACTTTTCAAAGCGGTTCAGAAATGGAGCGGGCAGAAGAGGAAGTTCTGCAGCGCTGACATGTAACACACATCGGAATGTCGGGGATACCATGCTTCTACGCGAAATACCTCCAACAGCAATATTTGCGTACAGGTATTCTTTCCCATCACGGTGGTTTCTAATGCGTCGAAAGTGTTGATTAAAAAGATCGTAGAAGCTTTCGTTGACAGAATCTGTTTGCGAGAGGACAACCTTCGATCCCTGCGCTGCGGCGAATTTCACTCCAGATACCAAAGATAATCTCTCCAACTCCGAATTTTCGCCAAGATTTGATAACTTGAAGAGAGTTTTTTTCGATAATTCTAGAAGGCCTTCGCTACTCAAGACCCGCATAGCCGAGTCGTCTCTACTTTCATCAATGATAAGAGTATACCTAGAATTTGATGCATTCGCTGTTGATAGCGCTTCATGAACAACATCCAAAGGGTTTCTAAGCAAATCTTTCAAATTAGATGGCATTTCGTCGCAGCAATTTTGAAGAAATGTGGCTACCAATATTTCAAAGTTATCGGTAGAAACACCATTGAAGTTTCGCTCGAGAGAACAAATGACGCTTCCCAATGTAACATCGATAGTCTGCTCAAAATTCAGTGTCCTCTCCTTGAGACTCTTGAGGAAATAGATAAAATCACGAAGTCCATAAAACGTTTCGAAGTCCCTAATAGAGACAATAGCTCTGTATGCAGCACAAAGCTTTGATGCAAAGGCTGTCATTTGCAGTTTCTTTCCATTGAAATTGACTAGCTTTGTGCCTTGAATCCCGTTATACAAAACCCCGTTTGCGATTTGCAGCATCTCCTTTTCACCTGGATTTTGTCTCAGCAACGATACACACCGATTACTCTTTGCGGCATCAAGTACATGATTGGTGATAGCAACGAAGCCAACGTCAGCTTTTGTAGACATGTGTCCTTCCAGATAATAATGCAAAACCTTTAGAGACTCTTTTTCTTCTTCTGGTAAACCAGCCTCATCCATGAACACCAAGCATTTATGTTCCTTAGAATCTAAAGCTTTTTGGCGTTGAATTGCCATTTCAAATACTGAAGAGACTTCATTACTAGTTGAGGTCTTGCTACACTGATAGTGAAAAGTTGATAATCTGGCAAATTGGCGGTAAAGCAAACTAGGGCTCTCTTCTCCATTAGCGTTGTCATCGACAATGTTCACCGACAATGTCTGTTTGAAAGTGGAAGGAGACGTGAAGTTCAGACCCCAGGATGAAAGCAAAACCAAAAATCGAATCCAGATCACAAGCTTACCTTTGAGCTTCCTGGAGGACCCACAATGACTAGAGGCGTGAGAGATAAAGCACACACCAGCGTCATGAACATATTTTCTTTCAAACCATCCGTCAAGGCAATACTATCCGGAATTTGAGTGTCTCTGTGAAGTATAGAAGTGAAAAAATTGTGAGAAAGTGTGTCTTTGTCTTCCTTGCGCAACCTGATTTTCTATGTGATAAGTACTCACAGTGCAATTTTTGTCATGGTGTCGTTGAGGATGTTGAGGAAATCGTTTGCAGCGGGAACATTTGACGCAATCTTCTCAATAAATAGACTTCGACTATCGTAATCGAGCTTCAAATAATACACAG
>Ga0115005_10004738_pt1 | contig 10744 bp, 4 predicted proteins | sample ArcOceMetagenome_FD_87163 | JGI IMG/M metagenome (GOLD analysis project Ga0115005, IMG submission 87163) | Marine eukaryotic phytoplankton communities from Arctic Ocean - Arctic Ocean - Greenland ARC118M Metagenome | ecosystem: Environmental > Aquatic > Marine > Oceanic | place: Arctic Ocean...
GGCTTTTCGACAGGTTGCGGTTGATAGGCTTTTCGCCGCCGGCAGCACTGCGAAGGTATCGCATAAAATGATCGTCATGCCCAACAGCCCATGCGTTGATTTCAAGGGAGCAGCAGCATGGGGTCAAGTGAATCGATCTATTTCATGGTATCAATCCAAGTCAGTCTCCTTTCCAGCTGTCCATGTTCATGAGTTTGGACATAACCTGGGAATGAAGCATTCTGGAGCTCCCAATGCTCAGGGCGTGTACAGAGAATACGCCGATGGAAATGGGTACATGGGCAATAAGGCAATTTGGGACCCAGAGGGATCTTCGATGTGTTTCAATGCGGCCAAAATGTGGTACTTTGGGTGGTGGTCTAGTTACCAGAGAATTGTGTATCCTTCGTCTACTCGTGTTCAGAATATGAAGCTTATCCCGTTGTATGATCTCGCGGAAGATAGATCTATTTCAGGCTCCAACATGATATTGAAGCTTCCATCTACCGGCAGTGACCTTTACATTAACTTCAACGTTGCGAAAGGTCTGAACGCCGGAGTTCGTGCGGACCCTAACAAGGTGGTCATCACGGAGCAAAACGGGAAGACAGTTGTGAGCACGTGGAAGGCCTCGCTTGGACCCGGACAGAAATATAGGCAAACAAACTGGGCTGGAAAAGGGAAAGCGCTGATTGTCGAGGTCGTAAGTACCAATATTGGAAACAGCGGAAGCACGAGTATAGCAAAAGTAAAGATCTACCTCGAGGGAGCAACAGTAGTTGCACCACCACCGACTACTTGCAAAGACAAGGTCCCAAGCGGGCAGTCGAAATGGCACGATGCCGACGGCCCATCTTACAATTGTGAATGGTACGCAAACAAATCGTCCAACTGTGCTCTGTATGGCGGCAAGTATGAGAACTTTGGATGGACGGCGAATCAGGCATGTTGCGCGTGCAAGTAGGATTGAGGAGATTTCCGCCATTCTCCCTCTGCACCCCCTATTTGTATTATTATGCCACAATTAAAAATTGTGATCGCCATCATAGAAAATAGGCCACTCTAGATTATCGTTGCTTCTAAAGTTTATAAGCATAAAGCGATAACCACATTATATCAATAAACCGGTTAAAAAAAATTCATCTTTAGGTAGATTATGCATCTGTTGTCTGCCTGATAATCGTGTTCATGCCTTGGTGGCGTTTGTGTTTCCTACGGAGATCTCGATTTTTTGTTTTTGGGACGGAATTAAATCCGAAATAAACTCATTGTTGTGAGGAGCAATTAGCTTCACGAGACCAGCGAAGTATTCAATCCACGCATTTCCGTTTGTGAATCGGCCGGCATTGTACGGCACTGGACCAAGTTCACCTCCCGTAAGTGTAAATAATTTAGCAACCGCTTTTCATTACGAAAGGATATTAATCATTAATTCAGATCTTTATTTGATATCAATACATGCGACATACAGTGAAATTATGCAACCTGCTCAAACCTCTTGCGATTCAATGCAGATAGTCTTTCTTCGGTACCAATCAAGGCAGGACGAACATATCCATCCATGCCCTCTTCCGAAGTTAAATTCTCAAAGACGTCTACTTGGATCAATACATCGCGGAGAGCATCAGCATTGGCGATTTTTTCTGCCTCCTCCGCTGTAGGTTGTCTCTTGTCTCTCCTGAGTTGGGATGCAATCTGATCGGCCTCGACACAGATCGGTACTGCACGAATCAAATCAGATACTTGGTGAACCTTACTTGATCCTTCTGGCGTCATGTAGACTCCTTCTTGGAAGAAGCTGCGGATGTCCGATGGTGTGGTCATAAGTTTTGATACCTCCTTGGTCAAAATATCTGATGGTTCTCTGTATGGACGTGTCATATTTCCAAGTGGGAAGCATCCAACCTTCATAACCGTGCTTGCAACTGGACCGAGAACTCCAGGGAAGTTGTCAGATGCACTATGGAGAGCATCCTGTGCCTCCTTCTCAAGACGAAGCATTGCATGTTCCGTGAGAGCCTCGAGTCCTTCCACACCACGACGGCGCTTGTAGTGATGCAAGGTTGCGTATCCGAGGTAGATCGAACCCAATGCATCTGCAAGGCGTCCCATAAGCAATTCTTCAAATTTCAATGATCCACCAAGTGTGAAGCACAAATCAGCAGTGAGAGCGAAATTTGCAGATAGACGAAGGAGCTGCTTCTCGTGGTAATCAAGTAATTTGTCACCATCACGGTAAGCGGTTTTGGATCTAATCTTAGTAGCAGCAGTAGCTTGGATTCCTCGAGAAATTGATTGACCAAAGTTGGTGAGACCGTGTCCAACAATCTTGTAGAATTGCTGGACAAATTTCTGCGTAGCTTCCTTTTCTTCCGACTGGGGGGCCTGGAGAGAAGTAATTAGGTCAAGCATGTGTGGATGGCAACGAGTCAATCCCTGTCCAATGATTTGAAATGATCGTGTCATGATATTTGCACCCTCGACCGTAATTGCAATGGGAAGGCTCATGTATGCATTTCCAAGGTAATTGTTATCTCCACGGCAAATTGCCGAACCAGCTGCGATATCCATTCCCTTCTCAACAATGCGGCGACCACGCTCGGTACAATTCTGCTTCATGACGGATGAAATAACCATGGGAGCTTCATGATTATCCACAATTGCATTCATCAAATCGCCACCAGCAATGGTAATCAATCCATCGCTACCAGCTGATGCAAGAGCTTCTTGGATTCCACCAAACTCTGCAATGGGAACACGAAACTGTTTACGAACACGAGAGTAGGCTCCTACAGCAGATGCGATCGTCCTTGCTGCACCAATGGATCCAGCTGGAAGACTCACTCCACGTCCTTCAGCGAGACATTCAACAAACATGTTCCATCCGAAACCACAGCGTTCTTGACCTCCAAGAATCATGGACATGGGAATCCATACATCCTCACCTTCGACAGTTCCATTCATGAAAGCTGCATTCAGTGGCATATGTCTCTTTCCCATTCTTAGACCAGGGTGATCGCGCCTATTGCAAGCAAAAAGATGGATCAATTGTCAGCAAATAAGGTCAACATCAAGAGAAGAAAAAAATCACAACCACAATCAAAGCCAAAACAAAAGTACTTACTCTAGCAAAGCAACTGTAAACCCTTCGGTACCATTCTCACCAAGCAACCCATTAGGATCCGACAACTTAAGTCCAAGTCCCACAACTCCTGCAATTGGCGCTAGTGTAATATATCTCTTTTTAAAACTAGCCCTCACACCCAACTCCCCATCCCGACTCTCCACGACACAATCACTCTCAATCAAACTCGTGGCATCGCTCCCACTATGCGGTCCGGTCAACCCAAAGCAAGGAATCAAAGTTCCATCTGCCAACCTTGGCAAAAAATACTCCTTCTGCTCCGCAGTACCATACCTCACCAACAACTCTCCCGGTCCCAAACTATTTGGAACGGCAACAGTCGCATTGGCATCAAAACAGTGCGTGGCAAGTTTCGCAAGGACCTGACTCACAGCATGAGTGGAGAACCCAAGGCCTCCATGCTCCTTTGGAATTTTCATCCCAAAGAATTTTTCATTGCGCATATAATCCCACGCTTCTTTGGTGAAATCCCTTTGCATGGAAACATCATGATCATTGAGTAGGGCACAGAGTCCGTCTACTTTTTCGTCGATAAAGGCCTGTTCTTCAGGTGATGTCTTGGGCTGATAGGTATCCACGAGATGTTGGAGGGATGGCGATCCTGTGAATATATCACGGTCGAACCCAATGGTACCGGATCCAAGTGCGATTTGTTCCGTTTGTGAAATGGGCGGCATGACTGATTTGGCCATTCGGTAGAGCCGTTTATCGATTGCATGGGTGATTCCGAGGATATTTCTTGATTGTGTCAAATTGTGGTTAGATGATGGGAGGGTACTGGTGGCAGCTAGTGCGGACCTGAATGAGTTCTTACTGTGAAGAGAGACTTTGTGTAAAGCTCCTTTTGAGATTAGCATTTTGATTGTTAATTATTTCTGTAAAAATTAGATTAAATTCGAAATTCAATTGTATTTAATATTGAATTCCCTGTGACGAAAGAGGAGAAGGATGAAGATGAGAGATTAAAATGAAAATGAATGAATGAACGTGGTGAAGTATATGTGGAATGTTTGTGTTCGACATGTTCCTTTTTCTAGGTGTCAGCATTCCACATCCACATATTCTTCGCCAAGAATGCAAAATGATACATTTTACTCACTGTTGGATATTTGTGGCAAAAGAAAGAACTCTAAAAAGAGCAGCGTTGGACCAGGTCGGAGGTTTGTGATGTTTATTCTGTTGTGATGACCCGCACTGATTGATGATGCTTTCGGGTCTCAAGTGTCAAGATGTCAAGGAAGGGTTCGTATTGATGTGCGCGAAACCTGTTTTCGGTATCAGCATCATATCTTCCCAACCCAATATGGCTTGTGAAACCAATCAAGTCAAGCCATATTGGATTGGGAAGGTAAGACAAACTGAAAAATGAACGGATGGACCAACAAGCGAGACCTACTACTAACTGTACTTTCTTCAAACTGGCAAAGATGAGAAGATAGGTTTGAAAGTGCATACCAGTACCATTTCACTTACCGATACTAATTGCATTGATATTGGTATCCTTGGACCTTTACATCACATCATTCATTCATTCCCCATTGAACTGCAGTGCTTCCAAATCTAGTCTTCAGTCATCATTCTTCATTCTCGATTTTGATAGGCAGCGTTTGAGAAAAACACACATCCCACAAAAATGGAGAACAAACTAAGGCCAATCTACCAAGCCATTGATACCCATCAATACTCCAAAGCTCTCAAGCTAACCCTGGCCGCACCACAGAATGCTTGGCCCATCACCATCGCTCTCAGATGTCACTGTCTCGAACGAGGTGGTCCTTCGCGATACAGAGAGGCGTGCATAGAACTCCGTTCTCTCGTCTCTGTCTTTGGAGAGGATGGGTGGGAAGAACTCGAGGAACGGATATGGCTTCTTTCTCTGGATTCCAATGCATCACCTGATGCCAACTCTGCTGGAGGTACCGGTATGATTAGCAGTGATGTCTCTTTTCCTAGCAGCACCAGCGGTGGTGCTGGTGGTGGAGGAGGAAAGAAAGGAAAGGGCAAAGGTAAAAAGTCGAAATCCAGTTCTGCCAATGTACCTGCAGCTCCAGCTCCAGCTGCAGTTGTACCTTCCAGTCAAAATTATCTTGATGCAATTGATGTCCTTGACCTATCGATCCATGAACGCTTTCAATTCTTTCAAAACAACAAACAACCTCCTTCTACATCAGCATCGACATCGACATCGACCATTGAACCCATTGAAATAACCGATGAAACCACACTTGGCACACTCGCCATATCCATCACCGCACTCCGTCTCCCACGGACCCTTGCAAAAATATACTCGTGCGCCATCCAAACGCTCCAGACACACATTGCACAATCCAATACATCGTCCGGTCTAGATGAATCACTGTACCAGCTTTCCACACAAGCATATCTAGCCAATCTCAAGCTCATTTCCACCATGGTGGAATATACACCCAACAGTCTTGATGACAAGAAGGAAAAGCTTCATAATGCAAGAAATGTTTTGAAAACGTGGGAAGAAGCGCAGTTTATTGCCATGGGGTTGGTCAAGGTTTCGGGTGAGAGATTGTATCAAAATTGGTTGATTTTGGCAACTATGGAGCATTGTCGTAGCTGTCGTGAGCTATTGAATTTATTGGAAGGCACGTACAATAGCGGCACTGATACTGATACCGGTAAGGACGAGCATGATGATAATGGTAATGATCATGAGGATGTTGCTATTGCGCAGGAAAAGGAAAAACTATCGAAAAAGATGGGGATGCTTCCGCGTCTAGCAGAAATGATGACGATGAAGCAGATCCAATCATTTTCTAAGGAGAAAGAAGGATTCCCCCCGAGTGCTGATGACGTCAGACTCTTTGTGGAGTGTCTGGAGATGCAATCCAAATTTCAAGAGGCCCTTGACTTTTTGGATCAGATTGCCGTTGGATCCAAAAGTGGAAGTCAAGATTCAGATCAGAGGGAGAGGAGGCAGATTGAGGACGAGAATGATGTCAAGGATCATGTTGGTTCCGTCATTCAAATGACGGAAAAGGAGAGGTTGGAAATGAAGGTTCAGTTGTTGAAGAAGATGGGTCAGAACGAGGCAGTATTTGATATTTATAGTGGCGAATTGTTGGTTTTGATGCCGGATCAATGGAGTTATTGGAAGGGGTTGTTGGAGTGTGCTGCCTTACTCGACAATGACTCACAGGCATGCGCGGCAAGATGTAAAATTGTGCTAGATCGTTTTCTCAGTGTGGAACAAGACAAAGCGGACAATGGAAAAGGACCAAAAGTGCCATTGCGTGGTCCACACTTGTTCAAGGTGGAGCTTGTGGCCTACATGATCAAGAATGGATCCAGTTCTTCTTCGATTTTGGATCTTTCTGACGCAATTGTAGAATATGGGTCACTCTATGCGCCCTTGGTCTTTTGTTGCTTTCAGGACCTACGCGTCTATATTGATCTGCTTTTGGAAAAATCTAGTGAAAATAGAACTGTTTTAGTTTCAAGTGAAGTACAGAAAGTGTTGAATTGGGCGTTGCGATTGAGGGAAATGAGTGATCCTAACAAGTTGGGCGATGGAGAGGAGACTAGTGCTGCAAAGCAAGAGAGGAAATCAAAACTGAGGAGCTATATTGCTTCCATCAAGTTTTGTTTCGAGGTATGGTATCAGCTCTGCAGTCAATGCAACGACGATTCTGAAGCATCAAAGTCTGTTGACGATGTAATTGCTCCCTTTATCCCTTCTCCAGAGGAAATGGTTTCTTGCTGGAAAAACACTATGGATCTTGGAAGCAACCCAAAGGAGGGCGGGCAAAAAGAATGCCTGCCTGGAGATGACCTTGTGCTCTTGACAGTGCAGTTACTTTCCCATCGTAATCGTTTCGAACAAGAAGAGGAACGAAAACAAATGCATACCTACGCATCCGTCTTGTTGGAGTATGCACTGATGCATTCACCCTACAATGCTTACATAAAAATAGCCGCAGTAAAGAATCTCTTTTTGATTGGGTCTGGGCTGCGTGCGATTGAGGTATTCGATGATATGAATGTCAAACAAATCCAATTGGACTCGTGTTCTTACTTCGTTTTGAGAAATTTGCTCGACAGTGGACTGTACAAAGAAGCCATTGATCAAGCTGGAAAGATCATACGCCTTCATTCTACAAGCGAAAAGGATTTGTGCTCCTATATGCCAAGAGCGTTTGAAAATGGAAACATCAGGCGCGGGCGGGAGATGATGAGCTGGCAGCGAAATCAAATGTCTGCAAGTTTGCAACTTCTTGAAGCAAAGGGGCTTATTATGGACCTTGCGCCATTGCTGAACTACGGCGACTTGGACGACCCAAAGTCGCCACCTCCACTTGGAATTGTCTGTGGTCTCGTGGGCAGCGGGGATGACGAGGAAAGGGAGAGGGTCGAAAAGATAATTCGCGACTCTGCAAACTTTTTGGCGGCCCCGTCAATCCTTAACATAGCTACTGAGAGTACTAGCTTCAACAAGCTATGGTCAGATAACCGTGACTTCACAGTGAACGAGCATGAGATCCTTGAAGAGAGTAATTTTGTGCTTCTTCCGCAAGAATCAGTTATTCGGGCACACGAGCATAGTGTCTTGGCGAAATTAGTCTTGTTATCGCAATCAATCAAACCACCAAAAAAGGGAAAGATTGTAAAGGTACAAGATGGAGAAGCACTAGATAAGAGGAGCAATAGTTTATGCCAGGCAATTTCTTCCGCAGAATTTTTTTTGTCTGGAACAAAGACTCATTATAGTTCGGTGCACTCGACTTTATTCAGAGCTGCATTGAAATTGTCGAAAGCATTCTCAATCATTGTGGCTGGAAGAGATGTCAGCAATGCGCCGATTGATCCCACTGACAGTCTAACAAAGAGGGAAGAAAGGATAGCCCCACTTCTGCGAGAAGTCGTTGTTCTAATTAACGAGTCGGCTTCGCTGTGGAATGGCCATTCTAGTGATGAAGGAACATCTGTTCGTAGGTTATTGCCAGATATACTGATTACTCTATTTGCAACATTAAAAACCACAGCAAATGCATGTGCGACATTTGGATGGGGAAAGCGCAAACGAACGACTAAACCGATAGCCGGGTGCCTTGCTGAAGTTGCTGGTAGATTGCAGGTGCTTGTCGAGGATTTGACGAAAACCCTCGGAGAGCAATTAGGGCCAGTTTCCGATTTGAAGTATACTTCGGAATCTCAACCTCGCTTCTTAGAGTCGGTTGGTAGTGAGGAGATGATAAAAAAGGTGATAGGTGACATTTGTTCATATCGTAAAGAGGCTCGTGATAGAATCTCCCCTATCTTGAAGCAAATCAAGAATGATCTGGAAACATATGATGTGACAGACTGAATCGACAACAGGCAGATTATAAGTACGATATTAAAATGTTTTCTATCCACAGCTTTGGTCCGCTCAAGTATTAGTAGAGGGATCTCTCACAAACAAATATCTGAAGCTGCTATATACTAGCTAGTCATCTACATTTTCACTCGTTCTCCAAGTCATCGATTATATCAAAATTCCAACAAAAGACGGCATCTTTCTGCGCATTCGTTTATCCTTTTGGTCATCTTCCAATTGACGCTGCACAATCCAACACATTCGTTTCCGCTCTCGAATTAAACAGATCATTCTGTATTTCATTGTTCATAGTCACGGGTGTCTCTCTTCACAGTTTTACAGATGCCTACCATTTATTATTCAGTCAAAGTCCTATAACTCGCTAACATGAGTCTACGGTGGCATCAAAAGTTCCTCTTCACTGATAAGGATCCCATCTTCATCGGAATACAAATAATGCCCAGGAACAAACTCCACCCCTCCAAAATTAACCCTCACATTCTTTTCGCCTTTATAATCCTTCAAACTCTTGAGGGGATGCGTTCCTAAAGCTTTGACCCCCACATTCATCTCATTGATGAGTTTCGAATCTCGTATGTATCCATTCACGACTACGCCACTCCACCCATTGTCAAGTGCAAAAGTAGCGAGCATATCGCCCATTATTGCACATCGTTGACTTCCTCCCCCATCTACCACCAGAACGTCTCCATTTCCTGGACTACATAATGTTTCTCGAACGAGTGGATTGCTCTCAAAGCATTTCACGGTTTGAATTTTTCCGTGAAATGCTGGTTTGAGACCAAAACTGGTGAATAAATTTGGATGTACGATTTGGAGACGGGAAGGCGATTGAATTAAACTATCGCATAAGTCTGCTGTTGTTGCTGGATGTTTGCTGCTCATTTTGACGATTTTGGCCGAGAACAGTAGTATCGTGCCAAGTATAATTATAAGCAGTATTAGTATTGAGGAAAGATGATTTTGGATGAGTGGTGATTTTGGGTGAGAGCGAAGTAATGGTACTATGATATGAGTACGAGGAGTTGTGGTACTACTACTGTTGTTTGTATGTCAGATCAAGCGATGTTTCATTTTCTCTAGAATTTTTAAAACGAACACACACACCGACACAGCTCATAGCGCGCTCTTTTTCTGTTCGAGCATTGATTGCATTTTCAATTTCATCATCTTTGGATTTTATTTACCATGCCCTCAGACGAGTGAAGAAGAAGCGGAGGAACCCTGTCACATCGATCGTTCACCTTTAGCGTAGATTTGTGCAAAGCTAACATGCTTCAGATTGCTTCACCGTGTTTATTGTATTCACCATACGTACTAACTCGCGATTATTTTCTTTTGATCGAGCATTCGTGCGAATTGAAGGAGATGCATTCTACCTCAATCTCGATTATAACAATATTGAATATATCCTACTCCAAAGTATTGTATCATAGGATTGAGGAGATAGTTCCCCGGCAAAAAATAATTCACGGCGTTCCTCTCAGATGCATGCATTTACAAACGCGTTGTAAAATCATCCTGTTCTTCCACTTTCTCGTTTTTCACAAGACTGTTGAAGCTTTCTTGTTTAGATTCTATCGGGCTTTGTAATAAATCGAATTTATGAACGACGTCAGCAGTAACTCCACTTGTCATCCAAAATCTAACATCTATCTCACTAGCTAAAACACACAAACTTATTAAACAAACGCCCTTTCCTAAAATGGCAGATATAACGGTGAGAGCGATCCTCAAATTCAAAGTAAAATGCTTCGCATTAAATTCCGTCCCAAAAACAAAAAAAGAAAGAGGCCACCAAGGCATGAACACGATTATCAGGCAGACAACAGATGCATAATCTACTTAAAAAGATGATTTTTTTTTAACCGGTTTATTGGTATAATGTGGTATCGCTTTATGCTTATAAACTTTAGAAGCAACGATAATCTAGAGTGGCCTATTTTCTATGATGGCGATCACATAATAATACAAATAGGGGGTGCAGAGGGAGAATGGCGGAAATCTCCTCAATCCTACTTGCACGCGCAACATGCCTGATTCGCCGTCCATCCAAAGTTCTCGTACTTGCCGCCATACAGAGCACAGTTGGACGATTTGTTTGCGTACCATTCACAATTGTAAGATGGGCCGTCGGCATCGTGCCATTTCGACTGTCCGTTTGGGACCTTGTCTTTGCAAGTATTATTCTCAACTACTGTTGCTCCCTCGAGGTAGATCTTTACTTTTGCTATACTCGTGTTTCCGCTGTTTCCAATATTGGTACTTACGAC
>Ga0115005_10004741_pt1 | contig 10740 bp, 10 predicted proteins | sample ArcOceMetagenome_FD_87163 | JGI IMG/M metagenome (GOLD analysis project Ga0115005, IMG submission 87163) | Marine eukaryotic phytoplankton communities from Arctic Ocean - Arctic Ocean - Greenland ARC118M Metagenome | ecosystem: Environmental > Aquatic > Marine > Oceanic | place: Arctic Ocean...
CAAATTTCTATTTTATTACCTGTAGACTAGTTATTAGTTATTAGTTGCCAACCACACACGGCTTTGATCGCAGATTACTAATGCGGTCACCCGACTATTAGATTACCAATCTACACTCATAATTATGAACATACCATTCGTTACACTCGCCTTATCAATAACTGCTATGTTCGATGGGGATGTGACATCATACAGGTACCGTACATACATAAAGTAAGCCCGGTGGCACATACACTATACGGTATAACAAATAATGTAGAAGAAATGAAAAATCTACGAGAGAGTAAGTACAGTAATAATTTGAAATTGATAGGAAGAAAAGACAACGTGACAATCCGTTGATATTTAAATTTATTAGTATATTAATAAAGTTCGTTTTTTTTAAATAACAGCTGTTGAGCTTGTGAAACTTTCGCCTTTTCTCTTCCTATCATAGAAAGAAGCAGAGGCTCGCGGAGTGGGTGCAGAAACGAACACCACTTATCGCATTTTTGAACATTTTCACTAGAATTCTTGCGTGCAACCTCCACAATAATTACCACAGTACAACCAGCATGATCTGCATCCACATCGTTCAAAAAGAGCAAGGATGCAGCAATCCCCAGTGCGTTAAAATGCACAGCCTCCAGAATAGAATGGTTTGTATTCAGTTCTATTGTTCATTGCGATGGCGGAGGAGATGCTAACGTAGTCTTTTATCGTCTCTGAATATGGGGATTCCATTGCAAAAAAAACAACTTCTTCTTTACCACAATCTTGCATCATTAATGCTTGTGACGTTCGAGTACATGTACTTGCATTCTGGTCACAGGAGGCGAACTGAACAGGACATCAACATGATTGTCTCAAGGATGGAAACCCTGCATTTTGTATTCTTTATAAAACAGAAATCAATAAGGTGAGTGGAACGTATTAATTACGAGATTGAATATAACACAGCTTTTTAGTCCACTTTGTCAGGGCTAAGACAAGCAGGGATAGAACTATGTGATATTTAGGCGGGTTGAACTACGAACATATTCGTTGCTTGATGGAATAGCTCGTGAAGTTAAAGATTCCGCCAATTCGATTCAGGGAAGAAGTCTCAGAACATGTTGGAACATAAAATATTCTCTCAAGAAGCGTGTTAAGCTCCATTCGGTCGAAAGATGGTTAAAATATTTTTCCTCATCGACGGCTTCTCTGATTGATTGTCAAAGCAGCTTCAACAATAGACTCACCACTAGAGATCAGATGCATGTTACAAAAGAGGTCTGGTCAGAGGAAAAGTGAAGCTTATTGATGGGCTTTCAGATCACTGGAGTGTCAACTTTTAGGTACCGTTGAACATTCATTCCCATTTTGGTACGCATGTGAGCGCATCTTTTGAGATTTATGAGGTCATGAGATACCGGAAAAGAAGGAGGAATTTGAAAATAAATTGATGGCCGTCATGTCAGTCAGTCAGCGTGTGGTACTTGTGGTATCGGAGGGGTTCATCCAGGCCAGTAGATAATGTACCCCTCATCCTGTGGGACATTCGCGGAAACATTTTTGAATTTTTCTCCGGAAGAAACCAATACATACTGTAGGCTGTCGGTACGTACCTACCGTACCGGTAGACATTATGTACTGTTGTGGCAAGATTATGATTTACTCTTTACTCTTTGATTGATGAAAAGACCTGCTGCCGGCCGGAACAATCATCTTCAAGTTAAATATATCCATTATCTGGTGTGGGGGTCTGTTTCTTTCAGCTTTCTTTTGATCAGTGTTCATCCAACATTCAAGAAGAAACATCTGCATGAAAAAACACCGTAAAACAACATCTGAGGAGGATGATCTCAGTGCAATCAGCACTGCAACGCCAATCATCTCAAACAACTCGCAGCAAAAGCGCCGTCCGAGATCTCGACGCATGCCGAATGATGATGACTGGGGGTCGAATGTAACACCAGTAATTTCAAACATCACGCCGGAAACGTCTAGCCATGACCAATATAAGAAGAATACTAGTGACATTGATTACGGCCAGATGGTGGTTGACTCACGCAACTCGTTCAAGCCCACTGGAGAACAGGGTAGGATCAATCCGCCAAGGCGGAAAACTAGTGGTCGTGCTCCAACTAAGGCAGGAAATACTACCGACAGAAATGGCACGACGAATCCAGGGAATAGAAACCATAGTTCAATGGATGCACAAACATCGTTAGTCAACGAACCGAACGGCACGAATTCACAAACCCCACAGAGTGCATGGTGGAGAGGAGTGGGCATCATCTGGCTTCCGTTCCTTGTTACTTTATTCTGTACAATTCGATTCTTGTTATCCACAACAGCTTCGTTGACCTGTAGATTCATCGAAGTCGATATTGGTTTTATCCCAGCAAACATCAAATTTGCATCTTCGAAAATACAACTTGGACCATTTGCATATGAACGTGGAAAGTGTCTTTCATATCCAGAAGACTTTTCTAAATTATTCATACATGGACAATCTTCATGGAGAGCATCGCGTGTGGCAGCAGTTGTGAATATAGTTCTAGGTTTCTTCGTGTTCATAACGGCAGCGTTTGTGTTGTTGTATAAAGTACTCAGGTTCTGGCCATCTTCAGCGCGTTTCACGACATGTATTAAAGGATTTGATAAAATCTGGGAAACTGTTGTTTTCATGTTGGTGATTTTGACTTTTATTTTCGAAGTCGTGAAGGTACGTGTAGGAAATCAATTACTCGTACAGAGTCATTTTGATGTAATACTATGCGGCTTATTTTATTTGTTTCCGAACCACTGGACTCGCACCAGTTGAAACTCGAGTAATTTCCCCATCCCCACCAATGAATCCATCCTACTCATCATCAGATTCTTCTGAATTATCCCATTCTTCATCATCAGTTTGCATTTTGGGGAGTTAATTTATGCACGGAGGAAGTATGGATGAATGATGAGTATAGCTTTGTTCCTGCGAAAGAGTGCTCCCTTTCCACGGGTGCAAAATGTTCTCTGAGTGCGATGACATTTGATTTAATATTGGTCATCTTACTCACAGTGATTTCGAGGAATTTGAGGGTCACCCTTCGTAAGATGTTTTGCTGTAGAAAGTGTAAACGAAGGAGAAGGAATCAGCCGGTTAATACAGAGGAGGATGAAGAAATGCCAGAGCCGAGATATTTCTTTGATGGCCGGGATGATGAGGATGGAGCATCAATCGTTCCAAATGTTCGCAATGCTAAAAACAGTTCTCAAGAATCCAATAGTGACGAGGAAAGCGTCATACCTCGTCCAACACAAAAACAGAAAGGGGGGATATCATTCGGTTCTGGAAAGAAGAATGGAAAAAAATCTCGGAATCCTACACAGGGCCAGAGAAAGCCAAAGGCCAACCGAAGAAGAAATGATAGTGACGAGGAAAGTATCATTTCGAGAGGTGATTTATCATCAGCTTCACGGAAGATACAAACGAGGTGGGCCAATAGTGATAAAAATGACAGTGATTGCGAGTCACTCGTGCCAATGCCTAAGCGAGGTGCAGCTCAGAAAGGGGCCAATAGTGGTCGAGATGGCGACTCGGAATCAGATTCAGGATCGGGGTCTTCAAGGTCAGACTCAGGATCGGAGTCTTCAGGGTCAGATTCAGGATCAAACTCGTCTGAATCTGACGTCTTACAAGGCACCGGCAAAAATGAGTCTAAACCTATCGAGAGTGATGCATTTTCAGATGATCTTGGTACTGCTGACTTACTAGGGTTTAATGAGCCAATTGTTGAAGCACCTCAACACTGTGTTCATAAAAGAGACGATAGCGATGAAATTGGGTTTCCCAATCTACTTTGAATGTGCTTACACGTATGTTCAATGTGAATAAATGTGTGAAGTGACAAGATGCGGCACTTCTTGCAACTTCCTTTCTTGGTATAAAAGGCATAATTTTTATAAATAATTTCAAATTTCAAAATTATTATTAATAATATAATAATGTAATAATGTCAAGATAATGAATTATACTGTATTAATATTTCGTCCAAACTGATTTTTATTGTAAAAAGCCGGTTCAACTGTTTCAGGTAGGAAAACAAAAAAAGGAAACAATCTCAAAATGACAATGACTGATTGATTCCTGAATCAAAAGTATCATGCTGCCGATGTCATGTTCCTCTGAAGTACTGATAGTGCCGCTTTCATACTTTCATAATTGATGAAGAGGGCTGATTTCAATCCTCATCCTAATAACTCTGTTATTGGTTTTCAAACAGCCTTGAATCAATCCAGCAAACTCACATCTGGCTTTCACAGAATTGGAGCAACCGTATCCCATCCGATATAATTATCTGTTCCATTTCGTCCTTGACATATTTTCTCCCGCTGCGAAATCTTCCTAGAATCTTTGCAGCACGATAAAATTCATCTCGGTAAGAAATATAGAGACCATAGTTGAGAGATACCGAATCAAAATCGGAACGAACGTCACATCCAACCTTTTCCGACAGCTGGTGGATGAAAACAGATCTTTCATAGTACTTTTCAACCAGTAAATCATATCCATGCTCTTGAGTGTAGGAAGAGAGGGCTTCAGAAGCAAGACCAAGGTTGTTACAGAGACGTCCGTCACAAGGTATCAACTTCAAAGCATACTCGATACAAGATATTGATAGTTGCATAATATCCATTGCCGCACGAGCTGATGTTGTGCTTTTGGCCTTGGAATATAGCGACATTCCCAGATAATGCCATGCCTCTCCATCCATGGGAGCGTAGAGTATTGAAAGTCTATGATGCAATATTTTGCATATGATAGAGTCCTCAGGCGTCGCGCATTTTGAACAATGCTGCCGAGCATTATTTTTGAGTCTAGAGGCTCTCTCCATGCGAGGAATCGCAGCACTTGTTAACGCGTCATTCTTACTAATACTCGTAGAGGCTAAAGAACTTTCCTGTTTTCTTGCAGTCAAAAACAATACCAAAATATCTCGGACTCCTTCTGTGGTCCCGACGCCGGCGTGACGTTCACTTGACAAGTGTGCCACAGCATGACCAGCCCCTAAAGGTTTTAGAGGCTTCGGAGTGTCTGCCGCTGAAATATCATTCCTCACCATTTCACTGCGGAGTTGATTTTCGAAGAACGTACCCCCGCCTTCAAATTCGCTGCTTGGGTTAAGCATAATATTGACAGATATAAGAGCCTGGTCCCGATGCAGAGGTTGCCCAGCACCAAGAAATCTATTGAGTGGGGAATCTGTATCCTCTTGATCGGCCATCATAGCTTCTGTTGAATTATACCGAATCACCAAAGAATCATACACACACAAGTCGAAATCGTCCAAATCAGAAATTTGAAATCGGAATGCATCTCTCACCAAAGGATAGATTTTTTGCCGCAGAGCATCCATTGCAATCGTTCGTATTCTGCCATCGACGTGATCTGCCAAGTCAACTAAATGTGCTTCGTAATTCCCTGTTCGCTGATAGGTGAATCTTGACTTGGTCGATTTTGAAGTCAAATCTGACGCCGACTGCGCGGTATCATCTTCAGCTTGATCTTCTGACCACCAAGTTTGGGCAGCTTCTCGAATAATGGAGATAGATGTCTCATCCAATAGAGGCTGATTCGTAGTTCGAATCGCCAAGGGTCTTTTTGAAGGCTCTTCTTCTCCACCAGTTCCAGTCTTTCCATCATTTGCATACACCCATTCGTATTCCGGAATTTCCAATGTCATTTCTCTGCTGCATGAATTCTCACGTCCGAGTGATGCACATAATTCGAGATCTTGGGCATGCAAGGCATCGATTTTCGCCAACGTTTCCTCTTGAAATTGTTGGATGGATTTCATCTCTGCATTTAGGATGGTGTCCACCTTTCCCAATAAAAAAATAGCTTCTTCGGTTCTGTCAACAGGTGCGTTTTTCAGATCATCTCGAATATTGGAGCTTATCGACATATCCAGTGTACTAAGGAATACTCGATCTTGCTCGCTGGCTTGCACTACACGCTTCAGTGAAGATTTTATTGTTGGTACGTGTAGATTAAAGCCAAGCGACACGGGAAGAATCCATAAAAGAAGGGTTGATAGTGACTTGATCATCATGATTGATACTGGGTTGGCAAGGATTGGTTTTGATGAGATTCAACTTCTACCGAAACACATTATAATACACAACTATGCATACCGGTAAAAGAAAAAGAACGTGTGTGTGTGTGAGTTGATTTGAGTTGTTGTTGTGGGGTGTTTGGTGTTGGTCTGTAATTTAATTCAGTATGCATTTCATTTGGAAAAATGAGGGGAAAGGCAAGCAAGAGGGAGGGAGAGAGAAAAAAATTGAAAATGGCATTCTAAAACCATGTAATGTAGGGATGATGACTACAATTTTCTTCTACTGATCTGACGCCGCCGCCGGACGAGAAACCACGTTTTCAAATTTTACCCAGTCATGCATACTTACTGAATACATGCATGGCCCATGATGGCATCATGCAGAAACGAAAGTAATTCTTCTGTGCCATTAAAAAAAGGATTCCTTCTAATCAACAATGTCGACGAATTGGAGATCTTACGCAATAACCCTGTTCCTCCTTACCAATGCAGTCGCATTCTCACCACAGTCCAACCTGGCAGCATGGAATCCTCGCACCACTACTGACCTTCACTCAAGTGTCTCAAAAACATCTGAAATGATGAAAGACATGCGATCTCAAATAGCAGAAAATGAAGAAGCAAACTTCATGATGCAGGCTCTTCGTGGACAGGGAATGAACGAAGATGACACTGCCGCTGAGGGGGTTCAAATGCGCCTCGTTGAAGAAGATCTCGACATTGGTACAGGTCTCCCTTACGCATATGATCCTATAGTCCTCAAGGAATATTATTCTAAAAAGCCCTTGACAGTATTTCGAAGAGTGGTACAGGTTGCGAGTGTGGGCGGTGGATTTATTGCAAGGACGGCATTAGATGCTTTCTTGGGGAGAGATGACCCTGAACTCGAAGTCAAGAGGGCAGGAGAACTAAGAGATTTGATTACTAGTCTTGGTCCATTTTATATTAAACTTGGTCAAGCGTTGAGTATTAGACCAGATGTTCTCTCGCCAAGGAGTATGGTGGAGCTTCAGAAGTTGTGCGATAAGGTTCCCAGTTATGATTCCAAGATTGCATTCAAGACGATTGAGAAGGAATTAGGTAAAAGGGTGGACGAATTATTTAGCGAAATTACACCCGAGCCGATGGCTGCTGCCAGTCTTGGCCAAGTTTATAAAGCAACGCTGAGAGCTACAGGAGATGTAGTTGCTGTAAAAACTCAGAGACCAGGTGTTTTGGAGACGGTTAGTTTGGATTTGTACTTGGCTCGTGAGATTGGGGTCTTAGCAAGGAGCCTTCCTGCTCTGACAGATAGGCTCGATGCTGTTGCGCTTTTGGATGAATTTGCTTTCCGGTTCTTTCAGGAGTTAGACTATAACGCGGAATGTGAAAATGGAATCAGAATTAAAGAACAGATGAAGGTGTTGCCAATGGTTGTCATTCCAGGAAGTAAGTTTTCATATGCTATCATATGACCCCGTGGTTCTGATCTGCTCACGGTACGTGTACTTACTCTTTACGTCTTGTTTGATTACAGACTTTCCAGAATATACTTCTCGTCGGGTGCATGTTGCAGAATGGATCGATGGCGAGAAGCTAAGTTCTAGTAAAGCCGATGATGTAGGTGCATTGGTAAATCTTGGTGTCATCACCTATTTGACTCAGCTTCTAGATGCTGGATTCTTTCACGCAGAGTAAGTTTCGGATCATCATTATTGTATGAGTGGGTAGATCGTTTATTTACTTGCTTTTCGTTTGATTTTGTACACGTAGCCCGCATCCTGGTAATATGATGCGCACCGACGACGGAAAGTTGGCCATTCTTGATTTCGGCCTAATGACAGAGATTACAGATAATCAAAAGTATGGGATGATTGAGGCGATTGCGCACTTGTTGAACAGAGATTATACCGAAATTGGGCAGGATTTTATCAATCTTGGTTTCATCCCTGAAGGAACTGATACAGCGCCTATTGTCCCAGCTTTAACTAAAGTATTTGATGTTGCCCTAGGTAAGTGATACCATTGAGAAGAAAACGTGTAAAGTTTCCAACTTTCAATTCTTTCAATTGCCACCCAGTTGCCTTTTATATATTCTTAACTTTTTGTTGAACTATTGCAACAGCTGGTGGTGGTGCGAAAAGTATTAATTTCCAAGACCTAGCTGCTGATTTAGCGCAGATCACCTTTGACTATCCTTTCAGCATCCCTCCATACTTCGCTCTAGTGATTAGGGCTATTAGTGTTCTTGAGGGTATCGCGCTCGTAGGAAACCCAAATTTTGCAATCATTGATGAGGCATATCCTTACATTGCTAGGCGTTTGATGACCGATGATTCGCCACGTTTAAAGGCAGCATTAAAGTACATGGTTTATGGAAAAGAGGGGATATTCGATGCAGAGAGATTAATTGACTTGCTACAAGCACTAGAGAAATTCACTGCAGTTCGTGACAAGGGAGACGGTTCTGCTTACAAGGTCGATGGTGTAAGAGGATCGAAGAATGTTGGTTCTGCTGGAGATTTTGCTGGGTCCCAAATAGTTGATACATCTGATAGAGACACAGATGTAGGCGACGGAAGATTCCGTGTCAATGCTCTCGGAGATAACAATGGCCCCGAGGATAAGAACAAGAAAGAAGAAGACGAAGCAACTGTAAGAGAGGCACTGAGATTCTTCTTTAGCCCCGAGGGACAAGTATTCAGAGAATTCATGCTTGAAGAAATTGTGACTGTCGTCGACGCCTCGAGTAGAGATGCAGTACTTGAATTGTCAAAGTCATTTGGCCTAAATAATTTGCCGGTCCCATCTTTTTTTAGAGCTCTCAATCCAGCACTCAGCGACGAGGACAAGGGAATGGTGCAGCAAATAAGGGTACTTATCCAGTTCCTATTGGGTGATTTTGATGCTGGTAATAGTGGGAACAATCAGCGTCTGAGAGAAATAATTCCCGTCGTCAGAGAATTCGCACCTAGTCTACGCGATTATGGTTCGTTGCTTATAGTGAGATTATCAGAGAAGTCTATATCAAGAGGACTCAACTGGGCAGCTGGCGCCGCGCTTGGTAGTAGGTAGAGGTATGAAATAAGAAAAGACTGCACGGTCCATTATTTTCTATGTGTAGCGATAAAAAAATGTGTTTCAAGTTCACGTATAATTTATCCTCTGCAAATGATTCTTGTATCCTAACAATTTTAGTTCGATGAATTTGTACTCCTGTGTTCAGTAGCACTGTTTGGTAAAATGCAGGTCGATACAGGCGTATTACATCTCAATTGGAGCTTGATTGGAGAGACCACTATGCCTATTCAAAGCAAAAAGGATGGGCGACCGATCAGTTGACTGTGTTCCCATCGAAGAAACATAATTTGATTTGGCAAGGATGAGAAATCGTTAAATAATAATTGAACAGCTTCATGTGAAACTGCGAACCATTTCGCCTGGTCAACTTCAGTCAAACGACTAATAGCAAGTAGTGCTGTATACGAATGGACCCCACAGCAAACCGAACAAGGAGACGTGTCGCTAAAGAGAAATTCGTTCCAGAAGAAAATGAAGTCAGATGTTGCTTGTTTGTTTGCAAAGCAAGATTGCTGATTCTAATTTATTTCAATCGGCTGAAATAAGATATAAAGATCAAAGGCGATTTCAATTATTTGCCATTCCCAAAGAAAGGATGCATACATACAGTATGAACTGGTAGCTGGTAGTATGGTATGGTACGTACTACAATATGAATAGTACCTGCCGTCTTCTCTCCATCTTGTACCTCTCACTGACAATTGTTCAGGTTCTTCGACTTCTCGCAAATAGTGGTGAAAGTTCAATTGCTCAATAGCAACCTTCCACGCAATGCGATTATGAACTCCACCATGATCAATTTGGACGGGAATATCTCCACGTTCATAAAAACATCGAAAATTGGGACGCTCGACAAAGGCAGAAAACTCAACCTTTCTGTTTTCTACTTTTCCTTACGGACAAAATAAGGACTCCCAAATGCATTGTTGATGTAGTGGATAGAAAAAGTGGAATGGAACTAAATTTGATACAAAACAATTGCTATTCTTTCGCTTTCGATGTCCTGTCTTCTCTTGAATCGCATCACGAAATTTTGTGGAAGGCAATTTAGCTAGATAACCGAATAAAAGATGCACAAGTGAATTGGAAAATATCTACTTACCTTCGTGTACACTTTCAAAGATTCACTAAAAATTGCGCAGAACCGTTACGGCTCTAATCACGAAGTTGTGGCAAGTGTAATGTATGGCATTGGATCGATTCATGATTGCAAAGGATATTACCAGGAGGCAATATCATTTTATAAACATTCAGTCCGAGTGTACGGTCGTGTCTCTGACTCTTTAGACTACGTTGTCTTTGACAAGTTGAATCGGCTCGAGGAAAATGAATACATAAGATCCAACAAGAAAAGTGAAACTTTGGACTGAATTACTAAATAACCTTTTATCTACTGTAATTGTGAGGGGACTTTGCAGAAAAAGGCTTCGAAGATAAGAGCAAGAAAATTTGCAATTGTTTTTTTGAACAACTCGTAATCTGGAGTTGCTCCAATTTGAAGTCGGTTATTCAACCATACCGGTGTTCACAATATTCATATGCTTATGACACTCATGTCATTTTTTTACTATTGGGGATGCGAATTTATTGTTGTTTTTTTTATGCGTGGCAA
>Ga0115005_10004746_pt1 | contig 10735 bp, 7 predicted proteins | sample ArcOceMetagenome_FD_87163 | JGI IMG/M metagenome (GOLD analysis project Ga0115005, IMG submission 87163) | Marine eukaryotic phytoplankton communities from Arctic Ocean - Arctic Ocean - Greenland ARC118M Metagenome | ecosystem: Environmental > Aquatic > Marine > Oceanic | place: Arctic Ocean...
CAAGTCGTCCTCATTGGACAGAGATTCACTTTCGCCTTGGTTCAGTTGAGACTCTTTCCATTCATCAAAAATGATTCTCCTTTGCTCCCTGTAAGTCTCAGCGATCTTTCTAGCAGCAAAAACATCATCAGTCCAGTGGAACACTCTCTGGACCGCAAATTCCTCCTTGTGTACAGATGCAAACTTTACATCTTCCAGAAGAGGTGGTTGAAAATCATAAATCTTCGCGGTTTGCCCCCATGCATTGTATTGAAGACCGGTGACATCGATCAATACACCTTCCAAGCTGAATATGGCACCGTAGTCTTTGAATGGTTTATTAATCTTTGCAAAATACGGCGAAGCCCCAGATGAATATGGCGAACTCTTGAGTTGCATCAGACTATCTATTTGAGAAACCGACAATAATTTGACGTCCAGCATGTCTTTCTTAGTCTTCTCAAACCCAGATAATTGACTACGATCATCTCCAAATCCCAGAGATCCTCTTTCCGACATTCTTTTTTTTGGAAGAGGTTTCTCTACCTTCTCTTGAGGAGCATCTGTCGCAATCTTCTCATCCTCGTGCTCCTTCTTAGACGTCGCATTCGTCGTCAAACTTGATGCTTCAACTTTGGCAGCATCGTCCTTCTCTCTATCTTTCATGTGCGCTTCTTGAATGTTTGCAATATCTGGAGTCACAATCACTTCGTCAGGAGTAGTGTCCAAAACAGCAGCCGGAGCCTGTGCCTCAACGTCTCCAACAACTGCCGTCTCAGAAGTCGACGATTCACCCTTCTTCTTTCGACTAGGCCTCGTTCCAATAGAAGTCAATATCTTATCAAAATCTATATCACCATCATCTTTGAAGAGAGTATTCACGTCATAATTCACCTTGGGCGTGGGCGCCACACTGCCAGAGGTAACACCACCACTTTCACTAAGTCCAGCTTGTTGCCTCATTTTTTTCTCCGCTTCTTGAAAATCTTCCCACTTTTCCTTGAGGTCATTCTGCCCTTCGACTGTTCTCACTCCAGATCGCGCCACCAAGGAACGGAACTTTTGTTGTTCAAATGTCCCTAGAGACTGTATATCCGAATCATCGTCGTCCTCCTCTCCGTCTTCTTCCTCTTGTATGAAGAGGTCATCTTTGTCGTCCTTTTCTGAACGTACAGACTCCTCTTCTGCAGACCCCTCTTCTGCAATATCTCGAAAGAATGCACTATCTGGCTGTGGCAGAACGTTGTCCTCAATCTCATCCTCGAAGAAATCGGTATCATCCTCCATATCAAAATCCTGCTCCGTATTCTCTTCCTCTCCCTTAATCTCGTCCGTCTCCAAATCAAACTCCAATTCATCCCTGTCCGCGTCCATAGTCGTGCCCAAATCTTTGTCCACATCCTCATTCACATCTCCCTGTGCTTTCTTGGAAGGAGACTTTACTCCAGACTCAGACGTTTTCTTCTTCTTGGACAAGGAAGATTTTCCACGAAGCGCCTCCCCAATGGTAACCGGAACAACCTTTTTCTTCTTCACAACCTCATCCGGCCCCCGATTCTTAATCGCCTCAAGCCTCAACCTAATCCCCTCTTTCAACCCCTCAACCTCCCCTTGCAGCTTCACCTTCCTCACGGGATCATCCGTCTTGAGCATCAAATTCGTCAACACCTCCAATGCAAAATCATCCATTTCCGACCGTGCCTCTTCCGCTTTTTGCCGATCAATCGGTCCTTTCTTGTTATTCCTCAAACCTTGCCCTTGTTCTTGTTGCTGTTCTTGTTCCTGCTGTTTGTCACTCCATTCAAATGGTAATTTATATTTGATGGTGAGACCAGATTTGGCCCGCATCTCCTGTTCATGCTGTTGAAATTCCTTCCATGCTTGTAATTTACTCTGGGCCACTTGGGAATCTTCCGCCGCTTGCCCTTTGAGCAGTGCCTCCTTGTCCCCATTATTGCCAGCACTCGTAGTATCACTCGTAGTACCACCCATGGTACTAGCACCAACACCAACACCAACACCCTTTTTCCGATCTGAAGCAAGTTTAGTAGCAATGGCACGATACATCTGCCACTCCTTGAGTGACTCCGGCTTCTCCTGTTTCGCACCCCTTTGCTGCCTCTCCACTTCATTTCTCAATTCCTGAATCCCCGATTCGAGATTCTCATCTGATCGCGACCTCGACCGCACATCACCAATCTCGTCATTATCATCGACATCGACATCGTCATCAAGGGCACCTTCCTGTCGTTTGGAGAGTAAATCTTCTAAAATGTCCAACTGCATCGCTTCAAAGGATGGAGGAGGTGAATTTGAACTCGAACTCGAACTCACGGATTCCACCACATCAACATCTCCCCCCGTTCCCACTCCCAATCCTGTACCACTCGCAGTACCACTTCTTCGCCTCAAACTCTCCTCATACGCCCTAAACTGCTGATATTCTTCTTCTCTCTTTTGCAACACGTCATATTCCCTCTCGGCCTCATTTATAATTTCCTTTACCAACTTATCCTCCTCCAATAACAACGACTGTTGTTGATCCATACTAGTACCCATACTTGTATCCATACTAGTATCCAACAACTGCTGTTTGGTAATTTGTTCTTGTACGATTTCCTGTAGGATTTCCTCCGCGTTGGAGGGGACGAGGGATGGGTCAGTGGTGCGGAGTTGGTTTAGTTTTTCTTCCATGGATTTGGAGAATTGTTCAATGGATTGATGGATTGTGTTGACGTCGACGGCAATGTCATTATTGCTATTGCCGTTGTTGTTGGGTATGAGGGAGGGTGGATTGGGGGGAGACGTCGAGGTACTTTTGTGAAGGGAAATGGGCTGGACCAAGTGGGGTGATGCAGCGGGTGGTGCAGTCAGGATTTGTTTGAGTCTTGATCCGATGAAGGAATTATTGTTGCTGTTCGGTACATTGCTGCTGATGTTACTGATGTCATCGTCATCATCACCGTCATCACCGTCACGATTGGTGTTACTGTTACTGTTACTGTTACTGTTACTGTTACTGTTACTGTTACTGTTGGTAGTACTACTAGTAGAAGGATTGTCGTTTGAAAATGGTTTGTCTTTTCGTTGTGCCATGTAGGCAGAAAAGAGATCGTTCACATCATCCTCTCGATTCTGATTCTGATTTGCACTCAGTGACGTAATACTACTAGTACTAGTAATACTACCAGCAGTACTGATACTTGTTGTTCGACATGGAGTACTAGTACGAGTAGTAGTAATGGTGAAGGCAGCGGCGGCCACGAGGAAGCTCTGATAAATCAGCAGCCTTTCTATTGTTCCTCTCATTTATTTTTATTGCTAGTGGTTGGTTGGTTGGTTGGTTGGTTGATTATAAGGTGCACTGTATTGTACTGAAACTGTGCAATGTTCCACCATGTATGAGATCATGATGTGAAGGTGAGTGAGAGTTCGTCGTTCGTCGTTCTTTTTCGATGATGCAGCATCATGCGAATGCATCAGAAGAATGAAATAAAAGCGTTTCTTCTCTTCATTGGACCGGTATCAAAACACCGGTACAATAACGGTCATGGACTTGGTCATTATATTACTGGAAGCATCCTCTTTGACATTTTATGCAAGTGGGCGAGTGAGTTCGGGTTCAAGTGTTCTTATAACTTATAAGGTGTTCTATCAATCATCCAAACAAAGCATTAAAATATTTAATTATCGCTCATACAACAAGAAACATTACCAGGTGGTAATGTACAATCTTCCTCACAGAGATGAGGACTACTATCCCGGCTGTCCCTCCTCCTACTTGTAGTACTACTAGCAGCTACGTGTAGTGGTCTTTTACAATATATCAACCGTTTCCCCAATAAAGTATCCATACAGAATTTTCATGAAAAATTACAAATTCCAGAGCTCACTCTCACCAAGCTCTCACCCTTGAAATAGGACCATGTGAATGTGCAGACCCACTCAAAGTGGCAATGGCAAGACAGAAGGCAGAGGCTCCGATGAGCAAAATTCAAAATAAAGTCGACAGACTTGGTAATTTTCAACGCCGATCAGAGAATCTTTGTGATATCGTCATGCACGTCAGAAAATATAAATTGAACACTTTATAATAATATGTATTATTATATGATGTGGTATGCCAATTAGTTCGTTTCGTCATCTGACCAACCGAGTGCCATACTTCGAGCTAATGCGATAGGCATTACTTTCTCCTGAACGGTTCCAAAGTCCAACCCCTCTGGACGCACCACTTCCTTTTATGATGATATCGATATCGATAGCAAGAAAGGAGGCACACTAAGTGATGCCATGTCTTCTTACACACAATCATGAGCACCAGCACCAAGTCTGCTGCACCAGCAGTCCAGGACGAGTGGTGATATGCCTTACTCCTATGGCATACTAGAGTAAATACTCTGGAAGAACACCCAGTAGTAGGTATTCTGAGAAGAGGAAGGTAGACTATAACTGTGGTTGGCAACGTTATTCGCGCTGTCCCTCCTCCTCCTATAAGTAGTAGCTACATATGGATAGTGGTCTTTGTTGTTTATTTTGGATACACGTAGTGTACGGCTTGGGCAAACTTGTTGATGCCCAGGATTCCGATGACGACCATGAGGATGTTTTGTTTTATTTGATTGCATTATAGACTAGGCATACGGTATATCAACGGTTTCCCCAATAAAGTATCCACAAAGGATTTTCATGAAAAAAACATTGCAATGCCAGAACTCACTCTCACCACCCTTGAAATTCATTAGCTGCTCACATTGAACATTATTCCTCTCAAGACCCATCGTCTTCAGGAATGTTTCATTACACTATAGAGTTTCTCAAAGGATCGAACATTGAACACAGTTAATTCTAAAATAGGACCATGTGGATGCGCAGACCTACTCAAAATGGCAATGGCAAGACAGAAGGCAGAGGCTACGACGAGCAAAATTCAAAATAGAGTCGACAGACTTGGTAATTTTCAGCGCCGATCAGAGCATCTTTGTGATATCTTCATACACGTCAAAAATATAAATTTAACACTTGATATATATTATGTATGGTATGGTATGGTATGGTATGCCAATTAGTTCGTTTCGTCATCTGACCAACCGAGTCCCCTACTTTGAGCTTTTGCAACAGATATTGGTTTCCCCTAACCAGTTCGTTTCGTCATCTGACCAACCGAGTGCCATACTTCGAGCTAATGCAACAGGCATTACTTTCTCCTGAACGGTTCCAAAGTCCAACCCCTCCTCTAGAAGTGTGATCTCACAGTTTTCGAAGGATAGGTCAACAGTTGCCTTGTTAATATTCTTAAAGATCAGTGGAAAGAACTTTGCGGAACCACCTTTTCCGTCAACTTCAAGGCGTCTGAAGAAAATGTGAACTTCCTCCAAAATGTTATTCAGATGGGTGTACTCATCCGGAGATGTTATACGGATCTTTTGAACGTTAGAACTGAGAACAGTTGTGACAAAGAACATTGAAGGTGTTTTTTGTTGATGCTGATGAAAGGCGTAGTCATTGCTTTGGCAGCCGTCGACTAGGACATGGACACCTGATTCTCGAATTGGGACACACGATTGCCGGCTTACACATTGTTTCTTTGCTTGAATAAATTGCAACATGTATGAACATGCAAACATGGGTTTGTTCCACCCTAAGATTTCAAAAATTGAGTTTGTTGTAGAAACGTATCATGGCCATCACCAAAAAAACCAAAAATGCATGTGCACGTACCTTGTTGGAGGTCACGAACCCGAACTGTTGTCCAGAATCGAAGTAGTTCGGCAGTGCGTGGATACTCTTCCTTCACAAGATCAGCAATGGGCATTGTTTCGTCATGAGAAATAACTCCACCGTCGCCACTGCGCGTGCATATATGCTCCCATTGCTTGCTATCAATTTTACCACACAGTACATTCTTGCTGCATATTGGTGATCCTACGGATTTCATTCCTTCAAAACTATGATCCTGCGTGGAAGCGGTGGAGGTATTCTTTTGATATTTAGCCCCCATATCTATGAAATCCAAAACAGCAAGATGCAACCCAACTTTGAAGTTTTCTAGGTCTTTTTTGTCCTCTACGGTCTTCTGAACCCTCTCAACCACCCGATAGCCATGGGAACACTTCAGAATGAGATGTGACCCATATGCCTCCATGAAGGTCGTGAGGAGGCTCTCTGTCAATTTGTCCCGATCGATCGTGTTTTGTGTGCTTAATAATGAATTCAAATGATCTTCCAATTCACTCACTTTGTCCTTAAAATCTTCATGTAAATATTTGTTGAGGCATTCATGCTTCAAATGGGAGGCTGTAGTTGCCCATCTATAACCTTGATCGGTGATGCCAATAATGTCTTTGCCTTTATATTCCTCCTCGCGGTTTGAAACGGCATTAAAGCCGAGACTAACTTGAGAGAATCCCCCTCCTACTCCAAAGTCAATGTTGTTTTTCTTCGAGACCTGCAGTTCTTTCATTAACGTATGCACCTTCTGGAACCCTTCATGCAAATGGTACCGTACTGCATTGGTCGAAAAGAGAGAACGGTCAAGGATGTGACCCTTCAAATTCAAAAGTGTATATTCGTCTAACCGTTCTGGATCAGTCCCACGACCAACATCCGATGCTGCCATGAGCTCTATGATCCATTTGTGACTATAATGCTGTATCAATTTCGTTGCAGGATCGTTTAATTCGAGGTTAAGGGGAAAGGGAGGAGAAATGTATTCCTTCCCTAAAGCCATAAGTTCCTTGAAATCTCTATGACTGTTTCTAAAATCAGTCTCATAGTTTCGTTCATCCAATTTTTCATCCTGTTCATTGCTTTCGCCAGTTTCTCTAGGAACTCTCTTTTGTGGATTCAATTTGAACATGGATTATTCTGTCGGTGGCATCACTACGCACTGCTCACTACTCTAGAACTCACTACTCACTACTCACTTTGCTTCCTTTTCGTCCCGCAGTTGTTGATGTTCACACGATTGATTTATTGATTCTTATGAGAATAATCGAAGCAAGGCGGACACGAGAAGCATCAAAGAAAACACACTGAAGCCAAACAGCAGCCAGCGGACTTTCTCATTTGGTTGCCTAAAAAGAACGGTTGAAGCAGAAGCTTTGTATCAATACCAATAATAGCATTAAAATCTTGAACTTGTTGAATCAGAACCTGCACCTTGCAACCCCCTCGGTACTTTGAAAGAATTGAGTTCGGGTTCAAGGTGTTCTTCTTCAAAGTTCTTTTGAACACCGCCGTACGCAACTCCCGCGGCGCAATCCGATGTTACAGAAGTGGTAAAGATTTCTGCCTCCACCAATAAGGCTAGAAATAATAAAAATCCCATGAAGGAATCCTCCAAACAGCATTGAAAGCCCCCAAATGAACTAAAGTCCCCAAACTTACCTAGATTCGTTCCTTGGTCCTTGGTATTGACGAGAGTACTATCCAAAAGCCTTGATGATTTCAAATTCCACGCCTCAACGCCATCACAGAATATAGCGTCTACTGTGCACATTGAAATGGAGAGGAAATGATCAGTTTGGCGACGATGGATCGTGAAAATAATGAAATCCAGTCTCCAAATTCCCTGCAAGCCACTAGTGGCATTCACTGTTTATTTGGAATGTTATCTTACAAATTTATCTATAAAATCTCAGCAAACGCAATGTTATCTATTTTGAGCTGAAACAACATATCTTATTCAGTAAGTGCACTGCATGCACAAGACCTTCTGTAAAGGCTGTACAGGCCAGGCTACACTGAGCGAAATAAAGGAATAATACGTGGCAAGATTGCAATGGGTAGTGTACCATCACCTCTAACAAAGCTCCTTTATTTCAAGAATATTTGGAATCCGCATCTTTAAGTTCTGCTTCAATCAAAAGGCACAAGGGGCGATGTCTTTTCCAGTCCCCCTTTTGGCAATCCTTTCCGCAATAGAACGCGACGTGGCATTGGCTGCACCGGTGCTTTAGTTTTTCAGTTTTACCAGCAGAGTAGTCACATTCAACTTCGTTTGCATCAGAAGCAGTCACAAAATCATCACCCATTTCCGCAAAGTCTTCATAATAACAGATCGATATGCTTCTTCTTCTTTACTACCTGGAAACAATTTGCAAAGTTTTATTCCATTTGTGAACAGAAGTTCCATTGCTTTAGGACCATTGAGAAGGGCGTGCTCAAGCTCAGTTTTTGATAAGCGTTCTCTGAGGTAGAGAATATAAAATGCACGGAAGATGATTTCACTGTCGGAGTAAGAAGAACGCTCCCGGCTGCCGGTCAAATCAAGGCAATCTTTGTGAATTCCAAACAAAGCACCATATCTGTCAAATAAATCAATTCCTAACATTTCTGGATAATCTGGGTCAATTGGAGCAAGTACGTCCTGAGGGCGCGAAGATGACTGAAATATTTCTCCATAGGCAAACACATCGTGAAAGGTGGAGGCAATTTCAGCAATCGCTTTCATTCTTGGCGAATGCCTGTTATCTCCCAAAGGTAGAGCTGGCTTTAGAAAATTCCGAACGCCATTGTTGACCACTTCCACATGAAGATTATTGTAAATTATCATTTCTCACAGAATACCATTGAATTTGTTGTTGTAAAGATATGATGCATACCCACTTCTAGCCGACGGTGGTAAGCTGCAAATCAAGGTCTTGATATATCCAGGGTAGTGATCTGGTGAATACACCAACGCTTGCTCAATCTGCGTTCTAGAGAAGCGTCCATGGATTTGAAGAGTTTTGAATGCGCCGAGAAGTTTGTGACCAACGGGACCTCTGCCCATTCCTAAAATATTCTCGGTATCAACATCCGGAAGGATATCCATGTTCCTTGCGCCAATGTATTTGTCCACGATTCGAGCTGCCGTCATATAAAAGGGATCGAAAGGTAATGCCGTTGTCATTGTCGCGATTGTTTCTCTACTAGCTGACGGCTGCAAGTTCTGAATGAAACAAGGGTGGAGTAGCAGCACTCACTTTTTACTTATTCTTCTCGTCTTGCTGCAGTTGTTGATGTTCATGATTGATTTATTGATTATTATGAGAATAATCGAAGCAAGGCGGAGTTCCGGTTCAACGTGTTCTTCTTCAGAATTCTTGCGAACACTAGCTTTCTACAAAATTCTTGCGAACTCAAGCTAGCTAGCTAGCTACCGACTGCGTGTACTGACATAAAGACAAACAGACACATTTTCATGAATCATGACCATCCAAGCGTGTGTGACTTTTTTAAATGGGGGGGGCTGATCCGAAAAACGAAGTGCCCCCTAACCCTATCATGCGCAATTCCTCTTCAACCACAATCAACTGCTCCATGCCCCCACATATCATATTTCTTACCTCTGATTCCGCAATCCACCTTGTCTGTGTTTGCCAATCTGGCTTGTGTGGCTGCCTTTGCTTTACGAGAACGAAAGCCTTGTTTATTGTCACGTTTTGCAACTTCATCTTTTTCAGGAGCTGAGAATCGTATGTAGTCACGTGCCTCATCAATGGTTCCATCGTCCAATTTAGAGAGAGAAGAGAACATTTTCTCATGATGAGTGTCAGTCTCTGCACATTCAAAATCAATAACAGTTGTGAAAGATTCCTTTACATTGATGGCAGCATGCTGGATTGCGCTTGATTTGCATTTGCCAAATGCATATGCATCACCAACTACCATGCACCAATCTTGCACAAGTATTGGATCTGAATAAGCTTTAGACGTAGGATCCTTGAACTGGAAACCTTTATATTTGCCTGCGCCATGTGTCACACAGGCTCGAAGACGACTTGCTCTTGCGTTTCCTCTGTCTTGATGAAACTTCAAGCAAATCAAGAACTGGGAGTAGTAAACAACAAAAATGTTAATCAGTTTGCCTCCAGCATCAGAAATCTTTTTTTCAATACGTCGAATAAAGGGAAATCGTCTCATTACCATATGCTGAGGAAAAGTCCATCACATATCTTCCATCTTTCAGCACTGCTACAAATGTAGACGTTTCAAAGACGAATTTCTTCATTTCCTCATCATCAATGGTAAGATCCATCCTGATGCTCATTACGTGGCCCTTCTCTACTAAATCTCTACCGAGAGTATCATTCGCTTTCGGCCAGTCCGCGGGTGGTACACAGGTGTTAGAAGTTACTGTTACTGTATTGGAGATTTCTTCACTGGCGTGAACAGCAACTGGTTTGGAAATGGATGTAGAAGAATTGCACTCTTTCGTGGAGATTGATTCTGTATTGGAGATGTCTTCACTGGCGTGAACAACAGCTGGTTTGGAAATGGATGTAGAAGAATTGAACTTCGTCTTCTTTGCACAATGCATTACATTGGACTGATTACAGTCAGCAAGTATCTCACGCTTTGAAATCAGTTGAAATGATGGTGGCGACTGATTGAAAGAACGTGATATTGATTGTGATGTTTGCGAATCATACTGCGTAGCTCCGTTCCTATCCTCTATTACGGGTGGTTGTAAAAATGAATTCATGATAGTACTTTGTTGGGTTGGATATGGTTGACAATGAAGTGCATTGGATGTCATTTGCTTTCTCACGGATGAGGTAGCAAGGGCTTGTTTACCTAGACAATGGAGTGCGAGGTGAGTCCTCTTCGGCTCTTCGAGGTCAATGTTTGGAACAGGAAAGAAATTTGAAATCTCCTTAGTGTAGGGTTGATTCTCCCCCCCAGTCTCATCTTTTTCCTGCAGGGGGGTGAGTACATTTTCAGGGATGCGCGACAGATAATTTTATTGTAAAAAGTAAAAGCACATCTA
>Ga0115005_10004748_pt1 | contig 10732 bp, 2 predicted proteins | sample ArcOceMetagenome_FD_87163 | JGI IMG/M metagenome (GOLD analysis project Ga0115005, IMG submission 87163) | Marine eukaryotic phytoplankton communities from Arctic Ocean - Arctic Ocean - Greenland ARC118M Metagenome | ecosystem: Environmental > Aquatic > Marine > Oceanic | place: Arctic Ocean...
ACGGTATTGAAATTCAAAAGTTACCTAAGAAGGTTGATCAGTGATCCTCTTCAAAAGTTCATTCTCTTCCTAGATAGATAGATAGTTTTGCCTTAGTACCCGCGAAAACGCCGTCGGTTTCACTACAATCTTCTACAACCTACATCACGATTAAATACCTCTCTCTCTTCTCCTATTTTGTCCTCCAAAATATTTAATTTTACCCCCAAAAAAACCTGGTAACGACTCCAGATTTGTAACCAAATCACTTATTTTTTTGGCTTGAAACAAATGATCTCTCTGTTGACGCCAGATTCGATTATTTTTGCATGAGTAATGGAACCATCCATTTGTGCCGGTATTATCAGGGGTAGCAAAGAGAGAATTCCAATGTACCTCAGATGCAGTTTTTTGACTGATTGAAGATTGTTGATCTTTCGTACTGGTTGAAGTTGAGGTTGTACCAGTCGCAACATTTGTAAGCGAATGTGCAAGACCAGACAGCGGACTCACGGTATCGTTTTCTTTTTGACAGATCAAACATTGAAGATGCAACGCTTTGTTTTCATACGTACAGTACTTACAAATCCATTTTCCATCCACTGTATCCACAATACTATTGGCAAGAGTACTTCCTAATTTTTTTACAATGCCAAACATACTGCTGCCAAATGAACCGTTGCCAGTTTTCTTTTCGCCTGCATCATCTTCTTTGTGCTCCTTTTTTTCTCCTGCCAAATGTAATGCATGCAACCGCTGCCCTTCTATAACTGATGCCATCTCTTGCCTCTCGGCCTCTTGCCTACGGTGCAGTACTTTTATTTCCGTTTCTTTATACAATTCTACTCTGCATACAGCATACACGACACGGCTGACCATGAGTTGAGCATACATGGATCTTGTCTGCCAAGACACTTCCATATCAGTGATCGTCTTGAAAAATTTCTTTAGCAAATGCTTTGGCAAAAACCTATCCTCTTTGAAATCATATTGAGTGGAGGGAACTGTATTTTGCGTGTATTTACTATTAAACCACGCACCGGAACCAATTTCGAGCTTTTGAATGCGATGCTTTTCCATCCACGACTTACGGCTGTCCAAGCTTTGCCTTTTACATTTTTTAACATCACGATGGTTTGCAAACAAACCATTGGTCCAAGAATCACGAAGATCATGAGGAAACGTATATCGATATTGATCTGTGCTTGAACTTGCATTGTACTTGGAAAAATCAGTCGTTTGGAAGATCGTTTTCGTTGAATATGCCCCAATGAATTCCATGATCGTATTCAATGCATGTGGTGGGACATACCTTATTGCTTTCATTTTTTGTCTCACAAGATGAATTATGACTTGCATTTTGGGAAGGGGACGTAAATGTTGTTTCAACTGCAATGCTAAATTGCGCACACCTGCATTGTCCTGAACATCTTTTAACTTATCGTGCCATTCGTTTCGAATCACGAAAAATGCTGGATGTAAATTTTCGCACAACACGTGTGTTTCGAATTCACCAAGTGCAGTCGCTAAATGGCGTGGTGAAGTGATTTTTTTTATCCGTCGTTTCCACAGAAGGCGTGACGAGGCATCGTCGTAAATTCGGCTGCTGCCAGTCGAGTCATCCTTTGATTGCAAAGACCATTCTGAATCAAACGCACCACGTGAAAACAATTCACTTTCTAACTGAATTAATGTGGCCAACGTTTGCGGCAACCCACTTTCTAACATTGCTTGTACACGTAAATGACGGTAACAACAGCGTGCAACCAAAGATACAACAATTCCAACAAATATAATACCAAAAAGACTCCACAGGACTACACCGTCGTTTATTGGTGTGCCTGTGCTACGCATCATATTGATCACAGCGGCAAACGCAATGGCTAAAAAGCCAAATTGCCGAAACCATACTAACCAAGGCACAGAACTTATGATCATCTGTGAGGAGGAACGTACTTCAGTTTTTACAATGACATCATTGATGTTAGTTGTGTTACCTCTTCGTACTTTGGTCTCGGCCAATGGAAAACAGCAAGCGTGAACAAACAACGCGTAGACAGGTATCCAGAGAGCGTGAACAATTGATCCACCTACAAATATATTGTTTGATAAGGTCGCACGAGCGGAAGATTTTGATGTCATTGACATCAATGCAGCCAGTACAAGTACAACTTGAATTAATTTTAAACCAGCGGTAAACAAATTGGCCCAAATAATATCTAGGCCAACATCAATTGGTTTGCCATCACTGTCGGCAGTCTTATCGTGCACAGCAGCAGCAATGTTTGTTAACATTACAACCAGCAACAGTTCCGCACTGAGCACAATGTTGGTACGATGATCACCCTCCCAGCACACATAATCAGTCAGTGTGGGGTCAACCAATGCGTTTGTCGCTAAAGCAGTGTTCGTGGTTGCATTTTGATACGACGACGTGCTCATCATTCCTGGCCTGCTTGCTAGTGCACGATAAGTACTGTTGGTAGTAGCATTTCGATACGCCGACAATGGCCCATTTCCACAATTCATGGGTAGTATTAAACCAATGATCAACGGTAAAAATAAACAACCCGATAACACAGATGCCGTGTTTGAATAAAAAGCGGATTGCTGAACTTTTTTTCTGTCGTCTTCGTCACTGACAGCTAAGGGTACGGATACAATGAAGATCCAAAAAAATGCAATCACAATTGCAGCAGTATTCATGTTGCGTACCAACAATCCTTTATACGTATCCTCATCAATGGATGGCCACAACGAGGTCGACGAGTAAATACAGAAACACAACAACAAAAGAAGTACTGTCTCAACAGGAATGATGAGCATTGACAATAAATTTGGGTATCGGTCCAAACGAATCGCCGGTGCCTGCCATCGGGCTTTGTTTACAATTCGTCCCGATGGTGTTGAAAAACAAGAAGCCGACCAACAAAGCAATAAAATGATCAATACAGCGCCCGAGTACGCCCCCAAACTGAATAAGATGGTGTCCTTTGGCGTTGTGTTCACTATTAATAGTGGTGTACCAAATAACACAAACCAGAGAACGATTCCAAACATGAAACGCAACGATTCATTTAAACCCGGGCAGACCGTATACATCAATTCCGCCAAGCCAGCAGCGGGCATTAATATAGCAAATAATACAGCGCGAAGACCTACTTTCCAAGCATTGGACGCTGTCACCAACAAAAACAATTCCCAAAAAGCACCGAACGATTCTTTGATCATAGATTTTGAAAATTCGGCCAATTCATCCAGGCCGGTGATCAAAGGCAAATGACTCAAATATTTTGGAAAACGTACCACTAAAACACAGACGCCAAGAAACAAGACAATGTTGTACAGCAACATTTTAATGTCTCTTCCTATACCGAAAATATGTTTGCGAACAACAGCACGCACTCTTGAACTGCCAGATGGACTGAAAAATTTACACCATGCTTCGCAAGTCGACATTCTTGGTATTTTGGACAAATCGGAACACAAAGTGGGAATTTTATAAAGTGTTGCAATTAATAGTAGTTGTAAAATGAGGTACAACCAATCGCGAAGACCAGCAGCAAACATATATACACACAATTGCCGGGACAATTGTTCACTTTTATGCCAGCAACCCCATTTTTTGCATTTGACACTTTTTAAATTTTCCTGTTCATACCGGGCTTGTGTTTCCATTAATTGGTGTCGTGCTTGTTGACATTTGTGTTCGTGTTGCAATTGTTCACTGCGTTGCAATTCAAACAAACACGGCAAGGCTTCGTGTTCTTGATATTTATCTGTTTGATCTTTGGTATCGGACAGTTGTACAATATTTGGTGGAAACATATGGCACAGTCGAGCTCTGTTCAAATGCATGTGGACGGCAACGTAGTGCAGTCGTTGGTCACGTAATTTCAAATATGCATATAATTCATTCATGTACGGTGGGACAGGTGATAAATTGTTTAATTTTTGAATGTTGTTGCAAAGAATTTTTTCATGCTTTGACAAAACAATTTCCGCTTTGACCATTCGTTTCAAATTTGATTCCAACATCTTACCACTGTCTCCTTTACGATTGCTAAGGTCTTCGTAGTTTCTGGTGTACAACAATACGTTGGGAGTTTTATCACCGACTGGATTGTGAACATCAGTTGTCTTTTGAGAGAAATACCCCCCTCTGTTGTATTGGACTCGATTTGTTTTGACAACTTGTTTTGAATGTTCGTTGGCATGGATTACCAACGAATTATAAGCTTCTTCTTCAAAGATATCACAAGAATTGTATATTTTTGAGATCAATTTACCAGAGACTCGTACTGGAAACCGACGTTTTGGTTCACACAACGATACCAGCAGAGCAATAAATCGCCATGGAGCAAGAATTAATACCAGCAAAGCGATGGCTAAATAAACTAAATCACGCAGTATCATTAAAAAATATTGAAAGAAAATCAAACTGAAAGAATCAGTCATGTCGGTATATGCATATTTTGTGCCTCGTTCTTGTTTTAGTTGCTGGGGCGATTGCATAAATTGGTAGTCCGCATTGCTACCCAAATCGGCATTTGTATCATCCATAAGGGTCCACCATGAAGGTTTACCGTCACTGGCGTTGGTGTTACCGAGAACAATGGAACCCATTGCTTGGTTGTCTTTGTGTTCTGGCGAGGAAGGGAGAAGGGAAGATGCTGCTTTCAAGATACTATTCAAAGGAAAGACGATTGAAAAAAGACTGTCACGGCCACTACCCTTCTGAACAGTTTCAATCTGTAAATTCATCATCAATGGATTGTTGGTTCCACCACCAGAACCGCCACCACCGTTCAAAACCAGTAATTTTAATTTTTTCACAAGTGTGGTTTTCTTCATCGGCAAAAGAAGCCTAAGTTTTACGTCCCATTCATTGGATTTGTCCTTGACACTTGACCATGAAATTTCTCTCTCGTTCGTATCGTTTGATTCAATGAATTTTCCAAGATTGATTGGCATGTAGGCCTGTGCCAATGAACTTGTAGTATTCCCCATTTCTTTGGTGATTGACTTCCATAAATTAGACATGCCCATAATGCGTAATTGAGGTGAAGAGTGAAGATCCAACCGCAACGGGTCATTGGGAGCAGTGGCATTGCTTTTAATACGTACGACAAAGGTTAAGAGAGTCGATGCACGACCTTCTACTTGAATTTTCATATGTTGAACGGTTGCTCGACTTGTATCGTTTAAACTTGGTTTTGATCGTTTTGAAAACCATGCTTTGACCGCTGGAAAACATCGATACAACGTACCCACCACTACAACAAACAACGGAAAACACAGAACATCAATCAACAGTCGTCCCATTTGTATAAACGGGAGCATTCTTTTTTCCATGATGGTTAAGTTTTCCGAGTTGTAATACATGGGTATGACTAGTTTTGGCAAACGATAGAACGTGATCACGACAGGCAACGCCGAAACGACGAAAGGAATGTCAATTAAACCATTCACAAATTGATCAAGTATGCCTTCAATCCAATACCCGTCTTCGTGTCCCTCAAATGTTCCATTCCATGCTGGGTAACGTTGCAAGGGTTGGGGCGGTGGCGCTTGTTGTGTGTTGTTGTTGACACGCGTAACATTGGTATCGTCAACCATTTTCATCTCTACGTCTCCTTGTTGTGGTGGTTGTTGTGGAGAATTCGTAGCATCGGTTGTGGAAACGCACCAAGGTGTCGTTCGGTATTTGTAAGCGTCTTTTAATATTTGCCATACCGCTGGTATACGATGTGGTGCAAATACACAGGTGCTTATGCCCATTGCCCAACCAATGATATCAACAAACAGAAACATGAACAATTGTTTCCACATGTAATATCGCCATGGATGCATACCAAATGTGTATTGATCATACATGTATTCAAAAGATTCACCATGAGTACAAGCTTTGTACAAAATAGCAACAACCCGCCGTATCCGGTACAGACATAGGCATGCTATTGGTCCAATGACCAACACTAGCACAATGTCGTGAATGACTATCAACGTGGAACCAATAATATACAAATGATAGAAGATACCAGAGTCACGATCAATTTTTGGATTGTATGTTTCAAAAGCTATTGTATGATCAATACACATCTTGTGCAATTGCTTTCCTTCGTTGGTCATTGGATTTAATAAATATATTGGATCGTTTGGGACACCATTCTCTAGCAGGGGGCGATGCACAGAAAAATGGAAGACTTCCATGCGGTGCCATCTCCAGCGCGTAATAAATACAATGATGGTAAAGGGCAGCACAAGTATATCCAAGAGAACAAAAGCAAATTGACGTAAAATCAAACAGTACCATTCCGACGTTTCCATTTTGATTTCAAGAGCAACGGAAACTTGAGTCGCAGTCGCAGTCGCGCCACTGGATCCAGTACTGGATCCACTTTCCATCGCACTTGTACTGTTGTTCAACTGTACTATGTCGGCGCGGTCCGAGGGAGAACGTGCTAATGTTGCTGTTGCCATTCTAGAAGTTGTGGATGACGATGCCAACGATTCCTCCAACCCAGTTGCAGAAGCACGACGACACAATTGACGGGACAATGGTGTAGCTCTTTGAAAAATCCATCCAATGGTTAAGACCACCAACAATGGCGGAAGCAACAAGATATCAGTGATCACCAAAAACACGGCGAATAAAATGGCCAATCTTGCTTGATTATCAAATCCTTTTCTCAATGCAAGCAATAAGTTTTTGGACCGCCAACAAAAGACACAGCACACTATTAATGGTGGCAAAAACAATATGTCCACGATGGTCATCACACCGTGGTAGAACAAATCAACTCGCAACAACCAATTGTAAGAGTATTTTTCTCGAAACATATCGTAGTACGAATTTTCCGTGTTTGTCCAAGGAATGGGTTGCAGTGGATTGCTGGCGTCGCCGCTTTCTGCCAAGACTTCGGCTCCTCCTGGAAGTACAGGTACATGTGCAGTTGGAGCGATGCCCATTGGAGCACTGACGTTTGCCACTGGAACAGCGGCAGCACCACCACCATTGATCCCTTTTCTTGTCCAATGTTTTTTTAAATCGGACAATAACGGTACCGTATGAACAACGCCAAACAGCCCCAACAATGCAAATGGAAGAATCAACAGATCCAAGCAACAAAAAAACATTTGAGTCCAAATCATTTGTCTTGATTCAAACGAGTAATGGGGCAAGTGAAACAACACATGGGTTGCATTTTCTAATGTTCTTATGTGGGGTTTTCTTGATCTTAGAAATGGCGTTGTCGTCACATCTGCTTTGGCCAGCAAATTCGAACGGCATGGCCAAATGCTTGGCCATATTATTCTTTGGGGATGACCGGCGGCCGCTGGATTTTGGTCAATTGTAGCATTGATGAATTCGATGCTTTGATCGTACATCTTGGATAAACGAAAGGGGCCTAAAAGAATGCATGTGAGAAGAGCGGGCAATGTGCATAAATCAATTAAAGCGTGGAGAAAGTATTCAATGCATTGCAAACACAACGTATTGTCAACCTCTTCGCCCCATTTGTCGTCCCATTTCATAAATATTCGCCAATAGAATACATTGCCAATCATTCTTAATCCAGGCAGTGTTCGTGTCGGCACAAGGACAGCGACTAAAAGTAATGGAAAACTCGCGATCTCAAGGAGTGTACGGATTGCCAATCCCACACACAAACAAGACGTTGTCACAAAATAATGATGGCGTGACGATTCTAGTTCGTGGCGCAGTTTTATTTGTTCTTTGGCGCTTTGTCGAGAACCGTCGCGACTGTTTTCATAGTTTGCCTTCAGTGTATTTAATTGTTCTGTGTAGTCTTTGGTGTGCAATTTTAACACTCTAACCACTGTCACTGGCCACGGAACAAGCAAACACAGCAAAAAAAAGGAGATGCCAATCAGATCGATGATACCACCAAAAGCCTGGGTTATTAAAAACCATCGTACGGCAGGGTTCCAGAGAGTATTATCGTCCAAATCCCACACATCATGGGCATCGAACGTTGCATCGTAAATTCTTCTCAGGGAGGCCACGGACCTCGTTGGCATGAATATCGCCAGCAGGTAAAAAGGAAGAGCAATCAGATCGGCAACAGTGCTGAAAAACACACGGAACGAAATCTCTCGAAAGTCATCCATATTCATTCGGGGCAGACTCCGCAAAGATACCCATCGCCACGGTGGAAGGAAGCCAACCACAAACAACCCCAGCGCAATGATGTTGACGATAGTTAGGAACAAGTTTTTCACGCAAAAGACGAGGCAGGAACGAAGGACACGGATGAAAGCCGAGAAAGGGTCCTCGTCGCGACCGGACATGGTTTTATGAGTGGGCCCTTGCGTCAGTTGGAGTGACACGACTACGACGACACGATTTTGTCAGGGCGGTTTTAGGAAAATTAAGACACAGCATCGGCCCCCCGCCCGCCAGCATCGCGTCGTCATAACACGAAACTAACACTCGTGCCACCACCACCACCACCCCAAAACATGGGCTGCATATCTTCACAGCTTGACGTTGGTTTCGATTGGTGGAAACTTCTGGGTCGTCAAAAATGGAAGTCCATTGAGCAACTCGTCCAACTCCAACCCGATACTTGCCTCCAACAAAAACCAGGCACGAATGATTTACTCCTCCATTGCTTGTGCAGCGATCTTGCAGCACCTCTCCCTCTCATTTTAATGGTGATTGCTGCCCACAAAGACGTCGCCATGATGAAAAACAGTGCAGGAAAACTGCCGCTGCACATTTCCTGCAGTCGTCCTGGTCGTTCTTCCGTCACGACCGAACTCGTCCGTACTCTGGTTGAAACTGCCCCACAAGCTTGCAAAGTAGGACTTGGCATCATCGAAGAAGACGGCACATCAGTCGGCGAGCTCCCGCTCCACGTGCTGCTGAGTAATGGCGGCAGCGGCATCGACATTGATATGTGTGGTGGTCTGCTTCTGGAGTCATACCCAGATGCAGCAAAGGAAAAACGCAATGGTTCCTTTCCCTTGGAGCTCGGACTCTGTGCCGGTGCACCTGATCATTTCATGAGTATGATGGTCGATATTTTCCCATCAGCAGCAAAGTCATCAGTGTCACACAAAAGTCCGAGCGGTTACAAGTATAGCACAATGGTGAACTGGGCATGCAGTTTGAGCAAATCAGTAGACTTGACGATGAAGCTCATTCGTATCTACCCCGAGGGGTGTGCGAAAAAGGATTCTTACGGTAATTTGCCCCTTCACATTTGTTGCGAAAGCAGCAGTCAAACATCGAGCCAAGTCATTTTGGAACTCATCCGCTTGCACCCCGCAGGACTCCAGCAGCAAGACAAAGATGGCAATCTTCCCATTCACAGTGCCGTCGAACGTGGGGACATTATTACTGTAGGTGTCATTGAAAAGATGTTGGAACTGAACCCGGGTGCAATGAGGGTCAAGGACAAGCAAGGAAACACTCCGTTGCACTCGGCGGCAGAGTGTTTGAAAATCAATCTCGTTGCAGTGTTGACGGCAATGCTTCGCGCTGGTCCCAACGCTGCAAAAGTCAAAGATCGAGATGGAAACCTTCCACTGCACTGCGTTTGTGAATCACGAAAACTTACTGGAAAAATACAATCGTTTGCCACCGACATGTTAATCGATGCTTATCCAGGTGGCCTTCGCGTCAAAGACAAACAAGGAAATCTGCCACTGCATTCAGCCATCGAGCGTGGTAATTCTCTTGCTTTGAATGTTCTGCAAAAGATGGTACAAATATTTCCTGATGCCTGCAAAGCGACGGACAAAGAAAAAAACACACCGCTGCATTCTGCTTTGAAGTGTCGTACAAAAGATTTAGCACCACTCGTCAAGCTTTTGTTGTCTGCAGATTCTACATGTGTTGCTGTTAAAACAAAAGATCGTGATGGTCAGTTGCCTGTTCACTGTACCATCAACATGTCGAAGAATATTGAGCAACACGACATACTCTGCATGCTGGTGGAGGCGTCACCTTCTTGTGCGAAAGAAGTTAATCCACGTGATAAGAAGGTTTTGCTGCAATGGGCTTTGGATCGAAATGCTCTGCAAGTGGTTGCTTCAATCGCTCGTGCGGCCGCAGAAACGTTCGAAATAAAATGTTGCAGGGTATCGAGTAGTTCATACCCAATGTTCCCGCTGCATTACGTGTGCGCACATCTCCCTACCGTACACATTGAAGTGATGCAAGTGGTAGCGAAAGCAAGTTCGAGTGCATGCGTCACGAAAGATCGCCAGGGAAAAATTCCCTTGCGAATTTTGCACGAAGAAGGATCAAGACCAGAGTTGATTGCGTGTGTCAAAAAAGCAATGGGACCAGCTGCGTACAATGCCATTATGTTTGCAGATGGCGTGCGTTCCGAACAAGTTGTTGTTATCGGAGGGCAATAAAAGTGTATCTGATACATGTACCCGGGTATCCAAAATTATCTATTATTTTTATATTTATTTCAACAATACTACCCAAATAATACCGTATCTACCCGTACTTTTTAGAACCTAACACATGCCGCCTGGCAACATAAACATTATTGTCCCACAAATCCTCTACAATTCATCCTTCTTCGTCTTTTTCGCCCCTTTCTTCTTCTTCTTCCCTTTCTTCTTCTTCTTCTTCTTCTTCTTCTTCTTCTTCTTTCTCTTCATCTTCTTCTTTTCAACCTCCTCCTTGTCCTCCATGTTGTCCGCCACCTTTTCCACCGGTGCCACATAACCACTTTCAAACAACGTACCCACCCCACTGCTCAAG
>Ga0115005_10004749_pt1 | contig 10732 bp, 8 predicted proteins | sample ArcOceMetagenome_FD_87163 | JGI IMG/M metagenome (GOLD analysis project Ga0115005, IMG submission 87163) | Marine eukaryotic phytoplankton communities from Arctic Ocean - Arctic Ocean - Greenland ARC118M Metagenome | ecosystem: Environmental > Aquatic > Marine > Oceanic | place: Arctic Ocean...
ACTGAAGCCCACAAACATTTTGATTCGTGTTTTTTCTTTTTTTAAAAATAAGAGTAGCGATTAATACCTCAAATTGTTGCACCTGTAATAGCACTTTAAGCCAAATCAAAATATCCATCAATGCTAACGATTCATCGCCTCTTAGGTTGACAACAACTACTTTTAACACATCATTTTAAGTACTATTTTGCTGTTCTTATAGAAAAAGCTATGACGTCATCTCAATAAAATTGATAACACCAACAAAGCATTTTTTTGGCCTCTAAAACTGGATTAAATATTCCCTTTCAATAGATTTTCGTCTATTTCTATTACTGATTTGGAACATGCAACTTAAATACTTAGATCATAAAGACATAACAAAAATTCCGGAAAACTGAGTTATGGAGTGAACAGACATACCGACTTACATCGCTGCCAGTAATAATTTGACTATGTCGTTAATATACATAAATCACGTCATTAACATTATGCTAAAAGCTTGTGAAAATAATTTTCTACACAGGATGGCTCGCTCTTTTATTTAATAAAGGGAAGCAACTCAGGTATCAGTTAGACAACGAAATTACGTTCTCCTTTCAACGATAAACCGTTATCACCGAAATATCGTTGCTCCAATAATTTCAAATAAATAATTTTTCCTTTAAAAACATATAGATAATTTTTTTACTTGGTTGGCATGGTTATCGCTAATAGCTAACTAACTTGCCGATAGTTCAGACTACTAAGAAATACGATGAGCTAACGCAAGTGTGCTTACCTCATCACTTTTCAATAATAGGTGATGATGGTCTTTATTAATTTGTTAAGGAAATTGTTATGAAAAAAATCGATGTTACGGAAGCCATTTTTTCAATTAAAGCTGAAAAAGCATTAACTTGGGAAAGCATTGCACAGGCAATCGGTATGTCGACGGTGTGGACAACTTCTGCATGTTTAGGTATGAACAGTTTTCCTGCAGTAGCGGCTGACAAATTGGTAGCCTTTTTAGCATTACCGTCTGAGGCAAAAGCTGCATTGATGGAATATCCAACCAAAGAATGGGATAAGTCGGTACCGCAAGATCCATTAGTCTATCGACTGTACGAAGTTGTTGGTGTGTACGGCGAGACTTTAAAAGAAGTTATTCAAGAAAAGTTTGGTGACGGTATTATGAGCGCTATTGATTTTACAATGGAAGTAGAAAAAGAAGAAAATCCCAAAGGTGATCGTGTCATTTTAACCTTAAACGGTAAGTTTTTACCTTACAAAGCCTGGTAATTAAGTAGTGTTGTGAATGATTAAGTCATAGGCTAATTTGTTGGCCTTATTTTTGAAACATAGTTAGATAAACCAATTTTAAACAAGTGAGAATGAATAAATGGCGTATATTGAACCTAGTGAGTTTGTTACCAAAATGGTGGATGCAGGTGAATCAAAAATTTACATGTCAACCAAAGATACTTTAATCCGTGCATTTATGGCGGGGGCTATTTTAGGCCTTGCAGCGATTTTTGCCATCACAGTAGCGGTAAAAACTGGGAGCCCATTAGTCGGTGCTGTTTTATTTCCCGTTGGCTTTATTATGCTGTATTTGATGAAATTTGACTTGTTAACAGGCGTTTTTACCTTAGTGCCTTTGGCATGGTTAGATAAACGACCTGGCGTCACCTTTTCAGGCATAATGCGAAACTGGGGACTGGTATTTGTCGGTAACTTTGCCGGCGCAATGACCACCGCATTTTTTATGTCCTTTATTTTGACCTACGGCTATTCAATTGAAGGTGGAGCCATCGCAGAGAAAGTCGCCACCATCGGAGAATCTCGTACAGTGGGTTATCAAGAACATGGTTTTGCTGGTTGGATAACTATATTTATCCGTGGCATGTTGTGTAACTGGATGGTGTCAATGGGAGTCGTTGGTGCAATGATTTCAACTTCAGCTGGTGCCAAGATGGCCGCGATGTGGATGCCCGTCATGTTATTCTTTTTTATGGGTTTCGAACACTCAATTGTCAACATGTTCTTGTTCCCATTCTCTATGATCATGGGCGGTGATTTTACTGTTTACGATTATATAATTTGGAATGAATTACCCACAGTGCTGGGCAACTTAGCCGGTGGATTGTTACTGGTGGGTTTACCCTTGTACTACACTCACGTTAGAACTTCTGCAACACGAAAACTTGTTTAATGCTTTGAAATGCTTCATGACTCATTTTGAATGCTAATATGCAAAGCCCTATAAATTAATTTATAGGGCTTTTTTCTTTGCAATTTGTCTTACGGGAACAAAATTATCATTGATACCGATGAACCAATAAACCAGCCTCTTACCGTGAGTATCGGCCATGCCTCTGATAAAGGGGTTAAGCCGATAAATCAAGACTTCAGTGGCAGTAGTATACCCAATGAACCCTTACTTAGCAGCAAAGGGATTGTGTTGGCCATGGCCGACGGAATTAGTTCGAGTCAAGTCAGTCAAATTGCCAGTCAAACTGCAGTATCAGGTTTTTTAGAAGATTATTATTGTACCTCAGACTCATGGTCGGTAAAAACGTCGGTACAAAAAGTGGTTAAATCAATTAATAGCTGGCTGTGTGCACAGACATGCAACAGCCCTTACCGATTTGAAAGAGATAAAGGCTACATATGTACATTTAGTGCTTTGGTCTTAAAGTCCAATACTGCCCACCTTTTTCATTCTGGAGATACTCGCATCTATCGCTTGTCAGGTAACAGTCTCGAGCCTTTGACTAAAGACCATAGAAGAGTTGTGTCTCCTGAAGTCAGTTATTTAACCCGAGCGTTAGGTATAGAACAAAGCTTTGAAATTGATTACCAAACTCAACCCATAGAGCAGGGTGATGTATTCGTTTTGGCAACAGATGGCGTTTATGAATTTATTGACACTGTACAAATTGTAGAAGCGATTCACCATGCAAAGTCGCTAGATTGTGCTGCTACAAGGATTATCCAACAAGCACTGGATGCGGGTAGTGATGACAATTTGAGTGTACAAGTTGTGCGTATCGAGCATGTACCTGATTATGAATTACATGAAGTGCAGCAGATGACCAAGCTACCGCTACCACCAGAATTAACCGCAAGAATGATATTTGATGGTTATGAAATTATCCGAGAAATCTATATCAGTAGTCGCAGCCATGTTTTTTTGGCTCTGGATTTAGACAATCAACAAAGTGTTGTGATCAAAATACCGTCTACAGAGTTGCGTAATGACAGTCAATATCTTGAGCGTTTTATGCTTGAAGAATGGATTGCTAAACGGGTCAATAACCCGCATGTTGCCAAAGCAATTAAACCTACCCGACAACGTCATTATTTATATTTAGTCAGCGAATATATTGAAGGTATATCCCTCCACCAATGGATGATTGATAACCCTAAACCCACACTTGAAACAGTTCGAGCTATCGTTGAGCAAGTGGCTAAAGGCTTGCAAGCCTTTCACCGCCAGGAAATGATCCACCAAGATCTGCGTCCTCAAAATGTAATGATTGATCATTTAAATACTGCCAAAATCATTGACTTTGGCTCAACCTATATTGCCGGTGTGACAGACACTAAAAAAGAAAAATCTGTGCCAGGCACCATACGTTATTCAGCCCCAGAATATTTCTTAGGCCATCAAGGAACTCCATGTTCAGACTTATATGCTTTGGCGGTGATGACTTATCAAATGTTGTCTGGCAGCTTTCCTTATACCCCTGATATTGCCCAAGCTACAAGTGTGGCTGCCCAGCGTAAATTAGTTTATAAAAGCTTAATAGATAATGATTCAAATCTACCACCTTGGGTTGATGATACATTGCGCAGAGCACTGCAAATAAGTCCTCTAAAACGTTATGGTCAGTTATCTGAATTTACCTATGACCTGCGTCATCCAAATAAGTTATTTTTGGCTAAAACCCGCCCGCCTCTTCTGCAGCGTGATCCCCTGATGTTTTGGCAAAGTGTTAGTTTTATATTTTTTGCGATTATAGTGGTGCTGTTATCTCGATAGACAAGTTATCGTCGATAAATCTAGTCACAATAAGCCGTTACACCCATATTTCTTTATTTCTACAATGTACAGATAAGGACTAGGCTTTAATCTTAACAAAAATATTTTGATCCTTGCGCTTTAGTTATAATTGAGTTGGTAGCAAACATTATTCACATGATATTGACTCCATTTTATACTCGAAAAAGATGCATCTTAATATTATATTTTTTTATCCTAGAAGCCAATGTAGTGGGTTTTAAGCCAAGAATAGCTGCGGCGCCGTTTTCACCATAAATTCTTCCACAAGCTTGTTTGAGTGCTAATTCAATACTTGAAATATCCAATTTTACTTTTTGTATTTCATTTGTTGGCTTAATTACAGGCTGAACATTATCTTGTGACTGCTTTGATATTACCGACGATAAAAAATCGAACTTTAATCTATTATCATTTGATAGGATTACCTGACGCTCAATAATGTTTTCTAATTCTCGGATATTCCCAGGCCAATGGTAAGCTTTCAAATATTCTAATTGGGCCAATGACACTTTGGGCCGTGATTTATTCGAGCGACTGCACACCTTTTCAATAAAGTGTTTGGTTAGCATAGGTAAATCGTCTAAACGTTTTTTTAGTGCAGGAGACTCAATAGGAAAAACATTTAAACGGTAGAATAAATCCTCTCGAAATTTCCCTCTTTCTACCTGAAGTTTGAGATTTTGATTTGTGGCAGCGATAACACGGACGTCGACACTACACGTTTTAGAATCGCCTACTCGTTCAAATTGTTGTTCTTGAAGCACACGCAACAACTTACCTTGCAACTGCAACGGGATTTCTGCTACTTCATCAAGAAATATGGTACCGCTGTCAGCTAGTTCGAAACGCCCTGCACGATTTGATATTGCACCTGAGAACGCACCTTTTATATGGCCAAAAAACTCACTTTCAAAAAGCTCAGCTGGGATAGCAGCGCAGTTCACACGGATCATGGGGCGAGCTTTTCGTGCACTAGCCTCGTGGATCGCTCTTGCAATCAACTCCTTGCCAGTTCCAGATTCGCCTGTGATCAATACGTTTGCGTTAGTAGGCGCGACTAATTCGATTTGATTTACCATTTGTTGAACTGCAGCACTTTGGCCAATGATTTGATGATGGTTAAAATCTGCTTTGATTTCTTCTAGCAGGTAAGCGTTTTCTAACTCTAAACGCTGTTTTAATGAGTCTACTTCACGCATAGCATTCAATAGTTTTCTTTCAGTTTTTTGTCGTTCTGTGATGTCTCGGAAAATCACCACTGCGCCTATCAGGCTGCCGTTATCTGTCACTGGGGTACTGGTATATTCGACCGGAATTGCCTGGCCTGATTTAGTCCAAAATACTTCATCATCAACACTGTGTACCGAACCATCGTGAAACGCCGCGTAAATAGGACAATCACCCGGGTGATAATGGCTACCATCTGTATGAGTGTGGTGGATCATATCGTGAATATTTCGACCGACAAGTTCGTTTTTATTCCAGCCAAGCATGAACTCTGCTGCAGGGTTGATAAAAGTAGTGCAGCCATTTTCATCTACGCCATAAATACCGTCACCCACTGCCGACAAAAGCAGTTGGTTTTGGCGCTCAATCTCTTCAAATACTGTTTCTGTTCTAGTCCAATGAAAGAACCCTCCATGATGGTGTCTATCAGCTGAGGATTTATGGCGTAACCTAAACAAGTCTATGCTGTCGCTAAAACTGAATATAAGCAGGGTGTTTTCATGTTTCTCTATCACAGACACTGAAGTTTCAAGTGGTACTGAGTCACCAGGTACAGAAAAAAATAAATTTTCACTCCATGCCCATCCGTGATGCATAGCAGCGCTGCTTAATGTATATAACTCTGGCAAACAATCCTTAAACAAGCTGGTTACGGTGATCGTTTTATTTGTGACATCGCCAAGTAAAAAAAGTTGTTGCGCCTTAATATTTGCTGCAAGCATTTTATTTTCGAATGGAGCGACTAAAAGTTGTGCTTGTGGGGCGTGTTCAAAAATATCTCTTTGTAGCATAACTCTACCTGTTTATGGCCTTTCATTGTGTGTATTAACGATATCTTTCAAGAAACGAGCCAATAACGAAAATTCGTTTTTAGTATCACGAAAATTCGTTTAACCCGAAAAATCGTTATGTACTCAAATCCTAAAAAATAAAAAAACACTAATAAAAACAATGAGATGAAAATATTATAAAGTGGCACATCTTTCGCAATATTAAAAATTGTAAGGTTATAAAAATATTTTATATCAACACATCAAATCGTTTTTAAATAACAAGGCTTTTATTTTAGATGGCGCTCTGTATACGGGCATTGATGCACACTAATCGAGCAACAGGTAAGTATATATCTGGTGAGATTCTGCACCATTCAATCAGATAATCTAGCAGAGTAAATAAGGGCTGAACGTTAGCCTAAAACAGGAATTTAATGATGCAAAGCAAACCACCTTTTCCACCTTTTACCTTAGAAACAGCGTTACACAAGGTAAAAATGGCACAAGATGCATGGAATACCAAAGATCCCGAAAAGGTTTCACAGGCCTACACTATTGATTGTATGTGGCGTAATCGTAACGACTTTTTTAGCGGCAGAGAAGCTATCAAAGCATTTTTAAAGCTTAAGTGGCACAAGGAAAAAGCGTATCAATTAAAAAAGACACTCTGGTGTTTCAAGGATGATCGCATAGCCGTGTGTTTCGAATACGAATGGCATGATCACGTCGGTCAATGGCATCGATCTTATGGCAACGAAAATTGGGAGTTCACAGCAAGCGGCCTAATGAAAAGTCGACAAGCCAGCATTAACGATATGCTAATCAAAGACAATGAGCGGAAGTTTATTTAACTCATTGTCCTAGTTAAAATGAAAGAGAAACTTATGAAATTATATAAAAAAACTACATTTAGTATTGCCTTAACAACAGCGCTTATGGGTGTCGCCAGCATTCAATCAACACAGGCCAATACTTTTACCGAGGCTTTAACCACGGGCACTGCCAATTCAGATATTCGTCTGCGCTACGAGGATGTTAAGCAAGATAACACAGCGCAAAACGCCAGTGCTTTAACTTTACGTACCCGTTTAGCTTACACCACTGACTCCTTTAGTGGCTTTTCGGCCAAGGTAGAAATGGAAGACAACCGCATTGTGTTAGGTAAAGGGAATTACACCGTTGGTCCAACAGGCTTTAACTCAGGTATTTATTCCGTCATTGCTGATCCAGAATTTACTGAATTGGACCAAGGTTATATTCAATATAAAAGCGAAAGTTTCTCAGTTAAATTAGGTCGTCAGGTGATCACCATGGATAACCATCGGTTTGTTGGCCATGTTGGTTGGCGCCAGGATAGGCAAACCTTTGATGGTTTATCAGCCCAGTTTAGTCCGGTCGAAGACTTAAGTCTGAAATATGCTTATATAAGTCAACGTAATCGCATCTTTGGTGAAGTGGCTGACGTGGATACAAAAGATCACTTACTAAACGCCTCCTATAAAACTTCTGTCGGCTTGCTTACCGGCTATGGTTATTTACTAGAAGTGGACAACAATACCAACAACTCTCTTGATACCTTCGGTCTGCGTTTTTCTGGTAGCGCTAAGGTGGGTGAGACGAAGATTTTGTATAGCGCGGAATTTGCCCATCAAAGCAGCGAATCAGCGGCTACAGATTTCAACGCTGATTACTTAAGACTGGAATCAGGTGCCATATTTAGTGGAGTAACAGCTAAAGTGGCTTATGAAGTGCTTGGCTCCGATAAAGGCACCTACGGCTTTGCAACCCCCCTTGCCACCTTACATAAATTTAATGGTTGGGCAGACCAATTCTTAGGTACACCGACTCAGGGTTTAATCGATCTTTCTTTTACTGTGTCAGGGAAAGTTGCAGGAGGAGGCTGGACTGTTATTTATCATGACTTTACCGCGGATGATGCCAGCGTTACTGTTGATGACTTAGGTAGTGAACTTGACCTTCAGTACACGCGTAAATTTGGCAAACACTATTCAGCAGGGATTAAATACGCTGCGTATTCTGCCGGCGATATTAAAGTGGATGCTGATAAGCTATGGTTGTGGGTAGGAGCAAAGTTTTAATTCGGACATTTGAATTTCTAGTTTAAGAGGATAATATTTATTGAGCTATTTATCCTCTTTGTTCTCTTTTTAATTCGTAAGCATAATCCTAGATATTTACCACATCACTTAGACTCATGGCGTTTTTAAAATATTTTTTGCTTATTATTTTATATTATCCACTGAATGGTTATTAAACGAGATGTATATCGTTTAGTGGGTCCCATGCCTTCAATGACACATAAAACAGTGATAGAAAATGATTAGGTGTACTTTGATATTGATTCTGTTCCTGGAGCAAACATCAACTTAACTGCACTCAGGCCCTAGGTTGGTTGTGTGTTTTGTTATATTAAGTTGGAGAACGTTAACGGTTTCGATTGGAAGTATCCTTAACACCAAGCACTTCTCCATCTTTGTTATTTCAAAATATGTGATGCTTTTTGTCAGTTGTATTAGTTGCGCTGATGGTAAAAGTTTCTTCTAGTACCTGCTCTACCCTAAAATTTGAATCTGATAACAACTTCCAATTAGCTTCAAGCTCACCCACTTTAAAACCAAAGTCTGTAAACGTTAACTGTTTCGCCGATTTATTGGCAATATTGAGCGCTATTTCACTGCTGATCGCATCATGACTTAGATGTGAAAAAACAACACTCGATGCAATAGATGCAATAGATGCAATAATTAAGACTTTTGATACTACTTTACGGATGATCATTTTCATGTCTATAGTCCTCTACTTTTACTCTTTAAAACTAATAACTTCGTGTTGGCCTTCAACAATTAATTGAAAGGTAACAGACATGTCGCTGTTATTTTTCCAATACCGTCCATGCGGACAGGTAAACAGTGACGTAAAGCTCCCTTTCATCTGTCTTAGCGCAGCGATTGCGTAACTAACAAAGTAACCTGTGGTGTCAGATTGTGGCTCACCATGCTAGTCAAAATGAAGAGGTTCACCATCAGTTAGCTATTCGAATGTAATCTTCTCATACTGAGTCATCCGAAACTTGTATTCGATATCTTTGCCTACAGTCGCTATCACTTCGATTACCTGTTAACTTTTTTCTGGGGTGGCAGAGATGTTATTTTTTGTATGCCTCTAATGTTATGATTCGCCAATGCTCTTAAACTTAATTAGTGCCTAATATGTGTGGGATCAATATTGTATTTTGCTGGAAGCAAATAACCGGTGAATTGCAACCCAACCAACATCAGACCCGCACTCTTTAACATCGTATTAGCTGTAGTTGCAAAGTGTTGGAATGACGTTGATTTTCGCCAATAACTAATGGCAATAACGATAAACGCGAGGGCTATAAATTGGCTAAGTTCAACGCCAACATTAAAGGCAATCATGCTAGCAACAAGGCCATCTGATGCTAATTCAAATTAATACACGGTGTTAATTCTAGCGAACACCTTTATCGCCAGAACTAACACAGATTGGCAATCATATTGATAATTAAGAGCTAGACATAAGCTGGTGTGTTACAAAATAAAGAACAGTCATACCTTTATTAAACCTGTTCACATTTCAATTAAAGTTAAAGCTTAATGATTAAACCTGTTTAAAGCCATAGCCACATTATGAGTCGCCTGTTTGGCGCGAGCGCTCAGCGCTGTTACTGATATAAAACCATGCATACAATCGGCATAGTGTTCGTGATGTGTTGTTATATCTGCCGCTTTTAGCCGGGCAGCATATGCCATTCCATCATCTCTTAATGGATCGAATCCTAAGGTTAAAATATAGCTGTCTGGAGACTCGCTAATGTCGTTTGTTAAAAGCGGACTGACTAATGGAAGCGCGGCTTCGTCTAAAGAATTTAAATAATGTTGTCTAAAATAATCCATCAGATCCCGTGTTAAAAGTAACTGTTTATTGAAACTTTGATAAGACTCCGTCAGGCCTTGTAAGTCCAACATGGGGTATAGTAATAACTGAAATAACGGTTTTACTTTGCTCTGGACTGGGAGGTCTTTTTGCAATGCACTAAGTCCAATTATGCAAGCTAAATACGCGCCAGCGCTATCGCCACCCACACCTATATACTTTGGATTTATATTCAGATTTTGATGATTGTCATGGATATAGTTCCAAGCATCAACAGCATCACAAATTGGTGTTGGAAATTTATATTCAGGGGATAGTCGGTAATCTACGGAAATGATGTTCATGTTGCCATGTATGGCTAAATATCGGCAAAATCGATCATGAGTATGAATACTTCCGATTACGCAGCCACCACCATGAAAATACACTAACGTTTTCAGAGACGTTTTTTGCATTGCGTAATACGTACGAATTTTTATTGTTGTAGCGCCGCTGTTATGTGTACTAACAGGGACATGCATATCGACAACCTGATGCATCTCAATTTTCTTAAGACCTAGCATTTTGTCCATCATCGAAAATGTATGTCTGAATAATTTGGGTGGCAGCTTGTGAAGTGGCGGCATGAATGACAAGACCTTCGCAATCATTAATTGCTTGGCTTCTAACTGCCCACTCTGTAGTTTTTTACTTTCTTGGTATTTTTCATCTTTTTCATTTTCTTTGTTGAAATCATTCATTCTGCATGACCTTTTTTACGATTCTTTTGGTGGATAAAAATTTTTAT
>Ga0115005_10004751_pt1 | contig 10728 bp, 10 predicted proteins | sample ArcOceMetagenome_FD_87163 | JGI IMG/M metagenome (GOLD analysis project Ga0115005, IMG submission 87163) | Marine eukaryotic phytoplankton communities from Arctic Ocean - Arctic Ocean - Greenland ARC118M Metagenome | ecosystem: Environmental > Aquatic > Marine > Oceanic | place: Arctic Ocean...
CGCGAACGAAAGGCGACGTGCGTCAGTCCGTCCGTTGAGTCTCATATTTCAGTAGAAATAGCCCAGAAACATCGCTGAACACATTTTCAATAATCATCAATCACTTCAGAACCATCATTTTCAATTTTAAAACATCACTTGAACCAAGCGAACCATCATTTTCAATTCCATAATTCTCCTCCTGCTGTGTGCTATTTTACCTGAATCACTACGGAAAATGAAGAGTACAACTTTGATGAAGGTAACAGGATTTACCATCCTTGTCACAACTGTAGTCAATTTGATGATCGGGTTTCATTATACGAGTGCTCCCACCGAAATGGCGTTGAACTTACCCCAAAGGATAAAAAGTGATCTTCACATTAGTCATCACACCACTCTTCCTGATTCTAAACAAATAATTGATCAACAAGACAGCTTTTATTCGGACACTGAAACTCACCATCTACCAAAATGGGTAACGGACTACTTCAAATGGCATAACGAAATTCGAGCAAAGTACCCAGGTACAACAATACTCGAAGATCCATCTGCGCCCAAGATCCTTCTACGTATTTGCATCGATGGCCTATGCGGTGGATTGCATGATCGTCTGGGACAGCTACCCATGGATCTATACATTGCCAACCAGACTAATCGTATGCTCTTCATTCATTGGGCAAAACCTTTCGGATTGGATGAATTTTTGGTTCCTCCTGATCTTAGTGGTGATTTTGTCGACAATAGTATTGAATATTCTCTGGATTGGAGAATGCCTCCGAGTAAAAAAATTGGAACCATAGGAAGAAGAATGAAGCAAAAAACGACACTGGCAAGCCTACCGCAACTTGTGGGCAACGTTCAAAACCAGAGGAAGAATCCCAATCAAGATTCCTTTGAGGAATTGATTGAAATGAATATACAAAATCTCACTGAGGGTGTATTGAAGAATGAAACAGTAGTCACATATGAAATCTTAGGAACCAATAACGAGGACTATTTAGAGGGGAAACTCCGGGATTTGGGAGAGACAGACATGATCCACAAGACACTATCTTTCGGAAAGATATTCCTATCCTTTTTCCAACCTAGTCCCAATGTCATGGATGTTCTCAAAGAAACGACTTCGCAAGCAGGTCTAGTTCCATATGAGTATACTGCTGTCCATTGTCGAGTGCGGCATCCGGGTGGATATAAGAAGGCAAAAAAATTCGGAGGAAAATTCGCTGGTACAGCAGATCGATACATTCCTGAATTTTCTGGAGAGTTCAAGGACGAGATGGCGAAATCCGCAATCCGTGCTATCCAATGTGCAGGAACACTGCCAGGTAACGATGACACGAAATCGCCCTTTTATTTCATGAGCGATATGAGTGATTTGGTGACTTACATGGCCTTCAATCTAACTAATAACGAATACACGTCATCTCATCCCGAATGGTTCCTAGACACAAAGGGTGCGAACGCCACTGCCAAAGATATGGTATCGAAACACCAAATCGTTGCGAGAGAGCAACTGACTCAGAACCTGCACATTGATAAAGCACGCCCGACAGATGTAAAAAATTACTATGGTTCATTTGTTGATTTGTTCATAGGTACGAGGGCGAGATGCGTAGCATTCGGCATTGGGAATTATGCAAGGTTTGCAGCAAAAATATCGCACACACAATGCTTCGTCAAGTATCAGAACCAGAAATATGGTTCAGAAGAGGTAGTCAAAAGCAAATTTAATTGCAACGTTGAACCTCTGTTATAATTAAATGAAAAATGAAAATAATATATACAGAATGGAAATCATTGTACGCCGTGTAATCGGTCTAATTTGAAATAATATACTAGGAATTGATGATTTCGCGGTCTGTAAACCCGATCATCTCTTACATTTATATAATGCTTGCTATAGGCTCAGTAAAATCATTGATTGATTCGATTCATTTAACCCTCTCTTCGCCTCATTTTCTATCTGAAGTTTTCTTCTACGACGTAGCGCGCACACCATCACATAATCCAGGAAGAAATTCAAAATAGGTGTAGCATCCGTGATTTTCACATAAACTCTAAAAGTTCCAATCCCACAGTGAGATCAAGTGGTGCGATTTTCACTTGTGGTGCTTTCTTGGTGTTGCAGAAACACTTTCAAACTTGCCCTTGCAGAAACTGAAAAAAGTGAGAACAAAGCTAAATATATCGCAAATGATTCTTTTCACACAAAGAGGCCTTTTTAAATTCGAGGCCTTTTAAATTCGAGGCTTCTGAATGTTTGATTGCATGCATGCAGTAGATATGAAGTGTGCAAAAAAAGTGAAGTGGCATGATGAAGAAGCATCAATAAAATCATTGAATGTGCACACTGTGATTGATATCTTTATTAAAAAAAGACCCAGGCAAACGAACCACTCCATTCAAAACGCTCTCGCCCTGCTTCCAGTAAAACAAAAGTGCTTATACTTCTCTCTCCATCAAAAACATTTTGTCGAAAGAGAAGAGCGGAAGATTCAAATTCTGGCTGTCTAAACGAAAAAAGATACACTTCGATTGCCAGCTCGTGGAACGCAGCGTAACTTGAAGATTATTTCATAGTTGAAACGTAAATCGAAGCACCTTCTCCACCAACAATTGCTTTCAGTTTGCATTGCCTCAATAAGACAAACGACTGCCGGCTGACCCACTCCGCGTACTACTAGCTAGGTATTTACAGCAAGAGAACTCTATTCACTTTCAACATTGATTGATTTCGACTTGGATACCGGCCCATAATTGATTTCATTCAATACCAAATAAAACACAAGACTACATTGCATCTCCAAACAGATGATGGAGAAACAAATAAAGATGACACCATCCCAAGACAAAAACAGCGTTCCTTCCCCTGATGCAAACGGGTCCACAACAGACCAAACAATTTCCTACTCCGCTGAACGAATTATTGGCAATGGATCTTTTGGCGTTGTGTTCCAAGCTGCCGTCGTGGAAACTGGGGAGGTGGTTGCGATAAAGAAAGTACTGCAGGACAAACGGTTTAAAAATCGAGAGTTGCAGATCATGAGGCAGTTGGTCAAGGATCCGCATTCGAATATCGTCGGCCTGAAACATTGTTTTTATTCTCAGGTGAGTTGAACGTTTTCAAAGTTTGACGGCTACATGCACGAAGACCCTTCACATCATATCTCACTTCTTTCATCTAAATGTGTTATTAATAGGGTGAAAAGCCTGATGAGCTCTATCTAAACTTGGTACTAGAATATGTCCCAGAGACAGTCTATTCAATATCCCGTCAACATTCTAAAGCAAAAATCGCTCTCCCACTGCTATACGTGAAACTGTACCTTTATCAACTATCTCGCGCCCTCTCCCACATTCACGCTCTTGGTATATGCCATCGAGACATTAAGCCTCAAAATCTTCTGGTCAATCCTGAAACACAGCAATTGAAGCTGTGTGATTTTGGGAGTGCGAAGGCGCTTGTCAAGGGGGAACCGAATGTAGCGTATATTTGTAGTAGATATTATAGGGCGCCAGAACTAATTTTTGGGAGTACTGATTATACGACCGCGATTGATGTTTGGAGTGAAGGTGAGTCAGTTGAACACCGGCACATAATTTTCGTCGAACCATTTTGCACAACCATCTCATCACATTCTAAACTCTTTTCTTTCTTCATACTTCTATCTCTGTAGGCTGTGTCGGTGCCGAACTGTTACTGGGGCAACCTCTCTTCCCAGGGGACTCGGGCGTCGACCAACTAGTCGAAATCATCAAAGTGCTCGGGACGCCCACCCGCGAAGAAATCTCATCCATGAACTCTAACTACACTGAATTCAAATTTCCACAAATCAAAGCATGTCAATGGCGTAAAGTTTTCCGAAGCAAAACGCCCGACGATGCAATGGACTTCATTGCAAGTACTTTAGCTTACGCACCAGAGAGTAGAGTGAAACCTTTGGAAGGGTGTGCGCATCCTTTCTTTGATGAATTAAGGAACCCCAAGACTAAATTGCCCACGGGGAAGGATTTACCGCCAATGTTTGATTTCACTCAACATGAATTGAAATCTTCTCCGGAAGTATTAGAAAAGTTGATTCCGGATCATTTGAAGAGTGAAATGGGAGAACATTTGGATAATGTTGGTGGTGGAAAGACCAAAGCGAGATAAATAATGTGCGTTTATCTCCTTTTAGTCGTGCTCACACTTCTTGTTGGTGTGAACATTTAACGACCCAGGGAAATACGTGGGAGAGAAAGGATTGGAACTAAAGGTGTATTGCAAAATTTCATCACGAACGGAAAGTGGATGGAGGGGCTATTATAACATGGAATGAAAGATGTACAGAAAACACACTTTGTTTTTAATTTTCTCATCTATAACAAAGCTGCGAAGGTTTCATGACAATAATAATAAAAATACACAATAATTACTGATTTAATAAAACCAGTTCATGACTAATGTAATTGCACATATGATCGTGTACAGGTTCAAATTCAAACTCTCTCTTCGCAAGAGGATTTAAAAGGGGTCTTCATTTTACACTTTCGTGGCATATCTTTATCGTAGTAAATTTCTATGTTACATCTCGCCACAAAGCCAATACCTGTAACTTTCCTCTTTTTATTCCAAATATCGCAATACCACATTGAACATGCCACTGCCAGTCGGCTGGTTGCCTTTCTTTTAATATTTTGCACCAAATAGAATTGTATCAAATGAAACACATGACGACAGAGATATCTTTAAAAAAACAATTGTTTGTTTCATGCATATTTAGGTTTGTTTTTAGTTATTTGTTGTGCTGATGCGATGACATTCACTAAAAATAATAATGAGAACCCCTCTGTTGTTCCCAGCTGCAGTGTTGGCGGGGGTGCATTTCAAGTTGTGGGACCCCTTTTATGCACGGACAGACGAACCCAACTGACCCCCCCCCGTCCGCAAAAGTGCGAGAGATGAGAGGGAAATGGCAATGGCACAAAGACCGTACAAATACCACAACATTGAAGCGGCACCCTTCACCCTTCTAGATAATTCGAATAGAACATCATACTGACAATGGACCACACAGAGGAGCAAGAACTAGAAGCAGAGGCCCTGACAGCAATTTTCGATACATCTTTTGAAATAATATCCACTTCACCCAACAAATGGAGCTTAGAACTCTTTCCCATCGACACTGAAGGCGAAGACGAATCCAACGAAGTTAACCATGTAGGATGCAACCTCATCGTAGACCTGCCAGCTGATTACCCTGAAGTCCTACCCGAATTAGATGTGTCAATTATTCGTGGGCTTGGGGCCGAACATAAGGAGGCTCTATTGAGTCTGGCCAAGGAAGAGGCGGAGCAGTACACGGGCATGCCTGCAATCTACAGTGTTTGTGAGGCAATGAGAGAGTGGCTTGTGTCGAATAATGTGAAGGGACTAGATGATCAGAGTATGCATGCGCAGATGACGAGGAGGGCTAGGGAAGAGGAGGTTAGAAAGGTTAGTTTTGCAGTGTACATTGTGTCCTTATTTTCAATGTTGTATCTTCAATCTGTTGCAGATGGAGACGAGTGTTATTCCAAATCATGTCTCACATATATGTGAAACCACCAGGAGCAAGCGCAACAGAAATTCGAATCGCAACAGGTAACAGAAGAAATGTCACAAGCCGAAGCCGAAGAGATTGCTGTGCGAAAACTTAGAGCAGAGGGAACACCCTGCAACAAGGAGAACTTTCACGCATGGAAGGAAAAGTTTGATAAAGAAATGGAAGAACGAGAGAACGCCGAGGATGATGCACCGGACAAGGTCACGTCCAGCAAAGAAGACATCAAAAAGAAATTAGAGGAGGAAGTGATTGAAGCGAGGCTAACGGGACATCAGCAGTTTACTCAGAAACATGGCTTGGTCAATATGGACGCGTTGGAGCAGGCCGCAGAGGATGCTGCCGCTGAAGGTACTCTTGAGGTAGACGAGCTGGATGTGGATGAAGAATTGTTTGATGAAGATGAAGATCTTGACGACTTGGATTTTGACAGTGATGATGATGTTGATAGTGACGACGACGACGAAGAGCTCGATATTTAAAATTAGTTATTCATTCGGTGCTACTAACACTCAATAGTATGAATAAGAGGATCGAACCGGTATCTGATTGCAGTCGAACCGGTTTCATAATCATTTCACCTCTTTTTGTACTATCTATCATCTCGTACTTTTACAGGACACGTTCAGTTAGTACACGTTCGTAGTAGATTAGCATCAGGGATGATTGATTCGGGCAGTCACGAGTAACCCACCATCCACCACAGCGTGTCAGCACAGACAAAATAACAGCACAAACGAACAACAGCTTATAAAAACAGAACATCAAGCCAAGCGATCTAGCATCATCATCATCATCATCATCATCATCATCATCATACACACCATTTTCAATTTGCCAGAGGTACCACGGTTACCTGATACACCACTCTCTACCTACCTACCTACCGCTGAATCAATAAATCAAAGCGTCAACAAGATTGAAACACTCAATAACCTAATGAGGAGATCTCGAAATGACAAGCGGGGCTACGAGAATAGTAATCCAAACGAAAGGCATCCGTCGTCAACAATAGGAGCAGGTGCTTATTCACACTTCTTTCTGAAATGAAAATGTATATAAACCCTTTCTAAGACGATCCATTGACTCTTTCTATAATCTATTTATCTTTTTTTCAGCCAGGAATCGAGATCGTGACCCAGGTCGGGATCGGGGAAGTTCTCAGGATTATGATCGCGATCGTTTTCGTGGTAGGGATGATCGAGACCAAGACCGAGAACGAGCAAGTGGCCGAAACAACGGCCGAGAGCGCGAAGATTCTTGGGATCGTCGAGGAGGTCGAAATGCCGATTGGGATTCTCGCGAGGGTCGCAACAAGAAATTTTATCACGATGATGGTACGAATAGGCACGACGATAGATATGAAAGGCGTCGTCGCGATGACGACCATTGGCAGGACAACGAGCGCGATTACCCTCCGCATAGAAACCGCTCCAATTCATATCATCACGAGGAAGACCGCCATCGCGATGGAAAACGTAGACGAATGTCTGACCTGGACGAAGTTGATTTGAATCGTCGTCCTCGATTTCCTGCACCATTTGAAACATGCCAAGCAGATTACGTCCTCGACCCTACCACCGGATATTTTTACGAAGAATGGAGCGACTTCTTTCATGATCCGAAGAGTAAACTTTACTTCTATAATGGATCAAAGCGCTATTACTCTTTTGATAAAGATGACGATAGATATATTTCCGTCAAAGATGAGTATGGGAAGTTAAAAATGAAAATATCTCAAGGGAAAGAAGCTGAAGTAGACAAGGGGAATGATTTGATTGTGCAAGCTTTGCAGGGATCTCAAAAGACGGAGGCTGCAGGGGGGAAGTTGAAAATTTCCATCATGATCAAACAGAAACCCAAGAAAGGCAAAAAGAGTGAGAGGAAAGATGAAAGTGGTAGGAGCAGGAAGGAGATAATGGCCGTGGCCAAGAGAATCGAAGAACAAACTCAGAAGCAAAAGAAGCACAGTGATGATATAGAAAAATGGTCAAAACGAGTTAAAGAAAGTGAAGGTGGTGCGGAGTCTACTGATAACAACAATTTCGCTCACAGTCATGCCTTCGCCAACCCAATCAATGGTAAAATCAAAAAGACAAAGTCTGGCAAACCAGTCTGTCTTCTGTGCAAGCGAAAATTCGTATCCGTTGAAAAAATCGAACAACATGTCTTATTGTCCGAGTTGCACAAATACAACCTCTCTCGAATGAAGTCAAATGGAAATCAGAATGCTACAACATATATTGATCGAGCACAGAATCGCCGAAGTATGTACGAGAAGGAACAACAACCGATTCCTATCATGATGGACGCCGTAGAAGTGAAAGAGATCATGGCACCTAGTCTTGAAAAGTCAAGGGACATAGTTTCTACGCAAGCTGTAAGACCCGAGGATAATTTAGGCGAATCAAATATTGGCAACAAAATGTTGCAAAAGTTGGGATGGAAAGAGGGGCAGTCATTGGGCAGGTTTGGTGGTGATGGAAGGAACAACAATTTGAAAAGTGATTGGGAGAAGATTGAATCTATGGCTGCCAGCAGTACACCACGTACACGTAGGCGGAAATAGGAAAATGCATAATGTTTCTCTTGATGCGTCAATATATTCATTTAATTTTGAAGTTAGCCTTTAGTCGGTTCTTGGGGATTACTCCAATCTCATCTTGAAGCTCGTTCACATCATCATCATCGACTTGTGAAACCGACACACAAACTTTGCGACAGTCCTTTATTTTAGTGTTATTTGTAGATATATATATTTGATTTGATCAATCGTTGTTCTTCCGTGTACAGCAAGAAGCAAGTCCTCTCTCTTTAGATAAATAGACTTCATCATGCATTAAAATCAGTTTCCTTCGACGTTTCATCCATTTGATTCAATTTCAATTTGTTGGGGACATGCACAAAAAGCACATACGCTAGAGCAAGAAGAGTAGATGCAAAGAGTGCTCCAAACAACCATGCTAGAACTTTCGTTGTTTTGTCCGTCGCCTCGTTAGCAGGAACTGCTAATTCAGAATAAGCAGCACTACAACCAATCGAATCAGACATCTCCAAAAGACTCAAAGAGCCTTGGACCACAAGGCAACTGGCAACCTTCAAGGATCTACTATCATAGAAATCAGCACTGGGCTTCCACTCGGAGGGATATGCTAGTGGAGTCCCAAAGATTGATCCACCGCTTGAAACTGCTGCACCACCATCACCAGGTCCAACTGGGATGTAAGAGGATCCTCCACTTTCTACGAGGAATGCTCGATCGATACAGTCGGCAAGATATTGGCTCTCGCTATCAATACTGTCGCAAGAGATAAGTTTCTCCTCCATTTCTGCTTTGGATTGATACTCGCTTTCATCCTTCAATGCAATGATAAGATTTGAAAGAACGGCATTTGCTTGCTTGAAAGCAGCTACGCGCTTTTCAGGTGTCTTACCACCAGATCCAATTGTATTTTCGAGGATTACTCTCCATGGGTACGCGATATCTCCGCCAGTTGTGAGATATTCGCGCCACCCCCAGTTCATATGAAAAAATTGACCAAGCTCAATAGAAGGTGATTCTTCTTTTGGCTTGCCCAAAACTTCAGGTTGAATGAACACAGACAGAATAAAATCAAATGCATCTTCACTATTACTCAAGGCTCCATGAGCAGATGTGAATTCATTTTTCGTGATCTTCATGTCGTGGTTGACATCGTACAAGGCGAGTACATCATCAGAGTCTTGATTGCCAATCGCATCAGAACGCACATCATCACAGGTTTGCATATGAGCTGCTGACTCTGGAGACATCCGGGCGACGGCGTTGACGGGGAAAGAATCGTTGTCAAATGTGAACACTTGGTTTGCAACAGTCAAAGACCCAATGGATTCTGCCAATGATGGTTCACTGTCTTCAGGCTTGAGGACCATACAGTAGCCTTCATCTACAGCAGCACCGAATGCAAGTTTGATATTGAATCCATGAGTTACCATGACATTATTCTTTCCTGGCAGTGGCTTCTTTCCAGCGAAATTTCGGAGATTGTACGCTTGCCACTTGAGAGCGTTCGACTTGATAATCTCAGTAATATTGTTGACTGCGAGAACCTCCTTCCATCCCCCCATGTAGAGCAACTCGAGACGTTCTTCATTGGCATCATCAGAAAAGAGTTCAGCATGTTGAGCACAACGAGTGAAAGGCGACGAGAAGGTTTTACCAACGGGGATGCCCATCTCACGAAAGGATGTGGCGAATGCATTCGAGCTTCTCCAACCATGAGGCTGTAGCTGACGTTGAGTAGACTTAACTTCAGGATCCATACAATTGCCACCAAGGTGACAATTCTTGACTTCCCCATTGTACTGTTGCCAGTATGTCTTCTCATGGCGACAGACAATGTTATGGCCTCCGTTCGTGAGTTCTTCCTTGAGTTTGATAAGATCACTGCAGACCAGAGTGTCGTTGCAGTTCTGCTTTGTAGGGAAGCAATCGACATTGGGGGTGCACACTTCTGTACCAGCATCATCAGTTGCAAAATTAGAGGTGCCATCTTTCATCACAGCAGATTGCTCGCATCTGCTAAGCCCATAAATTTGGGGGCATTTTTCAGGGCCGTCACGAGTGAAATAGGGTGGGTAACCATTTGCGCCGTACCAGTTCGGGGAAACGTTATTGCCGGAACAAATGGATCCAGAGGTTCCAGGGAGACCTATGACAAGTTCGAGGGCGAGGAAGACTGCTGCTTGTGGAACAGAGTGAGTCATTGAGCATGGGTACCAATCACATAAATTCCGAATCAGGTTTCGTGGTGATCATGACAATAATTTACTTGTGTATTTTCCTTCAATGGTTTAAATCAGTCTGGGGCGGCATCTACGCAAGGCGTTGAATCACTTCAACTTCTTTGTTTTCAGGTTGAGTAAAGTATGGATCAAGGCTTACCTGATACTGTACCAAAATTCATTCTACCAAAGAGCCGCTTTTGTTAGCTTTATGCTTTACGTTTGATTGTATATAACTTATCCAAAGAATTGTGAATCAAATGAATCAAAATGGGACGCATGACGATCTACTTATGGGTTCTGAACAATTCTGTGAGTATGCAAATTTGCGCACCTCAAGACGACTCAGGACTCAGGAGGGTGTTTGGGCTATTGTACAAAAATGTACAAATTCAAAATA
>Ga0115005_10004756_pt1 | contig 10723 bp, 9 predicted proteins | sample ArcOceMetagenome_FD_87163 | JGI IMG/M metagenome (GOLD analysis project Ga0115005, IMG submission 87163) | Marine eukaryotic phytoplankton communities from Arctic Ocean - Arctic Ocean - Greenland ARC118M Metagenome | ecosystem: Environmental > Aquatic > Marine > Oceanic | place: Arctic Ocean...
AGTATATGATAGCCGAAGGTATGCTTCAGTCGGGAGCTACAAAGATTGCTAATCAGCGAGAATATTTTCTTAGTCATCCAGGAGATCAGCGAAGAATTTTAAATTCTTCCCCGAGTTTTATTTTTTTTAGATTATCTGAGGAAGAGCCTGTAGGAGTAAGAAATATTCCTCTAACAGAGAATCGATCAATTGCGACAGATTATAGACTTGTAAAAGAATACGGCTTTATTAATTTTATTAAAACTAAGCGACCATTTTTTGAAAATAATCAAGTTAACAATAAAGATTTTAGTCGTTTTTTTATAAATCAAGACACTGGTGGAGCAATCAAAGGAGCTGCCCGAGTTGATTTATATTTTGGTTATGGGAAGAAGGCTGAATTAGCATCTAATTATGTCTACGGGTTAGGCGAACAATATTATATCATTTTAAAATAAGGTAGAGTTATGACTGAGAATAATTATTTAAATTTAAGAGGAATTGAGTTTACAGAGTTTAGTTCAGAGAATCCAGAAGCACTACATAAGTTATTTTTAGCATTTGGTTTTTCTCGAATTATGAGACATAAATCTAAACAGGTTGATTTATACCGTCAAAATCAAATTACTTTTCTTCTTAATTTCGAACCTGCATCCTTTGGAACAAATTTCTATAAACAACATGGTCCATGTGTGAGTTCAATGGGCTGGAGAGTTGAGAATGCTGATGATGCGGCTAAAATTGCCGTTGAGAGAGGAGCAGAACTTTCTCATAATATTGATTTTGAAAGAGGTGATAAATTATTAAATACAATAAAAGGAATCGGAGATTCTAATATTTATCTAGTTGATAAGTATAAAGAGAAAGACTTGTATGAGCAATTAGGTTTTGTTCCTCTTGAGAATCCAGATATGGTTGAAAATCTCGGCTTTGATTTTATTGATCATTTAACAAATAATGTTCAGCCGGGAACCATGACAAAGTGGTCTAATTTCTATAAAGATATTTTTGGTTTTACTGAAATTAGATATTTTGATATTCGAGGTGTTAAGACTGGACTTCAATCCTTTGCTTTAAGATCGCCGGATGGATCATTTTGCATTCCTATAAATGAGGGGACTGAGGCCAAGTCTCAAATTAATGAATACCTTGAAGAATACAAAGGGGCAGGTGTTCAACATATTGCTCTTCATACAAAAGATATGATTAAGTCTATTTCTGCTTTATCTAAGACTCAAATTGATACACTTGATATTGATGACGAGTATTATGCAGAAGTTTTTAATCGTGTCCCAAATGTATCTGAGGATCATGAAAAATTAAAAGATCTACAAATTTTAATTGATGGGGACGATGAAGGATATTTACTTCAAATATTTACAAAAAATATAATCGGACCAATCTTTTTTGAAATCATTCAAAGAAAAAATCATCATGCATTTGGTGAAGGAAACTTTGGAGCTCTTTTTAGATCAATTGAGCGTGATCAAGAAAAGCGTGGATATTTGAAATAATTTTAATTAAGTTGAATATCTTTTTCTAGATATAAATTTGTGATAAAGGCAAAGCGATCTGCAACCTTAGTTCTATCTGCTATTTTGAAAAGTGAGTTGATATAATGCTTATTATGCTCATTTATCTCTTTGGCAGTATTTTCATCTAGGGGAAGAATGAATGCGCTTGCTACATAATCAGGGATTCTATTGATATTTGTTTCTTTATAGTGCTCTAGAAAGAAAGTTGATAAATTAAATAAAAATTCACAATACCTGTCATGAGAAGTTATAAGGTGATTAGGATTTATGATTTTATATGATTCGTTTTCTTTTTTAATATATTTTACTTCAATAAAATAATTTAAAATATTTATGAGTTCATCTTCTGAGATTTTAAAAAGGGAAGTGACTTTCTTCATTTGTTCTACTGATTCATATTCATGAAGAAGGCTAAAAACGATAAAATGCTCAGGGGAGTCCATGATTCGATCTTGATTATTATCGACTTTAAATTTCCTTGAATTGTATTTATTTTTAAATATATAATTCGCATCTGATAGTTTCATAGAATCCTCAGATGTTTTTAAAGTGATAAGACTTTCAATATATTCAATTTCTTCGTCTCTAAAACCAATTTTTTCAAAGGCATTTACTCCTTTTGAAACGGAGAACTCTCTTTTCCCACTCATAACTTCAGATAGATAACCATGAGAGACATCTAAATCTCTGGAATAGCTTCTTAAGGAGTATTTTGGGTTCTCTGAGTGTCTTAAGAAATAATCTGTAGATAAAATAAGTTTATAGTTATCAAAGTCATAAATATTCTCAATTCTTTTATTCACAGGGTCTCCAAAGTGTTCATTGGTGTTCATTCTAAGAAGTATTTACTTACTTCTCAAGTATAATTTATTAAGTATACTTAATAAGGATTAAAATATGGAAGTTACTAATACCTTAAATCTACCAAGAAATATTGAAAAAATATATGTTCCGGATAGTATTGATGCTTTGCGTGTTCTTTATGATAAGCTAAAATCTGAAAATATCTCTGTCTCCATTAGTTCAACTGGAAATAACTGGGGATACGGTTGTGCTTCCCCCGTTTCTAATAATGGCGTTCATATCTCTTTGAAGGCCTTAAATAAGATTATTGATTTTGAAAGTGAGCATGGACTTGTGACTGTGGAGCCTGGTGTTACCTATGGAATGCTCTCAGATTATCTTATTAGTAAAGGCGATGAGTGGATTGCTCCTGTTCATGGAGGAGGTCCTGATTGTTCAGTTGTGGGTAATGCATTGGAGAGAGGATATGGCCTAACCCCAAATGCTGATCATTTCGCAGCAGTAACACATCTTGAAGCGATTTTAAAAGATGGATCTTATTATCAAGGAAACCTTACTAAGATAGGTCAGGCGCGTTTAGATAAACTTTTTAAATATGGAATAGGCCCTTACTTAGATGGAATTTTTACTCAATCTGGAGTTGGAATTGTCACTCAAATGACAATAAAGCTTGCTCCTAAACCAAAATATATTGAAATGTTTTTATTTATTTTAGAATCGAACAAAGATTTAGAGGCCTGTGTTGAAGTTATAAAGGAATTGAAAAAAACCATCGGCTCAACTTTAGGAGGTATAAATCTTGTTAATCAAGAAAGAGTATTAAGTATGCTAATAAAATATCCTGAAGAGAAAATTAAATCAGGAGAAATATTATCGAGCGCTGAGCTTCAGGAGCTAGGAAAAACCTTTAGTATACCCTCATGGACAATTGTGGGAGGAATGTATGGTGAAAAAAGCATGGTGAAGGTCACAAAAAAAATACTGAAAAAAAAGTTTCGAAAAATTAAAAAAAGATCTGTCTTTTATAATTCATCAAATAAAAAATACTTTCGTTTATTGAGTAAATTTTTTCCAAAAGTGTTTAATTTAGATATTAAATCTTTTGTCGAAAAAATGGATGGAGTTTATAATATTTTAAATGGCAGACCTGATCGAGTTGCTTTAAATCTTGCTTACCTAAAAAATTTAACAAAGCCTAACCATGTAAAGCTTAATCCTACTGATGATAACTGTGGCCTTATTTGGTATGCTCCACTTGTTGAGATGAAGCCAGCTGTTGTTAGTGAGTACTGTCAATTCATAGAAGAGTCATGTCGTAAATTTGAATATAATTCGTTTATCACTCTAACGACTGTTGATGATATATGCTTTGATAGCACTATTCCTATCTTATTTAATAAAGACTCGGCTAAAGACTCTAAAAAAGCGATAGATCTTTATGACTATTTACTCGCCGAAGGAGCAAAAAGAGGATTTTATCCTTATAGATTAAATATTAAAACTCAAAGTGAGCTGACCTTTGATAACCAATTTCTTCTACCTAATAAAGTTGATGAAAATAGATATAAGTAGTTGAGATTTAATGCTCTTTGTATGATACATAACAAATTCACTCAAGTAATAAATAGCTTTCACCGATAGCTATTTATGAAGTATTTAAGCCGATTCATTCTAAAGTTAGTAAGGTCATTGCCAGAGAAATGGCAAGATCACTTTATAAGAAATATCTTTGAAATAAAACTTCCCAGGGGAAAATTTAAAAAGATTGAATATAAAGCAGTAGAAAATTTAGAAGAGCTAGAAGAGGCATTAAGCTTATTGCATGATACCTATCTAAAAACAAATCTATCGAATCAAAATGACTTAAAGTATCGATTAACAAAATTTAATTTATTACCAACAACAACGATCTTTATCGCAAAGTATGAAAATAAAGTCATTGCAACGATTACGCAAGTTATTGATACAAGTCTTGGTTTGCCCATTGATGATTTTACAAATATTTCAGACTTAAGAGGTACGGGGAAAAGAATATCAGAAATCACTGGACTCGCTGTCCATAAGGACTGGCGCTCTAGAAGTGCAGGATTATTTTTTTCACTCACTTCAGTTGCAGTTATTTACTGCAAAGAAAAAATTAAATCTGATTATCTTGTCATTGTAACCAAGGCATCTGTTAGAAGCTTTTATAGAGCACTTTTTGGTTTTAAAAATGTGAGTAAAAAAATAGAGCGGCATAGTGGAATTAATAATAATCCCTCATTTGCTCAATACTTAGATCTCAATAATTTAGAAAATGATTTTCGAAGTATTTATAAGAATAAACCATTTAAGAAAAATATGTATTTAATCTTAAAGAATTTCCCATGGCATAAGCAGTGCTCAATTAAAGAGCTAGATTATAGCGTAAATGTAAATAATATTTTTACTTATAGTGGTTTCGAATCAATTTTTGAAAATGAGCTTCAGAAAATACTAAAGAGTTTAACTATTAGTGAAATTCAATATCTAAAATCTGTTCATAGTGATCTTAAATATTTTGATCAGTGCTTTAAGTTTAAATTATTTTATAAAAATGAAAGAAAGCATATGCGCTTTATCGTAAATATGAATTTAAAATATAATAATAAGGACTTTAAAATACATGAAGTCTCTGCAGGTGGTTTTTGTGCCATTGGAAGTATCACTCCAAAAGAAATTGAAGGTTTTATAGATCTTGGGAATAATTCGATCTGTTATATTAAGGCCGTTAAGCGCTGGTTTAAGTCAAATAGAGCCGGGTATGAGCTTATGGCCTATGATAGTGAGAAATGGGGAAAGATGATTGAGTACACAACCAATGAGTGGCAAAACAATCAAAATAATCATCCCTTTAAGGTCGCCTAACTAAGCTGGATTTAAACTATCAATAAAGAAGGTCTCTATTTTTTCATGATTATATTTCTTGGATATATAATCTTTTAAGTTTTGTATTCCAAATTTTTCAGTGGCGTGATGCCCTCCTGCATAAAAATGTATCCCATCTTCTTTAGCTTCATGCCAATCATGTTCTGAGATTTCACCTGTTAGATAGGCATCTAGATTAAATTTTTTACAATCTCTCCAGTTTGAATTTGCTCCACCTGTGATAATTCCAATTGAGTGGATGGGATCACTTGAAGGGGAGCTGTGAATAACAGAGTGGTTTAAAATCTTTTCAAGTTTTTTTGCAAGTTCACTTGGTAAAATCGGATTTTTAAATTGTGCTCGAATACCAGTTGGCATACCTTTGTGATCGCCGAAAGCCTTTATTTCCTTTAAATCTAATAAATCTGCAATTGACTTAGCATTACCCACTTCTAGGTGGGCATCAAGTGGAAGATGATATCCAATGAGATTAATATCATTTTTTATCAGAGGAGCAACTCTCTTATAGAATGGGCCTGTTAAGGTTTTAGCCCCATGAAATTTCCAGAAAAGTGCATGGTGGACAATTAATGTATCTGCGTTATTTTTAATTGCTTCATGGATTGACTCTTTAGTTGCAGAAACAGCAAAGGCAATTTTTTTTATTTCCCTAGACCCCTCTATTTGCAAGCCATTTTGGCAATAGTCATCATAATCATAGATCCCTAAATATTGATTTAGTTCTTTAAGTAAAGTGTCTCTGTTCATATATTCTCCCTAGATAATTTTAACTTTAATTTTTTATTTGTACAATGTTGTGGACATAATCAATCAGGTTAAAAGTTTTATTTAACAATTTAAGTATAGTTTTATAAGATATAAGGATGAATAAAATAGCTCTTCTTCTTATATTAACATTAACTCTCATTTCAACTCTTTCGTTTGCTCAAGAAATATCGAATGAAGAAGTAAGTAGTTCTCCTTTTGATATAAAATTTGAAAAAATTAAAGACAATAGGCTTAAACGTATTTGGAGAGATTTAGTTAATTCAAAGTATGAAATGAATCGACTAAAGAAGACTCTTAAGAGTGATCTTGATATGGTCTCTCGCATACAAAACGAATCGAAACTCTCTAAATTAGAAATTGAATACGAAAAAAATCAATTCTCTTTTATTGAAGCCATTACAAATATCGATTTAGAAAAGGTCTCTAGTAGACCTAAGACAACTTTTACTGAAGATATTAAACAAATTCTCGATCCTGTACTTAACACTTTTAAGAAAATTTCAGAAAGACCAAGGGAAATTCAGCAATTAAATGACGAATTAGACGTTGTGACTTTTCGTTTTGCGAATGCCACCAAAGCCCTGGCAGCACTTGAGGAGTTTAATTCAAGAGATGAGAATAAGGAATTTAAGTCAAAATTGCGTGAATCTATAAAAGACACAAAGGAATTAGTTAAAGAGCTAGGTGAAAAAAAAGAAGATCTTCAATACACGATTATTAGTTTAAATAAAGCTGAGCAGTCAATAGTGACGACTTTTTCGGCCTTAATTTTTGAATTTATTAAAACGAAAGGTAAAAATTTAGTTTTGGCCCTACTTGTTTTTATTTTTGTTTATTGGTTATTTAAAACAGGGCAAGGAAGATTTATAAACCTCATGATGTTTAGAATGCATAAATCAAAAAATTTTGAAGTCTATCAATGGGCTTTAAGGCCTTTGAGGGTGGTTTATAGTGCTGTGACAACAATGGTTGCTTTCTTTCTCTCTTTACTCACACTTTATGTTTTGAATGACTGGGTACTTGTCACTGTCATTTTGATTATATTAGCTGCCCTCGTTTGGAGCTCAAAACAGTACCTACCAGAATTTTTTGAGCAAAGTAAAATTATTCTTAATTTGGGAATGGTTAGAGAGGGAGAAAGAGTGCAATTGTATGGACTACCTTGGGAGATAAAAAGTTTGGGTTATTATTGCCGCTTATCTAATCCATCTCTTTTAGGGGGAGATATTAAAGTAAGTACAAAAGAGCTTTTGGTAGCTCATTCAAGAAAAGTGAATAAGGGAGAATCTTGGTTTCCGACCCAGGCAGGTGATTGGCTTGACTTTGATGGAAAAATGGCAAGAGTTATTCAGCAAACACCTGAACATGTTACAGTTAGACTCATCGGAGGAGAGCATGTCCAGTATCAAACGATTGATTTTCTAGCTTTAAGCTTTAAAAATATTTCAAAAGGCTTTGGAGTTGAATTTAATTTTGGGATTGATTATTCTCATCAATCGACTTTATTTAGCGAAGTTATCCCACACTTTAAAAATGAAGTTAGAGATTTACTGATTGAAGATATTCCAGAGTTAAAACATAATATTCATGAGTTTAATATTGATTTTCATATGGCCAATGCAAGCTCTCTTGATATTAGATTTTTTATAAAATGTTCTGGGGATATTGCCCATCTTAAAAATAAAATTGAGAGAAAAGTTCAAAGTGAATTTGTAAAACTCTGTAATAAACATCATTATACTATTCCGTTTAACCAGCTTACCGTTCATATACCAAAACAATGAGTGATAAAGAACTCTTCTCATTTTTAAAAAATAACTTTGACCTTACTAATTTGGGCTCAGAGCTAAGTTCCGAAGATGCTTACTTAAAACATATTCAAGAGATGTTAGCTATTAGAATTGAGTTTTATATAAACTCAAATCTCGATAAGCTTCTTCAGATTTTATATAAAATTGATGTTCCGCAAAATGAAACAGATGCAGCATTTGAATTAGGTGAAATTAAGAAAATTTCACTGAGATTAGCGGAAAGAATTATTGTCAGACAATTACAAAAAATAGAATACTCAAAAGAATTCTATAAAAAAGAGTAAGAATAATGGAAAATGAATTTGAATTTACTAAAACAGATAAAGTGTATGAGCTCCATCCTGCTATTAGAGCTTATTTCCCTACCTTTTTAACTCATCGCTTTGAAGAGCTAGTAGTTCTTCAAAATGCACTTAAAATTGATGATTTTGATGAAGTTCGTGCATACTGTCATAAACAAAGAGGTGTGGCCGCAAGCTATAAATGTTTTAAGTTAGAAGAAATCACCGAGATGATCCATCATTATGCCAAGGATAATAACTTAGATCCAATTAGGGCCTTAATACCCACCCTAGAGAATTACCTAGAAGAGCTAAAAACATCAATTTAGCTAATTGAATATTTCATTCTGAATCTATACATATATTAACCAGTTTGGTATTATGGCGTCATTATTTATAAGGACTAGTTATATATGAAAGATATTGAACAAATTGTTGTTAGATTTAGTGGTGACTCCGGAGATGGGATGCAGATTACGGGAACTCAGTTCTCTAATACTGCTGCCCAAATGGGTAATGATCTTGCTACCTTTCCAGACTTTCCAGCTGAGATTCGTGCCCCTCAAGGAACAGTTGCTGGTGTTTCTGGATTCCAAGTTCATTTTGGATCAATTGAAATTACAACTCCGGGGGATGAGCCTCATGTTTTAGTTGCTATGAATCCAGCTGCTCTTAAAGCAAATATTAAAGATCTAAAAGCAGGGGCGACTATCATCGTTAATGAAGATGCTTTTACTGATCTTGGTTTTAAAAAAGCAGGCTATCTTCGAAATCCTCTTGAGGATATTGAAGGCTTTAATATCATTTCTGCAAAAATCACCGAGCAAACAAAAGAGGCCCTCAAAGATTTAGATCTTGATACGAAAGGTAAAGCTCGTTGTAAAAACTTTTATGCTCTTGGTATGACTTATTTTATGTTTGCAAGAGATCTTGAACCAACTCTAAAATGGATTAAAGAAAAGTTTGCAAAGAGTCCAATTCTTCAAGAAGCAAATTCAATTGCACTAAAATCGGGATATAATTTCGCTGATACGATTAATGCAAGTGCGGAAGTTTATAATATTGTTCCAGCTAAAATTGAGAAAGGAACTTATAGACAAATTTCTGGAAATATTGCTCTTTCTTGGGGATTTATATTTGCCGCTCAAAATGCAGGACTTGATTTATTTTTAGGATCATATCCAATTACACCAGCATCAGATATTTTACATGAATTATCAAAGCATAAAAATTATGGCGTTAAAACATTTCAAGCAGAAGATGAGATCGCTGCTATTTGTTCATCAATTGGTGCAAGCTTTGCTGGTGCCTTAAGTATTACAACATCTTCAGGACCTGGTATTGCACTTAAAAGTGAAGGTTTAAATTTAGCTGTGATGTTAGAGATTCCTCTTGTTGTTATTGATGTTCAAAGAGGAGGGCCATCGACTGGACTTCCAACTAAAACTGAGCAAGCTGATTTAAATATGGCGATGTTTGGAAGAAATGGTGAATCTCCAATGATTATTCTTGCTGCAAAGTCACCTAGTGATTGTTTTCATATGGCCTTTGAAGCTGCGAGATTAAGTTTAGAACATATGACACCTGTTATGCTTTTAACTGATGGCTATATTGCTAATGGTGCCACTCCTTGGAAGATCCCTGATCTTGATGGGGATTATCCAAAAATTAAAACTCGTTTTGTGGATCAAACAGATCTGACGGACGGTTTTAAGCCTTATAAAAGAGATCTTGAGACACTGGCAAGAAAATGGGCAACACCTGGTATGAAGGGGTTTGAGCATAGAGTAGGTGGACTCGAGAAAGAGAATGAAACTGGAAATGTCTCCTACGACCCTGATAACCATGAGTTAATGATAAAGCTTCGGGAAGAAAAAGTTGCAAAGGTTGCAAACTTTATTCCTGAGCAAGTGATTGAAGGTAATGCTAAAGCAGATACTCTTGTTGTGTCATGGGGGGGAACTTATGGGTCAGTTCATCAAGCAGTAAAAGAGATGAACTATCAGCATCCTTGTGCCCATGTTCATATTCAATATTTAAATCCGTTCCCTAAAAATTTAGAAAAAGTTCTAAGGTCTTATTCAAAAATTGTTGTCTGTGAGTTGAATCGCGGGCAATTAAAAGATCTTTTAAATTCAAAATTTTCACTGAATGCAAAAGGATATAATAAAGTTCAAGGGAAACCTTTTAAGGTTCGTGAACTTGTACAAATGTTAACTAAAGAGATTACTCTTGGGTAAGAAGTGACTACTATGACTGAAAAAATAAAACTATCTAAAAAAGATTTTATGAGTGACCAAGAAATTAAATGGTGTCCCGGTTGTGGAGACTATGCGATTTTAGCAGCAGCTCAAATGGCAATGGCCAATGCAGGAGTTCCTCCCCATGAGGTATGTGTTATCTCTGGGATAGGGTGTTCTTCTCGCTTTCCTTATTATGTAAATTCTTTTGGAATGCACTCTATTCACGGGAGAGCACCAGCAGTTGCAACTGGGGTAAAACTCCAAAATCCTAATCTATCAGTATGGATCATTACTGGAGATGGAGATGGGTTATCAATTGGTGGAAATCATCTTGCACATATTCTAAGAAGAAATCTAGATGTAAATATTATTCTTTTTAATAATGAAATTTATGG